>Ga0207708_10001583_pt1 | contig 17007 bp, 10 predicted proteins | sample KBSK5101metaG_FD_184340 | JGI IMG/M metagenome (GOLD analysis project Ga0207708, IMG submission 184340) | Corn, switchgrass and miscanthus rhizosphere microbial communities from Kellogg Biological Station, Michigan, USA - KBS K5-10-1 metaG... | ecosystem: Host-associated > Plants > Roots >...
AAAGGTAAGGAGAGATGAAAGCGTTGTTTCTCGCAAAGACGCAAAGTTTCGAACCAAGGCACAAAGAAGATTTAAATGCTCCTTTGCGTCTTCGAGTTTATCTTTGCGCCTTTGCGGGAAACTGCTTTTTGTTACTTGCCTTTGCTCTTGTCGCGCCCGCGCAAGTAAAACCCTCCGACTACACGCGCACCGAAGCAATGATCCCGATGCGCGACGGTGTTCGCCTTTACACAACGATCGACGCCCCAAAAACGTCAACCCAACCCCTCCCGATCCTATTACTTCGCACTCCATACGGGCTCGGCGCCGCCACCGCGGAACAAACCGCAACGACGCTAACTGAACTCTCCGAAGCGGGTTACATCATCGTTCGCCAGGACATTCGCGGGCGCTTCAAGTCGGAGGGCGAGTTCGTGATGCTCCGGCAGCCACGCGATCCCAGGGACAAGAACGCGATCGACGAAAGCACCGACACCTACGACACGATCGCGTACCTGCTTGCCAAAGTGCCAAACAACAATGGCCGCGTCGGTATGGCCGGCACGAGTTACGGCGCGTGGCTCTCAGTCATGGGAATGCTCGATCCGCATCCCGCACTGAAAGCGGTGGTCCAACAAGCTTCACCCGCCGACATGTGGATCGGCGACGACTTTCATCACAACGGCGCGTTTCGTTTGAGCTACGGCTTTGAGTACGCCTATATGATGGAGTCAGGAAAAGAGATCGCGGATGTAACGAAGGTCGTCGATAAGCTCGACGCCTACGAGTGGTATTTAAAACTCGGCCCACTCGCGAATGCGGACCAAAAGTATTTTCAGGGCAAGATTCCCACCTGGACCAACTTCGTCAACGAGCCCGACTACAGTGCCTTCTGGAAACGCCAGGCATTCGCGCCGTGGCTGAATCGCGTTACTGTGCCGACTCTGAACGTTGCCGGCTGGTGGGACCAGGAAGACTTTTACGGTCCAATCAAGATCTACGAACTACTCGAACGCCACGACACAGCGAAACAAAACTTTCTCGTCGTTGGACCATGGAACCATGGCGGCTGGTCCAGAAGCGATGGGAGTAAGCTCGGCCGCATCGATTTTGGTAGTCCGACGGCAGTGCATTATCGTCGCAACATTCTCGCGCCGTTCTTCGCCTACTATTTAAAAGGACAGGGAGCGGGACAGCGTTGGGAAGCGATGACGTTTAGAACGGGGCAGAACGAGTGGGTCGAACACGCTGAGTGGCCGCCGAAACAGAACGTCGCCGAGCGAAAACTCTACTTCCAGGCGGAAAAGAAATTATCGTTCACACCACCAAGCGACGATCCGAACGCCGCTGATACTTACGTTTCGGATCCGGCTAGTCCGGTGCCGTATCGTCCACGTCCGATCCAGGTGCGTTCCGGCTGGCCTGTCTGGCTGGTTGAGGATCAACGCTTCGTCGATGGCCGTCCTGATGTTCTGACTTTCGAAAGCGACACGCTGACCGAAGACATCACCGTGGCGGGGAGGATCGTCACCAACCTCTTCGCTTCAACTTCCGGCACTGACAGCGACTGGATTGTCAAAGTGATCGATGTTTATCCCGATAAGTATGAGCCTGACGCGACTATGAGTGGGTTTCAACTCATGATTGCGGGCGACGTCGTGCGTGGCCGTTATTTGAAGAGTTTTGAGAAGGCTGAACCGCTGACGGCAAACGCTGTCTATCACTACCAGATCGCGTTCCCGGCCAACGACCACACGTTCAAGAAGGGCCATCGCATGATGGTCCAGGTTCAGAGCACCTGGTTTCCGGTCATCGATCGCAATCCGCAAACATTCGTTCCCAACATTTTCCGGGCCAAAGAGTCAGACTTTAGGCCTGCCACGCAAAAAGTGTTTCGTTCAGGGCGTCAGGCGTCGTACATTGCGCTACCGATCGAAGTGAAGTAAAGGAGCACGATGGCTACCGCGCCTGAAATTTCCAACATCCTCATACGCGATATCGACGAGCCCGCCGAGATGCGTGTCGTTGAAGAGTTGCAAAAGGAAGTCTGGGGTATTCCGGATATCGATGTCGTGCCCTTGACGCACCTCGTGGCTGCGAAGGAAGCGGGTGGCGTGCTGATAGGCGCGTTTGACGGCGACACGCTCGTGGGATTCGTTTACGGCTTTCCGAGTTTTGAGCGCGGGAAGCTGGCCCATCATTCACACATGCTGGCGGTGAAGCGGGCGTACCGGAATTTTGATCTGGGACGGCGGCTCAAATTCGCGCAACGCGAGCAGGTCAAGGCGCAGGGGATTGAATTAATCACCTGGACGTTTGATCCGTTGCAGAGTCTGAATGCGCACTTCAACTTCAACAAGCTGGGTGTGATCGCAGATCGCTACTTGCCAAACTTTTACGGCGAGGACGCGGCGAGTTTCCTGCATCAGACGGGGACTGATCGTCTTTGGGTTTCGTGGTTTGTTTCTCGTGAACGTGGGGATCCAATTGCTGGCGAGGACCAGGTCGTTATCGAGATCCCATCGAACATTAATGCGCTAATGCAACACAGTCCGGAAACGGCGTTGAAGTGGCGTGCGGAAACGCGCCGGGCGTTCACGGAGGCGCTCAAGGCTGGCTACATAGTCACATCGTTTGTTCGCGATCAAAAGGTCGGGAAGTACTTACTGACGAAACCAAATCATAAACAACATGAATGAAAAGACTCTCCTTAGTCGTCGCGAGATTCTAAAAGGCCTTGCGCTCGCTGGCGCCGCGCCGATGATCAATCGCGGGCGCTTCCGTTTGTTTGCTCACTCAGCGACTGAATACTCGCGACAGGCGATCGACCTCGTCGCGCGCACGACAGTGATCGACATGCTCAACGTGTTGACGCTCGACTTCAACAAGCAGGCGAAGTGGTTCAAAGATCCGGAAACGTTTACAGCTTCAGATCTACAGCCTTACCTCGGCTCGGGCATCAACGTCATGCATCCGGCCGTTGGCATGGGTGGTCCGAATGCTTACGAAAGCGCGCTGCAATTCTTCGCCTCCTGGAACGGATTCATCGCGAGCAAAGGCGATCATTTCGCGCGCGTCAACAGCGCCGCCGATCTGAAACGCGTAAAGAAGTCGGGCAAGATGGGCGTCATCCTTGGCCTTCAGAATTCAGAACACTTTCGCCGTCCTGACGACGTCGATCTCTTTCACGGCCTGGGTCAAAGAGTTTCGCAACTCACGTACAACGCACGAAATCTCATCGGCAACGGTTCGACTGAACGAAGAGACGAAGGTATTTCTGACTTCGGAGTGTCGATCATCGAACGCATGAATAAGCTCGGCATGGCCGTTGACGTCTCGCATTGCGGCGACCGCACCACGCTCGACGCCTTCGAGATCTCAAAGAAGCCCGTGTTGATAACTCATTCAAACTGTCGCGCGCTCGTGCCTGGTCATCCGCGTCTCAAGACTGACGAAGCAATCAAGAAAGTCGGCGAAGCACGGAGTGTCATCGGCATCACCGGCGTGCGCATGTTTGTCAAAGGCGACGAGCCCACGACGGCCGAGCACGTTCTCGATCATTTCGATCACGTCAGGAAATTGATTGGACCAGAGCATCTCGGCGTCGGCAGTGATATCGATCTTTACGGCTACGATGCGATGCCGCCCGAACTGAACAAACAACTTCGCGCCGGTTACAAGGGCAGCTACGCCTTTCGTGAAAAGATCGATATCGAAGGTCTCAACCATCCGAAACGAATGTTTGACCTGACTGAAGGTCTGATTCGACGCAAGTATAGCGATGCGGATATCGAAGGAATTCTCGGCGGCAACTTTGAACGCGTACTCGCACAAATTTGGGCTTAGCCACAAAAAGGCACAAAAAGCACAAAGAAAGAATGAATCATGTTTAAGAAAGCTCCCGAAAAACGAACCCGTTTAACTAAATCAATTGTGTGCCTTTTGTGCCTTTTTGTGGCTGTCCTGGGCCAGGCTCCTTCGGAGACAGTCCCTAAAAATGAAGCACCGCTGCCGGCGGCCTCTCCGGGTGGCGCGCATGAGATGACCGCTGCCGATGTCGAGGCGTTTCTCGATGGTTTAGTACCGTTGCAAATCAAGCAGGCAGACATCGCGGGCGCGACGATCGCGGTCGTTAAAGACGGCAAACTACTCTTCGCCAAAGGCTACGGTTACGCGGACGTCGAAAAGCAGAAGCCTGTGTCAGCGCAAGACACGTTATTTCGTCCCGGTTCGATCTCAAAGTTGTTCACCTGGACCGCAATCATGCAGTTGTACGAGCAGGGCAAACTCGATCTCGATCGTGACGTCAACGACTATCTCGATTACAAAATTCCGGACGCGTTTGGTAAGCCCATCACTTTAAAAAACGTAATGACTCACACGCCGGGCTTTGAAGAGCAGATCAAAGATCTCTTCAGGACCGACGCCACCAAACTCAACCTGGGCGAGTATCTGAAAACGCATATTCCCGCCCGCATCTATCCGCCCGGAACAGTTCCTGCTTATTCAAACTACGCGACTGCGGTGGCCGGCTATATCGTCGAGCGCGTGTCGGGTCGTCCGTTCGATCAATACGTGGCTGAGAATATTTTGAAGCCACTGAACATGACGCGCTCGACGTTCACACAGCCGCTGCCCGCGGATCTTGCCCCGTTGATGTCGAACGGTTATCGCATCGCTTCCGATAAGGCGGAAGCGTTTGAAGTTGTGAACCCTTATCCGGCCGGCAGTTTGAGCAGCAGTGCGACGGACATGGCCCAGTTCATGATTGCGCATCTCGCTGACGGCCAGTCAGGCAATACGCAGATCCTGAAACCCGAAACAGCGCGCTTGATGCACAGCCGGTTGTTCGGACTCGACGATCGTACGAACGCGATGTGCTACGGATTTTATGAAGAATCGCGTAACGGACATCGCATCATCGGTCACGGCGGCGACACCGTTTACTTTCACAGCGACCTGCATCTCGTGTTGGACCAGAAGCTCGGCTTCTTCGTCTCTTACAATAGTGCCGGGCGTGGCGACAGTCCCGGACGAACTAACCTCTGGCAGGCATTTCTCGATCGTTACTATCCGTACACGGAAACGCCGGCAACTTCCGCAACCGCAAAGGACGACGCTCAGGCAGTGGCAGGCACGTACGTGTTGAGCAGGAAAAGTGAGTCGTCGTTCCTGAGAACGGCGTCGATAGTCAGCCAGTTCAATGTCGCGCCGACTGGTGACGGTGATATCGAAGTGCCGCAGCTCACAGGCGCGAACGGAAAACCGAAACGCTGGCAGGCAATTGCTCCAATGACGTTTCTCGAGCGCGGTGGTCAGGACAAACTCATCTTCAAGCCGGATCAGGATGGTCGCATGCAGATGGTTCTGCCGTACCCGTTCTTCGTGGGCCAGCGAGTGGGCAAACTGCAAAATGGAAAACTGCTGTTGACCGTGTTGGGAGTTTCACTCGGGCTGATGCTGCTCACCTTGATACTGTGGCCTGTCGCATGGTTTGTGCGCCGGCATTACGATCGCAGGTTGAACCTCAGTCCAAGTGAGTTATTGCTACGCATTCTGATGCGAATCGTTTTCGTGCTCGATTTGGTTTTCATTGCCGCACTGTTTGGTCTTACAATGTACGGGCTTACGCATCTCGAGATCTTCAGCGATCGAGGCGGCAGGTGGCTTCACCTGATCCAAATAGTTGGCGTTATCGGAGCAGTGGGAACTTTGGTGGCTCTCGGCAACGCTGCCCTCGCGTGGATTAGCAAACGAAGGAGCATTTGGGGCAAACTACAGGCAACGATAATGCTGCTCGCGTGCCTCGGTGTTTTGTGGTTCGCTTTCGCGGGCAACCTGTTGCACTTCACTTCAACTTATTAAAACTATGCACGGCACAGCAAAGAGGGAAATGACCTCCAGAACGCAACCTGAAATCAGAACCATCACTCGACTCGTCCCACCAAGCGGAAATCTTGTACAAGGACAATCGGAACTTGCGATCAACCCGCAGTTGGCCCAGGCCGCGAGCGACTTAATCAACGCCAGCCGGAATCATTACAGTCCTGCCGAAGGCGTTGCGGAGTTGCGTGACGCAGTTGCGAAGAAGATCGCGCACTTCAATAACATTCAAGTTAATCCAAAAGCGACGCCGCGCGAGTTGCTGATCGTGCCGGGCGCCACTGCGGCGCTCATCGCGATCGCGCACACTCATCTGCAAGGTTCGTCGGCGCTCGTGTTTGAACCGTATTACCCGTACCACCGTCGCATACTGGATGAATTGGGCGGGCGCACGGATGTGTTGCCGTTGCACGGCGAGAATCTCGAGCTCGATGTTGACGAACTGCGCGCGCGTTGTCGTGAGTTGAAGGATCGTCAGCCGTTTCCGTTGCGGGCGATTATTGCGTGTAGTCCTGCAAATCCGACGGGCAAAGTATTCAGCCCGGATGAGCTCGAAGCGATTGCCGGAGTATGTCAGGAGTTTGACCTGCTCTGCATTGCTGATGAAGTGTACGAGCATTATGTAGTAGGCGAGAATCCACACGTTTCGATCGCGACGCTCGACGGCATGTGGGATCGCACGATCACGGTCAACTCGTTTTCGAAGTCATGGAACATTTCCGGTTGGCGGCTGGGTTACGTCTATGGAGACGCAAAACTGATTGCTCCGATGAACAACAGTAACAACGTCTTCTACGTTTGTTCGCCGACGCCGCTGCAACTTGCTCTGTCGCAGGTGTTGATGTCAGATCCCAATTACTATGACGTGCTGTGCGAGAAGTTTGCGCAAAAGCGAAAGGCTGCCGTCGAGGTGTTGAGCGAGGCCGGGTTCAAGATCTACGACTCCGGATCTGCTTTCTACGTGTGGGCCAGAATTCCGGATGGTTACACGGACGCGATCGCGTTCAACGAAATGCTTATCAGTAATGGTGTGGCTGGTGTTCCCGGCGGTGCTTTCGCCGACAGCGACGAGCACGACAGCTACATGCGCCTCTGCATCGCGCGCGAGGACGAAATCCTCTTCGGCGCCCTGAACAAGATCAAGACCGCCATCTCATGACCGCGCCGCAGGCGCAAAATATGAAGGTTGGACCAAACAGCGCCGAAGGCGCGACATATGAGGCTGAACCAAACAGCCAACGGCGCAAAATATGAAGGTTGGACCAAATAGCGCCGAAGGCGCGACATATGATAGCCAGGGGCAAGCGCGAAGCGCGTTGCCCCTGGTAACGAAATTTAAAAATTTTACCCCAGCCCTGAAAGGGCGTAATACGCGTATTCCGGCCCTTCAGGCCTTGGCGCACTTACGGGGGGCCTTAACCAGGGGCGACGCGCTTCGCGCTTGCCCCTGGCTATCATATGTCGCGCCTTTGGCGCTGTTGCTGTTGCTCACGGCGGCCGCCGTCGTCGCGCAAACACCCAAACCTTCGCCTGCGCCACTCGAGTGGCGACCACTTATCGGCGAATACGCGTCGAATAACGAGGGCGTCATTGTTCTCGAAAAAGAAGGCAAACTCTACGCAGTCGTCAAGCCAACCGGTGGTCCAACGGAGGTTCCCGAGAGCGCGTTCTATCGCGATCGAAACGGCAAGGTCACGCACCTGAAACTCAATGGCGCCATCTACGAGCGCAAGCCACTTGGCCCAGAGGAAGGCGCCACTCAACTCAAAGTAAAACCAGTGCGGCCAGTGAAGACTCTGCTCCAAGAGGCGCTTGCCGCTCAACCGCCCAATGAGACGGGCGACTTTCTCCCCACTGATCTGTTGGAACTCAGGAAACTCGATCCAACGATCAAGCTCGACATCCGCTACGCCACCAGCAACAACCTGTTCAACGCCGTCTTCTATTCGCAGCCGCGCGCGTTTCTGCAACGCGCACCCGCCGAAGCTCTCGTTCGCGTCAATCGCAGATTGAAAGCGCGCGGGTATGGATTGCTCGTTCACGACGGTTACCGGCCGTGGTATGTGACCAGGGTTTTCTGGGATGCGACCCCGCCGGACAAGAAGATTTTTGTCGCCGATCCTGCGAAGGGCTCACGTCACAATCGCGGCGCGGCAGTCGATTTGTCGTTATATGATCTCAAGAGCGGCAGGCCGGTTGAGATGGTGAGCACGTACGATGAGACGACGGATCGCGCTTATCCTAACTATCCCGGCGGCACGTCGCTGCAACGTTGGCACCGCGATCTCCTGCGCTCCGCGATGGAGGCCGAAGGCTTCACAGTGTACGAAGCCGAATGGTGGCACTTCGATTACAAAGACTGGCAGCACTACCGCATCGGCAACATAACGTTCGAAAAAATCGGCAATCCAAACAACTGAATCCGCGTTCCGCACATCTCACGGGCTGATAGACATCCACGCGAGCTGCTCCCCAGGGCTCAAATCAACTAAAAATTTGGGAGGCGACCATGAGCCGTCGCGGGCTTCTTTCCCTGTTGTGCCTTTCTGTCTTGTTGCTATCGCTGGTGCCACTCACGCACGCCGGCGGCGAGATAAAAGTTGACGAGTCGCGCACCAGAGTTCTCATTCAGAAACAAACCATCGAGGTCCAACTCGCGATCGAGAATTCAACTGGCCAATCGCTGAATGCAACTGTTCAACTCGAGCTATTGGATCCGCACGATCGCGTCGCCGCAAAGACCAGCACCTTACAACAGATCGGCACGGGCAATCAGACTCTCAAACTCTCTATACCGTTTTCCTTATCAAGCGTGACGGATAGGGAGCGTAGAGAACTACTCTGGTATCGCTTGCGGTACCGGCTCGACGAAGAAACATCGGCCCGACCAATCACGGAAGGCATTCTTTCACTATCAAACTCGCCTGATCTTTTCGACCTCCGCATCATAACTTCTGAAATGGCGCGCGAAGGCAGCACCTATCACGTCCGCGTTAGCGCACGTCATCCAATCACGAACAAACCCGCAGCCAAAGTAGCCATCACGGGTGAGTTGTTACTCGAAGACCACGACAGCCGCAGTCTCAAACTCAACGCCGCAAAACTCACAGACAGTGAAGGTTATGCGTTACTGGATTTCGTCTTGCCACCGCGCTTTCCACAGTTTCCACACACGCTTCAGCTCGCCGGCGGCGAGGTAAAACTGGTGGGACGAAGAGGCGCAGTCGTTGCCGAAGCTGAAGGTCAGGTCCTCCTAGACCAGTTCGCCCGCACATTAATCACACCTGACAAGCCGATCTATCAGCCGGGTCAAACGATGCACGTCCGCGCACTGATGTTCACTCCTTCACAGCGCGCGCTCGCCAATCAAAACATCTTGATCAGAATTTGCGATCCGGAAGAGGTAGTTGTTTTTCGCAATGTGGTCACCAGTTCACGTTTTGGCATTGCGACCGTTGACTGGCCCATTCCCGAAAATACACGGCTCGGTGATTACCGCATCTGGGTAGGTGTCGATGGCGAAGACCTGAACAGTCATCAGGCTTATGACGTGCGCATCAGTCGTTACGACTTGCCAAACTTTTCCGTGAGTGTCGAGCCCGATCGTGGTTATTACCTGCCGGGACAGAACGCAGAAGTGCGAGTGCGCGCTGACTATTTGTTTGGCAAACCAGTATCGAGGGGCCACGTGCGTGTGGTGCGCGAAACTGAACGCGAGTGGAATTATCGCGAACAGAAGTGGGACATCGTCGAAGGTGATAAATACGAAGGACAAACAGATGCGAGCGGCACTTTCACGGCTCACGTCGATCTGGCCAGCGATCACGAAGACGTAGAGGACTCGTCTTACCGCGAGTACAAAGATATAACGTACGCCGCATACTTCACCGATCCAACAACGAACCGAACCGAGCAACGACGTTTCGATTTGCGCGTCACCAAAGAACCCATTCACATCTATGTGATCCAAAACTACAACTTCTGGAATCACAATCGTACGTTGCCGCTAAACTTCTACGTTTCGACGTTCTATGCCGACGGTTCTCCGGCGCGGTGCAAAGTGAATCTCACGTTCACTGACTCGTCGAAGGAAAGCAAGTCAATTACGACTCTGCGAACGAATCGCTACGGGCTGGCGAAAGCCGGCCATATACGTTTGCAGCGGGAATTGAAGGAGCTTGGCAATGTTGCTCTGCTCGTTTCGGCCGTAGATAACAATGGGCGGAAGGGAACTAAAGAGGAGAATATTTCGCTTTCCGATGATCCGAATATCGACGTGGAAACTGATAAGACGATCTACCGGCCCGGTGAACCGATCAACGCCATGGTCACCTCGAGTGTTTCCGATCAAACACTCTTCGTCGATCTGGCGCGAGATGGCGCCGTGATCCGAACTCAGCGTGTGCAAATGCGTGATGGCCGTGCGGTGGTCACATTTCCTTACCATCCTGATTTCAAGAACAAGATGTCGGTCACTGCTTATAGCTATTCTCCCGAGATGAAACAAATGGTAGACGCGCAGAGTGTTCTTTATCCGCAGAACCTCGAGCTGAAAGTGAGGGCGCATCCGTCGCAGGCGAGCTATCGTCCGGGTGAGGATGCGCAGGTCGATCTGAGCGTGCAGGCGCCGCAAGCTCGTCCGTCGCAGAGTGCGCTTGGCGTAGTGGTCATCGATAAAGCAGTCGACGAGCGCTTTCGCAGCGATCAGGATTTGGGTCAACGCTTCTCTACGTTGAACGACTCACTGCAACACTTCCTGGGTCTTGATGAACAGATTTCAGGCGTGACCATGCGCGACTTGCAACGCCTCGACACCACGAAGTTTATCCCGCCTGATTTGGAGTTGCTTGCCGAAGTTTTAGTGAGCCAGCAGAGTCAGTATTCACCGCAGTTTTACGGTGGAGATCAGTATGAGACGGATCAGATCAGTGTCTTCAGGGATTTAGTCAATCAACAAATCAAGCCTGTTCACGAAGCTCTCAACGCGCGTTATCTGCGACACGGTGAATACCCGAGAAATGAGACTGAGTTGCGCGCGTTTTTGACAGATGAGGGAATTGACTTTGCGAAGCTACGCGATCCGTGGGGCAACAACTATCGCGCGGACTTCTCGGTTTCCGAAGCGTCCGACGTGCTCACGTTGATGAGCGCCGGCGCTGATGAACGTTTTGACACTGCCGATGATTTTTCAGTCGAGCAATCGAGCTGGCGTTACTTTGTTCCGGTAGGAGGAGCAATCGAGCGTGTTGTTCAGACGTTTCACAAGCGAACCGGTGGCTTCATTCTCGATGTGAAAACCCTGCGGGACGAATTGTTACAGACAGAAAACCTGTCGTTGGACCAGCTCAGAGATCGTTGGGGACAGCCGTATCGGCTCGAGTTTGCGATTGTTGAGAGTAATTATGTGCTGCGTGTCTTGAGTGGTGGCCCTGACAGGAAATTCTCGACAACGCCTGACACGGAAGATGATTTCGTCATTTGGATAACGTCGATTGATTATTTCGCCGAGCACCGCCCCCGCTTGCAGTCAGCCATAACTAAACACTTCGAGGCTACAAAAAGATTTCCCGGGAACGACAGTGAGTTGCGCGAGGCGTTGCGAGATTCGGGCGAACAGATAGACAGTCTTCGCGATCCGTGGGGCCGTTCGTATTACACCATCTTTAAAGTGCAGGAGGTTTATGCCGATCAAACCCGCATTGAGAATCGCGCAACCTACGGGCAGTCTTTAACTCGCCAGGTACAGGTTACGCCAGTCACGCGAACAGTCGCATCGATTGCCTTGCGCAGCGCTGGACCAGACGGAAGCGAAGGCACGCTCGACGACTTCTCGGTTGCGACTTTCACCGGCATTATCAAGGAACAACCGCGCGGTAACGCGCCGCCGCAGTCCGTCAAACCCGTAGTTTTTCAATCGAGCAATACGGGAGCGATTCACGGAACCGTGACTGACGTCAACGGAGCGCGCGTTGCCGGAGCTACCGTCACTGCGAAGCGAGCTGGAGAAGAGAAGACTCATCAAACCTCGACTACTGACGAGGGCACGTACGTCATTGCAGATCTACCGCCCGGATTCTATGAGGTGCGAATTGAGGCGGCAGGATTCTCTGTGACCGTTTTTACAGACGTGCCTGTGGGTATCGGGAACCTGACGGAAGTCAACGCGGAGCTCAAGGTAGCCGCGACAACTGAGATTGTCGAAGTTTCAGCAGGATCGCCGAGCTTCCTGACCGAATCGACTAACGCGAGCAGGTCAACCGTGGACCGGCGTATAAAAGTGATTACGAAGTCGGGAGGGCGAGAGGTAGCGACGCCGCAACTGCGCGAGTATTTCCCCGAAACATTGCTCTGGCAGCCTTCGATTGAAACCGACAAACAAGGCCGCGCGCAGATTAATTTCAAACTTGCCGACAACATCACGACCTGGAAGCTCGCGGTGATCGGTTCAACAGAAGATGGTCGTATCGGCTCGACTGAAACCGACATCAAGGCGTTTCAACCCTTCTTCGTCGAGCACGAACCGCCGCGCGTGCTGACTAAAGGCGATGAGATCTCGCTGCCGGTCGTGGTGCGCAATTATCTCGAGCGAGAACAGAAAGTTGATCTCGAGATCAAAGCGGAGAACTGGTTTGCCTTGCTTGGTCCAGCACGCAAGCAGACGTCGATTCCGGCTGGCGATGCGAAACGTGAGACGTTTGACTTTCGCGCGATTGCATCAGTCGATGAGGGTAAGCAACGCGTTACCGCGAGCGGTAATGACGCTAACGACGCGATCGAGAAGCCGATCACCGTCCATCCTGATGGCGAAGAGTTAATCACAACTGCCGGCGATATTCTCGGCAGTTCCGCAACACTCGATCTGAACCTGCCGGAAACGATGATCCCTGATTCAGAACGTGCGGCGTTGAAGATCTACCCGAACCTCAGGTCGCACGTGATCGAGAGTGTTGAAGCGATTATGCAAAGGCCGTACGGCTGTGCGGAGCAATCGATCTCCGCGACCTATCCAAGCCTGCTATTGCTGCGTCAGTACAAACAAACAGGTGACGATTTCCGGTTCCGAGCGCGCGCCGAGCGTTATCTGAACGATGGTTACAGTCGTTTGCTCAACTATCGCGAAGCAGAAGGTGGTTTTAGTTACTGGGGTCGCGAGGAACCCGACGTGGCCGTCACTGCATACGCGTTGCGGTTTTTAATGGATGCGTCTGACGTAATCCAGGTTGATGAGGGTGTTATCGATGGGGCGCGCGACTGGTTGCTGAAAAGACAGCGGCCGGACGGGAGTTGGAATGCGCACGAGTATTGGAGCGGTGGCGAATTAAAGCGGCGTAGTGCGATGCTGACCGCTTACGTCACGCGCGTGCTTGCAATCAACGCGAATCGCTCGAAAGAAGTGTCCAACCTGGCGCCGGCGCTCAAGCGCGCTTTCGATTATCTTGCACTGCGGGCCGCTGAAAATGATGAGCCATACCTGATGGCGTCGTACGCCCTCGCGGCACTCGAGATAAGAGACACGACCACAGCTCGGAAGATCGTGGAAAAACTTCGTTCACTGGCTCACAACGAGGGAAGTGCTGCTTACTGGTCGCTGGAAACCAACACCCCGTTTTATGGTTGGGGATTGGCGGGACGAGTTGAAACGACTGCGCTCGTGGTCGAGGCGCTGTCAGCTTTTGAAGACGATCAAAAACTGATCAACCGCGGTCTCGTGTTTCTGCTGAAGCAAAAGGATCGCTACGGCGTTTGGTATTCGACACAGGCGACCATCAATGTCCTGAACGCGATGATGGCATTATTGTCGACTAACAAAGCTACCGGTGAGCGCGAGTCAGTTGCTGAGGTTGTGGTTAATGGCCGCACGGTGCAAACAGTCACGACTCCACCGTCGCGTGCGTTGACCAGTCCCATCGAAGTTAATCTTTCAAAGTTTTTATCGGCGGGGAAGAACCGAGTCGAGATCAAGCGACCGTCAGGTGGACCATTCGCTTCTGTCCAGGCAGTCGCGAATTATTACGTGCCCTGGTCAAATGCTGTTGAGCCGAAAGGCGATCTGAGATTACTCGCCAGGTTCGACAAGACACAGAGCAATACGACTGACGAGATCATCTGTCATGTCGAAGCCGAGCGGGTTGGATTCAGAGGCTACGGGATGATGCTCGCCGAGATTGGTTTGCCACCGGGTGCTGACGTCGATCGCAGTTCGTTAGAAACTGCAATGACGAGTTCGGGCTGGAGCCTGACTCGCTACGACGTCCTGCCCGATCGAGTAGTGGTCTACCTCTGGCCCCGCGCGGGCGGCGTCAACTTCGACTTCAAATTCCGCCCCCGCTTCGGCCTAACCGCCAAGACCGCCGCTTCAGTGCTCTACGACTACTACAACCCCGAATCCCGCAGCGTGGTCCAACCGATCACATTCAAAATAAAGTGAGGCTCACAGCAAATTCAAGCGTTAAAGCGGAAGTTGCTCAATTCCTGCGTCGAACTCAATATTAAGGATCACACTCTCACCGCGACATTTCGCCAACCTTGGGGAGAGCCACGACTTGAAGGCCGCTGGAGCAACTCCGCGGCCACGTATCAGTTGAAATTCTTTGGTTGAAGACAAACCGATTAACCTTGTCGTACGACTGAGTTGCAGTGCGATTAGGAGTAGGTTCGAGTTCTACTGAACCAAAAATAGGCTGCCGATGGAAAAACAGGCGTGATATGAAAACCGTTTAATCACTTGCAATTTACGAACACACTTGGCAAAGGGAAAAGTCACCAACTTTGGAGGTTAGGTCTAAATCACGCAACATTCTTCCCCTCTTTCTGGCCTAATCGCGGATATTCACTTGAGTTTATCGATGCTACCAGAGATTCAGCAGTTCTTAGGACTGAAACGCAAATGTGATAACAAAAGTAATACTGACGTTGTCCTAATGCTGAAGATTGCTATTTGGAAGCGCGCCTTGCCCGCTCAATTCTAAGAGGTAGTCGCGTAACAACTTCTGCCGTTGGCGTAAAAACGAAAGTGCGAAGATTGTCCACTATGGGCCTGCCAACGTCCTTTCAGATTCTTCAACCCCCACTTTTCTAATTCACGTCTGTTAAAATTCTTATGTTGAAATTCCTATGTTGTTGAAATTCCTATTGCTTTCATGCAGCTTCTCTGGTATTAGAGGCAACCAGCGGGAACACTCACCAGCGGGGTACACCTTACGCTCAATTCCTACGACGAATCCGATCCCGCTATGAGCCGCCACTATACCCCGCCCAATTAGGAGGAACCATGGCAGAAAAGAAAACGACTGCAGCCGCAACCGTCACGGAGGTTAAAGAAGTAGATCCTCTTAAGAACAGGTTTGACGGCAAGAAAGCCGATCTGTTTATCAACACCGGAAAGCTCGGAGGTAAAGTTTTCCTCGTCAGAGTAGCCGGCGCTGCGGGAAAGCCGACACTAATCGCGATCCATCTATAAATTCTCTCTTTGACCCGTTTGAGTTAGCTGGGGTGCCCTATCCTACCAGGACGCCCCATCACTGTTGTTATCGGTTTCTCTACAGCAATGAATACACGACCACAATACACTCTTCCTCAACGTCCCCGTCTCGTCGCCGAAATCAAGGATGAAGAAACTGAAAACGCCGTTGTCAGTGGGCAGTTTCAGATTACGTCAGACAGTTTTTCGCCGGCAGAGTTGGCCCGAATTCTCCGCAGCTTAAATGGAGAAAAAAGCCTGGACGAAATTCTTCAGTCCGAGCCGTCGCTTTCACAATCAGATATATCGGCGCTGGTCGAAAGTCTCGACGACGCCGGGTTGATCGATGACACGCAGCCCGTGGTGTGCAGACCAGGCAGCGAAGTGATCTTGGAGATTGAAGAGTTGGTTGAGGACTGGTGTGACAGAACAATTTACGAGAATGACTTTTGGCGCTTATGCCTCAACGCTGAAAAACCTGGTGATCTTCCAAAGAAAGTTGCCATTGGCATGGTGATCGAAAACTGGCACTTTTTATTCCGCGAAAGTTATTTTGATGCTCCTGTTTTGTCCTACGTACCAAACACCCAGGTTCGGCTGCTGCTAAACGAGTTCTTTTCGGAAGAGTACGGCCACGATGAAATCCTGTTGAAGTCACTGAATTCCGTGGGCATTAGTCGAGAAGATATGGCTGATGCGATTCCGCTTCCGGAGACAATGGGATTGTGTAATGCGCTCTCGTATTGGGCTCATAATGATCCGTTATTCTTCTTCACGACATTGGGGCTCCTAGAAGGACAGGGAATGAAGAAGGATAGTTTTATTGAGGCTTGCGAGCGGTGTCGACTAGCGGAAGATTTCGTCGGACCACTTCGAACTCACGCCAATATTAATATTGGAGCGGCGCACGGGAACCTGACCCGGGCCATTTTCAAAGAAATACCCGCACTGGATGAAGAAACAATTACCCGCTTAAAACGCCAGATCCCGCTGTTCGTGGAGTTGTATGACAATTTCTATACTGGGGTCTTTCGCTATTACACCAGTGATGGGTCACTGCTACGTCGAGTGTCAGCTCTATGAATAGGACTTACGATGAAACAGACTTTACCAGTTCCGGCTAAGCCAAGATTTCGAAACAATGTCCGCACGACCCTCAATCTAAGTGAGGTGGAACTTTCATTGGGAGCTCGGAAGTGTTCTTTTCAGTTTTCCGCAACTGAGCGCGACGCTGTGAACCGTCTTATATCGGATCTTGAATCAGGCGGATTCACCCCAGTTGAGCTTGCTACGCGCACACCTGAGATTGCCGAACAGATTCCAGCTTTACTGATTGATTTCGATCGCCTGCGTTTATTGATCGACTCGGATTCTGAAACCGGCGATAGAACATTGAGTGGCGCTCAGCTTTATAGAGAAGTGCGACGGGTCGCCAACCGTTTAATACATCGCATCGCAAAATCAGCTTTCTACACAGCGCTACTGAATGGACAGGCGACGCGCCAACAACTGATTGGTTACGCATTGGAGTATTACTGGATAGTAAAATCAGCCCCAGGACTTATTGCCCCGGCCCTCGCAACCGCGCACTCATCCGAAGAACGAATGCTGCTGCAGGATTTTTTGAAATCAGAACTAGGACACGATCGTTTCGTTCGGACTTCGTTGGAGAGTGTGGGGTTGAG
>Ga0207708_10001585_pt1 | contig 16992 bp, 11 predicted proteins | sample KBSK5101metaG_FD_184340 | JGI IMG/M metagenome (GOLD analysis project Ga0207708, IMG submission 184340) | Corn, switchgrass and miscanthus rhizosphere microbial communities from Kellogg Biological Station, Michigan, USA - KBS K5-10-1 metaG... | ecosystem: Host-associated > Plants > Roots >...
TAGTATAAGAGTTGATTATGATATGCCAATGGGTCCACTTGGAGGATTTATAGACAAAATAAAACTCAAGAAAATAGCAGAACGAGGAGTAGAAAACGGTCTATATAGGGTGAAGGCACTTCTCGAAGGGACAGGCTCAATACCAGTTTACATAACCTTGGATGCATATAGAGAGATACTAAAGGAGAAAGAAAAGGCGAAACTCTCAGTATCAGAAACCATTATCAAGATAATAAAGGATCACCAAGTCGAGAAACTGGCTCAACAATAAATTCAGCTACTAGTTTTCACTCCATTCTTGGATGGACTAAAGTTTTTATTTTTAGAATTTTCTTTACTTTCTATAAATTCAAGTTTAATTTAAATAACACATGCTGAACACACAACTTTTGTGGGTTCGTAGCTCAGCCAGGTAGAGCGTCTGGCTCTTAACCAGTCCATAATGGGGTTAAAATGTCGTGGGTCCGAATCCCACCGAACCCGAACCTCTAGTAGTTCTCTAAATGGACTCGGTAGGAAGAATACAAGAGTTGAACCAATTAGAAGAACAAGAAGCGATAGATGCTAGCCCGTATTTCCTGTTTTCATATTCAATAAGGTCGCCTTACACTAAGGAGACATATTTTAGAAGATTAAGATTATTTTTTGATACCATTTTAGTTGATGGAAACACATTCGAGGACAGATGCAATAACCAATTTATTTTAAATTTTAGATCATCCACACCCCTGATTCTAAACCTCAACTATGCTGACCATATAGTTATTAATCACGGCTAGATAAATTCGAAATATGATACCTGGTAGAGTTTTAGTTGCATTAATTTCGGTTGTTCTGAGTTTAAACTTTCTTCTAATGCCTATTGATGCTTCGACAGAAGAAATGGATAATGCCAAGAACAAAACTAAAGATCTTCTGACTAATATTTTCAATACATTATTTTCGGAAACTGGAGAAAAATTCAGTAATTCAAAATACGGAGTCAACATAACGTTTCCAAAGAACTGGACAGGAATTGAAATGAATATAGTTCCAATGGCACTTGTATCTCCTGGAGGATTTAATTTTACAGAAATGTTTGCTACCATCAGTAACGCTACTGTTGATACAGTTGCTGAAAGTATTGTTTCTAATAATACAGATGGATTAACAGAAGAAAAAAATCAAGAACTTACAGAATCACTTTCAAACAAACTAATGAAAAAATTTGAGAACATGACATCTACGATGGGTATTTTGATTTATGATAAAGAATTTGTTCGACTTGCCGATTTATTCAATCCCAACAGCACAATGCCCGAAGACTCTCTAACGTCCATATTTGAAAACCTTACCCTTGCGTCAGATCCCACTACGGTCTGCGAAAGAAATGCATTGGAGAGAATTACTATCAATGATAACATAAATGCAGAAAAATCAACTCAACAATGCTTGTTCACCAACAGTGAGCTAAAACGGGATAATTTAAATTACTTTATTTTAACTCCCAATGCAATCGTAGGGATCATTTTTTCATCCGATTCAAATAACCAAAATGAAAAGTATTTACGAGAATTTGAAGAATCTCTAACATCACTTTCAATTAATGAATCTCTTCCTATCAATAATCAATCCATACATCATTTTCTTAACGATGACATGAATAATAATACTGATACCTTACTAAATGACACTGCGCAAAATATTCTAAATACTTTTAATGGAAATGAATTATTATCGCAAGGAAAATATGAAGAAGCAATAAGTTTGTATGATTCGAGATTAAGTGTCGATCCCAAAGATGTGGAAGCTTTAAACAACAAGGGAGTAGCACTTCACCATCTTGGCAGATTTGAAGAAGCAATTAGCACCTACGACAAGGCATTAGTGTTGGATCCTAAATATGTAAATGCTTTATTCAGCAAAGGAGCAGCACTTGACACTATTGGTAGGCATGAGGAGGCAATTAGTTGGTATGACAAAGCGTTATCAGTAGATCCTAAAAATGTGGACGCATTAAATGGCAATGGATTAGCACTTTCTCAACTTGGTAGGCATGAGGAGGCAATTAGTTGGTATGATAATACATTAGCAGTAGATCCTAAAAATGTAGATGCATTGACCTCTAAAGGAATAGAGCTTGGCAAGCTCAATAGGACAGAGGATGCATTAAACTGGTTTGACAAAGCATTACAAGTAGATCCTGAATATGTTGTTGCCCTAAATAATAAAGGAATCTCTCTTGCCGTTCTCGGTAAATATGAGGAAGCATTAAACTGGTTTGACAAAGCATTACAAGTAGATGCAAAGGATGTTCGTGCATTAACTCTCAAAGGATCAGTTCTCAATGATCTCGGTAAGAAGACAGAAGCATTAACGTGGATAGATAAAGCGTTAACAATAGATCCAAATAATCAAATGGTAATTGATGCGAAATCACGTGTGCAAGGGTGAATTTTGTAAATTATTTTATTACATGCATAAATGATTTAGTATCTATCATTTCATGACGTGGACGTCATCTAGATTGATAAATGATTTCATGAATAAAAAGCTAAATTAAGAAGTAACAGGACCCGATTACATGGACTGTCCGAATCATACAATATCCGAACTGTATTGGCTTTTATTGCCAAACAATTATGCGTTGGGAAATTATCTCGCCTTTATTACAAGGTCCCATTTCCACCATTAACAATATTAACTCAATAACAGAAATAGATATTACAAATTGGATTTACCATGGAACGATGAAAGATCAAACAAATTCGTTACCAACGTAGGATTGATTACTAGCAATGGTCCTTATGGAGAAGACGTAATGGCATGTGAATGGACGCATCATGTATCCTACAGGCCTGGCTTGATAGCTGTATGCATACGTCCGGGTGATGCAACACACGATAACATTAAACAAACTAAAGAATTTGGAGTCAACCTGTGTAGTTCCGATCAGTCAATAATGTCAAGTATAGCAGGCGGCTATACCGGTGTTAGGTATAACAAAATTAATGCATTAAAAGAGCTAGGATTTGAATTCTACAGAGCTGAGAGCATTGATGTCATTATGGTGAAAGAAGCTTCAGTAAACATTGAATGTAAATTAGTTAGGGAAATTTCTCTTGGTGACCATACCACTTTTATTGGTGAAGTTCTTGAAGCTTCAAATAATCCGGAAAAAGGACCGTTAGCGTATCATGGAGGAAAGTATTTCATTATGAATACAAATGTAGCAAAGCCTACTGATGAAGAGCGTAAGAGGATAAGGAAAATTGTCGAAAAACACAAAAAATATATGATCTGATCCCTCTTATCATAACAAGCGTCATGGTCTCCAAAAGACATTGTTCCTTTATGGGATAAAATAATTCACCCTAGTCATAAGTTACTGATGAAATGGGTAAAGGATAAGAAAATAACTGGAGGTTGTTTGGCCGGTCAACGAGAAGTCGTCTTTATACTCGAAGCAACATCAAATGAACAAGTTGGTGATATTTTATCGGATCTACCTGTGTGGGGATTAATAAAATGGGATGTGTTACCAATCCAATCATTCAAGTCCGCGGATGATAGAGATCGCAAGTTCATAGATAAATTAAGGGCAGCCCCCTAGTCATTAAAATTATCTGTTAATGAGATAAAATAACATACGTATCTGCTGGTGTTGCTGTCCTTGCTGTCGTCACAGGGATTAAATTGCTCAGTTTACTATTTCAAAGATATAATCTCAAAAGAGTTGCTATGATGTGACAAAAACATTTCTGTTTAGTTAAAATTTACCAACTACATTGTACCTATATACAGTACATAAATAATTAATCCAATTTCATATAATTCATCAATCATATGCATTCTCGCATAAGATGGTAGTAACCTGTACGGCTAGTATGAGAACCTATGTAGTTACATTACTCATGACGGTAGTGATAATGGGGCCACTTTCCATAGTGGCCGCTCACGCCGACACACCCCAAATACAATTTATACATGGAGTTGCAAGTGGGGATGTCACTTCAGAAAGTGCAGTTCTGTGGGCACAAACTGACAAGGATAGTCTACTAAACGTTCAAGTGTCTAAACACCCAAACTTTATAAAACTTGATTTCAAAGATAGTGTCCACGCTACTAGTGATTCTGACTTTACCGCCAAGTCCTTGGCTGAAGGATTAAAACCTAATACACTTTACTACTACAGGTTTACTGTAGGGAGTACCATAAGCGAGATTGGGACTTTCAAGACCTCACCCCTAGAGGATAAGAAAGCGTCCGTTCACTTTACCTGGTCAGGTGATACAGACGTTAGTAAAATTAATGGTAATCGTTATTTTGGAGATTGGTTGTCTCTTAATGCAGTAAGGTCTGAAAATCCTGATTTCTTTATTTACTTGGGAGACACCATCTATTCAGACAAGAGGGCTACTGGGCTTATTCCAGAAGCACTGACCCTTGGTGAGTTTAGGCAAATATACAAAGATTCTCGTGACGTGCCAGCGCTTCATGACCTTTTGAAGTCTACTTCCGTGTATCCTGTTTGGGACGATCATGAGGTGCGTAACGATTGGGCTGGACAAACAGTAGACTCCGCATTTTTTCAAATAGGCAAGACTTCATTTAATGAATACATGCCTATAGGACAGCTGCACTCGACATCAGATCCCGATTGTGCAGGCCCAACTCAGTTTAAAGTAAAACATTGGGGTAAAGATGTTGACTTGATTATACTCGATACACGCACTTGCAGGAGTGCAAACGTGCAATCACAGTGTCAGGTTGGCAATCAAGCAGACCTAGTACCCACGTTACCAACATCAATACGAGCCCTCCTGCCAATCCCACCACAACCTCCCGCGGGCTGTCTTGCAGCAATAAACGATCCTGACAGGACAATGTTAGGAGCAGAACAGAAATCACTGTTCAAAGATGCGTTATTAAATTCTAAAGCTAAATTCAAATTCGTGGTCACATCAGTATCCATTCAACAGACGTTCGTTTTACCGTATGATAGTTGGGAGGGATACGCAGCAGAACGCTCAGAAATACTCAACTTCATTAGAGATAACGAAATCAAGAACGTTATATTCCTAACTGCGGACTTACACCTGAACCTTATGAATGACGTCTATATCGATCTATTCACGGATCCAAAACCTATTAGTTACGAAGTAGTGACAGGACCTATTGGGGCGGAGACGGACCAGGCCAGAATCCTAAGAACGAGTGGGCCGCTAGGACCATCTTTTGTTGAGTTAAGAAAACATCTCTTTGATGATGCAGGGGGCGCCGAGTGTCACAATATAGATTCCTACTCTTATGGGAGTGCAAGCTTTAGTAGATTCAGTGGAACAGTAACAATTACTCTTAAAGATCAAAACGGAAACACTATACATGACGAGCTAAATCCCAGTAAAGAATGCACGAAATCATTTGGGCCCTTTGATTTCCCAGGGCCAATGTCACAGGTAAACGCCGGAAATAAAGTGAATGCAAATGCAAATATCGAAAAGCTAAAGGAAGATTGGAAGGATTTGCAAGGTGATAAATCGAAAACGGCTCATGGTTTACTAAATTTGGAAACTGGGTTAAGCGGGTATAACACTGACCCATTCTCACAGAAAAAGGAAAACTGATTGTATAAAATGAATGAAACTCGCAAATCACTCAAGTAAAAATAACTTGAAATTACAATAAAGATTAATAACGACTTGAAAATTAAATCGCTGGCCTAGTAATCCATAAGTATCGCCTAAGGGTAGAATTGATTCTTTTCACACTCCAAATATACAAAACGATTTTCTTGCAATGATTTTAGAAATAGAAAAGGAAGACCTTTACTGATTTTAATGTAGGGCAACACCGCATTAGAAGAATTACAATCTTTATCATTCAAGTTTGGTTAATTTGTCATAACTTCGATTTGCGTTTTAGAATGCCTACATCCTTTGCCAATTCTTCAAATTTGCTTTTTTTCAATTTCAAGTTTGTTACTTTAACATCCTTATTTGAAGTCTAATTTTTCGGCGCCGCAAAAATTGGGATGTCGGGATTGACTTCACAATAATGGATTGGCTTGTTACTATATTAGAAATTAGGTCTAGTACTCTTATCAATCGCTTATTCGACTTGGCAACTACTAAAGGATTAGTCAGAATTATATTTTATTGGATTCACGAATCAAAGATCAATTTGTAAACAATTCAATTTTGTCCGGCTGTAGACCTCAACCGTATAAAACTTTTATACTCCCATATCAGGAAAAATCTAATGCAAATGCCAGCATTGTCTCACAATGCTCCGTTCAGTAAAATTTTGGAAGAGACTTTTTTTAGAAAACCAATTGAAACACTTTTGCACGAATTACTTATTCAGTCTTCAAATACTGTCTCCGAGCCAATATTGAAAATAGTGAATGTAAAATTATCCCATGCAAAGGGATCTGTTAATTACATTTTACCAAACCACTACAAAGAGGTTTTATTGTAGGAATGAAAATAGATCTCCTGCGGCCAGATGATCTACTTAATTTACGAATCGAAACGACCAACTTACGTCTGGAATCCAATGATCTCAACATACCTCCATCCTTGGTAGTAGAAGATCCTCACAAGCCAGCGTATATGTCTGTCATTTTTCCTCCTCAAACCATAGCCGAAGCAGCATATTTTGAAGCTAGTGGTATTGAGCCAGCTGACGTCAATAGCAAGCCGATTGATCCAGGTAAGGGTATCCCTGGCCAACCTAGTCCTCCTCGAATACCTATACTCTACTTATTGGACGACTCATTGGACTTACCTGGCCAACCTAGTCCTCCTCGAATTGCTAATGCCTTGCTAGGGCGGCCTAGTCGACTAGTCTTTCAAGTACCACCTGAAGCGCATATACCGTTTTCTTTACAAGGACTAATAGATTGGTCGAATATGGAGCTCAATCTGAGTCCTATAGCAGGAATAGGCCCAGAGCCGACGGTCGACGAGATTGAAAGTGCACCGGACATCACACCCCCTTCACCCCTTGATACTGCCATAGAGATGCCATATGGGTTGACAGTCTCGCCTAATCGAGATGTGACATTTGAACAGCGTCTAATTCCGTTTACTTCTCAAGGGCGAACTGAGCTGTGGCATACAAGATTGGTTACCAAAACTGATACTGGTACTTCAGAGATATCGTTAGAAAAACCAGCCTATCTAAGAGCTATCTGGTCACCGGACTATAAACCTGACAAGGTACCTGGTACTGCAGAAAAAAACCAATACCTTTCGCGCACTGCAATGTCGGCCAATGATCGTTATCAAATAGTGGTTCTTACCTCGGCCTTTCATGGCTATGAGGTGGACTTGGAATTACCCTTCTTTCTCGCCGCAAACACCCTTGAAGCCGCAAACACCCTTGAAGCCGCAAACACCCTTGAAGCCGCAAACACCCTTGAAGCCGCAAACACCCTTGAAGCCGCAAACACCCTTGACTCTACGAAGGACCTGGTATTCACCAAGCTTCCCAAGACCAAAATAACTGTCCCTTATATTCCACAACCCTTTGTGGCGGAACAATTTATTCTCTCACCGTTGGGTGGATGGTTGCATTCACGAGGACACTGGACCCCACCACGCGTATCCCCTAAAATTGTACATCCCAAACCCAGCGTAGAAGACCTTCTTGAAGTACTCAGAGTTAAAAACCCACAGAAAATTGTAGACTCGCCCTCGCCGGTCTTAATCGATGAGGCTAGCGTTCCTGCTACTGGTATCAAATCACTTGACCTATCCGAATGGGTGCATATCGCCACCGAGGGACGAGATCATTATGTGCGCATAGTGTATGAAGGTGAGTTGTGGCCCTTCCGTCACAGAGCTTCCTTGATCAAAGTGACAGAACGTAAATTCAAAGAGAACGGGGGAATAGTCGCTGCGTACCTGATACAGCATATGTTTATCGTTGTGCGTGAACCTGAAAAACAATTTAATGACAGAAGTAGTCCACTCAAGCGTGTTCGACTAACTACTTTAGTCACGCCTGAGATAGCTGAGCCCGAACCACTTAAAGGGACGGATCGATCTTTTTGGATTAAAGTCAAGAAGGACAGCTCTTCTGAAACATACTTCGATTTTCACGCAGTTGCCACTGACATATCAGGGAACTTGTCAAATTTCACTCTTCCACTCATATTCGTATCACTAAGTGACCTTCCAGATTCCAACCCGGACGCAACTAAGATTGTAGCTCAGGAATATAACAAGATAGAAGCTGTTGATTTCAAAAGCGCTAGATTCTATGGGCAAAAAGTGACATTCGCTGAACCAAACACATCTCCAACTAAGAGTAGTATGAACACCCAACTTGTCACACAATTATTGAACTTTGTCGTCGACCATACGGGTAAATCACCACAATTGCGCAAGGCAGAAGTTAAAATTCCTCAAATCCAAGAACTCTTGGGCACAGAAGCTCTGACTACTATAAGATACTCCAACGACTATGTCAAAAAAGGCTTGGACTTGTCAAGGGGGATATTTGCGGAAATTGTAAAAGAAGATCCCTCCAGTTTGAAGCCCGACGATCCGTTCTCTCTAATGGTTCCAGACAAACTAAAAATGACATTTAGTTCTGATAAGGCTGGAGGCATTGCTACACCAAACATGGGAATTTCAATTATTTCAAGCGAGTTGGGACCCCTTGCAGGAAAAATCGAGGATGCCATCAATAATAAATTCGATCCAGCTGAATTTTTCGCAGGAGTCACAGCTCAGCTTTTTGGTACTTTCAATCTCTTCGAATTAATACGCAGTGATTCGACCAGAATCGACAAGAATGCACCGAAGTTGACCACGTATGAGGACCATAGTGGAAAAAAGCAGTTAATCACTGAACTCAACTGGGAGCCGGACATTGTAGATCATTTAGAACTCGACGGTATTGCCGCTTTCAATAAAAAAGATGAAACACCCAAACTCAGTATTCACAGCACCATAACAAAACCTGTGAGTGGGACCCTTAAGGACGTCAATTACAATTTTACTGGCAGACTAGATCATTTCCAGGTAAGCGTGCTCAGATCAGTCAACATTAATTTTACTGAGTTTAGCTTTTTATCGAACAGCGAAAACAAGACTGACGTGAAAGTAATGCTTAATGAAAAGACGCCATTGGAGTTCGGTGGAGATCTACAATTCGTGGAGGATATTCGCAGTGCAATTCCTCCCGGACTGTTCGGTGAAGGGGCATCACTTGACCTGATATATGATCCACCTGGAATTCGAGCGGGTTTCACAACCTCATTGCCTCCTGTTACGGTAGGCGTTTTCAATCTCAGGGATGTTTGTTTAGGGGCATCACTCACGCTGCCATTCATTGACGGAAAGCCTGTCTTAAACTTCAACGTTTCAGAACGGGCCCATCCATTTCTGCTGACTGTCAGCCTATTTGGCGGTGGTGGTTTTTTTGCTCTGCAACTAGATACTGCTGGTATAAAGGAGCTTCAAGCAGCCTTGGAATTTGGAGCAGCCGCAGCTCTTGATATTGGTGTAGCCAGTGGCGAAGTTCACATTATGGCGGGAATTTACATCTCATTGCAACGCAAGGAAACTAGCATGGATTTAACGACTGTACTTTCAGGCTATCTTCGAATGGGTGGTAATCTTTGCGTTCTTGGCTTAATCAAAATATCAGTAGAGTTTAACATGAGTTTCACCTATGATGAGAATGAAGACAAGGCATATGGTCGTGCTACGCTTACAGTAAGTGTTCATGTGGCACTTTTTCACAAATCGGTAGAACTGACTGTCGAACGTGCGTTTGGTGGAAGTGGCGATCCGACATTTGGTGATTTGTTCAATAAGTCCGAAATGTGGAGTGAATATGCCCTTGCATTCGCAGGAGGCTGATCAAAACCATGGTAATAGAACATTCCATATTTTTAACTATAATGCCTAGAAGTATTAGTGTTAACACAGATGGCCTACCTGTTTCTGTATTCGTTTCTCCTAGACTCAGTGGAGCAGATAGCTTAGGCTCGTTCGCAGATTGGTTGGAGTGGACTCGTAAACTCAAAGAAAACGGCATGGAATTGGAGTTTCAATCTGAAACTAGGACGCTGAATATTCCAATTGATCCCGAACCTTTACGTCCCGAATTATGGGAACAACTTTTCAAATATGACACACTGGTTCGATCTTTTACATTCGACGATTATTCAGATAGGGGAATAATTTCTTATTCGGTCCGAGAGGCGCTTAGCGCTTTGAAGGGAATTTACCAAGAAGCGAGTATTAATCTCGCTCTACCAGATCCACCACATAGAACCCCGGAACAAGAAGGCCCAAGCAATCGAGAACGACTCGGGATTTTGATGGAAGGCTTACAGGTGCATTGGAGTTCTCAGGTGGCTTCAAGATGGAGAGAGGCAGTGCGCGTAAGACAAAAAGCAGGACAGAGTCGATATGTGCGAAAGAAGTTAACGGGGCGTCTAGATTACGAAGGATTAATCATAAAAGGGTCGGACAGTAACGATTTACAAAAGATAGCTGTACCTTTTTCAGTATTTCATCATATGCCCACTCCGAGTTATTCTAAATATCCTCTTGACAAGATTGACACACAAAACCTCTTTGATTTCCATCAAGCGCTTAGTGCGATTAACTCATATCCCGAGCTCCTTCGTGCTTTGGGTCTTGTGTTTGATTTTGAGTTGCCGCGAGGTTTTTTGACCACAACATTAGATGATTTTGGTACAGTATTGATAGGCAAAGTCAATGCTGGCTGGGACTGGGCAATAACGCCAAAAGTACCGCAACTAGCAACTGCGTATCTACATGTACAGTTGCCTGAGAAGCGAGTTTTCTTGACTGCACCTAGAGTGCTGGTTGATCATGAAGCACCAGTGACTGCAATTGGTTTGCTCAATCTTGATCCTACTAATTTTGGGTTGGCGCAAGTGGATGTGGACGGTGGAGTGCACAAGAATATCATGTTGGCCGAATCTATCAAGCCACCGATTGGTCATAACTTGGATCGGGAGGCGAAAATAGAACCTGCTCCACATCCTGAGGTATTTGATGCTCATGCTACACTTCCATCGCTTCGATCCGGAGGATTGTCCTTGTATTCGGATCAGCGTACAATACATTTGCTTGATACGCTTGTGCAATCGAAGGCATTCAACGATGCTATAACAGGAGGTGGCGTACAGCCACGTCCGTTCTTTGCAGAGGACCTAATTCGTGGTTATCGTCTCGATATTTGGGATTCGCATACAAATGCATGGCATTCACTTCACCTTCGTAATGCAGAATACTTTGTTGGCGATTTAAAATTTATTCGGGACACAAAGGTTGAAGAGGGTTTTGTGCAGCTGGCTATCACTCAACCGGCGAAGGACGCTATACCTGATACTAACGATTTATACCTACACGAGGCACTCGCCCGGTGGTCCGGTTGGAGCTTAAGCGCACCTATGCCTGCCAGACACCTCAGCCGTTATCCCGACGCCGATGATGCCGTACCCCCCGGTAAAAATCCAGTGGATTTCTCAGAAGATGAGCCAGTCACACCTTTCAAGGTGAAGTCTAATTATCAAGTTTATCCTAATTCTCTTCCTAGGTTACGTTTTGGCGTACGATATCGTATACGGGCGCGCGTAGTGGATTTAGCGGGAAACAGTCTCAAGGTTGATGATGACCTTGCTAATGAGATATCCGCTGCCTATGCATTGCCGTATGATCCTGAAGGGTTTGCTTATTTGAGATACGAACCTGTGGTAGCTCCTATCCTTGTAATGCGTGACTCTAAGGCAGTAACTGAGCCTGGTTCAGACATTGACCGTATCGTTATCCGTACATTCAACGATGATATCAGTAAGGATAGTGTCCCTGCAGAAATTATCGCTGCAGATCGACACATCTTACCTCCCCGAACAAGTGTCGAGATGGCTGAACGTTTGGGCATGTTTGATGATGCCAGTGGGAATCTCAAAAGCGATCACGCCACTTGGAACCTCATTGTACAGCGCGACGCGGCTAAACTGAAGACGTTAAAGATCGCCGTTAAAGGCAAGACTGACGAATATCCAGTAGATATAGATGAACTCATAAGTCCTTTGCCCTTCTTGCCTGACCCACTTTCACGTGGAGCTGCAATCCGCGACTTGCCTGGCACTCCAACATATTCTATTGGTAGGGTTGAACCGGATTCTGGTCCTAGCCAAAAAGTGACTTACAAACTGTTAAATGATCCAAATCCTCGTCTTGGTTCTGCAACACTAATAAGTTTTGGTAACAGTGGTAATTGGAAAAAGACGCTGGGATTTCTATTCCGCCTAGCTGAGCCGGAATCCGACGATATGAGGCCAGATTGGGATCCGATTAAACGACTTTTGAAAGTATATCTACCAAAAGGACATATTTCCGTAGTACCGTTGAGTAGTTTTACCAATACAGAGGATCTTAAACTTATGGGAATTTGGCAATGGCTTCGTGATTATGTCGACCGGATAACGACCGATCCTCAACCACAATTCTTACAGCCAGGCAGCGAGAATGACAAAATTGCGCATGTGTTACAACGAGCAGTAGAGGGAGGACATTGGATGTTAACCCCGCCACGTCTTCTGACATTAGTGCATGCCGTGCAGCAGCCAATTGGCCGGCCAGAGTTCCTGCCCCTAAACGTGGAACACGAAGATTCCGAACTTGATACAGATGGACTGCAGACCGCGCCAAGTCGAGGTCGATCGGATCCTACCGAAATGGCACCCATCATTGCTTATCGGCGTTTAGGTGCTACTGATGCTTATCTACTTGGTGCACTCAGAGTTCATGGCGCCAGCACCATCAAAATAGATCTATCATGTGAGTGGAAGGATCCTGAAGACAATATGGACAATCCTTCTGTAGTTCAAAAATCTGCTCCTGTCGATGAATTGCCGCTGACCGAGCTAAATGAGGATTACTTGCGTGTATTTGCTAGGGAATCCGGTGGCCAAGATTATCGTAAGGTTGGTTACTACGATCCAGAACACGATCAGATTGGGTTCGTACGAGCCGGTGACTGGACACGCCGAAACGACTCCAGCTCACTTTACTTCGATGGGGCCGCCCCTCGTCATATATTAAACGATACGAAACGACACATAGTAAAGTATACTGCTACGGCTAAGTCTAGGTTTGAGGAATACTTTCCTGAGCACTCAGCAGGCGGCTTCACACGTGATAGTGAGAAGATTATTGTAGACATTCCGGCATCGGCGCGACCTCTAGCACCGGAGATAGTCTGTGTTATCCCTACATTTGGTTGGGAAAGGCAGACCGAAACGAACCTAAAACGCAGTGTGCGTTTTGGAGGTGGATTGAGAGTGTATATGCGCAGGCCATGGTTCTCGTCAGGTGAAGGAGAGCTTTTGGGCGTTACGCTCTGGAGCTACATTAACGGCGCGCTAAATAATGAGAACAGAGATAAATTCAAGCCATTTTTCACACAATGGGGAATGGATCCAATCTGGCAAACTGGAAATCTTTCTGGTGCCCCTGGAATTAATAATTTTCCTGATGCGGCTGACAAAGACTGGGACGTCTCGCTTGACGAACCTGTCGCTAGGCTTTCTGAGGACCAACCTGGTCGTGTTAATGTTGTCGGTTTTCAACCACAATTCGATGAGTCTAGAGGATTGTGGTTTGCTGATTTGACAATTAATACATCCAGCCAGACTTACATGCCATTTGTTCGCCTCGCACTAGTTCGTTATCAACCGCATGCTTTGGCAGATGCAAAGGTGTCACGTGTTGTCTTGGCCGACTTCGCGCAATTAACACCTGATCGGTCTGCCATTGTTACCTCAGATCCTCACCACTCCCGTACACTCCGAGTCGTTGTTAGCGGTGTATCACCTAGGGGCCCTGTGGCAAAGATAGTAGGTAAGCATGCTGATGATGGCCTTAGTTCCCCGCCTACTAAAATTCTGGTGCGTGTCCAGAAACGTAACCCATCTGTTAAAAGCGATCTATCTTGGCAAGATGTCGCACCTGAAGAGGCCCAAGTTATCGTCGAACAAGATGGACATGTATCGACACAACCCGAATTGGTGATGTGGGCAGGCAGCATAGTATTTACCAAGCCACCAAGAGCCGGTCAGTTCAGGCTGATCATTGAAGAAAAAGAATACATTTCTGCAGAACACGCTATCATTGATGATAATATAATCAAGCAACCTAGCCGACTTATCTATGCGGAAGTTTTTGAGATAGATAGCGGCCTAGTTAGAGATGTCCTTTGAATACCAAATTAATCTCTGTCAGACAGGTTGAGTGTTATTTCAAACATGTAAATATTATAATGTAAAATACGTTACTATTTGAACATATAATATATCCTTCAATTCCTAATTATCAATCTCATAAATTGAATCTAACTAACAGAGTAAATCGATTGTAACTTCTTGGTGGAATGATCCGCTAGGAAATGAAAAGTGGGTACCAATGAGGCTAGGAAGAAGGGTCCATGGCCTAAACTGGAAATAAACTGGTATTGATTGTCCACCAGATATCTGCATTAATTCCCATCCTTTCCACTGACTTAATTGCAACCCGTTACCTGATAAAGGGAATTTAGTCGAGTAGTAACTGTAGTCACCAGTTGCGGACTGACCGCCGACACGAGTGATCTCTGGTCCAGAAATAGTAGGGTTAGGAGCGGCATCGCTAATCCAGTTACCTCCCTTAATCATAATTTTTGCAGGTGTCTGCGAAGTTCCTTCATTTTTAAGGACGACCTTCTTCTCGGCGCTAACCTGACCGGGATTAAGTTGTCCATAATTTATTGGAACACCAGATACTATTTGGAGTCCACATGTTTCCGCCGTTGGACCTGCGGGTGCAGCAGCACAGTCTTCGTCATTTGCATCAATCTTTCCATCCTTATCATTGTCTATTGTATCATCACATATCTTCTCAGTCTCTGTTGTTGAAGGGGCATTTATTGTAACTCCGCTCTGAAGTTTTGCCCCCTCCACAAAAATAACCGGAAATAGATACACTAGAAAAGCAAATCCAAAAAACAGGAATATTACAAACAGAACTTGATTTTTCACAAGTAAAATTTATTTATCTATCTTATATTTAATAATTTTTGGCACGCTCCTCGTAATTCTTTAACTGGACTACTGTGAAATTCCACATGGTTACCACCGAACCCGCATTATTTGATACTATAATGAGTAACATAATAATGGCTTCTTACAATAATATATTAAGATTGTTGCGGACGACATACAAATTTGGGGTATACGATATAGCAATATTCATGAAATAGACATTTATAAATACTCCAAAATCTAATAAGGGAAATGGGACAATACGTTTTACTTCTGAGATGGACAGATACAGGAATTAAAAATGTAAAGGACACAATTAAGCGTGCTGAATCTTTTAGAAAATATCTTGAGAAGAAAGGTGGTAAGTTAACCGCCATATACTACACATTTGGAAAATACGACATAGTGGTCACCGCAGAATTACCTACTGATGAAATCGCAATGTCGGTATCACTTGCTACTGGTGGGCTAGGTAACGTGCGTGTTACTACTCTAAAAGCGTTCAACCTTGATGAAACTAGAAAAATAGTTGACGCCTTGAAATAATATCATTTATTATTTCTTACTTTTTTTAACTACAAATCCAAAGCAAGCACTGTTATCTTAATTTTTAGTAATAACTTCTCTAATGTCATACCACATTAGGATTGCAACATCTCTGAACATAAAGGGTTCTCAAATTAGAGTGCTAGCGTTATAAGTTCCACCTAACCCGAATTATTGTTACCAAAAGTAGTAAACAGATGCAAGGCTAAAGCCATTTATCCTGTCATTGCTGTATTATGCTTTACGGCAAGATTTGTTGAAATGGATGACATGGACGACAGGACAAAATTTAAAGATCAGACAGAAGAAAAAAATGGACAGTCCAGTAATTCTAGTAGATATGGTTAAATCTTCTGCCTAAGATTGCAAAGCATTTACCATATTCAAGAAAAAGTTAAATTTTCTTAAAAATTACGAAATGACGTGACACTTCCTTCAAAATAAGATCATCTAACTCACGATTTAATCGAAGCAAACCTGTAATTACTTAAATTTTACGGACTAGGCGGTCTAATTGGTCTGTAAACTTTCGATGGTTTGCACTCATGCTCTCTGTAAGTATTTTCGGTTCGGAATGTACTACCGCAGTTATCACAAAGTATGATATGCTTTGAACATACACTTTCTGAATACTACGAAATTATATAATCAATTATAAAAAGCCAAATTAGATACTCGTATTAGAAGTTTTAAATAAAAATTTGGCATTTAACAATATGACCTATCTTCAATCCGTTGTAAGGATAGTTCCACTTGGTTGGTGCCTTCTGTGTTTGCTCATAGGCACCAATCAATTATAACCTCCTTCCAAAAATGCGTTTTTGTACAATACTTATATGTAAACCGCTAATTATCAAAAATCGGGCAAGAGTAGTTGAGTGTTTGCCATAAGCCAGTTAACCCCTGACGATCAAAGCATGATGATACTTGGGCTTGCCCACTTATTGTATGAAAGAGTTCTGTAGAAGTATAAAATGTTTTAAGCTTTAAACCTTTCTACATAATTGATGAGTGTCCAAACAAGAGAGAAAATAATTAAGGATGTTAGAGATTGGATTAAGAACCCTAAACTCGAAATAAAAGACATTAAAATGCCAGAATTAAATCCTAACGACGTAGTAATACATGTAAAGGGAATAATCGATGATAACTTATACAGAGTAAAGAAGGAAGAGGGATAACACTCCTAGTCGGTTGCAATCTGCGCCTTAGTAGTATTATTGGTATTAGGGTATGGAATTGGTATTGGGTCCGGAGCACTGGGAGTTTTAGCAGAAGTATCATTATTATCATGGTCCTCGTCCTGGTCCTGAGTGCAGGAATAGGTACCATCCGGATTTTTTGTACAGTCCGAGCCTAGTTGGATAGCGTCTTCATCTGTAACCTTGAGA
>Ga0207708_10001586_pt1 | contig 16992 bp, 18 predicted proteins | sample KBSK5101metaG_FD_184340 | JGI IMG/M metagenome (GOLD analysis project Ga0207708, IMG submission 184340) | Corn, switchgrass and miscanthus rhizosphere microbial communities from Kellogg Biological Station, Michigan, USA - KBS K5-10-1 metaG... | ecosystem: Host-associated > Plants > Roots >...
CGTCCCGAGGCGATGGAGCCTCTACGCCGAAGTGGGTGCCCAGCAGCCGGACCGTAAAGCAGAGGACGGCACCACCGACGGCCGCAGGGACGTTGGGAGTGCCGAGTTCGGTAGCGGCCACTAGCACGAGCGCACCTGCCAGAGCCGGGATCGCGTACAGCTCGCTACGCAGCACGACCGGGATCCGACCGATGAGCACGTCGCGGATGGTCCCTCCGCCGACCGCGGTGATCGCGCCGAGGATCACCGCCTGCGCGGGACCCACACCGAACTCCAGCGCCTTCAACGCACCGCTAACCGCAAAGAGGCTCAGACCGGCAGCGTCGAGCAGGAAGATCGGGTTCGTCCACCGGTCCAACCGCCGGCCGAAGGAACGCCACCAGGCTTCCGACCGCGGCCACCGTCAAGAATGCGCCAATCACTGAACGTGGCTGGCGGCAGCGAGTCAAGGAAGACGTCACGAATGATGCCGCCACCCAAAGCTGTGACCATGCCCAGAGTGACGACACCGACAACGTCGAGACGTGCAACCCGGATAGCCGTCAGGGCGCCGTTCAACGCGAACGCAAAGACCCCAGTCAGATCGAGCGCCAGGAAAGCGGCGAAGCGGTGTCCACTTGTCATGTCTACCGCTCCAGCGCGCGGCGGCGGCTGTGGGCATCCCTCGGACAGTTCACGCCGGAGGACTGCTTCCGGATCGACGGGGTCACCGGACCGGACGAGTACACAGCCGTGGTCGACAACAACGTCTTCACGAACCTGATGGCCCAACGAAACCTGCGGGCCGCCGCCGAGGCATGCAAGCTCTGGCCCGATGCAGCGGCAAGGTTCGAGGTGGATCAGGACGAGATCGACAGCTGGTGCACCGCAGCGGACTGTGTACGAATTCCCTACGACGAGGAGACCGGCGTCCACGCCCAGTCCGACAACTTCACGGACCATGGCGAGTGGGACTTCGCAAGGACGCCGCCAGAGGACTACCCGCTGCTCCTGCACTACCCGTATTTCCAGCTGTACCGCAAGCAGATGATCAAGCAGGCCGACCTCGTGCTGGCGATGCACCTGCGGGGTGATGCCTTCACCCTTGAGGAGAAGGCACGCAACTTTGCCTACTACGAGGCCCGCACGGTGCGGGACTCGTCTCTGTCGGCCGGCCCTCAGGCGATCATCGCGGCGGAGGTGGGCCACCTGGACCTTGCGTTCGACTACTGGTCAGAGGCTGCCTTCACCGACATCCGCAACCTTCACGACAACGTCGACGACGGCGTCCACGTCGCTGCTGCCGCGAGCACGTGGGCTGCGGCGGTCGCTGGTTTCGGGGGGGATGCGCGACTATGCCGGGAACATCACCTTCGCGCCCCGCTTGCCTCGACAGCTGTCCCGGCTTTGTTTCCGGATGACGTTCAGCGGCAGGACGGTCACTGTGGACATTCGCCGCGGCGAGAACGGTGACGCGAACAGCGGCGTCTCAGTCGATCAGACAGCGACGTACAGCCTCCAGGCGGGTGATCCCTACGAGACGTCGCACCACGGGGTGCCGTTGACGCTTGAGGTCAACCACGACCTGACCCTTCCCATACCTTCCGGATCTAGCGTCGCACCGGTCACGCAGCCGCTTTACAGAGTGCCTCGACGTCGGAGCTGACAACACGAGGATGGGTGATCCCGGGTCCGTAGGGTTCGGAATGCATCGATGATCAGCCGTCGGGGGGTAGTGCACCACCGTCGTCCTGCCACCGCAGCAACTGTTTGACCGGCACAGTGCCGTCGTCGCGTGACGTCGACCGCTCGGCTGGCTGAGCCATTCCCGCGAGGCCGGTCTCAGCCCCGGCGACGACGGTCCTTGACTCCATCGCGTCGAGCGGAACCGCAGCTGGAACGATGTCGATCATCTCGATGCCAAGGCTACGCCCTTTGGTCATGGGGTCGCTCTTCAACCGTGAGACGTTCGGGTCCCCCAGGTAACTCCGTGTCTTGTCGGGTAGCGCTGTCTCGTTTCGCCTGGCGACGCGGGCTGCTGCTTCCGCGTTGGTAAGGGACATGTCGGGTCTCCTTTGATGAGTCTTCGGGAGGTGCGTGCGCGGTTCCAGGAGCGGGACCCGGCGCCTCGACCAGCTGTCCAACAACGAGATCCGGCACCACTCACCACTTGTGCATGGTCCCGTTGGCGATGTTGTCGTACATGCCGATGTGGGTGTAGAAGTTCATCGCGCCGAATAGCAGGAAGACCACGCCGCCGACAATCCACGCCCGGACGGCCCAGCGCAGTAGCTGGGGCCGGTCGGTCAGCAACGCGACCGCGAAGAGCAGCGAACCGACGGCGACCACGCCCCACAGACCGCCGAGGAACACGGCCTCGAGGATGGGCAGGTGCCCCACTCGACCACTAATGGGCTCCTCCGGCGTGGCGGCGCCGAGCTGGAATCGAACAAATGTGAGGGCTAGGACAGCCATGGCCAAGCCCAGTGCGCCGACGAAGATGCTGATCGGCCTCAGTGCCGCCAGCGCGGTTGTCTTGGCAACTTCGAGGTCGCCGGCGAAGAGCGGCTTGTGGCGCCACAGGTACACACCGGCGAAGAACAGCAGGGCGCCGAATCCGGCTGCTGGTTGTCCGAAGGCGATGTTGGCGTACTCGAAGCCGTCGCCGCCAAAGGGCCAGGTCACCGTGGTGTGGATTCCGAGGACCAGTAGGAGCGTGCCGGTAACGGCGAAGAACCCTGCCCAGCCTTCACTCTCGATGCGCTTGTTGCGGATGAGGTCAGCGAGGAACCACGCAAACCCCAACAGCCCTGCTCCTGCCGTGATGCCAATTATCTCGTTGTAACGACCATGTCGTCCACCCTCCTTCTCCGCCGCCGGTCACCCGGCGGACCTTGCTATCGAGCCTGGATTGAATTTCGTTAAGCCGCGTTTGAGGGCCTGTCCTCTGCTCTGCCCTGCCGCACTGGAGCGGGGTCGGAGCGCTCCGTGGGGCGGAGTGTGCTGCGCTCCGCCTCTGGGACGGGTGCGGTCCGGCGGGGTCCGAGGTGGGTGATGTCGGCGGCGATGAGAGTGCCGATGGTGAGAATCGCGAGGATGGCTATGGCCATCGCGATGAACCCGAGGAGGTGCTCGGTGACTGTCATCTCTATCCTTTCCGTTGCTGTTGAATAACGAAACGCTACGCGTAGCGTACTTATTCCTTGGGATGGTGCTTCGGTCCCATTGGGTCTCCGGGCGGGCGTACCGATCGCCGCCCTGGTGGCGTGCGAAGTACTGCCTCACGGTCTTCAGCGAAACGGCTGGACCTCATGAGGATGGCGATTACCCCGAGCGCCTCCGTGAGTGACGTCCGCCGGGAGAGCCATGCGGCCGAGGTGGCCCGCGGCGCAGCTGCTCCAATCGGGGAGCCGAAGATCCTGCCCCGTTGATGCCCCGGCTGTCGGGTCCAGCCAAGATGGCTTCCCAATCGCGCGTAGCAGGGTGACCTGCTTGGGAGTCGGTTTCGCGCGACTTCGGGCCAAGCACACAGCGGAGGTCCGCCATGTCGGCGAGATGCGCTCGAAGTCGGCCCGTCACTGGGGAGACCTGGCCCAGGTGCGGACCCAGACCATCCGTGGCAGTCTGCAATCGTGGACTTGCCGCGCCCTGATATCGATCCCGGTGGCCTGCTCGAGTACTCGGTGGTTTTCACCGACCGGTCGCTGAACCACATGTCACAGCGCTTCGTCACAGTGATGCAGAGCCTCGTCGACGTGCTTTGCAGGACCTACCGGGCCGAGACCGTCGCGGTGGTCCCGGGTGGCGGTACCTACGCGATGGAAGCGGTCGCCAGACAGCTGGCCACGGGGCGGCGCTGCCTCGTCATACGCAACGGTCTGTTCTCCTACCGTTGGTCACAGATCTTCGACGCTGGTTCCATTCCGGCAGAGACCGAGGTCTGCCGCGCCGAGCCGGTGTCCGGCGATCGGCGCGCACCGTGGGTACCCCCTCCGGTCGACGAGGTGGTGGAGACCATCGAGCGCAACCGCCCCCACGTCGCGTTCGCGGCACACGTCGAGACCGCGGCCGGGCTGGTGCTGCCCGACGACTATCTCCGCGCCGTCGCTGCAGCGACACATGCAGCTGGTGGGCTCTTCGTCCTCGACTGCATCGCATCGGGGTGCCTCTGGGTGGACATGACCGACCTGGGGATCGACGTTCTCCTCAGCGCGCCGCAGAAAGGCTGGAGCGGCTCGCCATGCGCGGGCTTCGTGATGCTCAGCGAGGCTGGGCGCGCAGCCGTCGAGTCCACTACCTCGACGAGCTTTGCCGCCGGCCTCCGGACATGGTTAACGATCACCGAGGCCTACATGGAGGGGCGCACGCCCTACCACGTCACCCTGCCCACCGACACGCTCGCGCACGACGCCACCCTCATGCGCCAGACCTACGAGACCGGACTCGACGAACTGCAACAGGCCCAGATCGCTCTGGGAACCCGAGCCCGCCGGCTCCTCGCCGAACGCGGTTTTCCGTCGGTGGCGGCAGAGGGATTCGACGCATCGAGCGTTGTTGTCGCGTTCACCGATGATCCGGCCATCCGCAGCGGTGCCAAGCTCAGACAGGTCGGCGTCCAGGTGGCTGCTGGCGTGCCGCTCATGTGCGGTGAAGGGGACGATTTCTCGACCTTCCGGATCGGACTCTTCGGCCTTGACAAACTCGCTGATGTAGACGGTACCGTCGGACGCCTCGAGGCAGGCCTCGACCAACTCGACCCCTGACCCGCAGCCTGCGGTCACCTGCTTGGGGTGTCGAAGATCGTGTCCGGCCGACGCGCCGACGGTCCCTAGGATGACATCGTCCACCCCCGACCCGAGGATGGCTGCTTGATCTCGCTGATCGCTGCGCATTTCATCGCCGCAGCGATGTCCCCCGCACTGGTGCGAGTACTTCGGCGACGCGCGTTCCTCGCTCTGGCGATGGTGCCCCTGATCACGTTCACCTGGGTCCTGGGGCAGACGAGTGAGGTGCGCGCCGGAGACGCGCCGGTCGAGGTCGTTAGCTGGGTTCCCACCCTGGGCATGGAACTGGCATTCCGGCTGGGTGCGCTGCAGTGGCTGCTCGCGCTGATCGTCAGCGGTGTGGGGGCGCTCGTGCTGGTGTACTGCGCCTGGTACTTCAACGACGACGACCCCGGCTTGGCCTCGTTTACCGGGAACTTCACCGCCTTCGCAGGCTCCATGCTGGGCCTCGTTCTTTGTGACGACCTGCTGGTGCTCTACGTCTTCTGGGAGCTGACGACGGTCTTCTCCTACCTGCTCATCGGCAGCGACCCGGCCAAGCGAGCCAGCCGGCAGGCGGCGATGCAAGCCTTGATGGTGACCACTCTGGGCGGGCTGGCGATGCTGGTCGGGATGTTGATGCTCGGGCAAGAGGGCGGAACCTTCCGGATCAGCGAGCTGCTCGCGCATCCGCCGACGGGGACCGCCACGGCGGTTGCCATTGCCCTGGTGCTCGTCGGCGCACTCAGCAAGTCGGCGCTCGTTCCGTTCCACTTCTGGCTCCCGGGTGCCATGGCGGCACCGACCCCGGTGAGCGCCTACCTGCACGCGGCATCCATGGTGAAGGCAGGTGTCTACCTGGTCGCGCTGCTGGCTCCTGGATTCGCCGGCACCGCTGGGTGGCACGAGTTGGTCCTCGTGTTGGGCGTCGGCACGATGCTGTTGGGCGGATGGCGTGCACTGCGCCAGTACGACCTCAAGCTGTTGCTCGCCTACGGCACCGTCAGCCAGCTTGGCTTCCTGATCGTCCTCTTCGGAGTCGGGACGCGGGCGACAGCCCTCGCCGGGATGGCGATGCTGCTGGCCCACGCGCTGTTCAAGGCGACGCTGTTCCTCGTCGTCGGCATCGTCGACCAACAGGCAGGTACTCGCGACATTCGGGCTTTGTCCAACGTCGGCCGTTCAGCCCCGGTGCTGTGTGGGACAGCGGTCATCGCAGGGGCGTCGATGGCCGGTCTGCCACCGCTGATCGGCTTCGTCGGCAAGGAGAGCGCCTTTTCCTCGCTGCTCGACGTGGCCCAAGCCGGAGCCCGTCCGGACATCTCCCCTCTGGCTGGCTGGCTGATCCTCGTCGGAGTGCTCCTCGGATCGGTCCTGACGGTCGCGTATACGGCGCGCTTCCTGTGGGGGACGTTCACCGACAAGCCGGACGTGCCGGCGACCGAGTTCACCCCGGCACCGCGTGGATTCCAGCTGGCCCCGGTCATGCTGACTATCCTCACGGCTGCCCTCGGGTTCGCGGGTCAGGCGCTGACGCAGGTCTTTGAGCCGTACACCACCCAGTTCCCGGCGGGGGTGCACGACGCCGACCTCGCGCTCTGGCACGGCTTGGGACTACCGCTGGCGTTCTCTGCCCTGGCGCTGCTCCTCGGCCTGGCGATCTTTGTCAAGCGCAAGGGCTTCGGCCTCGTGCAGGCGTCCCTCTCCCCGAACGGGACGGCCGACGGCGCCTATCGGCTTGTGATGCGGACCGTGGACCGCTCGGCGGTGGAGGTCACCGGTCTCACCCAGCGCGGGTCGGTGTCGGCGTACCTCGTGGTGATACTGGTGGTCGTGCTGCTCCTGCCCGGCGTCGCAGTGCTCTCGGCGCTCGACGGTCCACTGGCATTGGTGCTCTGGGACACCCCCGCCCAGGCCATGGTCGGGCTGGTGATCATGCTGGCGGCACTTTTCACCGCGCGGTCGCGACGCCGGCTGCGCGCGGTGATCCTCACGGGGGTTACCGGCTACGGGACAGCGATGCTGTTCGTCCTGCACGGCGCTCCGGACCTGGCGCTCACCCAGGTCCTCGTGGAGACGACCAGCCTGGTGGTCTTCGTGCTGGTGCTGCGCCGATTGCCCGCCTACTTCACCGACCGGCCGCTGTCACCGCGGCGCTACCTCCGGATGGGCCTCGGCGCAGCTGTGGGCTTGGCCGTCGCGCTGATCATGCTGGTCACGACCGGCTCGCGTACGGCGAACCCCGTCTCTGAGGCCTTCCCGAAGGAAGCCGTGGAGTTCGGTGGGGGGCAGAACATCGTCAACGTGATCCTCGTCGACATCCGAGCCTGGGACACGCTCGGCGAGATCTCGGTGCTCGTCGCTGCCGCTACCGGGGTCGCAAGCCTGCTCTTCCTGAACACCCGGGTGTCGGGCATCCGGCGGGTCTACGACATCCCCTACCCGGAGTCGGTCGAGAAGGTGCCGACCGGGCCGGGACGACGAGTCTGGCTGCCCGGCCCGCGAACGCTGCCGCCAGACCGCCGATCGATCATCTTCGAGGTGGTCGCCCGGCTGATGTTCCCAGTGCTCATCGTGTTCGGGATCTACCTCCTGTTCGCAGGGCACAACGACCCCGGTGGCGGGTTCGCTGCGGGCATGGTCACCGGACTGGCGCTGGTGGTCCGCTACCTGGCCGGCGGCCGGTACGAGCTCGACGAGGCGGCGCCGATTGATGCCGGCGTACTCATGGGGACCGGACTGTTCGTGGCCGCGGCCTCCGGACTCGCCCCCCTCGCGTTGGGGGGTGCCGTGCTGCAGAGCGCCAAGGTCGACCTGGTCGTCCCGTTGCTCGGTGAGGTGCACCTGGTCACCTCCACGTTCTTCGACATCGGGGTCTACCTCGTCGTGGTCGGGCTGGTGTTGGACCTCTTGCGCGCCCTCGGCTCCCGGATCGACCGACAGATCCTCCGCGAAGAGCGCGACGCGACCAAAGGGACAGTCCCATGAGCACGAACCTGAGCCTGATCCTGACTGCGTCCACCCTGATCGGTTGCGGTGTCTACCTGATCCTCGAACGCAGCCTCACCCGAGTCCTCGTTGGGCTGCTCATCATGGGAAACGGCGTGAACATCTTGTTCCTGATCTCGGGTGGCCACGCGGGCGACGCCCCCATCGTGGGCACCACGAACCCAGCCGATATGTCCGACCCGCTGCCGCAGGCGCTTGTCCTCACCGCGATCGTCATCGCCTTGGGCACCACCGCCTTCCTGCTTGCCATGGCGCACCGCAGCTGGCAGCTGAACGGGAACGACGACGTACAGGACGACGTGGAGGACGCCTCGATCCGGCGTCTGGCCGCGGCAGACGAGGCCTCCGACAGCCACGACCTGGCCACCGGAGGTGAGGACGATGACGTCCTGACCGAGGAGGGCGCATGAGCTTCCTCGTCCCTCTGCCCGTGATCGTCCCGCTGTTCGGGGCAGGAGCTGCGCTCATGCTGTCGCACCGGCCGCGGGCCCAGCGGCTGGTCAGTTTCTTAGTGCTCACTGCCGTCGTCGCGATCGCCGGCGTACTGCTGTTTCGGGCCGACCAATACGGCCCCCAAGTCGCCTGGATCGGCGCCTGGGCCCCGCCCCTGGGCATCAGCCTGGTGGCCGACCGACTGTCCGCACTGATGCTCCTGGTCTCGGCCGTGGTGACCCTGGCGGTGCTGGCGTACTCCGTTGGCCAGGGCATGACCGGCGACGAACGCGAGGCTCCGGTGTCGATCTACCACCCGACGTTCCTGGTGCTGGTCGCCGGAGTTTCGAACGCCTTCCTCGCGGGCGACCTGTTCAACCTGTTCGTGAGCTTCGAGATGCTGCTCTTCGCCAGCTATGTACTGCTCACCCTCGGGGGCACGGAGACCCGGATCCGTGCCGGGACGATCTACGTCGTGGTGAACATGCTCTCTTCGACCCTGTTCCTCATCTCCCTGGCAGCGGTGTACGCCGCGACCGGAAGCCTCAACCTCGCACAGCTCGCCGAGCGCATAGCCGCCCTGCCCGACCCAGTTAGCCTGGTCCTCCAGCTGCTCCTGCTGACTACGTTCTCGGTCAAAGCGGCCGTGTTCCCACTTTCTCTGTGGCTGCCCGACAGCTACCCGACCGCGCCGGCGCCGGTGACCGCGGTATTCGCCGGCCTTCTCACCAAGGTGGGTGTGTACGCCATCCTGCGGATGCAGACTCTGTTGTTCCCCAACAGCCCGCTCACTGACTTGCTGATGTGGGCGGCGCTGGTGACGATGGTGGTCGGCATCCTGGGTGCGATCGCCCAGTCGGACATCAAGCGGATGCTTTCCTTCACGCTGGTCAGTCACATCGGCTACATGATCTTCGGCATCGGGCTCGCGACGGAAGCGGGCATCTCCGGCGCGGTGTTCTATGTTGCCCACCACATCACCATCCAGACGGCGCTGTTCCTGGTCGTGGGGCTGATCGAGCGCCGCGCCGGCAGCACCGCCCTCCTCCGGCTCGGTGGCTTGGCCCGGCTGGCCCCGATCCTGGGCATCTTGTTCTTCGTGCCTGCGATGAACCTGGCCGGGATCCCGCCCATGTCGGGGTTCCTGGGCAAGGTGGGGCTGCTCGAGGCGGGCCTCGAGGTCGGCAGCCCGCTCGCGATCACGCTCGTGGTCGGGGGAGTCCTGACCAGCCTGTTGACTCTCTACGCCGTCGCGAAGACGTGGACGATCGCCTTCTGGCGTACCCCGGAGCAGGCACATGAGACCGCACAGGCGCTGCCCATCCCTGGTGCGGAGGCCGACTTGCACCACCCGACGGTGAGGATGGTCCGGCACCGTGGCCATGTGCATGTCGGTGGTACGGCGTACGCCGCCGGTGACCTTGAGGAGGCCCGGCTGGTGCGCGACGAGGAGGAGCCGGACCGCGACCTTTATCAGCTGCTCCGCGACGACGCGCTCCCCCAGCGATTGCCGAAGTCGATGGTGCTGCCCACGGCGGCACTCGTCGGGTTCAGCCTTGTATTTACCCTGGTTGCCGGACCACTTTTCGAGTTCACTGACCACACTGCCAAAGACCTTGTGCAGCGAACCCCCTATCTCGAAGCAGTACTCGACGGGGGTGGCCGGTGAACCCCCACCTCAAGACCCGAAGAGACGGCCACGTCCGTCCGGCGAGGTACAGGTCGCTGCAACTGCCCATGCTCGCCTGGCTCACCGTCGTCTGGGTGGCACTGTGGGGTGACGTCTCGGTGTGGACGGTCGCCGGCGGGCTCGTCGTGGGCACCATCGGCTGTCTCGTATTCCCACTGCCTCCACTGCGACTGGACGTGCGAATCCGGATCTTGGCGCTCCTCTGGTTGGTGGTGCGCTTCGCCGCTGACGTGGTCGTGTCGAGTGTCCAAGTAGCGTGGGTGGTCTTGCGACGGAGCCGCCCGTTGCGAAATGCCGTCGTAGAGGTGACCCTCCGGACCCCGTCTGACTTCGTCTTGACCGTCGTGGCGGAGATGACCTGCCTGATTCCTGGCAGCCTCGTCGTAGAGGCCAGACGTTCGACCCACACCTTGTTCTTGCACGTGCTCGACGTCGGCGACCGGGCGGGAGCCGAACGCTTCCGGGCGAGTGTGCTAGCCCAGGAGGCGCGTGTGGTCAGGGCTCTCGGGGGGCACGTCGCCCATCTCGACAGCGAACCCCCTTCGACATCAGGAGTGGCCCCATGACCGTCGCACTTCTCTTCTGCGGGGCGATGCTGTCGGTGGCTGCGGTGTGCACGGTGGCTCGGATAGCCATGGGCCCGACGGTGCTCGATCGGGCTGTCGCCCTCGACGTGCTGGTCGCCATCGGCATCTGCGGCTTGGCCCTCGAGGCAGCGTTGAACCGGCACACATTCACCCTGCCGATCCTCCTGGTCCTCACCCTCCTCGGGTTCGTGGGCTCGGTCAGCGTCGCGCGCTTCACCCAGGGCAGCGACGACATCGAAGCGGACCAGTCATGAGCTGGACTCAGATGGCGGACGTCGTTGCGGTGCTGTGCTTCAGCCTCGGTGCGTTGCTGGCCATGATTGCCGCGATCGGCGTCGTCAGGCTTCCCGACCTGCTCAGCCGGATGCACGCCGCCACGAAGCCCCAGGTTCTCGGACTCATGCTGATCCTGACCGGGCTGGCGTTCCGGCTACGCGAACCTGGAGCAATCGGGATGCTGCTGCTGATCGGACTCTTCCAACTGCTCACCACACCGGTCGCGAACCACATGATCGGGCGCGCGTCGTTCCGCGCAGGTCAGGTCCGTGAGGAGAACCTGGTCGTCAACGACCTCCGAGGGGTGCTCCCGGGGAACGAAGAGACAGGCGGGGCGCCTTGACGCGGTAGCGTCCACAACTATCAAATCCGACGGCTGGGAGGTCACGTGGCGTACGACGAGGTGGGCGCCTGGTCAGGACGATCCCATCCGCCAAATGCCGTCGTGGTCGGCTTCAACGGTAAGGACCACAGCCGGGCCGCTCTGGCGTGGGGCACGGAAGAGGCGGCTGGACGGGGCGCACCGCTGCTCGTGCTCTTTGCGGCCAACTACCCCGGCATGACTGCGGAGCCCGGCCCAGGCCTGCTTCACCGCGATCCGGGAGCCTTGGAGGCGGCTGAGGAGGTCACGCAGCGCGGAGTGTCTCAGGCCCTCGAAGCAGACCCCGGACTGCGCGTTGCTGGCGCGACCGAGGTGACCAGCCCTGCGCGCGCCCTCGTCGAGGCGAGCGACGGCGCAGCTTTGCTCGTCCTGGGCAGCCGAGGATACGGCCGGGTTATCGGGACGTTGCTCGGCTCGGTTGCGTTCAACGTCGCCGCCCGGGCCCGCTGTCCCGTTGTTGTCGTGAAAGATGAGGCGTCCACCCAGCCTGCCGGCCCAAAGCATCGGGTCGTGGCCGGTACCGACGGCTCCCCCACCGCTATGGCAGCCGTACGGTTCGCTGCCGAACGTGCTACCACCGTTTCGGCGGACCTGGAGATCGTCACCTGCACCGGAGGACACCAGGTTCCCGACGTTGACGAGGAAGACCTCCAAGTGACGGCAGCCCACACGGCCGACGCGGCTGCGGAACTTGTCCGCAGGAACTACCCGGACCTGCATGTGTCCTCCCGCATCGAGGACTGCCCGCCAGAGATGACCCTGGTCGCCGCCTCGGTGGACGCCGGCATGGTGGTGCTCGGAACACGTGGCCGGGGCGCGTTTGAGGGGATGTTGCTGGGCTCGGTCAGCCATGCCGTCATCCACGGTGCTTCATGCGCCGTCGCGGTCGTTGATGAGGGACAGGCCTAGCGCTGCACGCCTGGAACCCCCATCCCGTGCAGACCGAACAGCAGGGGCAGGTCCCCAAAGCACTTGCCGAACGTGGGCAGGCCGCCGAGGCATCGCTCGCCGAGTACGTAATGGGCGTACAGGCCGACAATCCCCACGTGGGAGTCGAGGGCGAGACGGTTGCCCTGGCTCTTGGTTTGGCCCTGACCAACAGCATCCGCCAACGCCTCGCTCGTCGTGACTGGATCGCGTGGACGTGGCGTGTTCGCCGTCTGCTGCTGGGATCTGTCAGCCACGATGTCCTTCAACTGGCACGGTGCTCTGTCGCAGTCGTCCGATGACGGCACGGCCCGAGCCAGCAGAGGTGGCCGCGAGTACGGCTGGCCGCGGACCCGGGCCGGCCCGCGTTACTTTTTGCGTCTGGTCTTCGTCGATTGGGAGTCGCCCATGCCGATTCCGGACCACAACACCTCCAGCGTCTGATCGAGCCACTCGTTCCGCAGGTGTCCGAACCTGAGCTGCTCGCCGAGGGAGGCGCCGAGGATCAGGCTGAGCACTGTGTCGGCGTCGATCTCGGTGCGTACGTTCCCGGCCGCAACCGCAGACTCCAGCAGGACCACGAGGTGCTCGATGTAGGGATTCAGCACGTCACGCACGGACTCACTGAACTCCCGATCGTCTCCAGCCAGAATCGCGCCGACACTGCTAAGCCCCAGAACGTCGTGAAGTGCCCGGCGCGCCGAGGCCAATGCCCAGCGAATCTTCTCGGGGGTCGGCACGTCCGGCGCAGGCTCGGGAGCTCGGGCCAGTCCGACCAGCGCGGCCTGCAGCATCTCTCGGCGGTTCGCGAACCGTCGGTAGATCGTCGTCTTCGCCACCCCGGAGCGCGAGGCCACCGCTTCCACGGTCACCGCGTGCGGCCCTCCTTCCTGTAGCAGTTGCAGCGTCGCCTTACTGATCCGTTCGTCGCTGCGGCTACGGCGGGGATCGCTGTTGTTCGCTCGAGCTTCGGTCGGCACGGCACTCCTCGATTGGGTTTCGCTACGCAGAGATGCTACGCTACGCATAGCGTTTCATAACCAATGGGCCCAACGCCAGCATGGCAGCCAAATGGAGCGCATGAGTCAACGAGGAAGTGATGGAGTGAGAGAGTTCGTGGAGTTCGCGATCGTGATCTGGTTCGTGGTAACGGTCACCGGCCTGCTGATCGCTGGTGTGGTCCGTTACGCGGCCGAGGAGCCCGGTGAGACAGGCACCCGAGGATCTCGCCGTCCAAGCAACGGCGCCGGCGGAGGACCGTGGCACATGCGGCGATCCATGAGCCTAGGACTCCGCTTCCGGGGAGCGCCCCGATGAGCGATCGGGCGGCTCTACGGACATTCCTGCCTTCGGACGCCCGCGACGATGAGTTGCTCGCGAACCAACGCCTTGCCCAGGCTCGTTCGAAGTCCCTGCCAACTGTGGTGCCCTCCTGCGGTTCCCCCGATCATGCGGTAGTACGGCAGCGCCCGTGTGGGCGCGTAGATCGCCACTAGTCGGAGTGGGCAGACCGGAGATCACCAGGGGGTCGGGGAAGTCCCGGTCGCGGGTCCGTGCGTACGCGGTAGTCCGCCGGACTTGGAGCAGCGCCGCGACGTCGTGGATGGTAAGCAGGGTGGGCAGCCCTTCCTGCAAGTTCGTGACGTGCTCATATCGCGAAGGTGTGCAGACCGTGCCAAGGTGTGCCGCGGTTCCGAGTGCAGCTGATGCACCCACTTACGTGGCGGGCACCCGTATGTGAATCCTCTGTTAATCCGTCCGGACGTCCCGCGCCGTCGCAGGCCAACGCGCCATGTGCAGCCGCCTCCTAAGCCCGGATCCACCGATGAACTTGGGTGCTCTGGCGGGGTGAGCGTGCCGTAGCGCGAGAATGCCCTTGCGTGCTGGGAGATTGGGACTTGCGACGGTTCCAAACGCTCTCAACCCGGAAGGGCATCTCTGAGGTGAAACTCTCTCACACGCTTGTGGTGACGTCGGCGGTGTTCGACGATCCGAATCTGGTGTCGTCTGGTGGGCTGGTTCCGGTGCTCGCGTTGGCGGAGTCCGCGGGCCTGCGTGACCTGGCCGATCAGCACCTCACGGTGCCGACCGACAAGGGTGCGAACGCCGGGCTGAAGGTCGCCTCGCTGGTCGCAGGGATGTCCGTGGGCGCGGACTCGATCGACGACATGGCGGTGTTGCGGCACGGCGGTATGGGCCGGGTGTTCACCCACGCGTATGCCCCCTCGACGTTGGGATCGTTCCTACGGTCGTTCGCGTTCGGGCACGTCCGACAGCTCGACGCGGTCGCCTCGAGGTTCCTGACCGAGCTGGCCGCGGTGTCCCCGGTCACCGCCGGGGTCGGGGAGCTGGCGATCCTCGATGTCGACGACACCGTGGTCGAGGTACACGGCTACGCCAAGCAGGGGGCCGGGTTCGGCTACAACCAGGTCCGCGGCCTGAACGCCCTGATCGCCACCGTGAGCACTCCGCAGGCGGCGCCGGTGATCGTGGCGCAGCGGCTCCGGAAGGGATCGGCGAACTCCGCCCGCGGGGCGCAGCGGCTGGTCCGCGACGCGTTGAAGACCGTGCGCGGGCTCGCGTCCGCCTCCCAGTCCGCCTCCCAGTCCGCCTCCCAGTCCGCCTCCCAGTCCGCCTCCCAGTCCGCCTCCCAGTCCGCCGGCGCGGCCAGTCGATCGGGTCGGACGCTGATCCGGGCCGACTCGGCGTTCTACGGCCACGCCGTGATCGGTGCCGCGGTCAAGACCGGGGCGGAGGTCTCGGTCACCATCCGCCTCGATCCGAAGGTCAAGGCCGCCATCGCCGCGATCGACGAGGACGCGTGGACCACGATCGCCTACCCGAACGCGGTCTTCGACGAGCCCACCGGCCGGTGGATCTCCCGGGCCGAGGTCGCCGAGATCGACTTCGTCGCGTTCACCTCCAAGAAGAAGGCCGACCAGGTGCCCGGCCGGCTGGTGGTGCGCCGGATCCCCGACCTGGAGCCGAAGACCGACGCGAGCCAGGCGAGCCTGTTCCAGGTGTGGCGGCATCACGCGTTCTTCACCACCACCCCGGTCGAAGTCGCCGACACCGTCGCCGCGGACAAGATCCACCGTGGCCACGCGATCATCGAGCAGGTCCACGCCGACCTGAAGGACTCCGCGCTGGCGCACCTGCCGTCGGGGAAGTTCAACGCCAACGCGGCCTGGCTGGTGCTCGCGGTGATGGCGTTCAACCTCACCCGTGCCACCGGCGCGCTGGGCGGACCCGAGCTCGCCCGAGCAACCACAGGAACAATCCGCCGCAAGCTCATCAACGTCCCCGCCCGGACCGCGACCTCCGCAAGACGGCTGGTCCTGCACCTACCCCAAGCATGGCCGTGGGAACACTCCTGGACCCGATTGTTCACCGCGCTCAGCGACCCACCCCCAGCACTGGCGGCCTGACCATTCAGCAGCGGCAGCTGCACAACCGAGGAACACCGAGTGGAACAACCCGGACAGCGAGGTCCGGCAAACAGCCCCGCTCCGAGAGCCTCAACCCCACGACGGCCGAGCTCACCCCAACCGACCACGACCATCGGTGGATCCGGGCTAAGCGAAAGGTCGCCAGTTCGACTCTGGCCTGGGGCACATCTGAGTGGGTGCAGGTCAGACGGCCGGATCGGCTCCTGACCTGCACCGCAGCCACCGTTCGCTCTCTTGTCGGACCGGGCTAGGCCGTGCCGGTCGACTTCCTCAGCTACGGTGCAGAACTCTGACCTGCACCGGAGACCCGTCGAGCACCAGGTGGGGATGTTCGGCCCGGCGCCGAACCAAGACCTCAGCATGGCCAATGGCCGAACAGCTCGGGACTTTCGCCCCTCATTCCACCCGCCTCCGCGAGACAGGCTTGAGGTCCAACAACGCGCGAGAGGGGTGGGTGACGATGTTCGTGCAGGACGTCATGACGCGAGAGCCCACGACCGTGACCCCCAACACAACGATCAAGCGCGCCGCCGAGATTCTGGTCGAGCGCCAGATCTCGTCCCTCCCGGTGCTCGACGATCGCGGACGTGTGTGCGGTGTGCTGAGCGAAGCTGACCTGATTCGCGACGCGTTCGTTCCCGACGCTCGCGGCCACATGCTTCCAGGGGAGTACGGCGAACGCCTGACGCCGACATTGGTGGAGGACGTGATGACACAGCACGCCATCACCGCACACGAGTCAAGCGACATCGCCGATGTTGCAGACCTGATGACTTCGAGCGGGGTCAAGTCCTTGCCTGTCATCGACGACGACAGGCGTCTCGTTGGGGTCGTTAGCCGAAGCGACTTGGTGAAGGTACGTGCGCGGGCAGATGACGTGATTGCGAGGGAGGTCGATGCCCGACTCGTCTCCATGGGATTCGCTGGCTGGCTCGTGGCTGTGACGGACGGCGACGTCGAGATCGATGGACCTTCGACCGTGATCGACCGTTCGATGGCCCAGGTCATCGTCAGCGGCGTGCCCGGGGTCGTGAAGGTAAGGGTGCACTGAGGCCACTCCAGCGCGTCGAACATACGCGTCTCGACGGTGACCTCTGGGCAGCGGTGCTCGCCCACGGTTCAACAACACGACCGGGCTGCTCGCCTTGTTCCTCGTCGGCCCGATCGTGCCCTGTGGTGAACGCCGTCACCTGCAGACGACGACATCTGGCGTCGCGACTCCTCGCTCGGGTGATCCGGGGCGCGTCACGCATAGGGGACTGGTCGATGCACGGAGAGGGCCTCGGCGATGGGGCGGACGCAGATGCCAGGCGGTTTCCACTCCCGCCACGCCCGGGTCACGTCCCGGGCTCCAAGCTGGGCCCGATGTCCCTCCTGATGGGGACCCTTGGCTCTGGCAGCGCTTGATTGCGTCCCATGACGTTGGTGGCATGGACAAGGCACGGCGCAGCACTCCCGACCTGCCGCGGTGGTACGTCGTGCTGTGGTCCGTCCTCGC
>Ga0207708_10001588_pt1 | contig 16983 bp, 14 predicted proteins | sample KBSK5101metaG_FD_184340 | JGI IMG/M metagenome (GOLD analysis project Ga0207708, IMG submission 184340) | Corn, switchgrass and miscanthus rhizosphere microbial communities from Kellogg Biological Station, Michigan, USA - KBS K5-10-1 metaG... | ecosystem: Host-associated > Plants > Roots >...
CGGGATGCAAGACGCGGCTGTGAGCAGTGTCAACTCCCAACTACACAATTCCCAATTCCCAACTAACTCCCAAAGGACCAACTCCCAAGCTCTTGAGTTGGTCCTTGGGAGTTGGACGTTGATTGGGAGTTGGTGAGTTGTGGCGTTGGGAATTGACAGCGCAGCCTGTCAGTATTCGATGAAGATGCGCTGGATGTCGGCCGGCGACTGCGTCCTCGCCAGCGCCAGCATCAGCAGGATGCGGGCCTTGACCGGCGCGAGATCTTCTCCGGCGATCGCGCGCTCGCGCGGGCTGGAGGAACCGGCCCCGCTGCCGCTCGTGCCGGCCATCGTGGTCGTGGCGTCCGGTGCCGGACGGTTGCGCGCCGCGATGCGGCCGCTGCCGGTGCGCGTCGTGGTCACGACGAAGACCCCTTTTTCCAGCGCGTACTGAACGCCTTCGCCCTGCGTGCCGCTCGTGGCGCCGGCGCCGGCCGTCGCCAGCACGATGCCCTTCGCGCCGTTGTCCACGGCGGCCTTGATCAGGTCGCCGCTGGCGCCCTGGTAGGTCATGATGACGTCCACGCGCGGCAGCGCGGTCATCGAGGCGACGTCGAACTCGCTGGCCGCGGTGTGCTTCTTCTCGACGCTGCGGTAGAAGACGACGCGATCCGTGTCGACGACGCCGAGGACGCCGTAGCCGCGCGTCTGGAAGGTGCCGAGGCGCAGCGCGTCGGTCTTGGTGACCTCGCGCGCGGCGTTGATCTCGTCGTTGAGCACGACCATGACGCCGCGTCCCTTCGCGGTGGGCTCCGCGGCGACGCGGAAGGCCTCCAGCAGGTTGGCGGCCCCCTCGTATCCCAGCGTGCTCGGGTTCCGCATCGAGCCGACGACGACCACGGGCTTCTCGGAGCGAACCGTGAGGTCGAGGAAATAGGCCAGCTCTTCGAGCGTGTCGGTGCCGCTGGTGACGACGATGCCGGCCAGGCCCGGGTCGTCCTTGAACAACTGGTTGACGCGCTTGGAGAGCCCGAGCCAATGGTCCAGCGTCAGCTGCCCGCTGGCCAGGTTGGTGAACTGTTCGTACTCGGGTCGGGCGTAGCGGTCGATGTTCGGCATCAGGTTGACGAGCTCTTCAGCCGTCAGCCGGCCGCCGGTGCGGTTCGAGATGGTGCCGCCCGTGGCGACCAGCCGCACGCGCGGCCTGTCGCTCTGGGCTGGTTGGGTGGACGGCTGGGGAGCCGTGGTCGTCTGCGCCGCGGACCATCCGGCCGGCGCGAGCGTCAGAAGGACGAGCGGGATGAAAACGGCACGTCGGACGCGCATGGCGCCCACTATACCTGAGAGGTTGACCTCGCGTGATTGAGCGTCAGCCACCGGCTGAGTTGCTGCCGCGCCTCGTCGGGCGTGTGCCCGTAGAAGGGCATCATCGCGCGGGATCCTCCCGGCACCCGCGCGATTTGCGCGCGCCACTCCTTTCCAACCGCCAGCACCTCGATGCGGTATTCACGGCCATTGATGGTTTCGGCGAAGCGCTGAACGGTCACGGCGATGCGCATTCTATTGAGGCTGCAGGGGGGCGCAAGCGAAGGGAGTGACGAAGGCGCATCCACATGCAGCAGCGAACGGGAATTCCACGCGCCGCGCGAAAAAATTTTCGCGGCGTGTCAGAATGTCCACAAGCTTTCCACCGTTCATCCACATGATTTCCACAGGGCGGTTTCGCCTCACGTTTTTGACGCTGGTTCTGCTCGCCGCGGCGGCGGCGGCACCGGCGCAGAGCGCGCCGCCCGACGCGTCGCTGTTCCGGATTTTTCTCCGCGACGGGACCACGCTCGTCAGCTACGGCGAGTTCGCGCGCAGCGCGGATCGCATCGTGGTCTCGCTGCCGATCGGCGGCACGCCCGAGGCGCCGGAGCTGCACCTGCTGAGCATCCCGGCCGATCGCGTGGACTGGGAGCGCACCGACGCCTACTCCGATTCGGTGCGCGCGACGCGCTACGCCGCGACCAGCGGTCCCAACGACTTCGCGCTGCTCAGTGAAGGCGTGTCGCGCGCGCTGGGCGACATCTCGCTGGCGGCGGACCCGGCGCGAAAAGTCGCGATGGCCGCCGAAGCGCGCCAGAACGTGACGAAATGGATCGCGGAGCACTACGGCTACCGCGCCGAGGACGCGGCGCGGATGGCGGCGCTGTTCGATCAGGCGGCGGCGGAGGCCCGCGCCGCGGCGGGTCTGCCGAACTACGACCTCGCGCTGATTGCCAACACCGCGGCGCCCCCCTCGGTGCCGCTGATGCCGATGCCGTCGGACCAGGAGAGCGCCGAGCAGGCGATGGCCGCGGTGACGCTCGCGCCCGACGCGACCGAACGCGTGTCGCTGCTGCGCGCGATCCAGAAAGTGATCGGCGCCGCCGGCGACGCCGCGTGGGCGACGCCCATGCGGACGCGCGTGGCGTCGGCGCTGGCGATCGAGGAACGCACCTCGCGCAGTTACGAGACGCTGACGCGCGGCACGCTGGACTCGGCCGGCCGGCTGGCGCGGGCGGCCGACGTGACCGGCGTGGAGCGCGTGATCCGGCGGGCGCTGGCCGAGGACGACCGTCTTGGCCAGCGGCGTCCGCAGGAGATGGCGGCGCTGCTCGCGACGCTCGATGCGACGCTCGACGAGGCGCGCCGGCTGCGCCTCGCGCGCGACAGCTGGGCCGCGCGCGCGGAGGAGCTGCGCAAGTACCGCACGGCGGTGGACGCCGCCGTCACGCTGATGCGCGACTCGCGCCCGTCGCTCGACGAGATTCGCCGCCTGGCCGGGCCGTCGCGCGTCCGGCTGGAGCGGCTCGCGGCGCGGGCCGCCCAGGCGGGCCAGCTGATCGCGTCGCTCGAGCCGCCGGCGGAAGGAGCCGCGGCGCACGGCCTGCTGAAGAGCGCCGTGCAGTTCGCGGCGCGCGCCGCGGAGAGCCGCCGCCAGGCCATACTGAAAGGTGAGATGAAGCCGGCGTGGGAAGCCTCGTCGGCCGCGGCGGGTTCGCTGATCTTCTTCGACCGCGCGGTCGAGGAGCTGCAGGCGCTCGCCAGGATCCCGGCTGCCGCCAAACCCAGGACGTGATTACACCCCGCACGACGCGGCTGCTGCGCGCCGCCGACCTCCGCGCCTTCCATCGCGCCATCCTCAGTTGCCTTCCCGACGACCCGATCGCCGCGCGCGCCTGCGCCGTCATCGTGCCGACGCGGACCGCCGGGGAGGAGCTGCGCCGGACGATCGAGAACCTGTCGCTGCAGCCCGGCCCCGGGGCCGGTGCGGCTTGGCCCGCCGAAGCGCCGTCAGGTGCGAAGGCGGCTGTGCGCGTCTTTCCGGACCTGGTGACGCGCGACGACTTCTACGTGCAGCTGCGCGAGCGGATCGAGGGAGCGCCGCCGGCGATGACCACGTTCCATCGCGAGGTGCTGATGCGGCGATCGGCGCAGGCGGCACGCGTCGCCGGCATCGAGCCGCCATTCAACCTGCGTCCCGGCCTGATCGGCGAGATCCTCGCGCTCTACGACGAGCTGCGGCGGCGGCACAAGTCCGTCGCCGATTTCGATCGGCTGATGGTGGGCGCGCTCGAGCCGAGCGCCGATCACGATCGCGGCGCGGCGCGGCTGCTCGAGCAGACGCGCTTCCTGACGGCGGCGTTCGGGCAGTTCGAGGCGGCGATTGCCGGCGTCGGCGGTGTCGACGAACACGGCATCCGCGCGCTCGCGCTCGCCTCACCGCGTCCGCTCTACCGCCGCGTCGTCGTCACCGTCGCCGATCAGCCCGCCGATCGCCATGGGCTGTGGATGGCCGACTTCGATCTGCTGGCGCGCATGGCGGGCCTCGAGGCCGTCGACGTCGCGGCGACCGACGCGATCCTGGACGCCGGCTTCCATCAGCGGCTGCACGAGAACCTGCTGCCGGGGATCGAGGACGTACGGCTCGAGCCCGCGCCGTCGCCGCTGCCGATCCTCGTCGTCCCCGATATCGAGCCCGGCGCCGAGATCCAGCGCGCCTTCCTCTGCCGCGACCGTGAAGAGGAGCTCGCCGAGTTCGCCCGCGCCCTGAAGACCGCGGGGACACACGGGCCGCTCGGCAGGACCGCGGTGGTGTTTCAGCGGCCGCTGCCGTACCTCTACCTGGCGCGGCAGGTGTTCGGCGACGCCGGCATTGCCTACCAGGCGCTCGACTCGCTGCCGCTTGCCGCCGAGCCGTTCTCGGCGACGGTCGATCTGATCTTCACCGCCATCGCCGCCGACTTCACGCGCGGCGCGCTCATCGAGCTGCTGCGATCGCCGCATTTCACCTTCGTCGCGGAGGGACAGCCCCTCACGCTGCCGGAACTGCACACGCTGGATCGCTACCTGGTCGAGCAGAAGTACCTCGGCGGCGTCGATCGGCTCGAAACGCTCGCGGACAAAGGACCCGCCTCCGTGCGGACAGCGGCCGGCGTGGCCCGCGCGCTCGCGGACGGCATCGCCCCGGGCGACGCCCCGTCCCAGATCGACGGCATCCTGGCGTTCATCGCCGCGCACGAGCGGCTGCCTGACCCGGCGGACCCCTGGTATGCGCGACACCTGCGTGCGCGCGCGGCGGTACTCGGCGCGCTGCGCACGCTGCGCGACGCACATGCGGCGCACGATCCGTCGCGGCTCACCGTCGCGGAGCTCGCCGGCGCCGTACGCCGCTGGATCGAAGCGCAGACGTTCTCGCCGCGCCTGGGGACGTCGGGCGTGCTCCTCCTCGACGCGCGCGCCGCCATGTACGCCGACGTGGACGAGATCCGGATCGTCGGCCTCACCGAGGCCGACTGGCCCGAGCGCACACCGCGCAGCATCTTCTATCCGCAATCGCTGCTCGGCCAGCTCGGGTGGCCCGGCGAGCAGGATCGCTTCGCCGCCGCACGCGCGCAGTTCCACGACCTGCTGCGGCTGCCACGGCGGCGCGTGTCGCTCTCGTCGTTCACGCTGGAGGACGACGCGATCGTGTCGCCGTCGCCGCTGCTCGAAGAAGTGGACGGCGCGGCGCTGCCGATCGAACGGCTGGTCGTGCCGCCGGGACCGCCGCCGCGCGTGTTCCTGCACGAGGCGCTGTCGATGGAACCGGTGGATGCGCGGTGGCTGGATCCGGCGGCCGCGGAATGGCTGGCGCTGCGCGCCTCGCGCACCTTCACCGACGTGCGGTTCCGCGGGACGACCGGTCCGCGCGACGCCGCGGTCTACGCCGTCAGCCGCATGGAACGGTATCTCGAGTGCCCGTTCAAGTACTTCGCGGTCAACGTGCTCAAGCTGCCCGAAGAGAAGGACGAGCAGGCCTGGCTGACGCCGCAGGAACGCGGCCAGCTCGTGCACGAGGTCTTCGAGCAGTTCTTCGGCGAATGGCAGGCCCGCGGCGGCGGCGCGATTGCGACCGGCAACCTCGCGATGGCGATGGCGCTCTTCGACGAGGTGGCCGAGCGGCACCTGGCGGCGCTGCCCGAGGGTGACCGCGCCCTCGAGCGCAACTTCCTCCTCGGCTCGGCCGCGGCGGCCGGTTTCGGCGAGCGCGCCTTCGTCTTCGAGATCGAGGACGGCGTGCCGGTGGTCGAGCGGCTGCTCGAGCACGAGCTGGAAGGGGAGTTCGCCTTCGCCGCCGGCGGCGAGACGCGGCGCGTGCGGCTGCGCTCGAAGGCGGATCGCATCGACCTGCTGCAGGACGGCACGCTGCGCATCGTCGACTACAAGATTGGCCGCGCGCCGGATCGCAAGCGCTCGCTGCAGCTGCCGATCTACGGCGTCTGCGCGCAGCAGGCGCTCGACGGGCGGCACGGCCGCTCGTGGACGGTGTCGCGCGCCGGTTACATCGCGTTCAAGGAGAAGCAGGCGTTCACGCCGCTGCAGAGTCTCGAGAAGGCGCTGAGCGAAGGGCAGTCGCGGCTGCTCGCCGTGGTCGACGGCATCGAGCGCGGAGAGTTTCCCGTGCAGCCGGACGAGCCGTTCATGTGCAACTGGTGCGCCTACGCGAGCGTCTGCCGCCAGGACTACGTGGGAGACGACGGCACCGATGTCTAAGCAGATTCCCGTAGCTTCCGCCTTTAGGCGGAAGTCCGCGGCCTTTAGGCGGAAGTCTGCGCCGAGGGATCTTCCGGCTAAAGCCGGAAGCCACGGGATTATCAATGTCTGATCAGCTGTCGCTCTTCGGCGGCGACCCGGACGGGCAGGCGACGACGCCGATCGACGCCGACGCGGCGGCGCGCGACTTCGCGCGCGATCCCGGGCACAACGTCGTGCTGGAGGCCTCCGCCGGCACCGGGAAGACGAGCGTCCTGGTCAGCCGCTACGTCAACCTGCTGACGCGCGGCGTCGATCCGGCGAACATCCTCGCCATCACCTTCACCCGCAAGGCGGCCGCCGAGATGCGCGAGCGCATCATCCGGGATCTCCGCCGCGCCGCGGCGCAGTCCACGTTCGATCGCGCGCGCTGGACGGCGATCCGCGATCGGCTCGCCGACATCCAGATCAGCACGATCGACGCGTTCTGCCTGTCGCTGCTGCGCGAGTTTCCGCTCGAGGCCGACCTCGATCCCGGCTTCGGCATGGCCGACGAGACCGAAGTGCCGCGCATCGTCGAGCAGTCGCTCGACAAGTCGCTGGCGACCTTCATCGGGCTGGCCAAGCGGGAACCGGACATGGCCCTGGTGCTCGCACAACTCGGCCTCAACCGCACGCGCGAAGGGCTGGCCTACCTGCTGCAGCGGCGGCTGGTCGCGTGGGACGTGCTCGATCGCTTCCTCGCGCGCGGGCCCTCCGACCTGCACGCCGACGCGGTGTGCCGCCGCGCCGTGGACGGGCTGATCGACCTGTTCAGCGGCGTGTCCGGCTCGTTCGAGAAGTTCCTCGCCGACGGGCCCGTGCCCCATCCGCGCTACCAGTTGCTGGCGCACGATCTGCGGCAGCTGGACGCCTTCCGCACGCGCGACAACGCCGCGATCCGCGGTCTGATGAGCCGGGTCAGCGCGCATTTCCTGAAGGCGGACGGCAAGCCGCGCACGACCGAGCGCATCTATCCCTATACCAACGACGACTACCCGGTCGCGGCCGCCGGCAAGCGCCATCGGCTCGAGGCGCTCAGGCTCGGGCCCTACGTGGAGAACATCGTCCGCGCGTTCAGCCGCGATCTCAACGTCGTGCTGGCGCGCGGCGTCCGCCGGATGTTCGCCATCGCGCTGGCGCACTACCGGACGGCGCTCAACGAGCGGTCGCTGCTCGACTTCTCCGACGTGCTGCAGCGCGCAGTGGACCTGCTCGGACGGATGGACGAGTTCTCGCAGAGCCGCTACCGGCTGGAGGGGCGCTACCATCACGTCCTCGTCGACGAGTTCCAGGACACCAGCCGCAAGCAGTGGGAGCTGATCGCCAAGCTCGTCGAGGCGTGGGGAGAGGGGCTTGGCCTCGCCACCGAGCCGTCGATCTTCATCGTCGGCGACCGCAAGCAGTCGATCTACCGCTTCCGAGACGCGGAGGTCGCGGTGCTGCAGGAGGCGGGCGCCTTCATCGAGGGCCTGCGCCCGGGCAAGAGCGCGCGCCGATCGATCACGCGCAGCTTCCGCTCGGTGCCGGAGCTGCTGGCCTTCGTCAACGACCTGTTCGGCGAAGTCGGCCGGAATGCGCAGCGGTCCGACGATTTCAAGTACGACGAAGACGACCGCTTTCCCGTCGAGCCGGCGGTCATCCCGCCGAAGCCGCGCAGCGGCGAAGGCGGACGAGGCGGACTCGGCATCATCACCGGCCCCGATCCGGAGACCTGCGCCGCGGCGGTCGCGGCGGAGATCGCGCGCATCCTGCGCGACGAATCGGTGCGCGACAAGCAGACCGGTATCGCGCGGCGCGCGCGGCCCGGCGACATCGGGATCCTCTTCCGCTCGCGCGCAAGCCATCGCGAGTTCGAGTCGGCGCTCGCCGCCGCGGGTATCCCGACCTACGTCTATAAGGGCCTCGGCTTCTTCGACTCCGACGAGATCAAGGATCTCTCCGCGCTGATCCGGTATCTCGCCAATCCCTCGTCCGAGCTGCGCGCGGCGGCGTTCCTGCGATCGCGTTTCGTGCGGGTGTCGGATGCCGCGCTCGCGCTGCTGGCGCCGGGCCTGGCGGCGGCCCTTTCCGCGCCGGACCCGCCCGCGGCGCTGCCGCGGCTGCTCGACGACGATCGACGCGCCCTCGAGCAGGTGCGCCGGCACCTGCCGCGCTGGATCGCCCAGGTCGATCGCGTTCCGCCGGCGGATCTGATCGAGCAGCTCCTCCCCGAAACCGCCTACGCCTACGAGCTGCGTGGCGGCCGCCGGCACCAGGCGTGGGAAAACGTCAAGAAGATGCGCGGACTCATCCGGCGCATCCAGAACCGCGGCTATGCGACCCTGGCGCGCATCGCCGACCATCTCGACTCGCTCACTGCTGGCGACGAGTCGAACGCCGTGCTCGAGGCGCTCGACGCGGTCAACCTGATGACCGTCCACGCCTCGAAGGGCCTCGAGTTTCCCGTCGTCTTCGTCGTCAACCTGTCGAAAGGGGCCAGCGGCCTCCCACGTCCGGTGCGCGTCGCCGGTGACGAGGTGTCGGTCGGCCCGTTCGTGTCGGAAAGCGACGAGGAAGAGCGCTTCCGCGAGCGGGAGGAGACCAAGAGGTTGCTCTACGTGGCGCTGACCCGCGCCCGCGACCGCCTCTACCTCGCGACCTCGTTGAAGGACGGCGAGTTCGTGATCGGCCGCGGTTGCCTCGGCGACGTCCTGCCGGAGTCGTTCCGGGCGTTGCTCGCGGCGGCGGCACAGGCGGACGGCGCGATCGAGTGGACGGCTCCGGCCGGCCGTGGCTACACGTTCTCCATCTGCCGCGCGCCCGCTGTCGAGCGGCAACCGGCGGTTCCCCTGGAAACCGCCGCGCCGCGGCCGCCCGATCGCTTCGCGCCCGTCACGGATCCGGTCCCTGTCCAGCGCGCCGGATCGAGGCGATTGGATCCGTCGGCGGAGAGGAATGTCATCGATGCGGCAGCCGTCGGCGAAGCCGGGCATTCGGTCGAGAACCTGCGGTTTTCCCTGCTGGATGACGCGGATCCGACTCGTGTGCTGCGCGGCACCATCGCCCGTCTCATCCGCCGCGACGACGGATCGTGTGTCGTGCTGGCAGGGCGCGAAGAACTGGAACTGGCGCTAAGCGCAGTACGTCGCCTCTATCCAGACGCTGTGGTAACTGGCGGCGTCATCGACGGTCACGAATAACCTTCGCGGACCGGCCATAAATCGTCACGCTCGCGTTCCTCCGGACACTAAATGTCAGGCAATGCGCGGTTTCTCGAACAACAGTTCTGCCGGTTTCGGTTATTCCCGCGGGTGTCTCCCGGAGGGGCCACCCCGGCCGGGCGCGATTTCACAGGGAGTTTCGCTCAGAACTTGTTGATGGGACGAAGGTTCCCTGCAGCGGGGAACCAAAGCGACCGAGAACCTGTCTAACGGGAATAGCTGGTCCCGAGATTGCAGTAGAGGCCAGCGGTTGTCAGTCGCGCCGGGCGGCTGGCCAGGGCTGGTGCGGGAGGTAGGTATGGCAGTCCAGGCGGTAACGTCAAGCTCGGTCAGGCCAACAGGTACCATCTTCGAGCTCGAAGCGCTCGAGGGTCTCCCGTGTGGATGCGTCGCGGCGGCGTACCGGGCGCGCCCGTGGGACGTTGCGGTCGTCTCCCTCGAAGCGAAGGGCCCGCACTGCATTCTCGCGGGTCACAACTCAGGCCAGATTCTCCGCCTCGGCGATCCCTCGGAATTCGACGCAGAAGACGACGAGGAATAGGGCCGGAAAGCCGCGACGAGCACTTCCCCGCCCTTTCCTCATTGCGTTCTGGCCAAGCCACCCCATACAATTTCAAATATGCCGTTTACCTGTCCGAGTTGTGGGAACAACCATAACTTTCTCGTGAAGACATTGCAGATGCACATCGTCCGGCTCGACGAGGCCCGCGTGGAAGTCAACGACGAAGGGCGCCCCGCGGTCATCGAAGTCCTCTGCGACGAATGCGAGACCGCCCTGAATTTCGAAGATTTCGACGATGCCGTCCGGAAGGAAATGCTGCTGACGCTCGGCGCCCGCTAAGCCTCTACCCCTCGCCGCTCTCGAACTCTTCCCAGTAGTCGCATTCGGGACAGACCCACTCGCGAACTTCCCGTGTCGTGGTCTGGCCCGTCCCCGGCACACGGTCCGTCAGCTGACGGAACTGCAGCCGCATCGTTTCCCCGCATAACGGACATTCCTTGACATCAGCCACGTTTCGATCTCCAGTCGCCGGCGGCCGGCGCGCCGCGCTCCCAATTTTACTGGCCGGGGCCCACGGATGCTGGTAACTTGATCGCCTAAGGGAAGATGCGCGACTACTACGACATTCTCGGCGTGGCCCGCGACGCGGGCGCCGACGAGATCAAACGCGCGCACCGGCAGCTGACCCGCCGGTATCACCCCGACATCTCGGGCGACGAGTTGTCGGTCACGGCCGCCGACTGCCTGGCCGACGAAGTCGATGTGGATTTCCCCTCCGTGCTGTCGGTGCTCGACCGCATGCGGCACCAGTTCTTTGGCGGCCCTGTGGGAGATGTGCGGCCGGAAAACGGCCCGGACGTCGTCGTCACGCCGCACGAGGCGTTCTGGGGAGCGACCATTCCGCTGGACGTCCCTGTCCGGCGCACGTGCAGCGGCTGCGGGGGACGCGGCGAGGTCTGGAACGACTGGTGCGCGGCCTGTGCCGGCATCGGCGACCAGCCGTCGCGGCAGGGGGTCAACCTGCGCATTCCCGCCGGCATCCGCCACGGGGCGCGGATCCGGTTTCGCGTCGCGGTCCCCGGCCTCCGCCACACCGTCGTCAACGCACGCATCGTCATAAAATAGGGATGCGATCCCACGTGAACCTGCTGGGCCTGCTCCAGTTGGCCTGGGGCGGGATGGCGCTGCTGCTCGGAGCCTCGCTGCTGCTGCTCGCGGCCGGAGCGGCGGCGATCGCCCGGACGTCGCACGGCGATCCGATGACGGCGGCGTTCACGGCGTTCCTCTTCATCGTGTTCGCGACGGCGCTGGCGCTCGGCGGCTACGCAAACGCCTGGGTCGGGCGCGCCCTCCGCCAGCACCGCGCCCCGGCACGGACCGGCGCGCTGCTGCTGTCGGTGGTCAACCTGTTCGTGCTGCCGTTCGGGACGATGCTGGCGATCTACACCTACTGGGTGCTGCTGCACGACGAGGCGCGCGGGCTGTTTGAACATGGCACTTCAGCACACTGAGAAGACGTCGACGGGCATGGACGCGAATATCGCGGCGACGCTGAGCTATCTCGTCGGTTTCGTGACCGGCGTCATCTTTCTGCTGCTGGAGAAAGAGAACAAGTTCGTCCGGTTCCACGCGATGCAGTCGACGATCCTGTTTGCCGGCATCGTGGCGATCGACATCCTTTTGCAGCTCGTCCCGATTCTGGGGGCGCTCGTGGTGATCTTCGTCGTCATTCCGGCGTCGGCGATCCTGTGGCTGCTGCTGATGTTCAAGGCGTACCAGGGGGAAGAATTCAGGCTGCCGCTGATCGGCGACATGGCGGCCGAACGGATGTAACGTGGCATTCTGGGATTTCAAGAAACAACCGGCGGGTGACGTGGTGATTGCAGAAACGGCAGTGGTGGACGCCTTGCGCGGCGTGCGGGATCCGTCGATCGACCGGGATCTCGTGGCGGCGAAGTTCGTCAAGAACGTGAAGATCGACGGCGGCCGCGTCTCGTTCACCGTCGAGCAGGCGATCTACGGCTCGGCGGCGCGAGACGCCATCCGCGACCAGGCGCGCGCGGCGGTCGCGAAGATCCCCGGCGTGTCGGCCGTCGACGTCGACATGACGGCGAAGGTCCGCGCGGTGCCGGGGACCGACTTCAACAAGCAGCCGGTGCCGGGCGTCAAGAACGTCATCGCGGTCGGCGCCGGCAAGGGAGGCGTCGGCAAGACGACCGTCTCGGTGAACCTGGCGATTGCGCTCAGCCAGGCGGGCGCCCGTGTCGCCATGATCGACGGCGACATCTACGGTCCCAACGTGCCGATCATGCTGGGCATCAGCACGCAGCTCACGACCGACGGCAAGCGGATCGTGCCGGCCGAGCAGTACGGCATCCAGCTCGTCTCGATGGCGTTCCTCACGACGGACGATTCGCCGGTCATCTGGCGCGGGCCGATGCTGCACGGCGTCATCCAGCAGTTCTTCCGGGAAGTGGCCTGGAACGATGTGGACTATCTCATCGTCGATCTGCCGCCGGGGACCGGCGACGTGGCGCTCAGCCTGAGCCAGAGCGTCCCGGTGGCGGGCGCCGTCCTGGTGACCACGCCGCAGACGGTTTCCCTCGCCGACACGCGCCGCGCGGTGAAGATGTACGAGAAGCTCAACGTGCCGCCGGTCGGCATCGTCGAGAACATGAGCCACTACATCTGCCCGACGTGCCGCACCGAGAGCGACATCTTCGGCAAGGGGGGCGGGGAGAGGCTGGCGACGGAGATGAACGTGCCCTTCTTCGGCCGGATCCCGATCTACGAGCCGATCCGCATCGGCGGCGACACCGGCGTCCCGATCACCGTCGGCGAGCCAAAGTCCATCGCGGCGCAGGCGTTCCGCTCCGCCGCCGAACAGCTCGCGACGCACCTCGCCGTCCTGAGCTTCCGCCAGGCCTCGAAGGCGATCCCGCTCACGCAGGTTCGCGGGTGAGTGAACGGTGAACGGTGAGCGGTTCACGGTTCACGGTTGTCCGTTCACGGTTCACGGTTCAGCGTTCGCATCGCCAGCGCGCCCAGCAGCGGCCCTGGCACCAGCAGCAGGAAAGCCCAGCGCCAGTCGCCGGGACCGATGGCGCCCACCAGCTTGATGCTGACCATCGTCAGGAGGAACCCGGCGCTGGTCTGCAGTGTCAGCGCGGTGCCCACGTGCGTGCGCGGCGTGTGCTCGGTCACGAGCGCGGAGAACTGCGCCGAGTCGGCGACGACGGTGAAGCCCCAGACGACCGCCAGCGCGAGCAGCACGACGAGCGGCGCGGCGTAAGCGGCGGGTGAGAGGAGAGCGCAGGCCGCGCTCGCGAGCATCGCACCGCCGGCGACCTGCGCCTTTCCCCAGCGGTCCGCCCAGAACCCCGCCGTCACGCAGCCGACCGCGCCGCTGGCGATCGTCACGAACGCGACCGCGGATCCGGCCGTCGTGCTGCCGAGCGACGCCGCGGTAAAGGCCGCGATCCAGGTCCACATCGCGTACAGCTCCCACATGTGCCCGAAGTAGCCGAGCATCGCCAGGCGCGCGCCGCGATTGCCGATGACGACGCGAAGCGCGTGCCGATCGAAGGGGGCCGAGGCGCTGACGTACGGGCCGTCCGAGACACCGGCGGCGACGATCGCCGCGCCGATCAGCGCGAGCAGCGACGAGGTGCCGACGACCGCGCGCCAGGGCAGCCCCGCGCCGAGCCACGCGAGCAGGTGCGGGATCGCGGACCCGACCGTCACCGCCCCGACCACAATCCCGAGCGCGGTGCCGCGGCGCTGGAGAAACCACCCCGCCGCGATCTTCATGCCGGGCGGGTAGACCCACGCGAGCGAGGCGCCGGTGCAGAAGCGCAGCGCGACGATGGCGGCCGGCGACCCGGCGCGGGTGATGGCAAAATTGCTCGCGGCGCCGAGCACGCAGCCGATCGCGAAGAGCCGCCGCGCGTTGATCGCATCGGCGAGATTGGTGACCGCCGTAATCAGCGTACCGGCCACGAACCCAGCCTGCACCGCCATGGTCAGCCAGGCCGCGGTGCCCGGCTGCAGGCCGAATTCACGCACCATCGACGGCGCCGCGGCCGTGGCTGAGAACCAGAGCGACATCCCGAGCACTTCCCCGGCGGCGACCAGCAGCAGCATGCGACGCGGCATTTGCCGTTTACGATCGACGAAATTGCCGATAGGATTCAACTGTGATCCGTCGACGACAGAGATTCGGCGCCATGGCGGCAGCGATCGTGGTCGTTGTCGGACTAGGGGCCGGACAGGATATGTCGGGGCAGCAGGGCTCGTCGATTCGAGGTGAGGTCCGCGCCTCGCACGGCGTCGTCGCCGCCGGACGGACGTTCACGGCGGACGCGGGCGCGCGGCTCATGCAGGCGGGGGGCAACGCCGTCGACGGCGGGGTCGCGGCCATCTTCGCCGCCGCCGTCGTGGAGATCTCGCACTTCGGGCTCGGCGGCGAGGCGCCGATCATCATCTATTCGGCGCGCGACAACCGCGTCGTCGTGATCAACGGGCAGGGCTCTGCGCCGAAGGCGGCCACTCCGCAGTTGTTCGCCGGCAAGGACGCCATCCCCGGCAACGGCCCGCTCGGCGCGACGCTGCCGGCCGCCGTCGACTCCGCGGCCATCGCCCTCGCCAAGTACGGGACGAAGTCGCTGTCGGACGTGCTGCAGCCGGCGATCGAGCTGGCCGACGGCTTCCCGATGTACGAGTTCCTGCACCACTACTTCGAGACCGAACGGAAGGCGTGCGAGCCATACGCGTGGACGATGAGCACGTACTATCCGGACGGGAAGATTACGCCGGTCGGCGAGATGTTCCGGCAGCCGAATCTCGCGGCGACGTTGCGCGCGCTGGCGGCGGCGGAGAAGAGCGCGCTGGCCGGCGGCGCTTCGCGCGAGCAGGCGATCCAGGCCGGCCGCGACGCGTTCTACAAGGGGCCGATCGCGCGTGAGATGACGGCTGCCGTCCGCGAGGCCGGCGGCGTGATGACCGAGGACGACCTTGCCGGCTATCACGGCAAGATCGAGGAGCCCGCGTCGGCGCCGTATCGCGACTACACCGTCTACAAGGCCGGCTTCTGGAACCAGGGGCCGTCGCTGTTGCAGACGCTGCGCATCCTCGAAGGCTTCGACCTGAAGAAGATGGGCCAGGGGTCCGCCGACGCGCTGCACACGACGGTCGAGGCGATCAAGCTGGCCTATGCCGATCGCGATCGCTACTACGGCGATCCCGACTTCGTGCGCGTCCCGGGCGAGACGCTGCTCTCCGCTCAGTACGCCACGCAGCGGCGCGCGTTGATCGATCCGAAGCACGCCAGCCGCGAGCAGCGGCCAGGCGATCCGCTGCGGGGGACGGCGCTGTTGGAACTTCCGCCACAGTTGGAGCTTCCGCTTAAAGGCGGAAGCCGCGAGACCGGAGACACCACGTCGCTCCAGGTGGTCGATGCGCAGGGGAACCTGTTTTCGGCGACGCCGAGCTCGGGCTGGATTCTCGGCGGGGCGTTCGTGGCGGGGAAGACCGGCGTCCCGATGAGCAACCGCATGCAGGCGTTCAATCTCGACCCGTCGAGCCCGAACGTCCTCGCGGGCGGCAAGCGGCCGCGCACCACGCTGACCCCCACCGTCGTCCTCAAGGGGGGCAAGCCGTTCCTTGCCATCGGCACGCCGGGGGGCGACAGCCAGGACCAGCAGATCCTGCTCGTGCTGCTGAACATCCTCGACTTCGGCATGGACGTGCAGGCGGCGATCGAGGCGCCGCGCGTCAACTCCCTGCACCCGGTCAGCTCGTTCGACAACCACCGCGCGCAGCCCGGCGTGCTCGAGGCCGAGACGTCGCTGCCGCCGGCGGTCCTCGACGAGCTGAAGGCGCGCGGCCACGACCTGCGGCTGCGGCCGCCGTTCGGGATCTCGACCGGCATTGTCGCCGCCGGGATCGATCCGGCCAGCGGTAAACTGCGGGGGGGCGCCGATCTGCGGCGCGAGCGCGCGCTGGTGGCGTGGTGAAGCGTCTGCCTCATGAACATTTCGTATAGCAAGTTCACCCTGCCCAACGGCCTCGACGTGCTGGTCCACGAGGACCACGGGCTGCCCATCGTCGCGGTCAACGTCTGGTATCACGTCGGCTCGAAGAACGAGGTCCCGGGGCGCACCGGCTTCGCGCATCTCTTCGAGCACCTGATGTTCGAGGGCTCGGAGCACTACGACCGCGGCTACTTCCATCCGCTGCAGGAAGCGGGCGCGGCGCTGAACGGATCGACCAACGCCGATCGCACCAACTACTGGGAGGTGGTGCCGTCGAACGCGCTCGACCTGGCGCTGTGGATGGAATCCGATCGGATGGGCTACCTGCTGCCCGCGCTCACCGACGCCAAGTTCTCGAACCAGCGCGAGGTGGTGCTGAACGAGCGGCGGCAGAACTACGAGAACCGTCCCTACGGTCTCGCCGGCATGGCGATCGTCTCGGCGCTCTATCCTCCCGATCATCCGTATCACTGGCTGACGATCGGCGGCGCCGACGACATCCGCGCCGCGCACATCGACGACGTGCGCGCGTTCTTCCAGCGCTATTACCATCCGGCCAACGCGTCGCTGGCGCTGGCCGGGGACATCGATCCCGAGATGGGCGTGCTGATGGCGGAGGAGTACTTCGGCGAGATCCCGGCGGGGGAGAAGCCGGATCCGGTCACGGTGGCGCAGCCCGCGCCTCCGGCGGACGATCTCAAGCTGGTGCTCGAGGATCGCGTCGAGCTGCCGCGGCTCTACATGGCGTGGCACTCGCCGGCGCTCTTCGCCGACGGCGACGCCGAGCTGGATCTGGTGGCCGAAGTGCTGTCGAGCGGAAAGACGTCGCGCCTGTATCGCGCGCTGGTCTACGAGCAGCGCATCGCCACCGAAGTCGCGGCGTCGCAGAACTCGCGCGAGGCCGGCAGCTTCTTCCAGATCGTCGCCACCGCGGCTCCGGGCCGCACCCTGGCCGAGGTCGAGCGCGCGATCGCGAAGGAGCTCGCGGCGTTCAGCGAGAAGGGCCCGACCTCCGGCGAGCTGGAACGGTGCCTGGCGCAGGCCGAAGCGCACTTCCTCTTCCGGCTGCAGACCGTCGGCGGCTTCGGCGGCAAGTCCGACCAGTTGAACGCCTACAACACGTTCATCGGCGATCCCGGCTACTTCGAGCAGGACCTGCGGCGCTATCGCTCGGCGACGCCGGAGCAGC
>Ga0207708_10001594_pt1 | contig 16904 bp, 16 predicted proteins | sample KBSK5101metaG_FD_184340 | JGI IMG/M metagenome (GOLD analysis project Ga0207708, IMG submission 184340) | Corn, switchgrass and miscanthus rhizosphere microbial communities from Kellogg Biological Station, Michigan, USA - KBS K5-10-1 metaG... | ecosystem: Host-associated > Plants > Roots >...
TGCGGGCCCACGGCGACGGGACCGTCGAGGTCACCGACTCCGCGCCGCTCGCCGCCCTCGGCGTCGACGTGGCGGCGGTGGAGCCGGGCCGCCGCCGGCTCGCGTTCGAGTGCCTCGACGCGACGGAGCAGCAGCCCCATCTCGCGGGGGCGCTCGGCGCCGCCCTGGCCGGCGCCCTTCTCGACCGCGGCTGGATCGAACGGACCGGCGGCCGCGAGGTGCGGCTGACCGAGGCCGGCCGCGCGGCGCTCTAGTCCGCCGTCGCCTCCCGCCGCAGCCGGCGCGTCGCGACGATCAGCCCGCCGGCGCCCCAGGCCGCGATCACGGCCAGGTCGCCCCAGGCGAAGCCGGCGTTCGCCGCGCCAGGGGCGAAGCAGCCCGTGAACGCGTCGACGAGGTGCTTGAGCGGGAAGATGTCGGCGGTCGTGGTGACCCACGAGGGCGCGCCTTCGAGCGGGAACCAGACGCCGGAGATGAACGAGATCGGCAGGAACGTGAGCTGGGCGAGCGGCATCGCCTGCTCGGAGGTCCGCACGAGCGAGCCGGCGGCGAGGCCGAGGGCGGCCAGGCACGCGGCGCCGAGCGCGGCCGTGATCACGGCGGCGGGGAGCGTCGCGAGGTGGACGTCGACCCCGAAGGCGGGGACGGCGACCACGAACAGCAGGACGACGGAGGCGAGGCCCGTGAGCATCGCGCCGGCGCTCCAGGAGCCGAGGTAGACCGCGACGGGCAGCGGGGTGCCGCGGACGCGCTTGAGCAGGCCTGTCTCGCGCGCGGTGGCGAGGCCGACGATCAGGCTCGTGTAACACGCGGTCGTGAGCCCGAAGACGCCGATCGCGGGCGTGTAGTACTGCGTGAACGGCACGTCGACGCCGTTCATCGAGACCTTCACGTCGCCGTTGATGGCGCCGAACAGCGTCACCAGGACGAGCGGGAACGCGAACGTGAACCCGAGCGCGCGCGGCGAGCGCAGGGTCATCCGCACGCGGGCGGCGATCCAGCGCCCGAGCAGGAGGGCGTCGGAGCGGCGGGCGGGAACGGCGACGGCGGTCATGCGGGCTCCTCGGTGAGCTGGAGGTAGACGTCCTCGAGCGACGGCCGCGTGACGGTCAGCCCCTCGAGCTCCTCGCCGCGCTCGGCCGCGGCGCGCAGCAGCGGCAGCAGGTCGGCGGTCGGGGTGGCGGTGCGGAAGCGCTCGACGCGCCCGCCCTCGCGGTAGGAGACGACCGCCTCGCCGGTGGCGGCGGCGAGCGAGTCGGGCGTGCCCTCGGCGACGATCCGGCCGCCCGCCAGCACGACGACGCGGTCGGCGAGCGTCTGCGCCTCCTCCATGTAGTGCGTGGTCAGCAGGATCGTCTTGCCCAGCTCGCGCAGGTGCGAGATGAGCTCCCACGAGCGCCGGCGGGCGCCCGGGTCGAAGCCGGTGGTCGGCTCGTCGAGGAAGATCAGCTCGGGGTCGCCGGCGATGCCGAGCGCGAGGTCCAGGCGGCGGCGCTGGCCGCCGGAGAGCGAGGCGGCGCGGGCGTCCGCCTTCTCCGTGAGGCCGACCAGCTCGAGCACCGCGTCGGCGGGGCTCGGGGCGGGGTAGGCGGCGCCGTAGAGCTCGACCGCCTCGCGCACGTTCAGATTCGGGTCCAGGCCCTCCTCCTGGAGCACGATCCCCGTGCGCTCGCGCAGGGCGCGCTCGCGCAGCCCGGGGTCGTGGCCGAGCACGCTGACCTCGCCGGCGTCGCGGCGCCGGTGGCCCTCGAGGATCTCGAGCAGGGTCGTCTTGCCGGCGCCGTTGGGCCCGAGCAGGGCGAGCAGCTCGCCGCGGTGCAGGGTCAGGTCGACGCCGTCGAGCGCGCGGACGGCGCCGTAGGCCTTCCGCACGCCGGTGGCGCGGATCGCCGGCGGCGCGGCCGGGGCCGCGGAGCGCGCCACGGCGGCGGCTTCGAGGGAGTTCGTGAGCATCCTCCAAGGATCGGTCCGGAGCGCCGCCGCGTCATCGGCGCGCGGGCCGAACCTGCGTCTCCACCCACGGGTGGACGCGGATCCACCCACGCGGCGATGCGCCCGCCGCGCGGGGGCCCTACGGTGGTCGGCATGGAGCGCGAGCGCCGCCCCCACCCGATGCAGATCTTCGGCGTGCTCGCGATGATCGCGATCGTCGTCACGGTGATCGCCTCCGACGAGACGCCGCCCGGGCTCGAGGGCGAGGGGCTGGCCGTCACGCTGGCGCTCGTGGCCTTCGTCGCCGGCCTGGCGATGTCGGTGCCGTGGGGCGACATCCCGGACCGGCCGCGGATCCTCGGCCTGGCGATGATCGGCGCCGCCAGCTGCGTGTTCGCCGCGCTGCAGCCCGACGCCGGCGGCTTCGCCGGGATCTACTTCGTCGTGGTCGTCTCCGCCGCGCGGCTGCCGCTGCGCCCCGCCGCGCTGCTGAGCGGCCTCAGCCTGCTCGGCGTGATCGTCTCCTTCGCGCTCTGGCGCGAGGACGCGGCCGCCAACATCATCGGGCTGCTGTTCTCCGTCACGCCGTGGTTCTTCGTCATGCGGCTCCTGCGCCAGGTGCACCACCGCCGCGAGGAGGCCGAGGCGCTGGTCGAGGAGCTGCGCGAGTCGCGCGCCGCCCACGCCGAGTCGGCGGCGCTGGCCGAGCGCAGCCGGCTCGCCCGCGACATGCACGACGTGCTCGCGCACTCCCTGTCGGCGCTGGCGCTGCAGCTCGAGGGCGCGCGGCTGCTCGCGCGCGACCGCGACACCGACCCCGAGGTCGTCGCGGCGATCGAGCGCGCCCACCACCTCGCGGCCGACGGCCTCGACGAGGCGCGCGCCGCGATCGGCGCGCTGCGCGGCGACGAGATGCCGGGCCCGGAGCGGCTGCGGGTGCTCACCGACGGCTTCGGCGACCGCGCCCGGCTGTCCGTCACGGGCGAGCCGCGCGCGCTCGCCTCCGACGCGCGGCTGGCGATCTACCGCACCGCCCAGGAGGCGCTGACCAACGTCGCGCGCCACAGCGACGCCGACCGCGTCGAGCTGCGGCTCGCCTACGAGCCCGGCGGGACGCGCCTGACGATCGAGGACACCGGCGCCGGCGTCCCGGTGCCCGCCGGTCAAAGCCTCGGCGGCGGCTACGGGATCACCGGCATGCGCGAGCGCGCGGAGCTGCTCGGCGGCCGCCTGGACGCTGGCCCGACCGAGCGCGGCTACCGCGTCGAGCTGTGGCTGCCCGCATGATCCGCGTCCTGCTCGCCGACGACCAGCGCGTGGTCCGGGAGGGACTCGGGACGCTGCTCGGCCTGCTGGACGGCATCGAGCTCGTCGGCACCGCGGCCGACGGCGAGGAGGCCGTCGCGCTCGCGCGCCGCCACGACCCCGACGTCGTGCTGATGGACCTGCGGATGCCGCGCGTGGACGGGATCGAGGCGATCCGCCGCCTGACCGCGCTCGGCGAGCGCCCGCGCGCGATCGCGCTGACCACCTACGCCGACGACGCCTCCGTGCTCGGCGCGCTGCGCGCCGGGGCGCGCGGCTACCTGACCAAGGACGCCGGCGCCGAGGAGATCCGCTCCGCGGTCGAGGCGGTCGCCCGCGGCGAGGCGGCGCTGGACCCCAGCGTCCAGCATCACGTCGTGGCCGCGGTGGCGTCCGAGCCCGTCGCGGGCGAGCGCGAGCTGCCCGACGACCTCACGCCGCGCGAGGCCGAGGTGCTGGCGCTGATCGCCGCGGGCCGCACGAACGCCGAGATCGCCGACGCGCTCGTGGTGAGCGCGGCGACGGTCAAGAGCCACGTCAACCACATCTTCGCCAAGGCCGGCGTCCGCGACCGCGCGCAGGCGGTCGTCTACGCCTACGAGAACGGCCTGGCTACATCGACTCGGGAGCGCTGACCCCGAGCAGGTCCAGCGCCCGGGCGAGCGTGCGCTTGGCGGAGACCGAGAGGCCGATCCGGAAGGACTTCAGCTGCTCCGGCTCGGCGTCCTTGACCGGGCAGTCGCGGTAGAAGGCCGCGAACGCCTGGCCGAGCTCGAGCGCGTAGGTGGCGATCCGGTGCGGCGCACGGCGCGCGGCGGCCTCCTCGACCTCGGCCGGGAAGGTCAGCAGCTTGCGCACCAGCTCGCGCTCGGACGGGTGCAGCTCCAGGCCGGAGGGCGTCTCCGAGAGCGCCTGCTCGACCCGCTCGGCCCCGATCTTCTCGAGGATCCGCGCGATCCGCGCGTGGGCGTACTGCACGTAGTAGACGGGGTTCTCGGCCGACTGCTCGCGGGCGAGATCGAGGTCGAGGTCGACCGTCGAGTCGTGCGAGCGCTGGAGCATGAAGAAGCGCGTGGCGTCGGCGCCGATCTCGGAGATCAGGTCGTCGAGCATGATGAAGTCGCCCCGGCGCTTGGACATCGAGGCCTTCTCGCCGCGCTCGACGATGTGCACGAACTGCAGCATCGGGATCTCGAGCCGCGCCGGGTCCGCGCCGAGCGCCGCCACGGCGCCCTTCATGCGCGCGATGTAGCCGTGGTGGTCGGAGCCGAGCACGATGAAGAAGCGGTCGAAGCCGCGCTCGAGCTTGGACTCCACGTAGGCGACGTCGGACGCGAAGTAGGTCGGCTCGCCCGTGCGGCGCACCAGCACCCGGTCCTCGTTGTCGCCGCCGAGCTCCTTGGTCCGCAGCCACAGCGCGTCGTCGGCGCGGTAGGTGACGCCCTCGGGGAGGTCGGCGAGCGCCCGCTGCACCGGGCTCGGGTCGCCCTCGTGCAGCGACGCCTCGCGGAACCAGTTGTCGAACTCGACGTGGTAGCTCGCGAGCGTGGACCGGATCCGCTCCACGATCCGCGACACGCCCTCGGCGGCCACGGTGTCGGCGTCGAGCTCCGCCGCGTCCGGGATCTCGCGCGCGAGCTCGGTGACGTACTCGCCCTGGTAGCCGCCCTCCGGGGGCTCCTCGCCGCGCGCGCGGGCGATGATCGACTCGCCGAACTTGCGGATCTGCGCGCCGGCGTCGTTGAAGTAGTACTCGCCCTCGACCTCGTGGCCCTGGAAGCGGAACAGGCGCCGCAGCGAGTCGCCGTAGGCGGCGTGGCGGCCCGAGGCGGCGGTCAGGGGGCCCGTCGGGTTGGCGGAGACGAACTCGACCTGGATCTTCTCGGGCGGGTCCGCCGTGCCGCCGCCGTAGCCGTCGCCGGCCGCCAGCACGTGCGCCGCGGCGCCCGTGTACCAGTCGTCGGCGAGGAAGATGTTCAGGAAGCCGGGGCCGGCGACCTCGACGTGGTCGACCTGCGCGCCGAGGCGCTCCTGCAGCGCGGCGCCGAGCTTCTCGGCGATCTCGCGCGGGGGCGCCTTGAGGGCGGGCGCGAGCAGCATCGCGGCGTTCGTAGAGAAGTCGCCGAAGCCGGCCTTCTTGGGGCGCTCCAGGGTGGGCGCGCTGCTGGGCGCGGGCCCGCCGTTGCGCAGCTCGGCGGCGGCGGCCGCGACGGCGGAGCGGAGATCCTCGATCGGCGTCACGTCAGTGATGGTAGGGCTCGCCGGCGAGGATCTTGTGGGCGCGGAAGAGCTGCTCGAGCAGCACCACGCGCGCGAGCTGGTGCGGGAGCGTCATCGGGCCGAGCGAGAGCCGGTGGTCGCTGCGCTCGAGCTCGATGCCGTACGCGCCGCCGAGCACGAAGCAGACGTCGAGCCCGGCCTGGCGGCGCTGCTCGAGCCAGCGGGCGAACGCCTCGGAGTCGTAGGCCTCGCCGCGGTCGTCGAGCAGCGACACGTAGGCGCGCTCGGGGATCCGCCGGGCGATCGCGTCGTCGTCGGCCACCTCGATCACGTCGACACGGGCCTGCTTGCGCAGCAGTCGCTCGTAGTGCGCGACGTCGTCGGCGTACGGCGGCTTCACCTTCCCGACGGCGAGCACGGTGTAGCGCACCTGCGCGATACTAGGCCCAGAGTGAGCGAAGACGGCCGCGACCGGCAGTTCAATCTCCACACCACCCCGGAGACGATGGCGGGCCACTACGCCAACTTCGCCAACGTCGCGCACTCCGACTACGAGTTCTCGATCACGTTCGCGCGCGTCGACCACGAGGTCGAGGAGGGCGAGGTGCCGGGCGTCGTCGTCTCGCGCGTGAACCTCTCGCCGCGCTTCTTCCGCGAGCTGCTCGACGCGATGGAGGACAACTGGTCCAAGTGGCGCACGACCGAGGGGATCAAGAACCTCCCCGAGATCCCCCCGCCTGACGGCGACGACCGTTAGCGGTCGCGCTCGAAGCGCTCGGCGCGGCCGATCCGCTCGATCGTGCTCGGGTGCGTGCCGAGCAGGAACCGGATCGCCCGCGGCGGGTCCGGGTCCGAGACGTTCGTGAGCGCGATCCGCTTCTGGAACCCGATGAACGTCTTCGGCTCGCCCGCCAGTTCGAGCGAGAACTGGTCGGCGCGCGACTCGACGCCGCGCGAGAGCTGGTTGGAGATCGTCGTGATGAGGGGCGCCATGATCCCGACCGCGAGCACGACGGCGGGCACCGCGGCGGCGGTCCCGAGCGAGTCGCGCGGCGCCAGCCGCTCCCCCAGCCGCGCCGCGGCGAGCATCCCGAAGGGGGCGACGAGCAGCAGGTAGAGCAGCCCGTGCGGGACGTCGCGGTAGTGGACGTGGCCGAGCTCGTGGGCGACGACGAGCCGCACCTCGCCCGGCGAGAACTCCTTCAGCAGGTTGTCGTAGAGCACGACGCGCTTGGTGCGCCCGATCCCGGTCACGTAGGCGTTGGCGGCCGTGGTGCGGCGCGAGGCGTCCATCACGTAGACCTGGCCGACGTCGACGCCCGCCTCGCGCGCCAGCGACAGCACGGTCGAGCGGGTCTTGCCGTCGGGCAGCGGCGTGAACTTGTTGAACAGCGGATCGAGCACGATCGGCGTCAGGTAGGTCGTGACGACGCCGAAGCCGACCACCACGGCGGCCGCGGGCGCCCACCAGCGGCGGCCGAAGCGGCGCATGCCGAAGATCAGGAGCGCGCCGCCGGCGCCCGCCAGCAGGGCGCCGATCGCGGTGCTCTTGGCCACGTCGGAGGCGTAGCCGACCCACGATTGGGTCACCAGGCCGACATCCTTGGAGCGCTCGCGCGAGGCGACGCTGACCGGCAGCGTGACCAGCGTCAGCGTGACCGACAGCGCCGCGGCGGCCGCCGCACCGGCCAGGACCTGGCGCCGGCGCGGCCGCAGCAGGATGCGCGGCGGCTTGGCGACGATGAAGGCGAGCACCCCCAGCTCGATCACCATCCGGGCGCCGAACAGCCACAGCTGGCCGGTGCGGTAGGCCTCGGCCTTCTCGATCTGCGCCGCGCTGAAGTAGGCTCGCGACGCGACGTCGAGGGGCTCGACCAGACCACGCGGCCGCATGAGCAACACCGCAGCTTCCGCCACCACCAGCGCAGCCACGATGGCGATGGGAAGGCGGAGCCGCACCGGCACCGAATAGACGATACGCCGCCATGCAGGTCGCCATCGCAACTGACATACACGGGAACCGCCACGCGTTCGAGGCCGTGATCGACGCCGCCGAGCGCGAGGGCGCCGAGGAGCTGTGGTGCCTCGGCGACCTCGTCGGCTACGGCGGGGACCCCGACGCCTCCGTCGAGCTCGCCCGCCGCCACTGCGCCGTCTGCCTGGCCGGCAACCACGACCTGGCCGTCGTCGACGTGCTCTCGCTGGAGGAGTTCTCGCGCGGCGCCGCGCTCGCGGCGACGTGGACGCGCGACGTCATCCAGCCCGAGACGCGCGAGTTCCTGCTCTCGCTCAAGCCCGAGGGCAACGCCCAGGGCGTCGGGCTCTTCCACGCCTCCCCGCGCGACCCGATCTGGGAGTACGTGCTGTCCGGTCTCACCGCCGAGCTGTGCTTCGACGTCACCGACTTCCGCGTCTCGCTGATCGGCCACTCGCACGTCGCGCTGTCGTTCGACCGCCAGGAGGGCACGCCCGCCTCGGGGACCACCCGCAAGGAGGGCACCGAGCTCGACATCTCCAAGGGCCAGTGGCTGATCAACCCGGGCTCGACCGGACAGCCGCGCGACGGCGACCCGCGCGCCGCCTGGCTGATGCTCGACACCGACCGCTGGACGGCGAAGTACATGCGCGCGGAGTACGACATCGCGGGCGCCCAGGCGGCGATCCGCGCGGCCAACCTCCCCGACTCGCTGGCCGAGCGTCTCCAGCACGGTCAATAAGGCCGGTTAAGCGGGTTCATACGGGGCTGGACGACCATCGGCCCCGCTAGCCTGGGACGGCTCATGCCACGCCGCCCAATCCTCGCGCTCGGGCTGCTGCTGGCGGTCATCCCCCTGGCCGGCTGCGGGAGCGAGGATCCCGAGCTCATCCCCCAGACCCGTGCGAGCGCCCTGACGTCGACGATCGACGAGATCAAGGCCGCCTGCGAGGACAACGATCCGGCCAAGGCCAAGGCCGCGGTCGAGGCCGCGAACCAGCAGGTGAGCGAGCTCCCGCGGCGCGTCGACACCTCGCTGAAGCGCAACATCCGCGACTGGCTCGACCACATCGAGAAGGGGATCGACGGCGACTGCAAGGCGAAGGAGGAGGAGACTCCGACAGCGACGCCGTCGGCCACGGAGACCGCCACGCCCGAGCCCACCGACACCCCCACGCCCGAGCCCACCGACACCCCCACACCGGAGCCCACCGAGACGGCCACCCCCTCGCCGACCGTGGAACCTCCGGGCGACGGCGGTGTCATTGCGCCTGAGGACGGCCAGTGACCGACGAGCTCTTCGCAGATCGATACAAGCTGGACCGCCGGCTCGGCGTCGGCGGCATGGCGACCGTCCAGCTCGCGTTCGACACGCGCCTGGAGCGCAACGTGGCGGTCAAGCTGCTGGCGGAGCACCTGGCCGAGGACGCGAGCTTCGTCTCGCGCTTCCGCCGCGAGGCGCTCGCCGCCGCGCGCCTGGTGCACCCCAACATCGTCCAGGTCTTCGACTTCGGGCTCGACCAGGTGACGGCGCGCAACTACATCGTCATGGAGTTCGTCGACGGCGAGTCGTGCGCGGAGATCCTGCGCGACCACGGCCCGCTCGGCACCCGTGACGCCGTCAACGTGCTCTCGCAGGCCTGCCGCGGCCTGGACTACGCGCACCGAAACGGCGTCGTGCACCGCGACGTGAAGCCCGGCAACCTGCTGCGCAGCCGCGACAACGCGGTCAAGCTGGCCGACTTCGGCATCGCCAAGGCGGCCGAGCAGTCCGACATCACCAAGGCCGGCTCCGTGCTCGGCACCGCCGCCTACCTCTCGCCCGAGCAGGCCCGCGGCGAGCCCGCCGGGCCGGCGAGCGACCTCTACGCGCTCGGCGTCGTCGCCTACCAGCTGCTCGCCGGCCGCCTGCCCTACGAGGCGGCGTCCCTGACCGACCTCGCGCGCCTCCAGGAGACCTCCCCGCCCCCGCGCCTGGACGAGCTCAACCCCGACGTCCCCTCCGCCCTGGCGGAGGCGGTGATGGTCGCGCTGCACCGCGACCCCGAGCGCCGCTACGCCGACGCCGCCGACATGGAGACGGCGCTGGGCGATGCGTTGCAGGGGAGGGCTCCGGCGCGCGACCCGGAAAGCACATGGGCGATGGACGACACGGAGGCCACGCGGATGCTGGCGGGCACGCAGGCCACCACGGCCCTGCCCCCTCGCGAGCGGCCCCGGCGCCGGCTCGAGCCGATCCAGGAGGCGCCGCCGCGCCGCCGGGAGCCGGCGGCTCCGCCGGCCAGGCGCCGCTCCGCGCCGCCACCGGCGCGCTCGAAGGGCTCGGGCATGAAGATGTGGCTGGTCCTGCTGCTCGTGCTCGCGCTGATCGCCGGCGGCCTTGCGCTCTACCAGGCCGCGCAGGGCACCGTCCAGCAGGGCGTGCAGCTCAAGCGCGACGTGCAGGGCCAGGTCCAGGACGCCGTCGACGAGGTCAAGGGACTGATCGAGGACAACACCCGATGAGCACCGTCGCACCCGAGCAGACCGGCTTCGAGCTCGACCGCTTCCAGTGGTCCGGCGACGACCGGCTCGAGGTCGAGGGCCGCTGGTTCGGCGTGCGCGGGCGGCGCTTCGTGCGCCCCGTGCTGACCGTCCGGATCGGCGGCGGCCGCCGCCGGCTGCTCGCGCTGCTCGAGCACAAGCCCTGGAACGCCGACGAGGGCGCCACGTGGATCGCCGCGTTCCCGTGGGACGGCCCGCACGACGACGTCGGCGAAGGCGAGCTCGAGGTCGGCGCGCTCACCGTCGACCTGCCGCCGCCCGGCGGCAAGCGGACCCGCGAACGCCACAAGGCCGAGCACCCGGCGCCGATCCACAACCCGGGCAGCAAGGCGTCGATGGCCGAGCGGGCCGAGAAGGCCGAGGCCGCGAAGGCCGCGCCCAAGGTCGTCGCCCCGCCCGAGCCGACGGGCGAGCCGGTGCTGCGCGCCGCCGGCGAGTCGCGCCAGCAGCTCGAGCGCGACCTCGCCACCGCGCGCGCCGAGCTCGGACGGCTGCGCGCCCGCCACGAGGAGGAGCTGCGCGAGGCCAAGGCCGAGGCCCGTGCGGCGACCGAGCGCGCCGAGTCGCTCGAGAGCCGCGCGGACGAGTCCGGCACGCGCGCCGACCAGCTCGCCGACGAGGCCTCGCGGCTGCGCGAGGAGCTCGAGCGCGTGCGCGAGAACCAGGGCGACCAGATCACCCGCATGGGCGCCTCGGAGGCCGAGGCGCGCGCCGAGGCCGCACGCGAGCGCGAGCGGGCCGGCGAGGCCGCCGGCGAAGCCGAGCGCCTGCGGGCCATGGCCGCCGAGACGGACCGCCTGCAGGACGAGCGCGACGGCACCGTGCTGGCGCTCGAGGAACTGCGCGAGAAGCACGAGGAGGCGCTCGCCGAGATCGCCAAGCTGCGCCAGTCCGCGCGACGCTCCGCCGCCGAGGCCGAGCGCCTGCGCGCCGCCAGCCGCCGCCCGGGCGCGCGCCTGCCGGAGCCGGCCCCGCAGCGGCCCGCCGACCCGCAGGCCACCGTGCCCTTCCAGGCCCTCACGGACGGCGAGCAGGCGCCGCCGGAGCCGCGGCCGAAGCCGCCCGCGCCGTCCAAGCCCGGCCCGGCCGTGCGCCTGATCCCGCGCGAGAAGCCCGTGCCCGCGCCGGAGCCGGAGGCCGAGGCCGCGCCCGAAGCCGCGCCGGAGGCCGAGACCGCGCCCGAGCCCGAGGTGCCGGCCGCCGACGAGACCGCCGCCACGGTGCAGGCCGAGGCGACCGTCCCGACCGCTCCCGCCGCACCGGCCCGGCTTCCCGCCCACGCCCGCCCCCAGCCCCCGCGCAGCATCCGGCCCGAGCCGGGCGCCGGCGCCGCCCGCCTGATGGGCGAGGACGCGATCGTGCCGCTCGAGCACCGCGGAACGCTCGAGGTCTGGGGCCCGCGGCTGGTCGCCGTGGTCCTGGTCGCGCTGCTGCTGATCGCCCTCGCGCTGATCGTGCGCGGCCTGATCTAGGCCGCCGCTACGGCAGGTCCCAGGGCGCCGCGCCGGCGTACACGGCCGCGGCGGCATCGGCGAGCGTGCCGGCGTCGATCGCGGCCCGCAGACCCGCCATCAGCCGCTGCAGGTAGGCGAGGTTGTGGATCGTCAGCAGCCGCTGCGCCGTCTGCTCGCGGGCGCGCAGCAGGTAGTGCAGGTAGGCGCGGCTGTAGCCGTGCTCGCACGCCGGGCACGGGCAGCCCTCGAGCAACGGCTCGTCGGCCGTGCGCCAGCGCGCCTTGGCGAGGTCGACCCGCCAGCGCTTGGCCGGATCGGGCACGACCGCCATCCCGTGGCGGCCGATGCGGGTCGGCATCGCGCAGTCGAACGTGTCGATCCCCAGCTGGACGCCGCGCACGAGGTCGTCGACCTCGCCGATCCCCAGCAGGTGGCGCGGCAGACCCTCCGGCAGCTCGTCGACCGCCCACTCCACGACCTCGAACATCTGGTCCTTGTCCTCGCCGAGCGTGCCGCCGATCGCGATCCCGCCGACGTCGCGCGCCGCGACCTCCTGGGCGGACGCGCGCCGCAGGTCCTCCTCCACCCCGCCCTGGACGATCCCGTAGACGAGCTGGCCCTCCGGCCCGTGCTCGGCGTGCCAGGCCAGGCAGCGGTCCAGCCAGCGGTGCGTGCGCTCGGTCGAGCGCGCCGTGTACTCGCGGGTCACGTTGAACGGCGTGCACTCGTCGAAGACGAGCGCGATGTCCGAGCCGAGCGCCGCCTGGACCTCCATCGAGGTCTCCGGCCCCATGAACTTCGCAGTGCCGTCGAGATAGGAGCGGAACGTCACGCCCTCCTCCTCGATCGAGAGGATCGCGCCGGAGCGCTCGCCCCCGCCCGACTGGGCCGAGCGGCCCTTGATCTCGTCGGCGACGGCGCCGTGGCCCATCGAGAAGACCTGGAAGCCGCCCGAGTCGGTGATGATCGGGCGGTCCCAGCGCTGGAATCGGTGCAGGCCGCCGAGCTCGCGGATCAGGTCGTGGCCGGGCGTCAGGAACAGGTGGAACGTGTTCCCGAGCACCATGTCGTAGCCGAGGTCGGCGGCCTCGCGGACCTCGAGCGTCTTGACGACGGCCTTGGTGGCGAGCGGCACGAACGCCGGCGTGCGGACGTCGCCGTGGGCCAGCCGCAGCGTGCCGGTGCGAGCGCGCGAGCCTGCGTCGCGGGTGCGGATCTCCAAGCGGGACAAGGGGCGGTGAGCCTAGACGGCTCGCCGCCCCTTCGCGATCGCCCGCACCCCGCCGGTGACGAGCGCGAGCGCGATCGCCACGCCGGCGATCCCCGATCCCACGAGCACCGCCTTGCCGACGTCGGGCGTCGCCGGCGCCGTCGCCTCGCCGAGCGAGCCGATGGCGAACAGCACGCCGATCCCGACCGCGAGCGACCCGGCCACCGTGGCCGCTCCGCGACGGAGCGCCAGCCCCGCCGCCGCGGCCAGCACGGCGAGCGGCAGCGGCGGCGGGCTGATGGCGGTCCCCCGCGAGGCGAACTCGGTGGCGGCGTCCGTGCCCGTCGCGCCGAACTGGGCGGGCAGGTTGAGCGCGACGGCCAGCCCGGTCGCGAGGAGCTCGAGCACGACCACCGCCGCGCACAGCCCGGCGAGCGCCACGGGCGCCGGGCGGCTCATCGGACCACCAGCCGGCGCGCGGGAGCCGCGGGCAGCCGCCCCGCGCCGGCGAACCGGATCGTCACCACGACCCGCCCGCGCCCGGCGGCGGACACGGCGCGGAACCGGCAGCGCGCGTCGAGCCGTGCCCGCACCCGCCGGCTCACACCGCCGCGCGCGAAGGCGACGCTGACGCGCCGTCCCGCACAGGCGCGGGCCGCGACACCCGCCGGCCGCACGAGCCGCCCGGTCACGAGGATGCGCCCGCCGCGACGCCGGGCAGAGGCGGTCACGCGCGTCCGCCGTGCCCCGCCCGTGCCCGCCCCCGGGGCGCCCGGACCGCCGGCGCCGGGCGCCCCGGAGCGCTCGACGACCTCGCAGCCGTCGACGGTGTCGAGCCCGTCAACGACCGCGCGATCCTGACCGACGCCGCACGAGATCATGTCGGCCTCGCCGTCGGCGGCGAAGATCGTGTCGTTGCCGTACGGCGCGTCGCAGGACTCGAACAGGCCGCAGTTGGCTCCGGTCTTGTCGCCGTAGATCGTGTCCCGCCCCGGGCCGCCCGTGATCGTGTCGTGGCCGAAGCCGCCCTCGATCCGGTCGGCGCCCGGGCCGCCGTCCATCGTCTCCTCGTTGCTGCCGCCGCGCAGGCGGTCGTCGCCGCCGCGGCCCACCAGCCTCGAGGCGCCGCCGCTGAGGTTCGACCAGACGTCGATGAAGTCGTCGGCGTCACCGAACTCGAACACGCCGTTGACGTGCGCCTCGACGCGCTCGACGTCGCGCACGTCGTCACCCTCGCCGGGGCGGCCGTCGTCGGCGCGCCCGTCGATCGTGAGCGTCACCGGCGGGTTGCGGTCGGCCCCGGGATCCGACCAGCCGGCGACCGTGTCGGTCCCGGCGCCGCCGTCGATCAGGTCCGCGCCGGGCGCGTCGTAGCGGTCGCCGTCGAGCGTGTCGTCGCCATCCTCGCCGCGCAGCGTGTCGTCGCCGGCACGGCCGGTGAGCTGGTCGTCGCCGGGGCCGCCGAGCAGCTGCTCGTCACCCATGCCGCCCTCGAGACGGTCCGCGCCCTCCTCGCCCACGAGGGCGGCGACCGTGGCGCTGTGGGTGTTGCCGCGCAGGACGTCGGCCCCCGGCCCGCCGAGCACCCCGACGGGGTTGGCGAGCGGCTCCGTGGCGCCGAAGCCGAACGAGTCGTCGCCGTCGCCCAGCGCCACGTAGACGGCGCCGGTCGCCTCACAGTCGATCCATCCGTCGCCCGACACGACGCAGCGGTCGCCGGGGCCGGACAGGCCGGCGCCGTCGCCGAGCCGCACCCAGCCGATGCCCCGGCTCGGGCTCTGGAAGACGGACACGGAGTTCACCTCGCCGGGAGCGGCCTCGAGCACGAGGTCGTCGCCGTCGTAGGAGATGACGCTCGCCTGCGCCGGACAGGCGAGGACGAGCGCCGAGACGGCGGCGGCCAGGCCGCCGCGGATCGCGGTTCGCGTGGTCATGGTTCCTCCTCGGCTACCTGGAGCCGGCGGGTCGGGGGATGCGGATGGAGAGCGAGCTGCGCCGTACGGCTCCGCCCGCGAGCGGGCGGAGCGCGACGGCGAGCGCTGCGCGGCGGGCGCCGCGCAGCTTCCGGCGGGCGCCGCGCGGGACCCGCAGGCGCACCGTGCGCGCCGCGCCGGCGGGAAGGCGGAAGCGCATCGTCGCCAGCCGCCGCGTCCGGGCCGCCGATGCGGCGCGCCCTGCGGCGGGCAGCGAGAGCGTCGCGGTGCCCGTGCACCCGCCGGCGCACCCGGCGCGGAAGGACAGCGTCGCGGCCTTCGCGTCCAGCGCGGCGCGCCTGGGCGCGACGAGCGGCGCGAGGTCATCGGGCGTGATCGGCACGGGCACGAGCGGCGCGAGGTCGTCCTCGGTCACGGGCGCGGGCGGGTCCGCGACCGTCTCGAGCCTCGTGCGGTCGAACGTCACGGTGCCCGTCCAGCCGCCGCTGCAGGTCGAGCGGTCGTCCTGCGACACGCAGCGCTGGTCGGCGTGCTCGGGCGCGCCCTGGACGACCTGGATGATCCGGCCCATGCCGATCGCCTCGCGCGGGAGCGTGAACTCGGCGTCGAACGGCCCCTCGCCGAGCGCGACCGGAATGGTCATCCCGTCGCCATCCGTGCCGAGCGGATCGCCTGTGCAGCTCCACTCGACCTCGACCGCGTCGGCCGCGCGGACGACGAGCGCCTCGGAGCCGTCGAGCGGCGTGAGCAGCTGCGCGCCGAGCGCGGCACGAGCGCCGGCGGCGGGGACCGACTGGAAGCTGCACGTCTCCGTGTCGACTCCGTCGCTGCCGGCCGAGACGGTCTTGGCGGTCCCGGTGGCCCGGACCTCGGCGGTGCCTTCAGGGTCGGACTGCAGCCGCCCGTCGCGGAACTCGACGTCCGGGACCGTCGCCCGGAACGCGATGTCGAGCTCGGTCGTGAGCGTCCAATCACCCTCGCCGGCGGGCCCGGGCGGGACGTGCTTGGTCTCGATGTAGTGACCCGCGCCCTCGACCGTCACGTCGTAGGCGACCTCGGTGGCGGCGTGGGCGGATGCGGGGAGGGCCGCGGCGAGCACGAGCGCGACGGCGAGCGGTATCGGGGAGTGGCGAGCCATGGCCCCAGGCTGCCGCCGATGGCGCCGGGCGTCATCGGGGCGCCCACCCCAAGATCACCCCTAATCCTGGGCTACCCTCCACCGCCGTCATGGCCGGCGACCCCCTACTCGAGCGCGAGGCGGAGCTCGGAGAGCTCGACCGGGCGGTCGCCGCGGCCGCCGCCGGCGAGGGGCGCCTGGTCCTCGTCGAAGGGCAGGCCGGGGCGGGCAAGAGCGCGCTGCTGCGCGCCGCCCGCGAGCGCGCGGCGGCCGCAGGCCTCGTCACGCTCGCGGCCACCGCGTCGGAGCTCGACCGGACCTTTCCCTTCGGGCTGGTGCACCAGCTGCTCGACGCCACGGTGCACGGCGCCGAGCCGGAGCGCCGCGAGCGCCTGCTCGCCGGCGCCGCCCAGGGCGCCGCGGTGGTGTTCGAGCCGGCCGCCGCCCCCTCGTCGCCCGACGATCCGGGGTACACGGTCCTGCACGGCCTCTACTGGCTCATGGCCAACCTCGCCGAGGAGCGGCCGCGGCTCCTGCTCGCGGACGACCTCCACTGGGGGGACCGCCCGAGCCTCAGGTTCCTGGAGTTCCTCGCCCGTCGCATCGAAGGCCTCCCCGTGCTCGTGGTCGCGGCGCTGCGCCCGCGCGAGCCGGGAGCCGACACCGCACTGCTCGCCGCGCTGGCGGACGGGCCGGCTGCGAGCGTGCTGCGCCCGGCGCCGCTGGGGCCGCCGGCGGCCGGGGCGTTGCTCGCCTCGGCGCTGGAGTCCGAACCCGACCCGGCCTTCGTGAGCGCCGCGGTCGAGGCGACCGGCGGCAACCCTCTGCTGCTGCGCACGCTCGCCCGCGAAGCCGGGGCGCAGGGCCTCTCGGGTGCGCGCCCGGAGGCGGGCCGCGTGGTCGCGTTGGCCGCCAGCGGCGTCGAGCGCCACGTACGGCGGCGGCTCGACGGCCTCGGGTCCGACGCGGCGGCGCTGGCGCGGGCCGCGACGGTGATCACCGCCGCCGGCCGCCTCGACGACCTCGCGGCGGTCGCCGGCCTCGACGACGTCCGCGCCTCGGCGGCGGCAGACCGGCTCGCGGGTGCCGAGCTGCTGGAGCCGGGTGCGTGGACGTACGTCCATCCGGCCGTGCGCGGCGCGGTCGCCGACCTGCTGAGCGTCGGCGAGCGCGGCGAGCTCCACCGCCGGGCGGCCGAGCGGCTCGCAGCGAT
>Ga0207708_10001598_pt1 | contig 16874 bp, 16 predicted proteins | sample KBSK5101metaG_FD_184340 | JGI IMG/M metagenome (GOLD analysis project Ga0207708, IMG submission 184340) | Corn, switchgrass and miscanthus rhizosphere microbial communities from Kellogg Biological Station, Michigan, USA - KBS K5-10-1 metaG... | ecosystem: Host-associated > Plants > Roots >...
CAGAAGTCGGTGCGCGCCGGTCGAGCCCGCCGCCGCTGACCTGAGAAAATTGGGGTCTGACCCCGTTCTTTCAGTCGGGGCGCGGTACAGTCGGCGCGTGTACTGCGGGAAGTGCGGGGCAGCGCGCGCGGAAGGCGACGCCTTCTGTCCGAGCTGCGGCGCGGCCTACTCCGGCGCCGAGCGGTCCTCGCCGTTCGCGTCGGCCGGCCCGACGACCGATGACACGCCCTTCGGCGGCGAGATGACCCTGGTCGCGATCCTGCTCGCCGCCTTCATGCCGTTCATCGCCCTGATCGTGGCCCTCGTCATGCGCTCGGGCGAGGAGCGGCCGTCGCGGCGCCAGTTCCTGAAGACCTGGGCCATCGCGAGCGGCGCATGGCTCGCCACCGGCTGGATCCTGGCGCTCCTCATCTTCGCGGCCGCCGCGAGCTCGATGCCCGGCGGGCCGCCGTAGCCTCAGGCTAGGCGTCCGGCGGCGGGGCGTTCGGGTCGGGGATGGCGCCCTGGCGGATGAAGAACTTCCGCACCGCGTCGAAGTAGACCTTGGGCTGCTCGACGAACGTCATGTGCGCGGCCTTCTCGACGATCACCAGCTCCGAGCCCTCCACCTCGCGGTGGATCTCCTCCGACCGCTCGACCGTGCAGACCCGGTCCCCGCGGCCGGTCACGACCAGCATCGGCTTCGAGATCCAGCGCAGGTGGTCGAGCCACTCGAAGTTGCCGTAGCCATTCGCCGCGAAGTGGGCCAGCACCTCGGGCGCGTAGACCGTGTCGTCGGACTGCATGTAGCGGCTGTACGCATCGCCCATCTCCCAGAAGTGAAACGGCATCTGGGCCGCCGACACCTCCCGGGCCTGCTCGACGGTCTTCAGGCGCGGCTCCTCGTCCCACGACTTGCGGATCTGGTCGCGCAGGTAGGCGGGCTCGAAGGTGTCGATCGAGCGCTCCACGTCGGCCATGAGCGCCGAGGTCGACGCCACGCCCGACGAGATCACGTACTGATCGGCCGTGCCCCGCTCGAGCGCGTGCGAGAGGGCGATGAATGCCCCGAACGAGTGCCCGAGGACGCCGTACGCCCCGAGCTCCATGGCCCGCGCGAGCCGGTCGATGTCGTGGGCGAAGATCTGGAGCGTGAGCGACGCCGGGTCGACGCGCGGCGAGTCGCCCTGGCCGCGCTCGTCGACGTAGAGGAGCCGGAAGCCCATGTCGGCCAGCGGGTCGAGCCAGGGCCGGAACTCGTGGTGGTCGAGGCCGGGGCCGCCGTGCAGCAGCATGAGCGGATAGCCCTTCTGCGAGCCGAGCTCGACCACGTTCAGGACGCCGCCGTCCTCGAGCTCGACGAGCCTCGCCTCCCCCGGCAGGTCAGCCATTCAGCTTCCGGTACCCCAGGGCGTGCTCGGCCTGCATCATCTTGTGGATCTGCGTCGTGCCCTCGTAGATGATCGGGGCGCGGGAGTTTCGGAAGTACCGCTCGACGGGGTACTCGGCCGAGTAGCCGTAGGCGCCGTGCACCTGGATCGCGAGGTGGGCGGCCTTGAACGCGCTCTCGGTCGCGTGCCACTTGGCGAGCGACGTCTCGCGCGTGTTGCGCACGCCCTTGTCCTTCTTGTACGCCGCCTGCATGACGAGCAGGCGCGAGGTCTCGTACCCGAGCACCATGTCGGCGATCATGTCCTGCACGAACTGGTGCTTGCCGATGGGCTGGCCGAAGGTCTCGCGCTCGTTCGCGTACTTGACCGACGCCTCGAGGCAGGCCCGGATGACGCCGACCGCTCCGGCGGCCACCGTGAAGCGGCCCTGATCGAGCGAGTGCATCGCGATCTTGAAGCCGTCCCCCTCGGCGCCCACCAGGTTCTCGGCAGGCACCTGCACGTTCGAGAAGAAGAGCTCGCCGGTGGAGCCGGCCCAGATGCCCAGCTTGTTCGGGATCCGGCGCGCCTCGACGCCCTCCCACTCACGCTCGACGACGAACGCCGAGATGCCCCGGTGGCCGGCAGAGGGGTCGGTCTTGGCGAAGACCAGCGCGTAGTCCGCCTCGGTCGCGTAGGAGATCCAGTTCTTCTGCCCGTTCAGGAGGTAGGTGCCGTCGTCCTGTCGCGTCGCGTTCGTGAGCATCGAGGCGACGTCCGAGCCTGCCGCCGGCTCGGTCAGGCCGAAGCAGCCGAGCTTCTCGCCGCGCGCCATCGGCGCGAGGTACTTCGCGTGCTGCTCGTCGCTTCCGAACCGAAGCAGCGAGAGCGAGTTCAGCCCGACGTGGACGGAGATCAGCGTGCGGAAGGCCGACTCGCCCCGCTCGATCTCCTCGCAGATCAGGGCCTCGCAGACGTAGTCGAGCCCCGCGCCGCCGTGCTCCGGCGGGATCGGCGCGCCCAGGAGCCCCAGCTCCGCCATCCCCTCGATGATCCCCATGTCGAGGTGGTGGTTGATGTCGTTCTCCTGCGCCACCGGCAGGATGCGGCGGTCGACGAACTCACGCACGGTCTCCTGGATCGAGCGTTGCTCGTCGTTCAGGTCGAGATCCACGGTCCTCCTCGCCCCCCTCTCAGCGGGGGCATCCTAACCGGACCGTTACAAGAGTGATTCCACGTCCCGCGTCACGCCTCGCGAGGCACGCGCGGCTTGGCCGCGTACATCGCGCGGTCGGCCGCGCGGAAGAGCGGCCGCGGATCGTCGCCGTCGCGCGGGCAGACGGCCACGCCGAAGCCGGCCGCCAGCTCCTCGCCGCGCTTGGCGAACACGGCCGCCATCGCGTCGGCGACGCGGTCGACGGCGGCCCGCGCCTCGCCCTCGTCGGTCTCGGGCAGGATGAGGGCGAACTCGTCGCCGCCGATCCGGAAGGCCGCGTCGGCGGTGCGTAGCGCGCTCGTGAGCACGCCCCCCACGACCTGGAGCGCCTCGTCGCCGGCGGCGTGGCCGTTTCGGTCGTTCAGGGCCTTGAACCCGTTCAGGTCGCACAGGACGAGCGCCATCGGGTGGCCGTAGCGCACCGACCGCGACACCTCCTGGTCGAGCCGCTCGTTGAACGCCCGCCGGTTGAAGAGCCGGGTGAGCGGGTCGTGCTCGGCCAGGAACTGCATCTCCTCGTACTGCGCGGCGGTGTCGAGGGCGGTCGTGGCCTGGTTGGCGAAGACGCGCAGCGACTGGAGCTTTCGCTCCGACGGCACGAGCCGGTCGACCGGGTCGTCGACCCAGATCGTCCCCATCACGTCGCCGGTGCGGCTCCAGAGCGGGACGATCAGCCAGTGGTTTCGCCAGGCGAATGGGCCGCGCCCGCTCAGGGTGGACTGGTAGGTGTGGTGCTCGGACGCCACCCGCTCCAGGCCCTGCTCGTGGTCGAGCAGGAAGCAGCCCTCGACCTCGAACGCCGGGTCGAGCAGGCGCTCGATCTGCGCGAACGTCATCGCGGTGTTCACGGCCTCGCTGTCGATGTCCCAGCCGTAGGTGGCCCGCGTGCGGAAGACGCCGGTGTCGGGGTCGGGCAGGTCGATGCAGACGTTCTCGAAGCCGAGCGCGGTGTGGATGCCGTCGCAGACGGCGTGGAGGATCTCGTCGATCGCGAACGTCTCGGTGAGGCGCGAGGAGACCTGGAGGAGCTGCTCGAGCGCCGACCGGTGGCGGGCGGCCTGCTCGGCCTCCTGGGTGCTCTGCACCGCGATCGCCGCGTGGTCGGCCATCGCCACGAGCACGTCCAGCTCCTCGTCGGTCGGGATGCGCCCGCTGGCGGGCTCGTCGACCGACAGGACGCCGACGAGGTGCCCGTCGGGGTGGCGCAGCGGCACGAAGAGTGCGTCGAGCGGATGCCAGTCGTCCGGCCCGGCTCCGCCGTCCATGGCCGGGATGTAGGAGCCGGGCGCGTGCGTCTCCCAGTCGATCGCGCCATGCGGGACGTGGTAGGCGCCGCGGCGGGCGAAGCGCTCGCCGAGGAGCGGCTCCCACACGTCGCGCCCGCGGGCGTCGCCCTCGAGGCGCGCGACCGCCTCGGGGCTCCCGTGGACGGTCGTCACCTCGAAGTCGTCCCATGCCGGCCGGTAGAGGTGCACGACGACCGTCGCGAACCCGAGCGATTCGGAGATCGACTTCGCGATCGACGCCAAGAGCTCGCCCAGCTCCTCTTCGGAGCGTACGACGCGGGTGACCTCGAGGAAGCCGCGGAGGCGGGACAGCGCTTCCGGATCGTGGGGGCTCATTGCCGGCGTCCTCGAATCATGCAACGAAATGGATGTGGGCGCCTGTGCGCTTGGCCTCGTACATCGCCGCGTCGGCCTCCCGCAGAAGGCGCTCGGCGTCGGTCATCGCCCCGTCGCCGACCACGACCCCGAAGCTGGCGCGAAGCGGCGTCCCGGCCCGCTCGCCCGCGTCGACGAGGCTCTCCGCGATGCGCTCGATGACCGCGCGGGCCTCGGCTGCCGTCGTCTCGGGAAGGAGCAGCGCGAACTCGTCGCCGCCGATCCGGTAGGCGGTGTCGGCCGCGCGCAGCCCGGCGCGCAGCACGAGCCCCAGCTGCTCGAGCGCGGCGTCGCCGGCCAGGTGGCCGTGGCGGTCGTTCACGGACTTGAACCCGTCGACGTCGAGCACCACGAGCGTGAACGGCCGGCTGTAGCGGGCCGCGCGCGTCATCTCGGTGTCCAGCCGCAGCCCGAACGCGTGCCGGTTGAAGAGCCGGGTGAGCGGGTCGTGCTCGGCCAGGAACCGCACCTCTTCGAGCCGCCCGGCCGCGTCGAGGGCGGCGGTGGCCTGGTTGGCGAAGACGCGCAGGGCCTGCATGAGCTGGCGCGACGGCAGGAGCCGGTCGGCGGGGTCCTCCGCCCAGATGAGCGCGATCACGTTGCCCTCGCGGTCGATCAGCGGGACGGCGAGCCAGTGCCGGTCCCAGGCCCACGGGCCGCGGCCGTTCATGACCGAGCGGTACATGCGATGCCCGGCCGGGAGCCGCGACATCGCCTGCTCGTGGGTGAGCAGGAAGCAGCCCTCCACCTCGAACGGGGGGTCGAGGAGCGGCGCCAGCTCCCAGATCGAGAGCGGCGCGTTCTGGTTCAGCTCGTCGAGCGTCCAGCCGGTGGTCGCCCGCGTGGTGAAGACCCCGGTCGCCGGATCGGGCAGCTGGACCGCAACCTTGCGGAAGCCGAGCGCGTGCGAGATCCCGTCGCAGGTGGCCTGGATGATGGCCTCGACCGACGGCGTCGCGGCGAGGCGCGAGGACACCTGGAGCAGCTCGCGCAGGGCCAGCCTGTGGTGGGCCGCCGCGGCCTCCTCCTGGAAGCTCTGGAGCGCCAGGGCCACGTGCTCGGCAACGGCGACCAGCACCTCGAGCTCCTCGTCGGAGGGGCGCGTGCCGGTGTACGGCTCGCCCACCGAGAGGATGCCGAGGATGTGGCCGTCAGAGTGGAGCATCGGCACGAAGAGCTCGTCGTCTGGATGCCAGGCGGCCGGGTCGGCGCTCGGCTCCCAGGCCGGCACGTACCGGCGGCCGACGTCACCCTCCCAGTCGAAGGCGCCGTGTGGGATGAGGTAGGCGCCGCCCCGCTCGAAGCGCTCGTCCAGGAGCGGCGCCCACGCGCTCCAGTCGAGCGTGTCGCCGAGGAGCGCCCGGCGTGCGTCGTCGGAGCCGTGCACGGTCGTCACCTCGAAGTCGTTCCAGGCCGGGCGATACAGATTGATGACGACGGTGTGGAACCCGAGCGACGTGGCGATCGAGTCGGCGATGGCCTCGAGCAGGGCCGACTGCTCGGTCTCTGCCCGGACGAGCCGGGTGACCTCAAGAAGGCCGCGAAGGCGGTCGATGGTCGACGGGTTCTCGGGCATGGTGCGACGCGTGGATCGGCTGGGCTGGGGCCGGGGTGGCGAGCCGTCCTTTAGGTTTGTCGGGACTATGCGGGAAATGGTTGAGCGGAAATCTGTGTTTGTTGTAATTTTGGCAGTGCTTGGCAGTGCATGTGGACAGGCACGCGAAGCTCCCGTGGCCATCCCCGCGCGCGCGACGGCCCTCGCCATCGCCCCCGATTATGCGGGCACGATCTGGGCCACAGCCGGGTCGCATGTGTACCGCTCCCATGACGGCGGCCACACCTGGCGCAGGGTGGCCCACGCCGACGGCAGCGGGGTGGCGTTCCTCGAGAAGCAGGTGGTGCTCGTGGACGGCGGCCGCGTCGGCGTCGCCGGGCTCGGCGCGACCCGGCTCGCCGAGCGGCCCGAACCGCGGTCGATCGTCGCGGTCGCCACGCCCTACTACCGCACCAACCGGCTGTACGGCCTCGATCCGGCCGGGCGGCTGTGGCTCTCGGTTCGCGACGGCCGCCGCTGGGTGGCGCTGCGGGCCGCCGGGCTCCCGGCCGGCTGCGGCGCGCTCGCGGCCGTGCGCGGCGATCCGCTGCGGCCCGATGCGGTCTACGTGGCATGCGGGGAGCGCGGCATCTGGCGGTCGGGCGACTTCGGAGCGTCCTTCAAGCGGCTTCCCAGCGCTCCGGCCGCGACCGCCGTCGCGACGACCACCGACGACCACACCCGCCTCCTCGCGGCGGCTCCGGACGGCCTCTATCTCTCGACGGACGCCGGCCGCAGGTTCCGGCGCGTCGCCCGCGTGGCGGGCGTCTCGGCCGTGGCGTTCGACCTGCGCAACTACCTCGTCGCCTACGCAGCCCTCGACCGCACGCTTCTGCGCTCGGCCGACGGCGGCGTCACGTGGTCGATTCCGGGCTGACGGCGGTGCGCAGCCAGGCGGGGACGCGCACGGGCCGCATCGTCGCCCGGTCGACGCAGGCGTGGCGGGTCGAGCCGCGGCAGGCGAGCTCCCCGGCCCGGACGATCTCGTAGGCGAACGTGAAGCTCGCGCCGCGGACGTCCGTGCAGGCGCACTCGACCGCGAACTCCTCGTCGAATCGCAGCGCGCGCAGGTACTCGGCATGCGCCTCGATGACCACCATGTCCATGCCGCCCGCGTGGACGTCCGCGTAGCTGTGACCCACCTCGCGCAGGTACTCCACCCGCCCGACCTCGAACCACGACAGATATGCCGCGTTGTTGGCGACGCCCATCGCGTCGGTCTCGCCGAAGCGGACTCGCAGGTTGACGACGGTGCGACGGGCCCCGGTGGGAATCACCCCCGCCAGGGTAATGGAAAACCGTCCGAAGCCGCTGGTACATTGAGTTGATGGACGACCGGAAGAACATCATCGATCGGATCACCGGCGCCACCGAGGACACCGTCCAACGGGTGCAGCAGGAGATGTCGCAGAGCACCGTCGTGACCGCCACCAAGGAGCGGGCCACGGCGATGCGCCTGCGGGCCCAACAGGCCGCGATGTCGCAGCTCCAGCTCGCCACCCGCGACGACGTCGCCCGGCTCCAAGCGTCGCTCGATCGCGTGGAGGCGGCGCTCAACGACCTCGCGAAGCGCCTCCCGGAGAGCAAGCCGCGCACGCGGACGCGCGCTCCCAAGCCGCCCACGCCGAGCGACTGATCAGCTAGCTAGCTCGGTACGCGCAGCCTGAGGGCCGCCGGGACGACCTCGAACGCCACCGGGGTGACGCCCGGCGTCTCGCCGTCCGCCTCGATCGGGAGGGGCACGTCGGGCTCGACCGCGATCCGGCGGGCGCGGCTGATGTCGGCCTTCGGGTGGCCGATGTGCGTGCCGCGGTAGAGCTTGTGGAGGTTGCGGGCCAGGTCGGCCTTGCCGACGTCGCCCCACACCAGCACGTCGAGCAGGCCGTCGCCGGGGTCGGCCATCGGCATGATCTTCATCCCGCTCGCGTAGAACCGGCAGTTGGCGACGATCACGTTGTTACAGACCTGGTCGAGCTCGCGCTCGTCGATGCGCACCCGGAAGCGGCTGTTCCGGTACCCGGCGAACGTGACGACCGTGCCCCATGCGAACGCGACAGTGGCGCCGAGCGGCTTCCCCGATCGGTTGACCCGGTCGGCGGCGACCCCGGTCAGGCCGGCGCTCGCGACGTTGCAGAAGATCCGGGCAGCGGGGGCGCCGTCCCAGTCGGTGAAGCGGACGCGGCCGAGGTCGACGGTGCGCACGGCGGAGCCGGCCGCGACGGCGACCGCCCGGTCGACCTGCTTGGGGATGCCGAACGTCTTCACGAAGTCGCAGCCCGACCCGCGCGGGATCACCGCCAGCTCGGCGTCCGGCGCGACCGCGGCATCGCCGTCGAAGAAGCCGTTCGCCACCTCCGAGACGGTGCCGTCGCCGCCCACGGCGACGATCAGCCGCGCCCCCTCGCGCAGCGCCGCCCGGGTCAGCTCCGACGCGTGACCCGCCGCCTCGGTGGCGCGCACGTCGAGGTCGAGGCCGCGGGCGGCCGCCGCGCGGGCGATCTCGGGCCAGCGGCGGGCCGTCTTCCCGTTGTCGGAGGCCGGGTTCACGACCATGACCCCGGCCGCCTCGGCGCTAATGGTCGTCCACCGCCGCCGCCAGCGCGAGGCGGGTCATCCGCTCGACCGCTGCGGCCAGCTCCTCGTCGGTGATGCGCACGAACTCCTCGCCGCCGACCAGGTCTGAGACGACCAGGACGCACGCTGCGGCGACGCCGCGCAGCGCAGAGATCGTGAAGAGCACGGCCGCCTCCATCTCGACGGCCAGGACGCCCCGCGCCGCCCAGCGCCGGTGGCGCTCGGGGTCGGGGTCGTAGAAGGTGTCGGAGCTGACGATCGGGCCGACGTGCGGGCGGATGTCCATGCCCTTCGCGGTGTGCACGATCCCGTGCGTGAGCCCGAAGTCCGCGGTCGGGGCGTGCGGCTCGCCGCCCACGTAGTGGAGGGCCGTGCGGTCGGCCGGGACCGCCGAGATCCCGACGACGACGTCGCCCATCTGCAGCGAGCGCGAGAGCCCACCGCAGGTGCCGACGCGGATCAGCCGCTTCACGCCGAGCTGGATCAGCTCCTCGACGACGATCGCCGCGCTCGGGCATCCCATCCCGGTGGACTGCACCGACACGGGCTTGCCCTGGTGCGTGCCGGTGTAGCCGAGCATGCCGCGCTCGCCGTTCACCTGGCGGGCGTCGTCCATGAACTCGCGCGCGATCCGCTCGGCGCGGAGCGGATCGCCTGGGAGGAGGACCGCCGGGGCGTAGTCGCCCGGCTCTGCGCGCAGGTGGATCGGCACGGCGGCGGGACTCTACCCTGTCAGGCGCTCGCCGAGATGCCCAGCGCCGAGCCCGGCGCGCGGTAGCCCTCGGGACTGCGGAACCGCTCCACCGCCTTGCGGACGGCGTCCGCCAGCAGGTCGCGCTCCTCCTGCGCGAGCGTCGGCAGGAGCTGGGACAGCGAGCCGTTCAGGGAGGACTGCGTGCGCCAGTAGCTCTCGAAGTCGTCGTAGCGCCACTCGATCGCGATCGGCTCGACCGCGATCTCGCGGAAGCCGGCGTCCGCGAGCAGCGCCTCAATTCCCCCGGCGTCGCCGAGCGAGAACATCCCGGGCCCGCCGGGGCGGGCCGGCGGCAGGTCGGTCATCCGCTCGACCACCTCCCACAGCGCCGGCGCCCACGGGTTTCGCTCGACGGCGTCCCATACCGTCGCGATCAGGCGTCCGCCGGGCCGAAGGACGCGGCGGATCCCGGCCAGCGCGGCGGCCGTGTCGGGCACGAGCATGAGCGCGAGCCGGCAGAGCACGCCGTCCACGGCCGCCTCCGGCAGGTCGATCGCCTCCATGTCGAGGGCCCGCAGCTCCACGTTCGAGAGCCCGAGCTCCCGGGCCCGGCGCTCGGCCGCCTCGAGCATCGCAGTCGAGCGGTCGGTGAGGATCACGCGGCCGCCGGGATCGACGAGCCGGGCCGCCAGAAGGCCCGTCTCGCCCGTTCCCGCGCCGAGCTCGAGGATCGTCTGGCCGGGCTGCGCGGCGAGCCGCTCGAGCATCCAGTCGGTGAGCGGGGCCAGCGCGGCCTGCACGGCCTCCCGCTCGCGCTCCCATCCGGCCGCGGCGCTCTGCCAATTTCTGTAGCTGCGCCGACGGTACTCGTCGGCGCTGCCGAGGCTGGTAGTTTCCGTGCGATGCATGCGCAAACCCTGGCTGTGGACGGCCTTCGCGTCAATGTAGCGGAGTGGGGCGCGGGCGACCCCGTCGTGCTCCTGCACGGCCTCACGGGATCGCTCGACTACTGGGCGCCCTTCGCCGAGCGGCTGGGCCGTTCGCACCGGGTGATCGCCGTCGACGTGCCCGGCCACGGCGACTCCGATGTGCTCGACCCGTTCTCCTTCACCGACGCGGTGCGGCTCATGGGCGACGCCGTCGACCAGATCGGCGTCGACCGCCCGGCGGTGGTCGGCCACTCGTTCGGCGCGCCGCTCGCGGTGACGTGGGCGGCGGAGCGGCCGGTGTCGGCGATGGTGCTCGCCTCGCCGGTCGGGATGGCGCCGTTCAGCCTGCGGCGGGCCCGGTTCATCATGCCGTTTCACCGCGCGATCGCCGCGACCGAGCGGCTGTGGGAGAAACCGGCGGCCAGCCGGCGCCTGCCGCGCAAGCTCGTGTTCGGCTGGTTCGTCGGCATGTCGCGGACGGAGGGCCTCGACGTGCCCGCCGCGCGCCGCCTTCTGCGCGGCGCCGCCAAGGCCGCGCCGATCGTGCCCGGCGTCCTCCCTGCGCTCCAGTCCCTCGATCTGCCCGCCCTGATCGAGCGCGTGAACACCCGCTCGCTCGTCATCTGGGGAGAGCACGACCGCAGCGGTTGGGAGAACGGGCCGGCGCTGGCCGAGGCCCTGGCCGGCGAGGAGCTCGTCCTGCCCGGCGTCGGCCACATGCCGATGATCGAGGCGCCGTACTCGTTCGGGGTCGCCGTGGCGGAGTTCGTCGGCGCGTCGGTGCCGGCGTGACGGCCGACCCCTGGCGGTGCGAGGCCTGCGGGACGGCCTACGACATGGCGTCGTGCACCCTCGAGGTGGGGCTCGTCCGGCTGGCGCTCGACGGCCCGGATGCCTTCCGGCTGGGGAGTGCCGGCATCGAGGCCGAGGTGGCGCCCCTGCTCGAGCCGTGTGCGTGCGGCGGCCGGCTCGTCGCGGGTGGCGACGCAACGTCGGGGTCTGACCCCGTTGTTGCGCGTGAGGCGCTGCTGCCGTTGGCACGGCGCGGGTGGGAGGTGCTTGCGGGCTGCGAGGAGCCCGGGCTTCAGCGGCTTCGAGAGGTGTGGCGGCCGCGGGCGCTGCGGCTGCTGGGCCGCGACGAGGAGCTCTCGCCGGAGGACGTCCTCGGCCTGCGCCTGGAGCAGCGCCTCGCGGGCCTGCGCGAGGAGATCGACCGGGCCCGCGCGGCCGGCGACGAGGACGCCGCCCAGATGGCGCACGCGCGCTACATCGAGCTCGGCACGAGCTATGCCCGCCGATTCGCCGCTCGCTGAGCGCGTCGCCGGGTTCATCGCCGAGCACCGGATGCTCGAGCCTGGCGAGCCGGTGCTGGCCCTCGTCTCGGGCGGAGCGGACTCGCTGTGCGTGTGGGGCCTCCTGCGCGAGCTCGGGTACGAGGTGGAGGCCCTGCACGCCGAGCACGGCCTGCGCGGCGAGGCCGGCCTGGCCGACGCGGCGTTCTGCGCCGGCCTCGGGGCGACGGTGGTGCCGCTCGACCTCGACCCGGGCCCGAACCTGGAGGCCCGCGCCCGCGCGGCCCGCTACGCGGCGGCCGAGGAGCACGCCGCCGGCCGTGCGATCGCGACCGGCCACACGCTGACCGACCAGGCCGAAACGGTCGTCTACCGGCTCGCCAGCTCCTCGGGCGTCCGTGCGCTCTCGGCGATGCGGCCGCGCTCCGGGCGCCTGGTGCGGCCGCTGCTCTGCGCGACCGCCGACGAGACGCGCGACTGGTGCCGGGCCGCCGGGCTCGTCCCCCGGTTCGACGACACGAACGCCGACACCCGGCTTCGCCGCAACCTGATCCGCCGCGACGTGATGCCGGCGCTGCGGCGCGTCCATCCGGCGGCCGACGTCAACATCGCCCGGACTGCCGAGCTCCTCGGCGAGCTCGACGAGCTCCTCTCCGCGCTGGCCGGCGAGCACCTCGCCGACGAGCTCGACCTCGACCGGCTGGGCGAGCTGCCGCGCCCGCTCCAGGCCATCGTGCTGCGCGCCGCCGCCGAGCGCGCCGCGGGGCGGCCGCTTCGGCTCACGCGCGCGCTGACCGACAAGCTGGTGGAGTTGGCGGGCCGAAGCGAGGGCGTGGAGCGGCTCTCGCTCGGGCGCGACCTGGAGGCGGCCCGCGACCGGCGCACGCTCAGCTTCGGCCCGCCTGCCGGAAGCCGGTATCCTCCGCGGCCATGAACTTCACGACCGCGGCCGAGCACGACCCGCTGATCGCGGAGGTCATGGTCGGAGCGGAGGAGCTGCGCGGGCGGGTCGTGGAGCTGGGCGCCGAGATCTCGCGCGACTACGCCGGCCTCGACCCGGTCCTGGTGGGCGTCCTGAAGGGCGCCGTCTTCTTCATCGCCGACCTGGTGCGCACGATCACCGTGCCCTGCGAGATCGACTTCATGGCGGTCTCGAGCTACGGAAACACGACCGACTCCTCGGGCGTCGTGCGCATCCTGAAGGACCTCGACACGGTGATCGAGGGCCGCCACGTCCTGATCGTGGAGGACATCGTCGACTCCGGCCTCACGCTGTCCTATCTCGTGCGCAACCTCGAGGCTCGCAAGCCCGCCTCGCTCGAGGTCTGCGCGCTCCTCACGAAGCCCGCGCGGCGCAAGGCGAACATCCGCTGCCGCTACGTCGGGTTCGAGATCGCGAACCGGTTTGCGATCGGGTACGGCCTCGACTACGCCGAGCGCTACCGCAGCCTTCCCTACGTGGCCGCGCTCGACGAGACGAAGCTGCCCGAGCCGATCGACTGACCCCGCCTCGGCGCCCGCGCTACAGAACCGGAGCGCCGGTGCCGATACCCGGGCTGGCGATACCCCCGTGGTAAGGTTCAAGCCCGGGTCACCGGGCGAAATCCGCGGGCGGCACGGCCTCTCATCACCCCGGGGGAAGCAGGCGAACGCGCAGTGAACAGACTTTTCAAGAGCGCACTCTTTCCGATTCTCGTCGTCGTCGTTCTGGCGTTCTTCGCGCTCAAGATCATCGGCTCGTCCTCGAGCTCGCGCCCCACGACGTTCACCGACCTGCAGGACTGGACGAGCCAGGGCAAGGTCGCCTCGCTCAAGTCCGACCCCGCGAACAACAGCGTCAGCTTCAAGCTCACCGCCAACCCGGACAAGACCTACTCCGTCGGCGTCCCGTCGCCCGACCTCCTGAAGAAGGAGCTGGAGGCGGCGCAGACCGCCAACGTCACCATCGACGGCGCCAAGGCCGGCGGCTCGCCGTGGTGGAGCGCGCTGATCACGATCCTGCCGTTCCTGCTCTTCTTCGTGATCTGGATTCTCCTGATGAACCAGATGCAGGGCGGCGGCTCCAAGGTGATGAGCTTCGGCAAGAGCCGCGCCAAGCGGATGTCCGTCGACTCGCCCAAGATCACGTTCAAGGACGTGGCGGGCGTTGACGAGGCGGTGGAGGAGCTCCAGGAGATCAAGGAGTTCCTCGAGAACCCGAAGAAGTTCCAGGCGCTCGGCGCGCGCATCCCGAAGGGCGTCCTGCTCTTCGGCCCCCCGGGCACCGGCAAGACGCTCCTGGCCCGCGCGGTCGCCGGCGAGGCCGGCGTGCCGTTCTTCTCGATCTCGGGCTCGGACTTCGTCGAGATGTTCGTCGGCGTCGGCGCGAGCCGCGTCCGCGACCTGTTCGAGCAGGCCAAGCAGAACTCGCCCTGCATCATCTTCATGGACGAGATCGACGCCGTCGGCCGCCATCGTGGCGCCGGCATGGGCGGCGGCCATGACGAGCGCGAGCAGACGCTGAACCAGCTCCTCGTCGAGATGGACGGCTTCGAGATGAAGGACAACGTCATCCTCATCGCGGCCACGAACCGGCCCGACATCCTCGACCCGGCCCTGCTGCGCCCCGGGCGCTTCGACCGGCAGGTCGTCGTCGACCGGCCCGACCGCGTCGGCCGCAAGAAGATCCTCGACGTGCACACCCGCGGCAAGCCGATCTCGCAGACCGTCGACATCGAGGCCTTGGCCGGCCAGACGCCCGGGTTCACCGGCGCCGACCTGGCCAACCTGGTGAACGAGGCCGCCCTGCTCGCCGCCCGCAAGGGCAAGAAGCAGATCGAGAACCTGGAGCTCGAAGAGGGCATCATGCGGGTCATCGCCGGGCCCGAGAAGAAGACCCGGCTGCTGTCGCCCAAGGAGCGCGAGATCACGGCCGTCCACGAGATGGGCCACGCGCTGGTGGGCCACTACCTGACCCACAACGACCCGGTCCACAAGATCTCGATCGTCGGCCGCGGCATGGCGCTCGGCTACGTGGTCACGCTGCCGAGCGAGGACAAGTTCATGCGCTCGCGCGCGGAGCTGCTCGACGGGCTCGCGAAGAACCTGGGCGGCCGCACCGCCGAGGAGCTGGTCTTCGGCGAGGTCACGACCGGCGCCGAGGACGACCTCAACAAGACGACCGACACCGCCAAGCGGATGGTCACCCGGTGGGGCATGTCCGAGAAGCTCGGCCCGCGCACGTTCGGCCGCGACTCCTCGCAGCCGTTCCTGGGCCGCGACTTCGGCCACGAGGCCGACTACTCCGAGGAGATCGCGCGCGAGATCGACGACGAGATCCGCCGCATCGTCGAGGCCGCCCACGAGCGCGCCCGCGAGGTGCTGACCTCGCACATCGACGAGCTGCAGTCCATGTCGAAGATCCTGATCCAGTACGAGACGTTCGACGCCGACCAGTTCCAGCGCCTGCTCTCGGGCGAGGCGCCGGAGGAGGTCTTCGCCGACCAGAACGAATCCGACACGCCCGTCGCCGAGCAGCCGCGCAAGGAGCCCGGCCGGGCCCGCGGCATCGGCCTGCCGCTCCCCGGCAACATCGCCTCCGGCCAGCCGCCGGAGTCGCCGCAGCCCAGCTGAGCCCGGGCCGGTCCCGCCGGTTCACCGATTCGGGTGGGTGACCCTCCCCCCGAAGGGGGCAGATCCGCTCCCCCACGTGCCGATAACCCTCGTAGCGCATCGGCTTCAGCAGGGGGTTCCTGGCGTGTCACCCAAGCTCTTCACCCGTCTTGTCGGGATCGGTCTCGTCGGCTTCATGGCCATTTCCGGCACCGCGACGGCGTGGGCGGGCCCCGTCACCACGAAGGTGCTCATCTCGCGGAAGACCCTGAAGCCGGGCGTCACGCTGGTGCACTCGCGCATCACCGTGCGCGGCGTCTTCGGCGCCCAGGAGGTCTACAAGATCGCCTGGAAGGTCGGAAACCGGCACGTCAGCCTGCACTCGTCCCTGCTCGGCCCGTACGACGGCTCGAGCACGTGGATCACCGACCATCCCATCTCGCACCTCGCCTCCTCCGGCGCGCCGGCCGGGATGCTCGCCGCGATGACGGGCGACTACTCGATCTACAAGAGCTGGAGCCCGACCCGCAGCATCACGAGCGGCATCCTCATGCAGAACCGGAAGGTGTTCCGCTTCGGAACGGGAAGCCTCGCCGTCGGCTACAAGCCGAACGGGCGCTTCACCTTCGGCCACCCGATCCTGCGGCCGATGAGGCTCGAGTTCCCGGGCGGAACATCGGCCACCGTCGGCGTCTTCAACCCGGCCCCGGCCACGCTCGCCGGCGGCGCGATCCGAAGCGACCAGGTCGCCGTCTACACGCACGCCGGCCAGACGATCACCGTCCCCGCCGGCGCGATCGGCGTCGCCCTCAGCTCGGATGCGCTCGCGACGGAGCTGCGCGGCAGCCAGACCGGCTTCAAGAACGCGAAGGGCGTCAACAAGCCCGAGTCGGTGGTGGCGTTTCGCATCACCGAGTCGACCGCCGAGCGCCGGCCCGTGTCCATGCCGATCGCCGCGCCCGGATCGTGTGCCGCGAACGTGTGCCAGCCTGCCGAGTCCGTGGCCGTCCCGAACGGCGGCGTGGTCTTGCTCGCTCGGACCGACACCACCAACCAGGTTGCCGCCGCCGGGCTGCAGGCGCAGGCCGCGCTCGGCACGCCCGCCGTCAACACCGCGATCGACGACGCCGGCTGGGGCAACGTCTCCGACCTGACCGGCGGAAAGCCGATGCTCGTGACCGCCGGCCATGCGATCTCGACGCGGCCCGACTCGGTCGACTCGTGGCAGTGGGATTGCGGCGGCGGCTGCTGGCGGCCCGCGCTCGTCCGCTCGGGCAGCTCGGCCTGGATGATCCTGATCGGCGGCAAGAGCGGCATGGGCCTCACGATGCCGAGGTTCGCGAGCGTCCTCGCCGACATGGGCGCGACCGACGCCCTGGGCTTCGACAACAACAACTCCGCCGAGCTGTGGCGGCCCGGCCACCGGCCGATCACCGGCTACGGCTACGAGCGGCTGCTCCCGACCGCGACCACGCTCTCGTATCGAGGGTAGTGGGCTGGGGCGGCGGCGGCCGATCGGCCGCCGCGAGGGTCGGCTGACCGTCGTGCGCGCGACGACATTCGTCGTTGCTCGTGAGCGACAGAGACGGTCACATCGAACGACAATTGGCGTTCGCGCCATCCGCCGCGTGCCGCCACGCCGGAAACGCCTGTTGTCGTACTGAGCAACCGCCACTCTCCGCCAGACCCAACGCCACCTGGCCCGCCACCACCGAACAGGCGAACCGCCATTTGTCGTTCCTGGCCGGCGACATATGCGGCTGCTCCGAGGGACACTTGGCGGGCCCCTTCTCCGCCGCCGGCTTCAATTGCCGCGCACCGGCCAGCCAAGGCGGGGGCTCGGCGCTCGCCGCCTCGATGGCGGCGGCTCAGCGGGTTCGCGGGGTGCGGCGGCGCGGGACTCCCAGCCGCACACGACGCCCATGCACGGCCCTAGCGCCGGTAGGACGCGACGATCGTCGAGCGCAGCCGCGG
>Ga0207708_10001605_pt1 | contig 16838 bp, 16 predicted proteins | sample KBSK5101metaG_FD_184340 | JGI IMG/M metagenome (GOLD analysis project Ga0207708, IMG submission 184340) | Corn, switchgrass and miscanthus rhizosphere microbial communities from Kellogg Biological Station, Michigan, USA - KBS K5-10-1 metaG... | ecosystem: Host-associated > Plants > Roots >...
TAGCGTCTGGCTACTGGCTACTTCTGTATCTCTGCGGGATCTGATTCGGTCCCGGCGCCAGCAGCAGATCGCCATTCTGCATCACCGCCGCGCCGTGATTGCCTTCCGAGTCGACAAATCCACCAAGCGCGCCGCTGTCGCGGTTGATCTTGATCAGCCAGCCTGGCGCGGAATTGGGACCGCGTGGAATGGTCGACAGCCACAGCGCGTCTCCAACCAGTACGAGCCCGAAAGTCTTGCCGTACTGCGTCCACTCGCCGAGAAACTTGCCGCTCCGATCGAAGCGCTGAATCCGTCCGTTCTCTCGATCGGCGACGTAGATGATGCCCCGCTCGTCGATCTGGATCGAGTGGGGCAGCCGGAACTCGCCGGGCCCCGTGCCGGCTTTGCCCCATTCATTCACCTTCTTGCCGTCGGAGGTGTATTCGAGGATGCGCGCGTTGCGATAGCCGTCTGAGATGAAGACGTGGCCGTCGCGGGCGAACGCGACATCGGTGGTGCTGCAGAAATTATTGGCGCACGAGGCCGGCTGGCCGCCGACCTCGATCTTCATCAGCAGCGTGCCATCAGGCTTGAACTTGTAGACCATCGAGCTCGACGCGTCGGTCGTCCAGATGTTGCCCTGTGGATCGACGCGGATCGCGTGCGGCATCGTGTACATGCCCTTGCCCCACGACCGTACGATGTTGCCGTTGCGATCGACGGCGATCACCGGATCCGCCTTGTCGCCGCGCTGCAGCAGATAGGTCAGCCCGTCCTTGGAGGCGGCGACCCACGACACCATGCCCATCGCCCAGCCTGGAGTCGCTGGCGGTTTCACCGCGATCGACGCGGGCGACATCGGCAGCTTCAGCGCGGGCTTGAGCATTTCCTTCAGCGCCGCATTCTGCTGATCCATGCGCGTCTGCTCTTGTGGCGAAGGCCCGCCGCCTTGCTTCGCGTGTGCCAATGCGGCGGTGGACAGTGCCAGCGACAGCAAACCGATCGTGATCCGGCTCGACATGGCGGCAGAGCGTACTACATCGAGCTATTCCTCGCGAAGCGCCGACGCCGGCTCGATGCGAACCGCCCGCCGCGCCGGTCCGTACGCCGCCACCAGTGACGCGGTGAACAGGGTCACCAGTGCGATCGTGATCGCGCGCGCATCGTTCGGCTGCATTTCGAACAGGAACGACGCCACGAACGGCGAGATGCCCCGAGCCAGCGGAATGCTGATCACCAGCCCGATCGTGGTGAGGATGAGCACTTCGCGCAGCACCATCCAGATCACGCCGGCTCGCGGCGCCCCGAGCGCCACGCGGATGCCGATCTCCCGGGTGCGGCGCGCCACCCCGTACGACATCGTGCCGTAGAGGCCCACGCAGGCGATCACCAGCGCCAGGACAGCGAAGGTGGTGCCCAGCCTGGCCATCACGATCTCCTGGTTGATCGCCTGGTCGATCTCAGCCGCCTGCGTGACCACGTTCGTCACCGGCACGCGCGAATCGGCGTTGTGCACGATCTGCCGGACGGTACTGACGTGACGGAGCGGATCGCCGTCCGTCCTGAGAGCGAAGGTCATCTGCTGCACCTGCGCCGGGGGAATTTGCGGGTACGAAGCGTAAACGACCGGCGGAATCGTACCCTTCAAGGGGCCGTAGCGGGCCGTGGCCGCGACACCAATGATTTCGACGTCCATCGGGATTCGGCCGCTCGGCGTGATCGTCGCGACCGAACCGGCAATCTCGAGGTGGCGGCCCAATGGGTTCCGGCCGGCCAGGAACGTCTTCGCGAATTGATCGCTGACGACGACGACCGGCAGCGCGCCGGCGCGATCGCGATCGTCGATCTCACGCCCTTGCAGGATCGGGATCTGCATGGCGCTGAAGAAGCCAGGCCCGGTCTGCATGAATCGCGTGTTCTCTGCGACGACGCCGTCCACCATGACAGGATGGCCGCGGCCCGCTTTGAGCAGCGAGGCGTGCGAGAGTGTGACCGCACTCACGCCGGGGATCTCGGCAAAACGGCTCCGCAGGCCCTCATAGAACGCGGCGACCGTGGCCGAAGGCCGCCCTGCCAGCGGTGCGTTCAGCTCGAAGAGCAGCAGGTTGTCCTGATTGAACCCCAGGAACACCGAGTGAAGGTTCGACACCGTCCGCACGAACAGGCCGGCAGCGATCAGGAGAAGCATCAATAACGAGATCTGCCCAACGACCAGCGCCTTCTGCAGGCTGAGTTGTTGAGGCATCCAGCGGTAGTCGCGCCGCGTCATCTGTCCGTCGCCGCCGTCCTTGAGCGCCGGAACGAGCGCCGGCCGCGTCGACTGAATCGCCGGGGCGAGCCCGAACAGCACGCCGCATAGCATCGAGAGCAACACCGTGATCGACAGCACACGCCAGTTCAGCTCGGCATGGAGCGTGAAGGCAGCGTCGCCATTCGCCAGCAGCGCCGTCAGCAGTTGCGTGCCGGCGATCGCAATGAGAATGCCGAGTACGCCGCTGATCGAGGCGAGCACCAGGCTCTCGGTCAGCAACTGGCGAATCAACCGAAACCGCCCGGCGCCAATACTGAGACGGACCGCGATCTCGCGCCGCCGGACCGTAGCGCGCGCGAGCAGCAGGTTGGCGGTATTCGCGCACGCGATCGCAAGGATCAGTCCCACCATCGCCAGCAGAACATAGAGCGGCTTGGAGTATCTGCGCCGGAGCGTGTCGAGGCCGCCGGCGCCCTCGACGATGTGCAACACCGGCAGGTTCGCTCGTTCCGCGTCGGTGGCCGCCGTCGGCGTGACCCAGCCGGCGAAGGGCGCCGCTAGTGCCGCCTGCGCTTGTGCGAGCGATACGCCTGGCTGCAGCCGTCCCATTATTTCGAGCCAGTAGAAGTTTGCGTTCTGGTACTTCCGCGCCGCATCCGGCTCGAAGAGGATTTCCGATCGTAGGGGTAGATACAGGCTCGGCGCCGCGGCCGGGTCCACGCCGAAGAACTCGGGCGGGGCCACCCCGACCACGGTAAACGGCAGGTTGTTGATCAGGATTTGCTGGCCGACGGCATTCACTGCGGATCCAAATCGTCGATCACCGTAGCCATGGCTTACGACCGCGACACCCGGCGCGCCAGGCCGTTCGTCCTCCATGACGATCAGCCGTCCCGCCAGCGGCGAGACCCCGAGGCCGCCGAAGAAGTTCCCGGTGACGTATTCGGCGTCGCTGAGCTGCGCCTCGCCCCGGATCAACACATTGAGTCGACTCGCCTGTTTATGCGCGAACAGGCTCGACAACACCGGTGCCGACGCTTCCTGCAAACGTTCGTATGCGGGGAAAGGGAAAATGCGCGCTTCGATACCCCCGGAATAGCGATAGGTGCTGCCATCGATCGATCGCATGACGAAGTCACTGCCTCGGCCCATGCTGAACGGCTTGCTGCGCCACGACATCACCACGAGCGACTCGGGATCGGCGATCGGCAACGAGCGCAGCAGGATGGCATCCATGAAGCTATAGATCGCGGTGTTGGCGCCGATGCCAAGCGCCAGCGAGAGAATCGAGAACACCGCGACAGCGCGATGCTTGAAGAACGTGCGGAACGCGAACCGCAAATCCTGCGACAGCTCGTCGAGCGGCCGCCACGTCCAGATCGTGCGGACGTCCTCACGGATGCGCGCCTCGTTGCCCAGGTCGCGCAGCGCGGCAAACCTGGCTTCGTCCTCGCGCAGCCCGCGGCCGCGGCGCTCTTCGGCCTCCTGCTCGAGATGGAACTGCAGCTCCTCGCTCAGCTCGCGCTCCTTGCGCGAGTCGCGGAGCCACCAGATGAATCGGCGGAACAGCGCCATTATTGTCCCTCCTCACCCCCTGCCTTCAGCAGGAACCCCATCGCCCGCACGAACGCGTCCCACTTCGACTGTTCGCTCGCCAACTGCTTCCGGCCCTTGGCGGTAATCCGGTAAAACCGCGCCCGCTTGCCTTTGTCGGACTTCTCCCACGATGCCGCCACCCAGCCGCTGGCTTCCAACCGGTAGAGCGCGGGGTAGAGCGATCCCGTTTCCACCTGCAGCAGGTCGTCGGTGGTCCGCTGGATGTGCCTGGCAATCGCGTGGCCGTGACTCGGCCCCGGCAGCAGCGTCCGCAGGATCATCAGATCCAGCGTCCCGCGCATCAGCTCGACCTTCGACCCCTTCGTGGTTCGCGCCCCCTGATTGAGAGACATTGTGTAGAAAACCTACATCATGATTGTGTAGGCAGTCTACTCAACAGACGGCGGCCGGCCGGACAGGGTTGGAACGGCCTGATAAAATCGCCGCGCCATGCCGACCACCGATCCCGCCCGCATTGCGCTGCGCCAGATGGCCGCGACCCTGGCGTATCGCGCCGCCAAGGTGCTGCGCGACGCACCTTCGGATTTTGGCCACAAGAGTTTTGGGGACGCCACGCGCCAGCCCGTGCGCATCGTCGCGCACATGGGCGACCTGATGAGCTGGGGCGTGTCGATGGCCGGCGGCGGCAAGGAATGGAAGCCGGCGGGCGGGGATGATTGGAAGACGGAGGTCGAGCGCTTCTTCGTGGGCCTCGCCGCGCTCGATGCGGCCCTTGCCGCCGACGGCGAATTCAAAGGGTCGATCGACAAGCTGATTCAGGGCCCGCTCGCCGATGCGCTCACGCATGTCGGACAGCTCGCGATGCTGCGCGGCATGGCTGGCGCGCCGGTGCGTCCCGAAAGTTATGCGAGGGCCGCGATCACCGCCGGCCGCGTCGGTCTCGATCAGGAGGCGCCGCGTGCGGAATTCGACGGCGACGCGAGCATTAAGAGGTGACGCTGCTTCGCATGCCGGTTCCCTGATCAGTCGCCCGTCGGGACGATTGCCGCGGTCTCGACCATCAGGATGACGGCGCGCTCGGGCGCGCGGGTGCGGTGCACGACGCCCTTCGGCACCACGTAGCCCTGCCGCGGCCCCAGATCGATGGACTCGGTCTCGAGGTCGATGATGAAGCGCCCTTCCAGCACGAAGAAGAACTCATCGTCGGCATCGTGCTTGTGCCAGTGATACTCGCCCTGCATCACACCGAGGCGAACCACCGAATCGTTCACCTTGCACAGCGTCTGGTTGTACCACTTGTGCGTGACGGCGTTGAGGAGCGAGGGCACGTCGACGACCGTCAACTCGGGAAACTTGATGTCGAGGAACGTCGCGTAGGGGTAGTTCTGTGTGGCGCTCATCGCGACATGCTACCGTAAGCGGCCGTGACGGTCTTCCGCACTCTTGCCCTTGCCCTCGTCGCGGCATTCGTCACACAACCGGTCACGTGGCGTCCATCGTTCGAGCTCGTCCAACCCGATCTGTTTGCCGCCGTGGGCGGCCAGGCGAGCGCGTGGGCGGACGTCGATGCCGACGGCGACCCCGATTACTTCGTCGCGTTTCGCGGCAGGCCGAATCGCTTCTATCGCAACGACCACGGGACGTTTCGCGATGTTGCGGCGGAGGTTGGCCTTGCCGACCACGTCGAAACGCGCGCCGCCGCGTGGGGTGATTTCGACGCGGATGGCGACGCCGATCTCTACATCGGCTTCGCCGATCCGAAGATCCCTGCGAAGGTGTACCGCAATGACGCGAAAGGGACGCGTTTTGTCGATGTCGCGAAGGAGATCGGCGTCAGCATGACCGGCGTCGCGCGGCAACCGGCGTGGATCGATTTCGACGGCGACGGCGATCTCGATCTGTTCGCGGCCTTTCGCGACGTCCCCAATCGCCTGTTGAGAAACGATCACGGCAAGTTCGTGGACGTGACCGAAGCGGTCGGCATCGGCGATCCGCGGAAGACCGTCAGCGCCGTGTGGTTGGATTTCGATCGCGACGGCGATCTGGATCTGTTCACCGCCAACCAGGAGGGTGATGCGAACGGTCTCTATCGCCAGGCGAACAGGAAATTCGAAGACGTCGCCGTGGCGATGGGCGTCGCCGGCACGCCACGGCCGAAAGAGGATGGCGGGGTAGGACCCAGCGTCGCCGACTTCGATCAGGACGGCGACTTCGATCTGTTCGTCGCGAATTACGGTCAGAGCGCGCTGTACCGCAACGATGGCGGCTTGAAGTTCACCGAGGTATCGCGCGAACGCGGCATCGATCTCAACGGCCACGGCGTCACCTCGGGCTGGGGCGATCTGGATAACGACGGCCTTCCCGATCTGTACGTCGCGAATTTCATTGCGGGACAGCCGCTCTATCGCGATGCACTCTTCATCAACGGCGCGAAGGCGTTCGTCGAGTCCCTGCCGGACCTGATCCTGAAGCACGACGCGACCCACGGCGTGCAGTTCGTCGACTTCGACCAGGATGGACGACTCGACCTGGCGCTGGCCAACAACGATCCCGGCGGCGGCGGTCATCCGCTGCTGCGCAACACCGCCGCGATGCGAGGCCGATCGCTCGCGGTGGAAGTGACCGATCCGAATGCGCGCCGCTCACGAGCCGGCAGTGAAGTGCGCGCGTATCGCTCCGGCACGCGGCAGATGCTGTCGTCCGGGCTCGTCGACTCAGGCAGCGGTTACTGCTCGCAGAGCGACCTGCCCGTCCACCTGGCCGTCGCGAGCGATTGGAAGGGGAAGGTCGACATCGAGGTGATCACGATTGCCGGCGGCACGCGCCACGCCAGCATCGTCCGCGACGTGAATCCCGATGACTATCGCGGACGATCGTTGAGAATCATTACGACGCGCTGAGCCTCGCATACCTCGCGTGTCCAAGTTGGTACACGCCGAAACTCAGCAGACCTGCGCCCATTGCCGACAACGCCCATGGATCGATTGTGGCAATCGTGGCGAGGACTTCTCGATAGCCCTCGGCGAAAGCGGCGCGTGCGAAGACCCCGGCCGATGCCAGCGTCCATCCCATGACCATCAGGATGACGCCGCGCGCGGCGGTGCCGAATCGACCCAGCGGCAGCAACCATGCCGCTTCGCGCCGGACCCGGCTCACGTCGATGTCGTCGTCCGCGCTTCCGCGCCACACCATCTTCAGTTGCGTGATTCCGTAAATGGCGACGCCGATACCGATCGCCACCAGCAGCCAGTTGCCTGCAGGCAGCTGCAGCAGCAGCCGCGCGCCCTGCTCGGTGCCATCCCTGGGCCGGTCGTTGAAGAACGTCAGCCGTAGCGCCTGGACGCCGATGGTGCCGTAGGCCGCCGCCTTGATGAGGGTCAGCGCGCGGCTCGACCAGCCGCGGGTGCCGCCGCCGCGGCGCCGGGTGTCGGCGAGAGCCTCGAAGATGTAATACGCCGAGTAACCGAGAATGCCGATGCCGACAGCCATGAGCATGATCCGGCCAAAGGGTTGGCGCAGCAGCGAAACCAGCACGCCGCTCGGATCGGTAATCCGTCCGCCACGCAGCCCGAGTCCCACACGCAGCGCCAGGATCCCCATCAACGAATAGATCACGCCCTTGGCGAGGTAGCCCAATTTGACGACACGGCTGAGGATCCGAGGCGGCGTTGCGCGTCCCACGTGCCCGGATCGTGCAACGCACGTGCCGGTTACGCGTCAGGGTTTCTTGCGCAGATGGCCATACATCAGCTCTTCCGCGAACGGCACGCATTTGTATTCGATCAGCTGCATGTTGGGCTCGCGGCGCCGGTAGAGAGGCATGGTGATCTTCCACGGCTTCGAGAACACGTTCGCATCCTCGATCGTGGCTTCGTAATTCATCGTGTTCGCGTCGATCGGCGTGTAACGCTCGGTGACCTTGAGCGCGTCGCTGTGGTAATTCCCCGCGCGATCGAACCAGGTGTCCGGCATGTGATCGGTCACTTCGACGACGAGTGATTCGCCGTCCCATTTCCCGACCGACCATCCCATCCACGCCGGCGCGGGACTCTTCTCCTGCGTGTTGAGTCGCACCACGCGGCTGGCGCTGGTGAATTCGTACGTGAACAGGACGTTGTCCTTCGCCTGCACGATCTGGAAGGGATACGGCATGTAGGTCGCGCGCGGGATGCCCGGCAGGTAGCACTTGATCTCGGGATCGAGCTTCATCCAGTCGGCGCGGTTCTGGTTGCGCTTCTCGAGCGCCGTCGGCAGGTAGGGAATCTCGTCGCCCTCGACCACGCCGAGGCCGCCGGGAATGCTGAAGGCCGCGGCCAGCGCGACCACCGGACCCATGCGCGCTTCGTGCGGCTCGAGATCCCAGTTCGCCGTGTTGTTGGCCTGCCAGATGCCGCTGATGTTCGGTGCGCCGTCCGGTGTGCGCGGCGCGCGATACGCCTGCTCCTGGCCAAAGCCCACCGCGACATCGCCGCAAGCCGCCGTCGTCAAGACGACGAGCGACAGACCTGCAAAACCGAGTCGCCTCATCACTGACCTTTCGGCTTGGGTTTCTCGTTCGGATCCTTGCCGTCACGCGGCGCGCCGGTGCCCGACGAGCCCATGAACAGCGTGCGGCCGTCAGGGAAGGTGATGTCGCGGCCGTTGGCGCGCATGCGCCCGTCCTTCGCCTTGTATCCCGACACGACGATGATCGTGCCGACCTTGATCGACTCGCGCGTGATGCCGTTCCGCTGGAGTGTGTTCGGCGTGCCGCCCTCGACCATCCAGACCTCGGTCTTGCCGGTCGGCGCCTGGTTCTCCATGTGAATCCACGCGTGCGGGTTGATCCACTCGATCTTGACGATCGGCCCCTTCAGGGTGACCGGCGCCTTGGCGTCGAACTCGGCCGAAAACGCGTGGTGCGCCAGCACCGTGCCGCTCGCGCCGATGATCGCCGCGCCGGCGACCGCCACCCAAACCTTGAGAGACATGCGGACTCCCTCCGTTGCGAGGGAGTTTACACCGCCCGCCGGTTGAGCGACACTACGCGGCATGAAGATCCTTTCCGCCTTCACCGTTGCCGCCGCTGTCGCGCTGGTTGTGGTTGGCCTTGGCGCCCAGGAGGCGGCCAGGTACGGCGCGGACCCGAATTATCAGGTGCCGCGGCTCGCCGACGGCCACCCCGATCTGCAGGGCGTGTGGGGCAACAACAGCGTCACGCCAATGACCCGCCCGCGGCAGTGGAAAGACAGGACCGTAATCACCGACGCCGAGCTGAACGAGATCAAGCAGCTGGCCGCGCAATCGGTCGACCAGGGTGGCGACGCGATCTTCGGCAACTTCATCCAGCAGATCCTCGACGCGAAAGAGAAGGGCGCCTACAAGCAGACGTCGTACGATCCGTCCACCGGCAACTACAACCAGTTCTGGATGGCCGATCGCGAGTGGGATCACCGGACCTCGCTCATCATCGATCCGCCGGACGGCCAGTTCCCGCCGCTGACCGCGGAAGCGCAGGCTCGCCGGACCGCGGCCGCCGCGCGCCCGCGCACCCGCGGCCCGGCAGACGGTCCCGAAGATCGCCCCTTGTCGGAGCGCTGCATTTCATACGGCGCGCCGCGCACCGCGTCCAACTACAACAGCTACACGCAGATTATCCAGTCGCCGGACACCGTGGTGCTGCTGCAGGAAATGATTCACGACGCGCGCGTCGTGCCGATGACCGGCAAGGCGCACCTGCCGAAGAAGGTCCGCCAGCTGCACGGCGACCCGCGCGGCCGCTGGGAAGGCGACACGCTGGTCGTCGAGACCACCAATTACATCAACGGATTCCAGGGCTCGACGCCGGACGTGAAGATCACCGAGCGCTACAACCGCGTCAGCGCGGACTTCATCAACTGGCAGTTGACCGTCGAAGACCCGGCAACCTGGACCAGGCCGTATACGTTCATGGTCCGCCTGAAGAAAACCGACGGACAGATCTACGAATACGCCTGCCACGAAGGTAACTACGCGATGGAAGGCATCCTCGGCGGCGCGCGCCTCGAGGAGAAGAAGGCCAGGAAGAAATAATCAGGGCCAGACCTGCTCCCACTTTTCTCCGGCGCGGGCCGCACCAACGCCCGCGCCAATCAATCCGCCGAATAACCCGCCTGACCACGCGCCGAGCGCCGCGGCCTTGCCGACGCTCGATCCGTCTTCACCAATCTCTTCGTGCTGCAATCCGGCGAGCACCGCGCCGGCCGCCGCCGATATCAGCCCGCCCCAGAGAGCGCCCTTCTTCGCGCCCGCGCCCTTCGACGTGCCGCCACGGCTCACCTCGATTTTCTTGACGCTGGCCCTGGCGACTCGCACCGGCGCGCGTCCCTCGTTCGAGACCTCGAACCCCTCGGCTGAAATCGAGGCCACGCGTCCGGTGATCGCTTCCGCCGCAGCGGTCCACACCCTGACGCGCTGATCGACGGCAATCGGCAGGTTCGATTGCGCCGCCGCCGTTGCCGACACGCCGCAGATCCCGACGACCAACACCAGCAGAGTTCGGGTCATCTCGCCACCTCTTATGCCGCAATGTGCGACTAATAGGACTTTCGGCTCAGCGTAGTTCTTACATCACCGTGAAAAAATGGCGTCGCCGATCCGGACGTCACTGCATCTTTCGGCAGCCCCGCCCAGCGCTTCAATTTTCAGGATCGTGTTCGGCGAGCGAAATCCTGGCGGGTAAACCGCCAAAAACTGCAGATCTGGAATGCTTGGGCCGTGGAATATCAATTGCACTAAGTCCGCGCGGTCGCCCGCTACCCCCCGGTTGCGGCTGACAGGAGACGCGATGAACTGCCTACACAAGGCTTCGGCGAGTCAGGCTCTGATTCTGACGACGACGCTGAGCGCCAGCTTCTTCGCCGCGGCATGCGGCGATTCGAAATCCTCGATGAGTCCGGTCGCGCCCTCCGCGGTGGTGATCGGCGCGCAGAGCGAAGAAGCCGGTGATGCCGGCGCCGTGTCGAGCACGACCGGCAAAAAAGACAAAGATAAAGATAAAGACAAAGACAAGAACGGGAACGGCAACGGGAACGGCAATGGAAACGGCAATCAGCCGACCGTTCCGACGGTGCCCGGCAGCGCGACGCCTCCCGCTCCCGAATCGAAGAAGGTCGAGATTGAAGGCCTGATCGCAGTGAAGGGCGGCAACACCATCGTCGTGAACGCTCAAATCATTGTGGTGCCCGCGAGCTGCCCGATTCGCCACGGTTCAACACAGTTTCGCTTTGTCGATCTGCGCGTCGGCGATCGCGTGCACGTGAAGGCATCGCGCACCACCGTGGGCTCGGGACCGGCCGCGTTGACGACGTTGGAAGCGAACGAAGTGAAGCTGCAGAACCCCGACGAGGGCGCCAGCGACGCGCCGACTGAGCTCATGTCGGTGACGGCGTTCGATGCGCTCGCGGCCGAGACCGGATCGAATACCGGTACATTCCGCCTGACGCGCGCGGGCAGCGCGATCCTTCTTGCCGCGCCGGTGACCGTGAGTTTCACGCTGACCGGTACGGCCACCAACGGCATCGACTATACGAATGTCCCGCTGACGGCGACGTTCCCCGGCGGCGTTTCGAGTGTCGACGTGGTCGTGACGCCGCTTGCGGATGCGGCGGTTGAAGGTCCGGAGACCGTCGTCCTCACGCTGACCACGGTCGCGCCGTACGAGCTCGGCTCGCCGGACAGTGCGACGGTGACGATCACCGATACGGCCACGCCGCTCGTGAGCGTCACGGCGTTCGATTCGACGGCGTCCGAAACTCCTGTCGGAACGCCTCCGGACATGGGCACGTTCCGATTCACCCGCACCGGCAGCACCGCGTCGCCGTTGGTGGTGACGTTTACGGTCGGCGGCACCGCGGTCGCCGCCGACTACACGGGACTGCCGGTGACGCTGACGGTGACGATCCCCGCAGGAGCCACGACGTTCGATCTGAGCTTGACGCCCGTCTCTGACGGGCTGGCGGAATCTCCGGAGACGGTCGAAATCACGGTCAGCGACGGCGCGAGTTATGACGTCGGCGCGCCGTCAGCGGCGACCGTGACGATTACAGGCTGATGGCGAGTTGACGCTCGACAGCGGAGGGAGAACAGGCCCGGGGCAGTGCTCCGGGCCTGTTGCGTTTTACGCGGTCTGTGTGGCCGCCGCTTTTTCCTGCGCGGCCGACAGCAGCATGCGGATGGCGGTGTAGAGCACCACGACCAGGACGAGGATGCGCAACCAGAAGAGCGGAATCTTGTCCACCAGCGGCGCGGCGATCAGCACCGCCAGCGGGCCCGCGATCAGGAAGGCGATGGCGGTTCGTAAATCGTAGCTGCCCTTGCGAATGAACTGGACGCTGCCCGACGGCATCAGGAACGCGCACGCGCCCATCATGATCGGATACGACACCCGCGGATCCATGCCGAGCAGGCTGATCATGATCATGCACGGTCCGTAGAAGCCGATGCCGAGCATCATCAACGCGCCGAGCACCATCGAGATACCGACCGCAATCCCGAGCTTGGCTCCCGCCAGGCCGAGCGCCTCGCCCGGGGCGGGACCACGGCCCGACATCGACAGCACCATCAGCGCGGAGGCGACCAACAAGGCGCTGCCCATGCCGATCTGCACCTGGCGCCGATTGAATCCGGACACCACGCCCGCGCCGAGAAACGCGCCGAGCACCGCGGCGCCGATGATGCTGATCAGCGTGACGAAATCCACCTGGATGATGGTCATGAAGATCACCGCCTGCACCACGGTGGCCATCACGTAGCCGACGTTCAGCGTGCCGGGAATCTTTTCATCCCGCATCACGCCCCACAGCTTCGACATCGAGGTCGTCGTCGCAAACGATCCGATGCCGAGCGTATCGAAGAAGTTGGCGATGAACGCGACGACCAGCGCGATTGGCGTCGGTGTCAGCGGCCCGTCATGACGGCGGCGACGCTCGGTCAGGTACCAAAACGCGTGAAACGCGATCGCGATCACGATCAGCAAGGCAATCAGGATGTATTTGGGTTCCATCTGAGCGGCGATTCTAACGTGGATTCATCCACGGATGACGAGGAATCCGTGAAGTCTGTGGATGAAAAAAATCAGCCGACGAACTTATAACCCGAGCCGTGAATCGTCAGGATGTGCTCCGGCGCGTGCGGCGACTTCTCGATCTTCTGCCGCAGCTTGGCGACGAAATTGTCGATGGTGCGCGTCGTCGGGAATTCTTCGTAGCCCCAGACCTCGTTGAGGATCTGTTCGCGCGTCACGACCTGGCCGGTGTGCTGCACGAAGTAGCGCAGCAAATCGAACTCGCGCGCCGTGAACTCGATGCGCGCCTTGCCGCGGCGCGCCTGGTGCAGCTTGAAGTCGATTTCGATGTCGCCGATCTTGATCGCATCGGCGGTCGGCTTCTGCTGGCCGGTGCGGCGCAGCACCGCGCGCACCCGCGCCAGCAGCTCGGTGATCGAAAACGGCTTGGTGACGTAGTCGTCGGCGCCGAGCTCGAGGCCGAGCACCTTGTCGGTCTCCGCCGAGCGAGCCGTCAGCATCACGATGGGCGTGGAGATCGACCGCGATCGCAGATCGCGGCAGACATCGAAGCCGTTCTTCTTCGGCAGCATGACGTCGAGGATCACCAGGTCCGGCGTGAAGCTGGCGGCCTTCTGGAGGCCTTCGTCGCCGTCGGCGGCGGTCTCCACTTCGTAGCCTTCGAGCTCGAGATTGTCGCGGAGGCCAAGCCGCATTTGCGGTTCGTCCTCGATCACCAGGATTCGTTTCATCGAATGGACTCTGCCAGCGTTCCCTGGAACGCATTTTCGCTCGGGATGGGGAAGTGCAGCGAGAAGGTGCTGCCCTGATCCGGCTCGCTCTGGACGCGCACGAAGCCGCCGTGGCCGCGCATCGTGTGGTCGACGATCGCCAGGCCGAGGCCGGTGCCCTGCGGGCCGCCGCCCAGCTCGCGCTGCACGCGATAGAACTTCCGGAAGATGCGGCCCTGCTCGCGCCGCGAGATGCCGATGCCGTGATCGGTGATGCTGACCACGATGTGGCCGTCGGCGCGCTTCGCCTCGATCTCGATGTGCTTGGCGTCGCCGGAGTACTTCATCGCGTTGGCGAGCAGGTTTTCGATCGCCTGCTCGGCGGCGCCCTCGTCGGCGAGGATGCGCGGCAGGTCGGCCTCGACCTTCGGCGTGACGGTGAAGTTGGCCTGCGAGAACTGCGTCTCCATCCGCGCCAGCACCTTGTTCACCAGTTCGGAGAGGTCGGCCGGCTCCATGCGATACGGGCGCAGGCCCGCTTCCATGCGCGAGAAGTCGAGGATGTTTTCGATCAGCCGCGTCAGCTTCTTCGATTCGCCGTTGATGATGCGGTAATACTCCTGGGCGCGTTCGGGCGTGCGCACCCGCCCGAGCTCCAGCGTTTCCGCGAACAGTTGAATCAGCGCGAGCGGCGTCTTGAGGTCGTGCGAGACCGACGCCACGAAGTTCGACTTCAGCTCGGCGACGCGCACTTCGCGCGCCGCGGCGCCCGCGACCAGGAACACGCCAAGCGCCATCGCCACCGCGAGCACGATCATCAAGGCGAGCTGCGGCCGCGTGCTGGCGCTGACGATCTCGTTAATCGGCTGCGGACCATAACTGGTCCGCAATCCCCAGATCTCGCGATGCTGTTCGTAGGGCGCCGCGAATTCGAGCAGCTCCTTGTCGAAGAAGATGATCGGGAAGCTGCGTTCGTCGACCGGCGTCACGTGGCCGCTTCGCTCCGGGTGGGAGGCGAAGATGTGCGCGCCGTTCTCATCGAGGACTTCGGTCTCGAGATGCGGGAATCCTGACGGCTGCTGCAGGCTCGCCAGCCAGTCGCGCAGCACGGCCGGGATGAATTCGGCGCGGAGCCGTTCCGCATCGACGGCAAAGGCGATCACGCTGGTCATGCGCTCGCGGGCCGGGCCTTCCCAGCGGAGCTGCGCCTGCACGTAGTGCGGCCGTCCGTTGATCGTTTCGGTGAAGGCGACAATCGCCCGCTTGGTCTTGACGAGTTCGCGCAGACGGCGCAGCAACAGGGCGCCGACGACCTTGTCGTCGCGAAAACGCTCGACCGCGCCGCTCGGCAGCGCCTTGCTCGCGTGATCGAACACCAGCCACTTGTTGGCGTTCGGCCCGACCTCCGTCCATAGGAAGAACGACTCGACGAAGGGGCTTTCGGCGAGCGCGTCGTTGAGGATCGGCTCGATGAACGGCAGATCGAGCGGCTCGGTCCGGCCCTGCGTGATGCGCAGCAGCACGCTGATGTGCGGCCGCTTCATGTAATCCTCGATCGCGCGCGTCAGCGAGTCCGCCGTCTCGCTGCTCAACTGCCGCAGCACCACCGCCGACGTCGTCTCGATGTCGTTCAGCGACTTGAACTGGAAATAGAACAGCACCGCCATCGGAATCGCGACGACCACCGCCAGGCCGGCCGCGAGACGCATGCCGCGATCGTAAAACACCTGGCCGAACGGACTGGGACGTGTGCCGCTCATCGTCTTATCCTTTGAGTTCCTTCATCAGCCATTCGTGGACGCCCTGCCACTGCTGCAAGTCCGGATGTTGCGTCACCAGCGCCCACAGGATCGCGCTCGTGTCGCTCAGTAACTGCTGCCGGTACTCGCGCGGCAACCCCGCGGTCGCACGCTGAAGTTCTCGCAACGCCCCGGGCGCATCGCCCGTGGCCAGCTTGCACAGCGCCAGCCGCGACGCCTGTACCGGGTTTCTCTCCGGGTCCCGGGCCTGTCCTTCCGCATACGCCGAAAGCGCGGCTTGGAAACGGCCCTGCAAAAACAGTGTATGCCCCAGATTGTAATGGCCAAAGGCCATCCCCGGGGTGAGTTGGATGACCTGGCGGAACGCGGCCTCGGATTCACTCAAACGGCCGAGCTCGCGCCTGACGACGCCGACGTTGTTCAGCGCCTGCGGGCTCGACCTGTCGAGCGCGAGCGCGTGTTCGAAAGCGGCGAGCGCCTCCTGCGGCCGATCGAGCTCCCCAAGCGTGCCGCCAAGGTTGGCCCAGGCCGGGCCGAACTCCGGCAGCAGCTCCGCGGCGCGTTGAAATGATTCGCCGGCTTTGACCATGTCGTCCGCGCGCAGCCACAGCTTGCCGCGCTCGTAATGGGCTGCCGCCCATTCCGGCGCCTGCACGATCGCTTCGTCGAGATCGCGCGCCGCGGCGTCGAAATCGTTGACCTCGACGCACGCGCTCGCCGTCGCAACCAGCGCCGCGGGCGTTCGACGTCCCTTCAGCGCGTCAACGCATATCGCCAGCCGTTCTGCCGAATCCGTGGATCGAAACGCAAGCGCAAAAGGACTCGAAATCGTGCCGCCGAGTCCCGGCGCGAGAACGAGTGTCGCCGTCCCGTGTTGCTCGAGTGCGCGCGTCCACTCGGCTTCGAGATAGCCGCGCTGCGTGGTCACGAGATGGATGCCGCCCGATTGCGCATTTACGAACGCCGTGTCGACATTCGCCGCTCGTAAGAGTACCGGGCCGGCCGGCAACTCGGGACAGAGCGGATAGCGGAACGGCCACTCGCTCGGCGCCGGCGCTTCGACGACAATGCCGGCAGGATTCTCCTGCCGCCACCTCGCGATCAGTTCGTCGCTGCCCTCGACGATCGTTGGCACGATTTATTCTAATGAAAAGTGACCGTCGGATCTTTATCCGGTGCCAGCCCTGAGCGAGGCGTGTCATGGTGACACGCCGAGTCGAAGGGTAACGAGCGTTCCCTGCCCGCGCCAGCGAGGCTGCGCTCCCGTGATGGGAGCAGTCATGAACCGGTCAACAGACTGTGTCGATGCCGCGGGACGCCGCGGCTTTCTTGTCCGCCTCATTCAGGGGACCTATGCCGTCATCGGCGCAACGCTGGCGTTCGTCGTCGGCGGCGCCGTCGTGGCGCCGAGCTTCAGCCGGCGTGAGTCGATGTGGCTGCATGCCGGCGACGAGGCGGACCTCAGCGACGACACGCCACTCCCGATCACGCTTCGCGTGGCGCGGCCGGATGGGCCGAGCGAAGTGGTCGATCGG
>Ga0207708_10001607_pt1 | contig 16831 bp, 13 predicted proteins | sample KBSK5101metaG_FD_184340 | JGI IMG/M metagenome (GOLD analysis project Ga0207708, IMG submission 184340) | Corn, switchgrass and miscanthus rhizosphere microbial communities from Kellogg Biological Station, Michigan, USA - KBS K5-10-1 metaG... | ecosystem: Host-associated > Plants > Roots >...
ATCGTCGCCCCCGACGTCGGTGGGGCGTTCGGCGCCAAGCTCAACGTCTACGCGGAGGAGGCGCTCTGCCTCGCGCTCGCCCGAAGGACCGGGCGAGCGATCAAGTGGATCGAGGATCGTTCGGTGAGCTACGCGGTCACGGCGCAGGGTCGCGGCGTGATCCACGACGTCGAGGTTGCGGCCACCGAAGAGGGGAAGCTCCTGGGGTTCCGGGTGAAGGAGCTGGCCGACATGGGGGCGTACTTCCAGCTCCTCACGCCGGGGATCCCCGAGCTCGGGGGCTGGGTCTACATGGGCCCCTACGACACGCAGGGCTACTGGTACGAGTTCACGGGCGTCATGACCAACAAGGCGCCGACCGACGCGGTCCGCGGGGCCGGACGTCCCGAGGCGACGTACGTCGTCGAGCGAGCCGTCGACGCGCTCGCGCGGCACGTCGGCAAGGATCCGGCCGAGGTCCGGCGCATCAGCTTCGCGCCGAGCCACGCCGAGGCGAAGCCGTCGCTGATGGGGCTGCAGATCGATTCGGCCGACTACCTGCCGGCGTTCGAGCGCGCGCTCGAACTCGCGGACTACGACCAGTATCGCAAGGAGCAGGGGGCCCGCCGCGAGAGCGGTGAGGTCAAGCAGATCGGGATCGGGCTCTCGAGCTACATCGAGATGTCCGGGCTGGCCCCCTCGAACATCCTGGGCGCGCTCCGGTACGCGGCCGGCGGCTGGGAGGCCGCGCAGGTCCGGTGCCAACCATCCGGCAAGGTGACGCTCAACATCGGGACCTCGCCGCACGGCCAGGGGCACGACACCGTCTGGTCGCAGATCGCCGCCGACGAGCTCGGCGTGCACCCCGACGATGTCGAGGTGCTGCACGGCGATACATCGATCTCGCCGCTCGGGATGGACACGTACGGGTCGCGCTCGATCTCGATCGGTGGCGCGGCCCTCGTGGTGGCGCTCCAGAAGATCAAGGACAGGGCGCGCACGCTCGCGGCGCACGAGCTCGAGGTGGCGGAGGACGATCTCGAGTTCCGCGACGGTGCCTTCCGCGTGCAGGGGGCGCCCGAGAAGGTCCGGACGATCCCCGAGCTGGCCGCGTCGGCCTGGACGGCGCACGATCTGCCCGACGGCTACGAGCCCGACCTCACCGCGATCGCGACCTGGGACCCGAAGAACTTCACCTGGCCGTTCGGCACCCACGTCTGCGTCGCCGAGGTCGACACCGAGACGGGGGCGACCCATCTGCTCCGGTACGTCGCGGTCGACGACTGCGGGGTGGTGATGAACCCGGCGATCGTCGACGGGCAGGTGCACGGGGGCGTCGCGTTCGGGATCGCCGAGGCGCTGTACGAGGAGATCCTGTACGACGAAGCGGGCAACCTCGTGACGGGGACGCTGACCCAGTACCTCGTGCCCTCCGCCGTGGAGATGCCGGCGTTCGAGCTCGACCGGACCGTGACCCCGTCGCCGACGAACCCGCTCGGCGTCAAGGGGATCGGCGAGGCCGGGACGATCGCGGCGCCGCCGGCGGTGGTCAACGCGATCGTGGACGCGGTCTCGCATCTCGGCGTGACCGACGTCGGGAAGCCGGCCACGCCCGAACGCGTCTGGAACGCGATCCGAGAGGCTCGAGGGGGTGGCGCATGATCCCGGCGCCGTTCGAGTACAAGCGCGCCGACTCGGTGGACGAGGCGATCCAGGCGCTTTCCGGTGAGCCGGACGCGAAGCTCCTCGCGGGCGGGCACTCGCTGGTGCCGCTGATGAAGCTCCGCCTCGCGAGGCCGTCGCTGCTCGTGGACATCTCCCGGCTCTCGGACCAGAAGTACATCAAGGAGGACGGGGATGCGGTCGCGATCGGGGCGCTGACGCGACACCACGACGTCGCGAACAGCGAGGTCCTGCAAGAGCTGTGCCCGATCGTGTCCTACGCGGCGGGCGAGATCGGCGACCCCCAGGTCCGTCACGTCGGGACGATCGGCGGCTCGGTGGCGCACGCCGACCCGGCCTCCGACATGCCCACGGTCCTGGTCGCGCTCGGCGCCGAGATGGTGGTTCGGGGGCCGGGTGGCATTCGCAACGTCGCCGCGGGCGAGTTCTTCAAGGGCCTGTTCGAACCCGATCTGGCGACCGACGAGGTCCTCACCGAGATCCGCGTCCCGAAGACTGCCGGTCGTGGCTGGAGCTACCTGAAGTTCCACCGCCGGGCGCAGGACTGGGCGCTCGTCGGCGTCGCCGCGCTCGCGCAGAATGGGAGCGGGCCGTCGGTCGCCCTCACGAACATGGCCGACCGGCCGGTCAGGGCGACGGGCGTCGAGGAGGAGCTCGCCGGCGGCGCCGACCCCGCCGCGGCGTCACAGCGTGCCGCCGAGGGCACGAGTCCGCCGACCGACGCGTTCGCGAGCGCCGGGTACCGGCAGGAGCTCGTGAAGGTGCTCGTTCGTCGCGCGCTCGAGGAGGCGCAGTCGAGGTAGCGATCGAGCGGGCGCACGGTCTTTGACGCCGCCTCGTGGGTCTGCCTAGATGGTGGGCATGCTGGCGTTCCTCGACGAAGGCACGTGGCTGCGGGACGTCGGGCTACCTATCCTGCTCACGGTCGTCGCCGCCATCGTCGCGACGGTGATCCTGCGGATCGTCGTCGGACGGTTCAAGCGCAAGCTCGAGCAGGCGCCGCACTTCTCGGAGGCGGGCAACCTGCAGCGCGCGGCGACCCTGGCGCACGCGCTCTCGGCCACGTTCGTGGTGGTCGTGTGGGTGGTCGCCGGGATGCTGATCCTCAACTACCTCGAGGTTCCACTCGCACCGTTCATCGCAAGCGCCGGGATCGTGGGGGTGGCGCTGGGATTCGGCGCGCAGAGCATCGTGAAGGACACGCTCACCGGGTTCTTTATCCTGCTCGAGAACCAGTTCGGCGTCGCCGACACCGTCGAGATCCGCACGCCGGCGAACCCGATCCTGGGGCGGGTCGAGTGGCTCACCTTGCGAGCGACCGCGCTCCGTGCGTACGACGGGACCCTGCACATCGTGCCGAACGGCAACATCGTGCTGGTGAGCAACAAGTCGCGAGGGTGGGCCAGGGCGATCGTCGACACGCACATCGCCTATGGCCAGGACCCGGAGGAGGTCCGCGGTGTCCTCGACGAATTGTTCGACGAGTTCCGGGACGAACTGCGGAAGGATGCCGAGATGAACGCGTGGGTGATGGACGGGCCTTCCGTGCTCGGCGTCGAGACGACGAATGATCGCGATGTCGTGATCCGTGTCGTCGCCGAGACACGGCCGGCCAGGAAGATCGAGGTCGAACGCCTCCTGCGGGCCCGCATCACCCAGAGGCTGGCCGAACGCGGGATCAGGGCTCCCGTCCTGATCGCCCCGCCGCCGACCGCGCCGGAAGCGTGAGCCCCGCCTGACCGTCCTAGGGCCGGGCGGCCGGTAGGCTTTCGGCACGATGGGTCGGATGCCGTTCAGCCTGGTCGAGTCGCTCCAAGAGGGCCTCGCGCGCGAGCACTACCTCGCGGACCGGGGCCTGTCCACGGCGATCTTCCTCGCCGTCTCGCTCGACAAGCCGCTCCTGCTCGAGGGCGAGGCCGGCGTGGGCAAGACCGAGGTCGCGAAGGTGCTCGCGTCGCTCCTGGACCGCGAGCTGATCCGTCTCCAGTGCTACGAGGGCATCGACGCGAGCCAGGCGCTCTACGAGTGGAACTACTCCAAGCAGCTGATCGCGGTCCGCGCGATGCAGGACGTGACGGCAGAGGCCAGCGTCGAGGACCTGTTCGGCCCCGAGTACCTGGTCGAACGCCCGCTGCTCGCCGCGATCCGCGCCGGCTCGAAAGCCGTCCTGCTGGTCGACGAGCTCGACCGCGCCGACGACGAGTTCGAGGCGTTCCTGCTCGAGGTCCTGTCGGAGTTCGCGGTGACGATCCCCGAGATCGGCCGCGTGGCCGCGGAGGAGCCGCCGGTGGTCATCGTGACGTCGAACCGCACGCGCGAGCTCCACGACGCGCTCAAGCGGCGCTGCCTGTACCACTGGATCGACCATCCGGCGCTCGACCGCGAGATCGAGATCATCCGCGCCCGCGCGCCCGAGGTCCCCGAGGCGCTGGCGCGCGACGTCGCGACCGCGGTGAGTCGGCTGCGGGGTTTCGATATCGCCAAGCGCCCCGGCGTGGCCGAGACGATCGACTGGGCCAACGCGGTCTCGTTCCTTGGTGCCGAGCACCTGGACGAGGAGACCGCCGCGGCGACGCTCGGGACGGTGTTGAAGGATCACGACGATCAGCAGCTCGCGGTCGACCGGCTCGGCGAGGTCGTCGATGGTCGCGAACGCTCCTGAGCCCGAGGTCCTCGAGCGCCTGATCGGGTTCGGGCGCGACCTGCGCCGTAAGGGTCTGCCGGTCGGGACCGGGCGCATCATCACCTTCTGCCGCGCCGCGGGCGCGCTCGGGCTCGTCGAACGCGACGACGTGTACTGGGCCGGCCGGTCCTCGTTGATCTCGCGTCCGGAGGACGTCGAGGCGTTCGACGAAGCGTTCGCCGCGTGGTTCGGGACCGGGTTCCGCCTGCAGCTGCCGATGCCCGGGTCGCCGCCGGACGTCGACGCGACGGCCGAGGACGAGCGCGCGCTCGAGGGAGACGCGCTTGACGACCGCGTGCTGGCTCGCGAATGGCACGAGCTCGAGGAGGACGCGCTCACGGAGGGCGAGGCGTCGATCCGGATCGTGGCGAGCGCCGCCGAGATGCTGCGCGAGAAGTCGTTCGGCGATCTCACCGAGGAGGAGCGGGTGCGCGTGACGCACCTGATCCGAAAGCTCGCGCTCCAACTCCCGATGCGCCACACCCGCCGGTACCGCGCCGCGTCCTCGGGTCCTCGGTTCGACGTGCGCCGAACGCTCCGCCGCTCGCTCCGTACGCAGGGCGAACCGTTCCATCGCGCGTGGCGAGAACGCGGACGCCGCACACGACCGCTCGTGTTGATCCTGGATATCTCGGGCTCCATGGCGCCGTACTCGCGGGCGCTGATGCAGTTCGCGTTCGCGGCGATGGCTGCGGGCCGGCGCGTCGAGGTGTTCTGCTTCGGGACGCGCCTGACGCGCGTCACGCGAACGCTCCGCACGAAGGATCCCGACCGGGCGCTGCGCGAGATCGGCCACCTGGTCGAGGACTGGGAGGGCGGCACGCGGATCGGCGCCTCGCTCAAGGAGCTCGTGGACGGCTGGAGCCAACGGGCGTCGATCCGCGGCTCGGTCGCGGTGATCTGCTCGGACGGGCTCGAGCGCGGCGAGCCCGACGTGCTCCGAGAGCAGATCGCCAAGCTTCGGCGCCTTGTCCACAAGATCGTCTGGGTGAACCCGCTCAAGGGGAGCCCGCACTACGAGCCGCTCGCGCGCGGCATGGCGGCGGCGCTCCCCTCGATCGACGAGTTCCTGCCCGGCCACAACCTCGAGAGCCTGGAGGAGCTCGCCCGCGCCCTCGCCGACTAGGGCGAGGGCGCGAGCGCGGTGGCGAGCGCGTCCTCCCACGCTTGCGTCATGACCGCGTACCCGAACGTGGTCGGATGGAAGTCGTGGTCGAATCGCTCCATGCAGGCGAACGTCCACTGGCACACGCGCGCGACGTTGATCGGGACATCGCCGGCGCGCGTGTGCACGATCGTGCCGAAGTCCGTGGTCGAGAACGCCTGCTCGATGTCGGCCACGGGCACGTCGAGCGCCGCGTACGTCCGCTCGAGCGTGTCGTTGATCGAGGTCCACACGTCCGCGATGGCCATCACGACGTCGTGGCGAACGCCCGGGGCGGTCCACAGCGCGAGGAGCGGATCGGGGTAGTTCGAGCCCACGATCGGCACGTCGGGATCGGCCGCCCGCAACGTCTCGACGATGGTCGTCAGGCGGTCCGAGATCTTCGGGAGGAGCTCGTCGATGCACGCCTGATCGAATTTCAGGGCTCCGAACCGGAAGCATCGGAACGAGTCGTTCGAGCCGATCTGGAGCGTGACGAACGCGACGTCCCCGCTCTGGAGCACCGCGACCGCCTGGTCGAGCTGCGTGCCTTCGGGGTACGGACACAGGCGCCTCGGCCGGTCGATCGTGTTCGTCCGCTCGCCGGGACAGCCGAGCTTGACGAGTCGTAGATCCGGGATCTGCGCTTGCTCGAGCTGAGAGACCTGTTCCGCGTAGCCGTCGTGCGTGTCGCCCGTCGGCTGGAAGCTCGCCGCAAGCGAGTCTCCGAGGGCGAGGTACACCCGGTCGGGTGGCGACCCGGCGGTCGGTGGTGCCTTCTCGCCGGCCGCCCGGGCGGGAAGGGCAGCGCCGACGACCAGGAGCAGTGCTCCCAGGGCGGTGAGCGCACGCTGCGATCGAACGGACCTCGTTCCGATACCCATGTCGAACCTCCTTCGCTCCGAATGACGAGCCGACCGTAGCGACGGGCCAGAGGCGGCGCATCGATGACAGCCCGCGTTCCGGTGCAGGGATTTCCCTGATGACCCCCGACCCTGGAGGTGTCACCATGGGCCGCACCCGCGACGCCGGGTGCGAGGCGGCCGGGAAGAGAGGACGTGATGGACAGGGCGGGGAGGATCGCGTTCGCGGTCGCCGTGCTGACGCTGCTCCTGGTGGTCGCGACGGCGGTGCTGTTCACGTTCGACGGCGCGATCGGTTCGGACCCGGTCTCGAACGTGCTCGTCCTCGTGGCGGTGGCGTGCTACGCGGTGGTCGGCGGTCTGATCGCGTCGCGGCTCCCGCGGAACGCCTGCGGATGGCTGCTGCTGCTGATCGGTCTCGGGCTCGTGGTGACGACCGGCACGGATGTGGCCACGACGGTCGCTCTCCGAGAGGGTCGCACGGAGCTCGCGACCTGGACCCTGTGGCTGAACTCGTGGCTCCTGGTCGTGACGGTATGGCAGGGGATCGTCCTGTACCTGCTCGTGTTCCCCTCCGGACTCCTGCCGTCCCGGCGGTGGCGGCCGTTCGTGATCGGGATGCTCGCCCTTTCGGTCCTGGGCGCCGTCGCGCACATGGCGCAGCCGTGGGAGGGCGAACCGATCACCAACCCCGTGTCGATCCCGGGCGTCTCGTCGGTCGCCGACACGTTGTTCGTGGCGATCTCGCTGGCCTTCGCCGCGGCCGCGATCGTCGTTGTCGTCTCGGTCGTCGTGCGGTTCCGGCGCGCCTCCTCGTCCGACCGGCAGGCTTTGCGGTGGCTGGCGGTCGTCGGCGTCCTGGCCGCCACGCTCCTCGTGGTCGCGATCGCCGCCGGCGCGCTCGGGTTCGACCGGATCGGTGATCCGTTCGGGGTCGCGTTCCTGCTCGTGGTGGTGCTCGGCCTCCCCTCCTCCGCGGCGGTCGCGCTGCTCGGGCATCACCTCCGCGGTATCGAGGTCGTGGCGAACCGCTCCCTCGTCTACGCGAGCCTCGCAGCTACGATCACGGCGATCTACGGGGTGGTCGTGGCGGGGGTCGGCGGCGTCGTGGGCGGTGGCGATCGAGCGAACGTGTTCGCTGCGGTGGCCGCGACGGCGGTGGCGGCGGTCGTGTTCCAGCCGGCCCGCCGGCGTGCTCACCGATTCGCCGACCGGCTGATCTACGGGGATCGTGCCTCGCCCTACCAGCTCCTGGCGACGTTCACCGAACGCCTCGACGAGGCGACGCTCCCGGAGGTGCTGCCGCGCATGACAGCCCTGGTCGCCGAGGGGACGGGTGCGGAGAGGGTCCTGATCTGGCTCCGCACCGGCACCGAGCTGCGAGCCGCGGCTGCCTGGCCGTCCGGGACGGCGCTGCCGGTGGCGAAGCAGATCGCCGACGGCGAGCTGCCGAGCATGCACGACCCCGCGTTCGCGGTCCTTCACGGGGGAGAGCTGCTCGGCGCGATCACGGTGTCGATGCCGCCGAGGGAGCCGCTGACCCCGGCGACCGAGCGCTTGTTGGACGACCTGTCGTCGCAGGCGGGGCTCGTGCTGCGCAACGTCGCGCTCGTCGAAGAGCTGCAACGGTCGCGCCAGCGTCTCGTCACCTCGCAGGACGAGACGCGACGGCGGCTCGAACGCGACCTGCACGACGGCGCGCAGCAGCGGTTGGTGACGCTGTCCCTGGACCTGCGGATGGCTCGCGCGCGCGCCGATGCGAGCGGCGACGTCGAGCTCACGACGAGGCTCGACGCGGCCGAGCAGGAGCTCGCGCGGTCGCTGGCCGAGCTCCGCGAGCTCGCGCGCGGGATCCACCCGGCGATCCTCACGCAGAACGGGTTGGGCGCCGCGCTCCGGTCGCTGGCGGAGCGGTCCGCCGTCCCCGTCGAGCTGCGGTCGGCCCCCGAACGACGCCTCCCACCCGAGATCGAGGCGACCGCCTACTTCTTCGTCTCCGAAGCGCTCGCCAACGTGACGAAGCACGCCGAGGCCTCGCGCGCATGGATCGCCGCGGAGGACGGTGGCGAACGGCTCACGATCGAGGTCCGCGACGACGGCGTCGGCGGCGCCGCCCTGAACGGCGGCTCCGGTCTACGGGGTCTCGCGGACCGCGTGGAAGCGGTCGGTGGTCGCGTCGACGTTCGGAGCGATCCCGGGGAGGGCACCGTCGTGCGCGCGGAGATCCCGTGCGCGTAGCAGTGGCCGACGACGCGGTGCTGTTCCGGGAGGGCGTCACGCGGTTGCTGACGGAGGCGGGGTTCGAGGTGGTCGGTCAGGCCGCCGACGCGGACGAACTCCTCGCGATCGTCCGCGAGGCGCCGCCGAGCCGGCTCCCCGAGGTGGCGGTCGTGGACATACGGATGCCTCCCTCGCACACCACCGAAGGCCTTGTCGCCGCCAAGACGATCCGCGCCGAGCATCCGGAGATCGGTGTCCTCGTCCTATCCCAGTACCTCGAGACCGAGCACGCGATGGACCTCCTAGGGGACGGGACTGGCGGGACCGGGTACCTGCTGAAGGATCGCGTGTCGGACCTCGACGGGTTCCGCGATGCCGTTCGGCGCGTGGGGGAGGGCGGTTCCGCCGTCGATCCCGAGGTGATCGCGCAGCTCGTGCACCGTCGTCGCGCCGTCGATCCGATCGCCGAGCTCACCGAACGCGAACGCGAGGTCCTCGGGCTCATGGCGCAGGGCTGCTCCAACCGGGCGATCGGCGCCAACCTTTCGCTCAGCGAGAAAACCGTCGAGGCACACGTGCGCGGGATCTTCACGAAGCTCGGGCTCCTGCCGGCCCCAGACGAGAACCGTCGGGTCCTCGCCGTGCTGGCGTTCCTGCGTTCCGACTGAGGGGCGCATCTAGGATGAAGGCATGACCGAGCCGGCCGACGAACCGAAGGGACGCGTCCGGCGGATGGGTCGGCTGACCGAGCCGGCCGAGGAGGGTCTCCTCACCTACGGCGAGTACCTCGCCGTGCCCGAGCTGATCGGGCTCCAGCGGCTGCGTTCGGATCCGCCGGTGCACGACGAGCTCCTGTTCATCGTCGTCCATCAGGCGTACGAGCTGTGGTTCAAGCAATTGATCTTCGAGCTCGAGTCGGTCCGCGATCGGCTGTTCGAGGGCGACGCCGAACGCGCTCGTCACTACCTCACGCGGGTCCACGCGATCGAACGCATCCTGGTCGACCACATCCAGGTGCTCGAGACGATGAGCCCCCAGGACTTCCTCGAGTTCCGCTCGCTGCTCACGCCGGCCTCGGGGTTCCAGTCGGCCCAGTTCCGGGAGGTCGAGTTCCTCTCCGGCCTCAAGCAGCCCGGGTACCTCCGCGATCTCGCGGCCTCACCCGCCGAGCTCGAACGGCTCGCGCGCCGGCTCGACGAGCCGACGGTCTGGGACGGGTTCGTCGCCCTGCTCGAACGCCACGGGCTCCCGATGCCCGAGGACGACGAGGACGCGCGTCGCGAGAGCCTGCTGCGGATGGCCCGCGAGGCCGAGCACGCCTCGCTGTTCGCCGCGGCGGAACGGCTCGTCGATCACGACGAGGGGTTCGCGCAGTGGCGGTACCACCATGTGCTGATGGTCGAGCGAGAGATCGGCGCCAAGTCGGGCACCGGCGGTTCGTCCGGCGTGGAGTACCTGCGCTCGACGCTGAGCAAGCGCTTCTTCCCGGAGCTGTGGGGTCTGCGCTCGCACCTCTAGCCGTCTACCGCTCCCCTGGGCGAGGTCGGAGCGGCGGGACCCGCCGTCCCTGCGCCGAGTCCTCGATCAGCGTCTCGAGACGCCGCTCCCTGGTCTCGGGCTTCTTGGCGCTGGCCACCCAGTACACAGCGGTGGTCCGGTAGCCCTTCGGCTGCGTCTGGAACCACGCCCAGGCCTCCTTCTTGGTCCGGAACCTCCGCTCCTGGGCCGGGTCGAGCTTCGCCAGGTGGCGCTGCTCGTACGAGTAGGGCGCGGTCCCCTCGCGCCGCTCGCGGAACGCCTTCAGCCCGGCGGCGCGCATGCGTCGCCGTTTCGTCAGCTCCTCGACGCGGCGGATGTTCACCGCGCTCCAGTTGCTGGTCGGCTTCCTCGGCGTGAACCGGTTCATGTAGGTCTCCTCGTCGATGCGCTGCCGTATGCCGTCGATCCAGCCGAAGCACAGCGCCTCGTCGACCGCCTCCGGCCAGGTGATGCTCGGCCGGCCCGAGCCCTTCTTGTAGAGCCCCATCCACAGCTCGGTCGCCGTCGTGTGGTGCTCCTCGAGCCAGGTGCGGAACTCCTTCGCGGTCGCGAAGAAGACGGGCTTCACGTTCGGGCCCGGACGTAGCCGTCGATCAGCTCGAGCAGTCGCGGCCGGCCGAACGAGTCGTCGTGCCCGCCGTGCACGATCCGAAGCGGGACCTCGCGCAACCGCTCCATGCTCCGGACGTAGTCGGCGATGTTCGACTCGGGGAGCTCGTCCAGCAGGATGCCGCTCTCGTAGACGCAGTCGCCGGAGAAGAGCGTCCGCGTCGCCTCCTCCCACAGGCCGATCTCGCCCGGCGTGTGACCCGGGAGGTGCAGGACCGTGATCCGCCGGTCGCCGAGATCGATCTCGTCGCCCTCGTCGACGATGCGCGTCGGCGCCACGGACGCGACGGCGTAGGCACCCAGATCGAACCCCTCGTGTGGGATCGCGTCGAGCAGCGACGCCGGTGGGTCGTAGCCCGAGAGCTCCTCGGGCGGGTAGTCCTCGATCCGGAGCGAGGCGAACCCGTCCGCGTTCGCGACCGCCTCCGCGTCGTCGCGGTGCACGACGACTTCCTCGAACTCGTGCAGCCCGCCGGTGTGGTCGAAGTGCCGGTGCGTCGCCACGGCGACCACGGGGCGTTCGAACAGGTCGGCGAGCTCACGGCGAAGGGACCCGATCCCGAGTCCCGTGTCGACCAGGACGTCCCGGTCGCGTCCCCGGACCAGGAACAGGTTCGCCTGCAGGAAAGGGTCGACGTGCTTCTCGCGGATCCGCAGGACGCCGTCGTCGACGGTCTCGTGCTCGAACCATCGCTCGGCCACACGCACGCGCGCGATGCTAGCGGCTTGACGCGATGGTCCCTGCCGGGATACGACCGGTCCCCACCGACGGGAAGGAGGCTGGGATGGCGACGGATCTGTCGATCTCGCTCCCCGACGAGCCGGGCGGTCTCGCGAAGGCCGCGAAGGCGCTCGGGGAGGCCGGGGTGAACGTCGAGGGCATCGCGGGTCTGGGGGGCGGGGGCCACGGGCACGTCCACCTGCTGGTCGAGGACGGCGGTGCCGCTCGGAGCGCGCTCGAGGGCGCGGGGGTCACGATCGAGGGCGAGCGCGAGGCCGTGGTCGTCGACGTCTCGAACGAGGACCGGCCGGGCAAGCTGGGCGAGGTGACGCAGGCGATCGCGGACGCCGGGGTGAATCTCGCCGCCTGCTACGTGGCGTCGCGTTCGCGGGTGGTGTTCTCCTCGGACGACCCGGCGGCGCTTCGGTCGGCGCTCGGCGCCTGAGGCCGAGCACGCGTTTGACGCCGAGCGGCACTGAGCGTAGACCCTCCCTCACGGACCCCTTAAGGAGGCGCCGATGAAGGACCTCACCATCTCCCTCGAGGACCGGCCCGGGACCTTCGCCGATCTCGGCGAGGCGCTCGGCAAGGCCGGGATCAACATCGAGGGCATGTGCGCCGTCACGAGCGAGGGGCGCGGCATCATCCACCTGCTCGTGGCGGATGCGGACGGGGCGCGGAGCGCGCTCGAAGGCGCGGGACTCAAGGTCGAGGGGGAGGCCGAACCACTGGTCTCCGATCTCCCCATGGATCAGGTCGACCGGCCCGGCGCCGTGGGTGCCATGGCCCGGGCGATGGCCGATGCCGGCGTCAACGTGCAGGTCGCGTACCTGGCAACCAAGAACCGCGCGGTGCTGGTCACGAGCGACAACGCGAAGGCGCGTCAGGCGCTCGGCACCTGAGGTAGCCGGAGGGAGGCGGCCGGGGCCGCCTCCGACGGCTCGGCCGCGTACGCGAGGTCGAGGATCTCGACCGGGTGCAGCACCCGGATCGCCGACCCGAGCTCGCGGAGGCCGGCCGCCATCTGCATCGTGCAGCCGGTATTCGCGCTCGCCACGACCTCGGCGCCGGTCGACGCGACGGCCTCGGCTTTGCGGCGACGGAGCTCGGACGACATCTCCGGCTCGAGGACGTTGTAGAGGCCGGCTGCGCCGCAGCACATATCTCCGCCGGGCACGTCGAGCACCTCAACGCCCTCGATCGTGCGGAGCAGCGCGCGCGGCTGCTCCCGGAGGTGTTGGACGCGGAGCGCGTGACACGCGTCGTGGTACACGACGCGCTCGAACCCGGGTCGGCCCCTCGGACGGTCCGAGAGCCCTTCGTCGTGGAGGAGCTCCGTCACGTCGCGGACCTTCGTCGAGAGGGCGCGGGCCGCGTCGCTCGGGATCAGGTCGCCGAGCTGCTGCAGGTGCGCGCCGCAGCCCGCCGCGTTCGTCACCACGACGTCGACGCCGGCGAACGCGCGCAGGTTGGGTTCGGCGAGCTCGCGCGCGGTGTCGAGCCGCCCGTTGTGGGCGGCGAGGGCCCCGCAGCAGACCTGCGCTCGGGGGACCACCACGCGCCACCCGTTCCTCGCCAGCACCCGGATCGTCGCGAGGTTCACGCCGCGGAACCATCGATCCTGCACGCAGCCGCTCAGCAGCGCCACGGTCCCGCGCTCCTGGCCGGCGGGCGGCGTCTCGCGGGGGAGGCGGCGGAACAGCGCGGAACGTTTGGGGGTGAGCGCGCGGATGCGTTTCGGGAGCGCGAGGCGCGCGAGAGGCTGCACCGCCGCGGCGAGCCACAGCAGCTTCTTCCGAGGGAGCGCGATGTCGAGCCCCAGCCACCGGAGGAACCTCGATCGCCGCGACCTCAGCGGCTCCACCTGGACGCGCGCCCGCTCGACCATCCGTCCGAATGGCACGTGCGAGGGACAGACGTCCTCGCAGGCCCGGCACGCGAGGCACAGATCCATGAAGTGCGCGAACGTCTCGTCGGGTTCGGACCGGCCCTCGGCCACCGAGCGCATCGCCGTGATCCGGCCACGGGGCGACGCCGACTCCTCGCCGGTGACGCGGTAGGTGGGGCAGTGGGGCAGGCACAGCCCGCACGCGACGCAGGCCGCCAGGTCCGCGTCGGCCGGCGCGTCGACCGGGAACCGCCACCTCGGTCCGAGGTCGGGCATCGGTCCGACGAACCGCACCCCGTCGGGCATCTCGCCGCCGAGCGGGACGCCGCCCTCCGCCCGATCACTCTCGGTGTGCACGCGACCGATGTTAGACCGCGGGTCCTCGAACTGAGCCACGACGGAGCTGAGGATCCGACCTGCGATCCTTGGTCGTGGGCGGAGAAGTGGCGCCATCCTCACCGCCTGGCCTCACGTCACGCTGACTGACTACCCGATCGCCGTGATCATGTCGGTCTGGATCTGCGTCTGGGTCAGGGCGGTGTTGTAGATGCGGATCTCGTCGATCGTGCCCGCGAAGTACTGGCCGAAGATGCTGTCGCCGCCGATCTGCAGGGGGCTGGCCGAAGTCGCGAGCGTCCCGGTGACGGCCGTGGTCCTTACGAGATTCCCGTTCACGTAGAGCTTGAGCGCCGCCCCGTCGTACGTGGTCGCGAGATGCGTCCATGTGTTGGTCGCGAGCGGCGCCGTACCGAAGGCCTTCGAACTGACGCCTCCGATGATCCCCGCGCCCACCGGCTTGCCGGCGTTGGTGGAGCTCGCCTCCAGGAAGTAGTTGTCCTTGCCCTTGTAGATCACGTCGCGCCACTTGCTGGTGATGGTGGTGGGGTTCACCCATGCCTCCAGCGTCATCGCCGTGGTCAATTGCAGGGAGGCTGCGTTGGGCACGTCCACGCGCGACGAGGTGCCGTTGAACGACAGCGCGCCGTTGATCTTGCCCGAGCCGGTCCACGTGGCTCCCGCGAGCGTGCCGGTGTTGCCGTTGCCCGAGGCGTCGGCGACCGTCGTGCCGGCGCCCTCGTCGAACGAGTAGGCGGCCACGAGGTTCGCGAGGGAGCTCGCGGTGAACGTGGCCACGTAGGAAGCAGCTTGGTCTGGCGTCGTGATGGTGTGGGTCCGGGCACCCAGGTCGCTCCATGAAGCGAATGCGTAACTCGTCGAGCCCTGCACCTGATCAGGGGCTCCGAGCGCGTGTTGGAAGCCCTTCAGCGAATCGACCACGAAGGGCGTGGTCTTGCTGATCCCGTCGAGCGTCACGGTGAGCCCGCTGGGGGCCGAGTCGACGTTCAGGTTGACCTTGTCCGGCCAGATCGTGACGGAGGAGCTCTGCTGCAAGCCGTCGGCGTCGGTGACGGTCAGGATCACCTCGTATCGGGTGTTCCCGGTGAAATCGTGTCCCGAGACGGGGATGTCGAACGTGAGATCCCTCACGCCGTTCACGGGACCGATCCCTGGGTGGAGGTGGTTGTCGTGGTGGAAGACGATCGTCCATGAGAAGGCACTGTCGGGCAGGACGTTTCCATGAGCATCGGTTCCGTCACCGCTGATGAGGATCTGGTCGCCCGCCTTGAACAGCGCTCCGTCGGCCGGAGACTGGATGACGCCGGTGGGGGGGTCTCCCACGACGATGAGCATCGACGTGAAGGCCGAATCCGTGCCGTCAGAAACCGTCAGCGTGGCCTGGTATCGCCCGATCGACGTGTAGCGGTGAACCGGCCCCGCCTGCGTGGAGGTGGCGCCGTCACCGAAGTCCCAGCCGTAGGTCAGCGTCTCTCCTTCAGGATCGAACGACCCACCACTCGAGAAGGTCACGTCCAGCGGCGGCGACCCGTGGTCCGGGGTCGCAGATCCGACGGCCACGGGTGGCTGGTTGCCGGTCCCGAGGAACCTCATCCGCCGAAGGGTCCCCGCGTTGAAGCTTCCTCCCCCACCCGTCCCGGGTTGTACGGGACGCTCCGTGAAGCTGAAATCAAGATAGTAGAGGGCGCCGTCGGGACCCATCTGGAGCTGGATCGGATCCCCGACTGCCGGATCACCGAGCGCCCCGCTGAGCGGCTCGAAGTTGAAGACACCCGTCACGGTGGTACCCGCGGGGTTCAGCGTCAGCCTCTTGATCCAATGTTGCGTGTAGTCCGCGAAGAAGTAGCTGCCGCGATACTCGCTCGGGAACTGGGTCCCTCGATAGACGAAGCCCCCCATGATGGCGGCATTGAGTCCCGAGTGAGGGTAGGAGTAGATCGGATTCGTGATCCCGGCGATGCCGCAGGGGCCCTCGCACAGGGGCCAGCCGTAGTTGGCGCCTCGCACGATCAGGTCGACTTCTTCCACCGCGGTGTGCACATCATTCCCCCCGACATCACCCAAGTAGAGATTGCCCGTCACGGCGTCGAACGAGAACCGATAGGGGTTGCGCAGCCCGTACGCCCAGATCTCATCCTTGTTGCCCCCCGGTCCGTCCACGAACGGGTTGTCGGACGGGATGCTCCCGTCCCGGTTGATCCGGAGGATCTTGCCGTGGTAGCTGGTGAGGGACTGCGAATCTGACGCTTGGCCGTTGTCGCCGATGGAGACGTACAGCTTGCCGTCCGGACCGAAGACGACCGACGCACCGTGGTGAGAATCGGTGTTGTTGACGTCATCTTCCCAGAGGACCAACTCGCTGCCGGGGATCGTGCTGTTCCAGTCGGATGCGGCCGTGAACCTCGAGACTCGATCGCGATACCCGGCGCCTTGGGCGTGCGCGTAGAAGACGTAGTAGAAGTTGTTGGTGGGGAAGTTGGGGTCGAGCGTGAGGCCGTGCAACCCGGCATCGCCCTGAGCCACCGCGTTCGGGATCGCGTTGAAGGGCGTCGAGTCCGGCTGGATGGCGCCCGGCTGGACGACCCTGATCGTCCCGTTGACCTGGCCCATCAGCATGCTTCCGTCCGGGAGGAAGACCATGCTCGTCACGAGATTGAGGTTCTGTACCACGACCTCATTCGTGAAGGTCGATGTCGAGGCGGTCGCGACGTTCGAGTACGGTCCTGAGGTGTTGCCGTTGTCTCGCGCGCGGACCCGGTAGCTGTACGAGCCGTTGGCCGCGAGACCCGTGTCATCGAACGCCAGGGTCTGCGCGTTGGTGCTCGCGATCTGGGAGAAGTTGGTGGGAGTGGCATCGCACCCTGTGCCCTGACAGCGTTCGACCAGGTAGTTCGCGACCCCGACGTTGCTGGTCGAGGCGGTCCACGTGAGGTCGACCTCGGTGCTGCTCACGGCCGAAGCGACGAGGTTGCCCGGGGCGGACGGACCGGTGCCGGGAACGGTTCCGATCGCCGTGGTCATGTCGGTCTGGATCTGCGCCTGGATCAGGGCGGCGTTGTAGATGCGGATCTCGTCGATCGTGCCCGCGAAGTACTGGCCGAAGATGCTGTCGCCGCCGATCTGCAGGGGGCTGGCCGAAGTCGCG
>Ga0207708_10001608_pt1 | contig 16828 bp, 18 predicted proteins | sample KBSK5101metaG_FD_184340 | JGI IMG/M metagenome (GOLD analysis project Ga0207708, IMG submission 184340) | Corn, switchgrass and miscanthus rhizosphere microbial communities from Kellogg Biological Station, Michigan, USA - KBS K5-10-1 metaG... | ecosystem: Host-associated > Plants > Roots >...
GAGGACAGCTTGTCTCCCGAAGGCAGGTTTCTGGCTACCGACTCCGCCAGTTCGGACGACTGTTCAAGCTCACCTTGTCGTACGAGAATCTCGGCTCTTACCAGCACGGCGCGCGGATCATGTGCCGCCGCCGCACCGCACTCTTCAAGCCAGCGTTCGAGTGTCTCCAGGCGGCCAGCGGCGAGAAACTCGGGTGCAGCCTCACCGACGATTTCTGTCGCGGCGATCAGATCCTCCGCATAGACAGCTATGTCAAACGCGTCCTCCCATTGGTCTCGGCCTCTGGCATCCGATACAGCCTCATTGCAGAGTTGGCGCCAAGTATCCGGTTGCTCGGCACGCAGCTGTTGCCGAAGGAACGAGCGCAGGAGCGGATGAAACTCAAGTCTCGATGAACCGACCTGATGAAGTAGTCCTTCGGCAATGAGTCGCTCAATGACTTCCGAGCCTCGCTGTACATGCAGAACGGTGCGTGCGGTCCGTTCGTCGAGACTCAGTGGGACCGAAGCGCGCAATACGACGAGTGCCTCTTCCTTGGTGAGCCCACGGATCACCTCCTCCGCGAAGTAGCGGTACAGGGCTTCGGAGACCCGCTCGGTCGGGAGCTCGTGGGTTGTGGAGAGAGCTGCCAGGCCGATGAGGGCGGGCCAGCCTTCGGCCTGCTGGACGAGGGCATGCACCTGTTCGGTTGTACGGCCATCGAGAACGAGCGCAGCCTCGTCTGTCGTCATCGCCAGCTGCCCGCGGTCGATCTCCGTGATCTCGCCATAGAGGATTCGCCGCGCTGAGGCCCACTTCGGGCGGCGGCGGGCGGTCACGAGGACTGTCAGCGCAGGCGTCAGCGTCAGCAGCCAGTCCATGAACTCCTCGACCGGGGTCGAGTCTACGACGAGGTGGTAATCGTCAATGATCAGCAGGGCATCCGGCGGCCACCCTTCGAGGTCCTCCGAGAAGATCTCAGCTAGGGGCCGCGCCGCCCGTTCGGGAGTGTCGGCGACCCGTAGTCGCTGCTTAAGGCGATCGCCGACACCCGGGACAAGTGGGGTGATGACGTCTGCAAGGCCGGCTGAGAACGCTGCGACATCCGCCGAGGCGGAGGTGGCCCGGTACCAGACCACGTCGTCGCGGCCCTGCACCCATTCGGCCGCGAGCGTCGTCTTTCCGTAGCCGGCGGGCGCCGTGATGAGGATGGTCTGGGCCGTGTTCGCGTCGAGCAGGCGCGTAAGTCGGGGACGCCGGGCATGGCGGCGGAAGAGTGGTGGATACGACTCTCGGAGCGCTTCCATCGCGGCCGCGGCTGCCCGCCTGCGGGTCACGACAGTAGCGCGATTTGCAGGAGGTTTCCAACCCGGGGCATTCCGGCGCCCACGGCGGGCCGCGGGCGCCGGGCCGTTACCCCCCGAGTGGTCAGTCGGGCGTGCGGGAGTCGTCGCGCAGGCCTGCTGCCGGCTCGAGGCCTTCGAGAGGGTTCTCGCCGGTTGCATCTCTGAACGCGAGCGGGATCTGCCGTCGTCGGCTGACCCGCAGCTTGGAGCGCAAGATGTCCGAATGCGCCTTCGCCGTTCGAGGTGACACGCCGAGTCGTTCTGCGATCTCGACGTTTGAGCAACCCTCAGCGATCAGCTGGATTACCTGTCGTTGACGGGGTGTGAACCGGATGTCTTCGGGAAGAGTGATCATCGGCGGGCATGTTGTCGCGCGAGTCGCTCCTGCGCTATTGGCCGCGAGAGCGATTTCCGCCCTTACCCCTTAGGACGTATGAATGACGCGTCGTGGCCGCGTGCGTTCACCGCGTCGAGGTCAGCCTCCGAAAGCGCGCCGGCGCTCAAAAGCAGCTCGAGCTCGTCGCGCAGGTGCGTCCGCATCATCTCGGGCCCGTCCGTGGCGATCGTGAAGGCGACACCGCGGTCGGCGAACGTCCGGATCGTGTCGCGGAGACCGTCCTCGTCGGCGAGTGCGCGCGTGAGCAGGTTCGAGGTGGGGCAGATCTCGAGGACGGTGCCGGCCTCCACGAGCGCGCGCATGATCTCCTCGTCCTGAGCGGCGAGGATGCCGTGGCCAACGCGGGTGGGGCGGAGGGTCTCGACGACCTCGCCGACCTCCTCGATCCCGTGCGCGCCTCCCTCCTCGCCGACGTGGATGGTCACGCCGAGCCCGGCCGAGCGCGCCGTCTCCACCAGGGGCGCGAGGTCGCGGTAGGGATAGCGGCCCCCGTTCGGCCGCGGGCCGGCGATGTCGATGCCGACGACCCCGCGCGTCGCGTAGCGAATCGCCTTCTCGACGATCACCTCGTTCTGCTCGTGCGTGAACGTCCTGTCCATCATCAGGATGAGGCCGGCGCGCACGCGCGGGAACTCGAGCCGGGCGCGGTCGAGCCCGCGCACCGCGGCCATGATGATGTGGTCGAGGTCGCGCTCGCCGCCGCGGTTTCGCTTCATCGGGTTGAAGCGGAGCTCGAGCGTCGTGATGTTCTGGGAGATGTAGGCGCCCCCGATCGCGCCGTGCACCGAGCGCTCGACCGCGAGCGGGCTCGACTGGATCAGCTCCGTCCACTTGTAGATCTGGTCGAGCTCGGGAAGACCCTCGACGCCGCGCGGGTCGACGGTGACGAGGTCGACGAAATCCCAGTAGTCCTTGACCGGCAGCGAGATTCCCTGCTCGTGGGCGAGCGACCACATGACGGCGGGATCGACCGATCCGCCAAGGTGCGTGTGGAGCTCGGCCAGGCCGCCACGGGCGATCTCGGCGACGACGGCCCGAGCCTCCGTTTCAGACTCGACTGGCAACGGCCTCCGCGAGCTTCGTCCCGGCCACGCGATCGGGGATGGTCTCGAGCCGCCCGAGGGGCTCGGCGCTGAAGACGAAGCGGACGTAGCGCGCCGCCACCTCGTCGCCCCAGCCGGTCATCGCCGTGGCGGCGATCTGCGCGTCCTCGAGGAGGATCCGCGAGGCATCCGCGGGCGCGAAGCCGAGCGAGGCGACGTCGAGGAGGAGCGACCAGCCGCCGGCCGGGCTGACGATCGGCCAGCCTGGGAGGCCGGAGAGCATCGCGTCGCGGCGACGCTCGAGCTCGGCGACGCACTCGGCGACGTGGGCCTGGGCTCCACGCAGGACGGCGGTGGCCGCGAAGCGCGAGATCGCCACGGGCATCGTCGTGTTGTAGACGTGGGCCCAGCCCGCGTCGGTGACGGTGTCCGCGGGGCCGGCGACCCAGCCCACGCGCCAGCCGATCATCCGATGCTCCTTCGAGAGCGAGCCGACGACGACGGTCCGCTCCGCCATCCCCTCCATGCGCAAGGGGTGGAGGAGCGGGCGGCCGTCGAAGAGCAGGCGCTCCATCGCGGAGTCGTAGATGAGGAAGAGGTCGCGCTCGCGGCAGAGGTCGCAGACTGCGAGCCAGTCGTCCTCGTCGAGGTAGCCCCCCGAGGGCATGGACGGGCTCATGAGCAGGAAGCCGGTGGTCTTCGGGCCGACGAGGTCGTCGAGCCGCTCGCGGTCGAAGCGCCAGCCGTCCTCCTCGGCCAGGAAGGGGACGAAGCGCGGGACTCCGCCGGCGAGGCGGATGCGGTTGACGATCCCCGCGTAGGTCGGGTCGGTGACGATCACCTCGTCGCCGGGGTCGACGGTGCAGAGGAGGGCGTTCAGGAGCCCCTCCATGCCGCCGGCGGTGATGACGATCTCGCGCTCCGGGTCGTAGCGGTGGCCGGCTCGCTGGGCGGTGAAGTCGGAGATCGCGGCGCGCAGGTCGAGGTCGCCGGTGAACGGGAGCCAGCTGTTCGACTTCGGGTCGTCGAGCTTCGTGCGCGTGACCTCGAGCGCCTCGGGCGGGAGCGGGAGGTCCGTGTCGAGGTTCTCCATGCGGAGGATCGGGCCGCCGTGGCTGCCTCCCTTTTCCTCCGACGAGGCCGCGACGCGGTCGATCCCGAAGCCGACAATCCCCTCCAGCCGCTGGGCCCTCTTGATCATGAGAACGAGTCTATTCCGCCGATCCTGGACGGCGGGACTACCGCCGGGCGGAGCCCGGCTTCGCCTCCGCCTGACGACGGTGGCGGCAGGCTACTGCGCTCGCGGCCGCTTGCCGTACCACTCGTACTGTCTCGCGCCCGCCCGCTTGCATCCTTTGCCACCGCCGTCCCAGGAACGGCGGCGGGCCGGGTATGGTTTTTCCATGAAGGTGGGCATCGTCGTGCCCTACTCCTGGTCGTTTTGGGGGGGAGTCCAAGAGCACGCTGACCACCAGGCGCGGGCGCTCCGAGGTCTCGGTGTCGAGGCCAAGATCCTCATGGGTCACGATCCGCCTGGGCGCCTGACGAGGCTCCTGCACCCGAAGGAAGGCCGGCACACCCGCCCGCCCGACTACGTCATCCCGGTGGGCCGGTCGGTGATCGTGCCGGCGAACGCTTCGCTCCCGAACATCATTCTCTCCCCGCCCGCGATGCTGCGGATGCGGCGGATCTTCGCGGAGGAGCGCTTCGACGTGATCCACGTGCACGAGCCATACGCGCCGATCCTCTCCGCCTTCGCGCTCGTCGTCGCCGACTGCCCGACCGTCGCCACCTTCCACGCTGCCGGCGAGAAGCTCGGCTGGTATCCGCTGGCCAGGAGGACGTGGGGAATCGCGCTCGAACGGGCCGATCACCGGATCGCGGTGTCCGAGTTCGCGCGGAGGGCGGCCGAGCCGTACGCCGGCGGGCCGATCGAGGTGATCCCGAACGGGATCCTGCTCCCCCACCACTCCGACCCGGGTGGGCGAAACGGCAACGTCGTCTTCATCGGCCGCAACGAGCGGCGCAAGGGCCTGGAGGTCCTTCTGCGCGCATGGCCGGAGGTACGGGCTCAGACTCAGGCACGCCTTCGCGTCGTCGGCGCCGATCCTCTGTCCGTGCGCTGGCTGGCGCGCCGGCAAAGGCTCTCGCTTGACCGGGTCGATCTCCTCGGCGGGCTGTCGGAGGACGATCTGAGCGCTGAGCTCGAGGCGGCGAGCCTACTGGCCGCTCCGGCTCTGGGGGGCGAGAGCTTCGGGATGGTGCTCACACGCGCCTTCGCAACGGCGACGCCCGCGGTCGCATCCGACATCGAGGGCTATGCGGCAGTCGCCGACGAGTCGAGCGCGGTGCTCGTCCCGCCCGGCGACGTCGCGGCGGTGGCGCAGGCGATCGTGGAGCTCCTCCACGACGAGCCTCGGCGCGCGGCCCTGGGAGCAGGAGCGCGCGAGGTCGCCGAGCAGTACTCATGGGACCGGATCGGGCGCCGCCTCGTCGAGATCTACGAGCAGCTTGCGGTGGGAGCCACCTCCGAACGGGCCGCCGCCTGATGCAGCGGCTGCCGCAGAACCCGATGGTCCGCCTCGCGATCCTCGCGCTCGCCGTGGCGATCACGGTCGCGCTCGTCATCTGGCACGGCCCGGACACCGACCTTGTCGCCAACGCATTCGAGGCCGTCACGTGGTCGTGGGTGGCAATCGCGGTCGGCCTCAATCTGCTGTCGGTCGTGGTGCGCACCTCATCCTGGCGCGTGATCATCCTCCAGGCGATCCCGAAGCCGTGGCCGTCGTGGCGGGTGGTCTTCTCGGCGTTCTGCGTCGGGCTCCTCGGGAACGTCGCGCTGCCTGGCCGCGTTGGAGAGCTCGCGCGCGTGGCTGTGATCACACGGCACCTGCGCCGCCGCCCGGGAACCTGGGCGACGATCGTCGGCACGGTCTTCGCGCATCGGCTCTTCGACGTCGTCGCAGCGACCGGCCTCGTCGTCTACGTCCTCTACACCTCGCGCATCCCGGACTGGGCGAAGCCGGCGCTCGCGGTCGTGATCGGCGTCGGGCTCGGCCTCCTCATCGCCGCGTTCCTCCTCGCAAGGCGGCATCCCCAGCCGACGCGCGAGGCTCCCGAAGACTCCGGTGCCGTTCGCCGGCTGATCGCGATGGCGCGCGCGGGCCTCACGGTGCTGCGCCGTCCCGCGCCCGCGATCTGGGCGCTCTGCTTTCAGCTTCTCGGTTGGACCGCGCAGCTCTTCGCCGTGTGGGCGGCGATGATCGCCTTCCAGATCCACGCGGGAGTGCACGCGGCCGCACTCGTCCTCCTGCTCATGAACGTCGTCACGCTCTTCCCGTTCTGGCCCGGAAACGTCGGCCTTCTCCAGGCGGCGATCGCGTTCGCGCTCCTCTCGTACGGCGTCTCGTACGCGCACGGCTTCGCGTTCGGCGTCGGGCTGCAGGCGATCGAAGCTTCGGTAGGCGTGGGCCTCGGCCTTTTCTATCTCGCGCGCGAGGGCTTCTCCTTCGCGAACCTGCGCCGCATGCCCGACGTGACCGACGTCGAGGTCGAAGAGGACGGCCGGGTCGAGCGGATCGCCTAGAAGGTCAGGGGCGTCCGGTAGAAGGCGATCGCCGCGACCGTGAGCATGAGGAGGCCGGCACCGAGGATGACGAGCGCGCTGTACGCGACGATCACTCCTCCGTTCACGTCCTTCCCGGTCCGGCGACGGTCCCGCGCCGCGAGCACCGCGCTCGAGATCGCTGCGGCCAGCCCGCACGGGATCGCGAGCAGGACGGCCGAGTCGAGGTGCTCGTGGGGCAGGAGTAGCGCGAGCAGCACGGGAAGTGCGATCCCGAGGAACGTCGCCGCCAGGAGCCCGATGTCGCTCGACGCCATGGAACAACGGTAGGCGAGATTCCGGATCGCGCCCGAGTCGTCGTCAGCCCGGGTCCGCTCAAGGGCGTCCTCCGCGCTGCCGGAGCGGCGCACGCTCTGGCCGCCGGTCTCGTGCGCGCCGGAGCCGACGTCGACGAAGCACCGATGGCAGACGGCGGGGAAGGCACGGCGGAGGCCCTGTGCACCGCTCTCGGCGGAGAGTGGCGCTCGGCCTCGGTCTCCGATCCGTTCGGGCGATCGGTGGAGGCCCGCTTCGCGCTGCTCCCGGATGGAAGGGCGGTCGTGGAGGCGGCGGAGGCGGTCGGGCTTGCCCGCCTCGCTCCCGACGAGCTCGATCCGATGCGCGCCTCCAGCCGAGGGCTCGGCGAGCTGATCGCCGCCGCGCTCGGCACGGGCGCGACCCGGCTCGTCGTCGGGTTGGGCGACAGCGCAACGGTCGACGGCGGCGCCGGTCTCCGCGAGGTTCTCGACGCTCTTCCCTCCGACACGGTGGTCGCGTGCGACGTCGCCAACCCACTGCTCGGCGCGCGGGGCGCGGCGCGTGCATTCGGGCCTCAGAAGGGCGCCTCGGCGGCGCAGGTAGAGGAGCTCGAGAGACGCCTTGCCGCCGAGCCGGCTCTCGCTCCCTTCGCGCGCCTTGCCGGTGCCGGCGCTGCGGGAGGTCTCGGCGCCGCCCTTGCCGCGCTCGGTGCCACGCTCGTGCCGGGTGCGGAGCTCGTGGCGGAGGCGATCGGGCTACGACGGCGCCTCAAGGGCTCGGCGCTTGCAGTCTCCGGCGAGGGAACCGTGGACGCAGCGTCTCAGGAAGGCAAGGTCACCGGCCTCGTGGCCGCCCTGGCGGCGGAGGCCGGAGTGCGCTGTGTCATCTTCGGCGGACGGGTCGAGAGCGAGCTACCCGACGCGCAGACCGTCGCCCTCAGCGGCGACCCGAGTCGAGCCGAGGCCGACCTCGAGGAGCTCGGCGAGAAGCTGGGGCGGGAGGTCTAGCCTCCGGGCGGACGTGGCTCTTCGAGGGCCTGCTCGTCGCGAGCGCCGTGGGCTTCCTGCTCGAGCTCGTCCGCGACCTCTTCCTCCGTCTCGACGGGCTCGAGCGTGTCATCCGTCGCCTGCCCTTTCCGGCGCCGCCAGAAGTTGTCGAACCAACCCATGAGCCCCCTCCTTACTCGTGCGCTTGTGCGGCGCGGAGACGCTGGGCGAGCGTCTTCAGGAGCGCCCACGCCACCTGCGGGTGATCCTCGACGAACGGCTTGAACTCCCAGGAAGTCATCCCGTATGCGGTCACGTCGGTCGCAGCGGTGATCGTCGCGGAACGCGTGCCCTCGTCGATGAGCGCGATCTCACCGAAATAGTCGCCGGGGCCGAGCGTCGCCCTGGCCTCGCCGCCGACGCTCACCGTGGCGCTCCCCTCCGTGATGACGAAGAAGCCTGCGCCGCCGGTGCCCTCGCTCGTCATCGGGCTGCCTTCCGAGAAACGGCGCTCTTTCATCTGGTTCGCCAGGCCGGCGAGATCCTCGTCGTCCAGGTCGGCGAAGAGCGGCACCTTGCGGAGAACGTCGACGGGCGCTGACATCGCGCGGCATGATAGCGGCGAGCAGGGCAAGCGCGAAGCGCGGCGAAGTTCGCGCCGATGCGCACACAGGCGGCCCTCTACGAGGAGATCGACCTCGAGCTCTCCTGGTCGGAGGCAGAGCTCCCCGAGCGCGAGCGGACGAAGCACGTCCACCGGCTGCATCCGTATCTGGGCAAGTTCGTCCCGCAGCTCGCCGAGGTCTTCCTCCGTCGCTACGCGTCGCCCGGCCAGCTCGTCTGGGATCCCTTCGCCGGTTCCGGGACGACGCTCGTCGAGGCGAACGCTTTCGGTGCACGCGCGGCCGGCTGTGACGTCTCGGCTTTCAATTGCCTCCTCATGCGGGCGAAGACAGGTGCCTACGATCCTGCCGAGCTGCTCTCCGACGTCGTCCGGCTCTCAGACGGCCAGGCTGGCGGCAAGGCCCGCGGGGGCGGACGCTACCTCCGGCAGTGGTACGCGCCGCGCTCGCTCGCCGAGCTCCTCTCATTCCGGGAGCGGATCGAGGGGACGGAGTATCCGGAGCTCTGGCAGGTCGTGCTGTCGCGGTCTGCCCGTTCGGCGCGCCTGGCTCGGCATGACGACCTCGACTTTCCCGCCGAGCCCGTGAGCGGCGAGTACTTCTGCCACAAGCACCGGCGCGTCTGCCGGGCGGTCGGGGAGGCGGACAAGTTCCTACGCCGCTACGTCCGCGACGCGGTGCAGCGGGTGCAGGAGTTCGCCGATCTTCGATCACGCGAGCCGGTCGAGGTCCTCCACGGCGACGCGCGGCTCCTCGATCCGCCTGCTCCGGTCGACCTCGTGCTCACGTCGCCGCCCTACCCCGGCCTCATCGACTACCACGAGCAGCATGCGTATGCCTATGAGCTCCTCGGGCTCGAGCGCCGGGACAGCGAAGAGATCGGCCGCGGGGTGAAGGGCTATTGCGACGACATCGCCGCGGTTCTCGCCCGGGCGGGACGGGCTCTGAGGCCTGGAGGCAAGATCGTGGTCGTCGTCAACGACCGCCGGCGCCTGTACGACGGCATCCTCGCCGCCGCCGGCCTTCGCCTGGAAGACCGGCTGCTCCGCCACGTGAACCGCAGGACGGGGCGGCGCAGGGGCGAGTTCTACGAAGAAGTCTTGATCGCCACACCCTGAAGCCCGCTGCGCACGAGCGGGTGGCTCCCAGGGATCCGGACGGAGTGCAGGTCGGAGACGTCGAAGCCTGCTGCGGCAATCTCGTCCTTCGTCTCCCTGTTCAAGTGGCAGTTGCCTGCAACCTTGCGATGGATGGGCGTAAAGCGGTCCTGCCAGCGCGCGAGGCGGCCTTCTCCGCGGACATGTTCGAGCAGGACGAGCTGGCCGCCGGGCTTCAGCACGCGCTGCACCTCGGCGAGCGCCGCCTGCGGGCTCTCGACGGAGCAGAGGACGAAGGTGACGACCGCCGTGTCGAATGTGTCGTCTGCGAAGGGCATCGATTCGGCGGAGCCCGCGAGAACCTCGACCGGGACTGCGGCCTCAGGGGCGCGCTTGCGCAGGCGACCCGCCATCCCGGGGTCGGGCTCGACGGCGACGACGCGGCTCGCGCGCTCGTAGTGGCGGAGGTTGAGGCCGGTGCCCGCGCCGACCTCGAGCACCGCTCCTTCGAGCCCGGAGACGAGCCCGTGGCGCCGCTCTCCAAGCTCACCCTTCTCCACGCGCCGGCCGGCGAGGTCGTAGAGCCAGCCGATCACGGGCGCGCTTCTTCGACCCGCTTGCCGAGCTCCTCGATTTTCCCCTGCGCCGCGTCGAGCTTGCCGACGCATGCGCCGTAGAGCACCTCGCCGCGCTCCCAGAGGGCGACGGCCTCTTCGAGGCTCGCCTCTCCGCTCTCCAGCTTCGCCACGATCTGTTCGAGCTCCCGCCGGGCGTCCTCGAACGAAAGCTCGTCGCTCGGGCTCACGCTCTCGTCTCCTCGACGCGCGCGCCGAAGGCGCCCTCGGCGAGCTCGACGTCCACGTGGTGTCCGGTCTCGAGCTCGCCGCTCGAGCGCACGATGCCGTTGTCCGTCCGGACGATGGCGTAACCTCGAGCCAATGTTTTCTGTGGCGACAACGTCTGCAGTCGGCCGGCCAAGGCCTCGAGGCCCGCCCGCTTGCGCTCGACAAGCAGAGCCGGCGCTCGGTCGAGCCGCTCCCTATCTCGGGCTAGTGAGCTGCGGGCGCGTTCGAGAGCCGTACCGGCGCCGCGGGCGAGCGTGGCGCGAGCGGTGTCGAGGCGCTCTCGGAGCTCGCGCTCGTCGGGGACGACCAGCCGTGCCGCTGCCGTCGGCGTCGACGCGCGCACGTCGGCGGCGTGGTCGCAGAGCGGCGTGTCCTGCTCGTGCCCGACCGCGGAGACGATGGGGACGGCGCAGTCGGCGACCGCGCGGACGACGCGCTCATCGCTGAACGGAAGCAAGGCCTCGAAGCTCCCGCCGCCGCGAGTGAGCACGACCACGTCGACCTCGGGCTCCTGGGCCAGGCTCTGGAGCGTGGCCACGATCGCGGCCGGAGCTGCCTGCCCCTGAACATAGGTCTCTGCGACGAGAAGATTGGCTGCGGGGAAACGGCTCTGGACAGCGGTGACGAAGTCGCGCTTCGCGGCGGCGTCATTCCCTGTCAGCACTCCGATCCGCCGTGGGAGGACCGGAAGCGGCCGCTTGCGCTCGGGCGCAAACAGACCCTCGGCTGCGAGCTTGCGCTTGAGGCGCTCGAGCCCGGCGAGGATCGCGCCAAGGCCAAGCGGCTCGATCGAGAGTGCGCGGAGCTGGAAGACGCCGCGGGCCTCGTAGAGCTCGGGGCGGCCGAAGACGTGCACCTGCATCCCGTCGGCGAGCTCGAGCCGGAGGCCATCGAAGCGACCGCGCGGCATGCTCACGGGCAGGCAGGCTCCGTCGCTGGGGTCCTTGAGCGTGAAGAAGACGCTTTGCCAGCCCTGCTGCCGGCGGAACTCGGTCACCTCGCCTTCGACCCAGATCGACGGGAGCCGGGCGACCCACGAGGCAACGCCGCGATTGAACGCAGAAACGGTGTAGACCTTGCGGTCGCCGTAGAGGAGGGGCTCGACCTTCACCCGTCCGAATCTAGCTCAGGCGGGCAAGCCTGGAAGAAATCGGCGCGCTTTAGAGCAAGATCTGGGCGGCGACGTCCGGGAGGCAACCACGGGGGCCGACGAGCTCGACCGCCTCATGGAGATCCGCGTCGCTTTGCGCGATCCGCTCGGCGAGGGGAAGCGGATAGCCCGCCTCCATGAGAACGTGGAGGCGCCAGCTCTCTACCTTGCCGCGTTCGTCCTGTTCCCGCTCGAGAGTGGTCAACGTCTCTTCCATTCCGCGTAGGTTCGGTTTCTTTAGGACGAACCCTCCCCCGAAAAGTCAGTTTCAATCGCGGTCGAGAGTGCGGACCGAAGCGTCGAGCTCGGCTTCGAAAGCGGCCTGGCGCTCCTCTGCGGCGGCGAGGGTCTCTTCGAGCCTGGCGGCGAGGTGACGGACGCGCTCTGCAGCGACTTCGTGCTGGGCCTCTGCCGAGCGGGCGACGTCGTTGATGCGGCGCTGGAGACGATCCGCGGTCAATTTCGCCATGTCCGCGATCCGGTCGGCAACGTCCTTCTCCGCCTGGCGCGCGAACTGCTCGATCGCCTTGTCGAGCTCCCGCGATAGGCGCTCGGCGGCTTTCTCGCGTGATTCCTTGATCTGCGCGTCGAACTGCTTCTCGGAGTACTCCGAGAGGCGGGTCGCGGCCCGCTCGAACGCGCGGTCGAGCGCGGAGAGATGCCGTCGCTCGGCTTCCTCGAGGCCGGCCGAGATCCGGGCCCTCGCCTCGGCCTCGTCGCGCTCGAGCTGCTCACGCAGCGCCCGCTCGCGGGAACGAATCCGCTCGCTGACCTCGTGGAGGGCGCGGCGCCGTTCGGCAGCGTGGATCTCGATCTCGGAGCGCCCCTCCTCGAGGAACGATGTGCCGAACCGTTGCAGCTCCTCACGGAGCTTCGTCAGAGCCAGGCGCTGATCTTCGCTTGCTGCGTCGAGGCGCTCGGCGTCGGCGGCCAGGCGCGCCTCGTAGGTGGCAATGGCCTCGCGCTGCTTCTGGCCGAGCTCGACGAGCTTCTGCTCCAGCTCGCGCTGCCCCCGGTCGAGATCGGCCGCCCAGGCCATCAACCGCTGCTCGAGCCGTTCCTGCACGGAGGTGACCGTCTGCGTGAGCTCCACCCTTGCGCGTTCGGTCTGGCGCTCGACGGTGTCGCGCCGTTCCTCGGCCAGGCGCCGCTCCTGCTCGCTGAGTTGGTGGCCGGTGTTCGCGCGCTCGCGCGCGAGCAACCGCTCGAGCTCCAGGATCCGCTGGCGCGCCTCCTCCTCGGCGAAGGCTCGAACTTCGTCACGCGCGGCGTCGGTCAGCTGCTCGATCTGCTGCATGCGGCGGAGGCCGCGGTTGAGCGCGAGCAGTCCGGCCTCCGCGACCGCGGCTGCGCCGATCCCGCCCGCGGCCAGGAGCAACGCGTCGACGTCCGTGTACGAATCCACCAGATCGATGCCGAGCGCGACGGCTGCGGCCGCTGAGGCAGCGGCGAGCACGATCGTCAACGTGAGGAGCAGCCGGTCGCTCGCCTTCCCCAGGACGACGGCCAGAAGGGAAAGCGCTACGACGCCGATCGCCGCTGCGAAGGCGATCTCGAGGGCGAGAGCCATCGTCCCATCCTAGGCCTTAGAACAGGAACAGACGACCGTATTCGCCCAGTCGAGGCGAGCCGTCCGTACGCGAGAAGTGATCCAGCGCGGTCTCTGCGATCTTTCCGGCGAGGATGTCCGACGATGCTCCGACCCCGTCGGCCCGGTAGGTCATGACGACCGCGACGAGGCCGCCGCCGTTCCAGAAGATGAGCCCGCTGTCGTGGCGGGCGACGCTGATCCAGCCGGCCTTGTGCAGCACAGAGACGCCCGGCTCTCCGCCCACGTACCGGTCGAGCTTCCCCGGATCGCGCACGTGCGCGAGCGTCCAGAGCATGAAGCGTGCGTCGCTCGCGGTGAACCGACCGGAGAGGCCGAGGAGGGGCCCGTGCCCTCCGGCACCGCGGTGGAGGAACTTGTGGATCCGGGCCAGATCCCAGGCCGACGTGTACTTCCCGGTGCTGTAGTAGGAAGGCTGTTCGACGACGTTCAGCGGAATCGGCTTCCGGTCGGCCGTGCCAAGGATGTAACCGCCGTTGATGTAGGAGTCGTAGAGGCCGAGCGCACGCAGCGTTGCCGTCACCTTCGCACTGCCCGTGTAGATGTTGCCGCCTCCCAGCCAGACCTGAAGGTCGTTGGCGGCCTCGTTGTCCGAGTACACGAGCATGCGGCGGAAGAGGTCGCCGATCTGTGAGTCCGCGGGTGGCTTCCCGCCGAGGACGCGCAGCACCTCGATGGCGATGCCGAGCTTGAGCGTCGATGCGCCCATGAACCGGGCGCGTGCGTTCCAGGCCGCGCCCTTTCCCGTCCGCAGGTCCTGGACGAAAACCGCCGCTGTGCCTGGGAACGCGTCGACGAGGGCTCGAATCTTCCGTTGCAGGCGGGGCGCGAGCGAGCCCTTGATGGCGTGCGGCCGCGCGGGGCGGGGGAGCCCGTAGACAGGGCCGACCGACGAGGAGGCTCGATCGCCCATCGCGTTCACCGACGTGATGCGGACGGTTACGTCGCGGTTCGGCAGGGCGAGCGTCTTCCAGAAGCGCCGCCCTTCGAGGTTCGCGTGGCCGCGGTAAACACCGCCGACGCGGATGCTGACAATTCGCGTGCCTGCCGAGACCCGGCCCCTGATCTGCCCGAAGGAGACCTCGCGCGGCGCAGGTGCGTAGATGGCCGGCGGGGTCGGCGGGGGCTCCGCCGAGGGCGTGAACGCGAGCGTCACCACACCCGCATCATCACCGACGCGCACGCGAGCGCTACGACTGCAACGGAAAGGATGCGGAGCGCTCGCTCAGCCGGGCCCATGATCAGCTCGGGCGTAAGCGCCTCTGTCGTCCCGTCCGCGCGCTCGATCGCCCCCTGCACGCGGCGCACGCGCCTTCGCATGTCGCGAACCTGGGTGGAGAGGACGCGCTGGGCCAAGCTGAGCGCGAAGGCGAACACCGCTCCCGCAATTGCTGCCGCACCAATCGACTCGGCGGTGGCGAAGTAGGCGGTGAGCAGGGGGAACGACCCCCATGCGATCGCGAACCAGGCGTCGTCGTGGAAGCGGCCGCCGAACGACTCGAGGTTGTACGCCACGACGATGAAGGCTCCGGCCGCGACGAAGGCCGCGATCCACGGATCGAAGGCGACTGCCCCGACGATGCCGATCGCCACCGCGCCTCCGATCGAGAAGGCGGCGAGCACTACGAGGACGCCCTGGGGGATCTCTGTTTGAAGCGGCCGCCCGTTGAGCTCGTCGAGCGCGTGAGCGCCGATCCCCACGGCGAGGAAGAACGCTGCCAGCGTCGGCAGAAGCCGCGACCATGAGAACTCGGCGCTGAGTGCCGCCCCGATTGCGACGTAGCTCAGGTGCCAGGCCGTGTACGGAGGGTGGAGCAGGGTGACGTAATCGCGCCAGCCCCCCGACCGCAGGGCGTAGAAGGCCGGCCGCGAGGTCTCAAGCGCCACGCGTTCCCCAGAGGACGAGCCCACCGCCGAGACTGAGGCGCCGTCCCTGAACAGCATCGATGCCTGCGTCTCTCCAGGCCTCGACGATCTCTCCCACGGGATGCCGGGCCCAGAACCTGCGGATGCTCGGCCCGAGGAAGCTGCCGACGTCGCCCCAACCCGGCGAGATAGCGCGGCCGAGGAGGGGCAGGCCCACGCGCACGTAGGCCTCCCACGCCGGGCGGGCGACGCCGGTCGGGACGAAGAAGTCGAGCATCGCGATTCGGCCGCCTGGACGGACGACCCGGGTGATCTCCTTCATCGCCGCAGCCGGATCGTCGACGTAGCGGAGGAGATACGTGAAGGTCAGCGCGTCGAACGATGCATCGTCGAACGGCAGCGCTTCGGCCCTCCCTTCGCGGAGCTCGATCCGATCCCCCAGCCCTGCCTCTTCGACGCGGGAGCGGCCTGCGGCAAGCATCTCGGCGCTCTGGTCGACGCCGACGACGTGACAGCCGTATCGCCGGACGAGCTCGATCGACACCGCCGCGGTTCCGCAGGCGACGTCCAGGACCGACGCGTCCGGCCGCGCATCGATTTGCTCGACGAGAAAGGAGCGCCAGCGCGGGTCCTGCCCGAAAGACAGGAGGCGCGCGTACCGGTCGTAGGTCTCGCCGAGAGGGGCGAAGAGCGCTTGTGCGGCCCGGTTGCGCTCGCTGAGGCTCTCGGTCACGGGGCTATTGTTGCCGCTGTGGGCCTCGAGCAGGAGATTGCGGCGGCGGCGGAGGCCGCGTCCGCGCACGCGGCCGACGGCGAGCAGCTCGAGGGTGTCGTTCCTGCGGAGCCGGGGAGCGGCGCGCGGGTCTATCTCTGCGCCTACCGAGGCGGGGAGGAGCAGAGCTGGCTTGCGCTCGACGCCCAGCACAGGCCGGTGGCCGACCGAGCCCTTGTCCGAGAGGCGGTCACGATCGCTGCGATGTGCGAACTGGCCGAGGAAAGCGCGGGCGGCGGCGAACTCGGCGAGCTGCGCGCCCGTCTCGTCGAGCTGCGCCTGACCGAGGCCCCGGAGGGGATCGAGGAGGCCGAAGTCGCGGCCGCCGAGCTCCAGGAGACGATCAGGCCCGCGCCCAGGCTCGCGAGCGTCGGCTATCTCGATGCCATCGGGCTCGCGGCGTCCCGCTTGGAGCAGACTCTCGGGCAGATCGGGGGCTCGCCGTTCGCCGACGCGATGAGGAGCGGCATGCCGGCCGCGGACGAGCTCGCCGCCCAGGTCCTACGCTCCTACAAGGGCGCGCTCGGCTAGCTCGGCTCGTAGCGGTAGACGTTCGTCTCGCGGGCCCGGAAGCCGACCTTCTCGTAGAGGGCATTGGCGGCCTCGCGCGACGGTCGCGAAGTCAGGTCCACGGTGCGAACGCCCGACTCGGCTGCGAGCCGGATGGCTTCCTCCACGAGCGCCTCGCCCGCACCTTGACCGCGCGCGGCCTGGTCCACGACGACGTCCTCGATCCAGGCCCGGGCGCCGGTCGGCGTCCGAAAGAGGACGAGCGTGAGCGAGCCGATGATCGAGCCGTCGTCGTTTCGGGCCACGAGGATGGTGCCCGTAGACGAGGAAACGATCTCCTCGAGGTCCTCACGCGTGGGTACGGAAGCCGACCCCGAGAGCTGCGGGACGAGTCTGGCGAAGGCAGCGACGAGCTCCTCCGAGACTGTGGTCGCCTGGGTGACCGCCATGTTCGGCTAGAGCGCTCCGCCGGCGGCGGGAGGCGCCGTCGGATCGACTCCGGCGTCGCCGATCTGATTGCGCGAGAGGTGCTCCTCCGCAAGGAGGAGGTTCTCGGAGGCGCGCTCGACGACTGCGACGAGTGCCGACATGCTCGCCACCTCCTCGCGCTGCTCCTTGAGAAACCAGTCCATGAACTGCGCCCCGACGAGGTCGTTCTCCTCGCGCGCGAGGGCGGCCAGGCGGACGATCTGATCGGTGACGGTGCGCTCCTGCTGCAAGGCGAGGGCCACCGGCGCGACAGC
>Ga0207708_10001611_pt1 | contig 16826 bp, 9 predicted proteins | sample KBSK5101metaG_FD_184340 | JGI IMG/M metagenome (GOLD analysis project Ga0207708, IMG submission 184340) | Corn, switchgrass and miscanthus rhizosphere microbial communities from Kellogg Biological Station, Michigan, USA - KBS K5-10-1 metaG... | ecosystem: Host-associated > Plants > Roots >...
CGACGACGCGCCCCCCAGCGACGACGCACCGCCCAGCGACGACGCACCGCCCAGCGACGACGCACCGCCCAGCGACGACGCGCCCCCGGACGACGACGGCCCGAGCGACCGCCGGCTCTGGGAGCTGCTCGCCGAGCTCGAGATCGCCGAGCTCATCGCCGCCGAGATCGAGGCCATCGCCGCCCACTACGCCGAGATCTCTGGTTCGGTGACGACCCTCCTCGTCGTCGACGTCCGCGGCGACGAGGCGTTCATGATCCGCGCGGAAGTGATCGACGAGCGCGCGCTGCACGCCGCCGCCGACCGTGTCGGCTACGCCGTGTCCCCTGCCGAGCATCCCGAAGCCGACTATCACCTCGAGCGCCGCGACCCGCGCTGACGACCGCGAGCACCTGCGCCGACTGCTCGCCGCCGAGGCGTTCCTGGAGTGGCGCGACGGCGAGGGGCCGCGGGACAAGTCCGGCCGCCCGCTGCCCTGGCTGTTCTACGGGCCCCAGCTGACCCTCACGCCGCGCGGGCTCGAGCTGGCGACCGCGGTGCTGCTCGACCGGTTGCAGAGCTTCTCCTCGACCCAGCTCGCCACCTACGGTGTGTCGGCGCTGCCGCTGCTCGGCGCCACGGTCGCGGCCGGCGGCGGGCGCTACACCGGCCTGGCCGTGCGCCGCGAGCGCAAGGCCTACGGCTCCTGTCGCCGCATCGACGGCCCCATCGACCGCTCCCGCTCGGTCGTCGTCATCGACGAGTCGATCACGGTCGGGCGCTCGGTCTACGACGGCATCCGCGCGCTCGAGGCCGAGGGCCTCGAGGTCGAGGGCGCGCTCTGCCTGGTCGAGTTCACCGGCTACGGCGCTGTGCCCTGGCTGGCCGCCGCCGGCTACCGGGTCGACACGGTCTACGACGTGTGGGAGGAGCTCGGCCGCCACGCGGTCACGCCCCGCCCCACTCCGATCGCCATTGCGGCTCCGCGCGCCCCCACCGAATTGCCCGAGGGCCTGGCGCCGGCGCAGCTGGCCCGCGCCGTCGCCACCGAGCTGCGCCGCAGCGGCGAGGTCCCCGAGCTCCCCGCCGCCCTGAACCGGCCCTACGACAGCGCCGGCGGCACGTTCGTGAGCGTGCGCCGGCGCGCGGACGACGTCCGCCTGGCCCGCGACGGCTTCCGCCGCGACGGCGAGCTCCCACCCGACCCCGCCCGCGACGTCGCCCTGGCCACCGAGGCGGCCCTGCGCCAGCCCGGCCTGCGCGATGTGCCCCTCGACGAGGTCAAGCTCTCGGTCTCGCTGCTGGGTGAGCCCGACGAGGTCGAGCTCGGCGGCATCGACCACGAGCGCTACGGCCTGATCGTGCGCGGGGTCGGGGTGCTGGACCGCGTCGGCGCCGCCCTGCCCAACGCGCCCCACTACGACGACGAGATCCAGCAGTACCGCTACGCCAGGACGATCGCCGCCGGGTTCTCGGCCCACGAGCCCACGCGCACCTTCCGCCAGCCGGTCGTGCGCGACGTCGAGCCCGGCGAGGACTGGCCGCCCTACGGCGCCCCGCCGATAGGACCGGACGTGCTGGCCGACGCCGCGTTCGCCGCTGCGCTGCACCGCCGCCTGCGCGGCCTGCTCGCGGACGAGAGCGACCCCGGCGCGCCCCTGCGCCTGCCCGCGGGCACCCGCTTCTCCGCCGTCGGCGTTTCGCTCTACCACGGTGGCGTCATCGGCTGCGCCCTGAGCTTCCTCGACGACGTCGACGCCGCGCTGGCCGAGGCCACGGCCCGTGCGCTGGCCGACACCCGCTGGGGCTTCCGCGCCGGCTCGCGCCCGGCCGACGAGCTCGTCGCGGTGGTGTCGCTGCTCGGCCCCGCCCGCCCGCTCGGCCGCGTCAGCGCCGACCGCCTGCCGCTGTTCTTCCGCCTCGGCCGCGACACCCTGATGGCGTCGGCCGGGGACCGGCACGGGCTGATCCTCGCCCACTTCGCCGTCGAGCAGAGCACGGACGCCCGCGCCTACCGCGCCCACGTGCTCGAGAAGGGCGGCATCGCCGACGGGTCCACGGCGCACTGGACCGCGTACGAGACGGCGGCCTGGCGCGTTGACGGCGACGGCGCCGCGCCGCTCGACCATGGCTTCCCGGTCCGCGCCCCGCAGGCCACGGCGACCGCGCTCGCGGGCTACATCCTCGGCCAGCGCGACGACGACGGCATCCCCGCCTACGCGTTCGAGCCCTGGAACGGCCGCACCGCCACCGCCGGCCCGTCCGCACGCATCCTCCTCGCCGTCGCGGGCCTGCTCGAGGCCGCGCCGCTGCTCGACGACGACACCGTGGCGCAGGCCGAGGCGCTGCTCGACGCCTTCCTGGACGGGGCGCCGCGCGCCGACCTGACCTGGGACAACGGCACCGACGCCCAGCTCCTGGCCACGCTGGGGCTGACCGAGTGGGACGCCGCGCGCGAGGCCGCGGTCGCGACGCTGATCGAGCGCCTGCGGCCGCTCGTGCGCGCCGACGGCGCCATCTACCACCTCGGCCCGCGCCGGGTCGACGCCGACCTCGACATCCTCTCCGGGCTGCTGCTGCTCGCCCTCGGCCGCGCGGCGCCGCGCAACCCCGACGCGCTCGCCGGCCTCGACCTCGACCGCGTGCTGGCGTTCTACCGCCGCCGTTTCGCGTTGCTCGAGCCCTGGTCGATGGTCTGGTGGCACGCGCAGGCGTGGACGGCGCTGGCCGACGCGGTCGACGGCGCCGAGGACTTCGCCTTCGCGCTCGTCGACTGGGCGCTGCGACGTCAGAGCGCGACCACCGGCGCCTTCGTCATCGACAGCCTGCCGCCCTACCGGATCTCGTTCCTGTCCGCGTGCGTGCTCGAGGCCGCGGCCGCGGCGTGGGAGCGCGCCGACGGCGAGCGCGCCGCCCGCTACGCGCAGGCCTGGCACAACGGGATGCGCTTCGTGGAGCGCCTGGTCATCCACGAGCGCGACGCGTTCTTCAGCCCGGCGCCCGAGCGCTGCGCCGGCGGCGTGCGCGCGACGCTGGCCAGCGCCCACGTCCGCATCGACTTCCCCGGCCACGCGCTGCTCGCCCTGGCCAAGGGCGCGCGCGCCGGCGGGGCGGCTACAGCGACGCCTCGCGCCAGCCGATCTCCGGCTCGTTGAAGCAGAGGTTGGTGAACGAGAGCGACATGCTCACGTCGAGCGAGCGCACGGCGTGCCACCAGCCGATGGGGATGAAGAGAAATTCCCCCGGCTCGACCACGGCTTCGTGCACGGGCACGTCGCGCATGGCCGGGAAGCGCTCGTAGTCGACGGCGTCGAGGTCGACGGCGCTGTAGCAGGCGCGGTCGTTGGCCAGCGCGGAGAGGAACTGCGGCGCGATGAGCCGGACGTGCTTGCGCCCCTGCACCTGGGCGAAGAGGACGTTGCGGTTGTCGCAGTGCAGCGGCGTGACCGTGCCCGCCGGCCCGAACCACAGGCGCACGTAGCGCCCGTCCGTGCCGGCGGGGTCGAGAAACCCCGATGGCAACACGAAGTCGTCGCGCAGCCCCGCCAGCTCGGAGCGGTCGAGCACCTCGTTGCGGGCGACCATGTAGTGGTCGTTGGTCGGCCCGCCAGCCACGACGAGGTCGATGTAGGCCCCGAGCGGCATCGTCTCCCGGTGGTCGGCGAAGTTGTCCTCGTAGCGCGCGTCGCCTTCGCGCCCGCGCGAGATCTCGACCTCGACGTGGCCGTAGCGCTCTTTCAGCCGCTCGGGCGTCCACTCCTCCAGCGCCGGCCAGTCGCGCATGAGCCCGGGCAGGATCACCGGCCGGTTCGTGAACACGTGGTCGCGGTAGAAGTCCTCCGCCGACAGCGCCCGGCGCTCGAGCCGGAAGCCGCTGCGGCGCTCGAGCTCGGCGAGCACGCCGAGGAAGCTCGCGGCCTTGGCCTTGGGGCGGTAGGCCCGCGCCGCCGCCGCCAGCACCGGCGAGCGGGCGAGCGCGCCCACCCGGCGCTCGGCGTAGGCGCGCGGGAAGTCGCGCCGCACCATGACGTCCACCACCGTCGCGGCGCCGCGGCGGGCGAGCAGCTGCTCGACCACCCAGTCCACCCAGCGCTGGTCGAAGCGCCGGTCCAGCGCCGCCTCGTCGGCCACGGCGCGAGCGTAGGGCAGGTCGACGACCGCCCGCAAGCGCTCCACGCACGCCTCCCACTGCCCGGAGTACGTGTGCAGGACGGTGGCGCGCAGCCAGGTCGCGGGATCCTCCTGCGCCGGCCAGCGCTCGAGCAGGTGGCAGTCCTCCGGGCCCAGCGTCGCCACCCGCCACGCGCCCGACCACGCCTCCGCCGCGAGCACGAACTCGTCGCGGTGGTAGGCGTGCGGTGTCACGCCGCGCAGCCAGGCGACGAGCGCGCGACGGCCCGGGTCACGCAGCAGCCCCGCGTGGCGCGCGGGCAGGTCGTGCGCCCAGCTCGCGCAGAACTCCCGCGAGAGCGAGAGCACGCCGCCGTTGAGCGGCGCTACGACGTCGGGCGCCAGCCGCCGCTCGTAGCCGCGCCACCACACCCACGGGCTCGGCCGCGCGGCGACGTCGGCCTGCGCGTGGCGCGCCGCCAGCGCCCGCACCGAGCCGAACACGAGCGTGTCGGCGTCGAGGTAGACGATGCGGTCGGCGTCGAGGTCGGCGAGGTGGCGCCGGTTGTCCTGGAAGTAGCCCGACGCGGCGTGCAGCGGCGCCACCTCGCGCACCTCGGCGGCGAGGTCGCGCAAGGGCGCCGCCGCGCCGCGCGAGACCGGGCCGGGCACGAGCACGACCACGCGCACCTCGGGGTCGTGGCGGCGCAGCGTCGCCAGGCTGAGCGCCGCGCGCGTGCGGTGCGGCTCGTCCAGCGTGACGACGTAGGCGCAGGCGAGGTCGGAGGACGCCATCAGGGGTACTGTCCCGCACACGGCGTCCCTCCCTCGCATCTACATCACCGGTCACCGGAACCCCGACGCCGACTCGATCGCGTCGGCGATCGGCTACGCCGAGCTGAAGGGGCGCCTGGACCCGTCCGTCGAGTACGTGCCCGTGCGCCTCGGCGACGTCAACGCGCAGACCCGGTGGCTGCTGGACCGCAGCGGGGCGCCGCTGCCCGTGCTCCTGCCCCACATCATGCTGCGCGTCCGCGACGTGATGCGCGAGCGCTTCACCGTCGCCCAAGCCGAGCAGCCGGTGCGCGAGGTCGGCCTGACCCTCGCCCGCGAGGGCCTCGACCTCGTGCCGGTGGTCGACGAGGAGGGCACGCTCGTGGGCATCGTCAGCGAGCGCACGCTCGCCCGCCGCTACATCCGCGAGTCGCGCGAGGCCTCCACCCTGGCCGAGGCGCCCACCAGCGCCGGCTGCGTCGCCGACGTGCTCGAGGGCGAGCTGATCACCGGCGAGCGCGACCACCGCGTCGCGGGCCGGGTGTGGGTGCACGCGATGCAGATCGACGCGCCGACGAAGATCGCGCCCGGCGACGCCGTCGTGGTCGGCAACCGGACCGACGCCCAACGCCTGGCCATCGAGCTCGGCGCAGCGCTCCTGATCGTCAGCAACGGGAGCCGACCGTCGGAGGAGATCGTGGGCTTTGCCCGCGAGCGGGGCACGGCGATCATCGCCTCCAAGCTCGACACCTACGTCTCGGCCCGGCTGGTGACGCTGTCAGCGCCGAGCCGCGCGCTCATGGACGCCGAGCCGCTGACCGTCAGCCCGGACGACCTCATCTCCGACATCTCGGACCCGGTCAAGGACATCGACTACCGCGCCGCCGTGGCCGTCGACGGCGACGGGCACCCGAGCGGGGTCGTGACGCGGTCCGACCTCGTGAGTCCGGCCCCGCGCCGCGTGGTGCTGGTCGACCACGCCGAGCAGGCCCAGAGCGTGATCGGCATCCAGCAGGCCGAGATCGTGGAGATCCTCGACCACCACCACATCGGCTCGATCGAGACCCGGATCCCGGTCACCGCCACCTTCGACCCGGTGGGCTCGACCGCGACGCTGGTCGTCGAACGCTTCCGCCAGAGCGGGCTCGAGCCCAGCCCGTCGACGGCGACGATGCTCCTCGGGGCGGCGCTCTCGGACACGGTGATCCTCAACTCCCCCACGACGACCGACCGCGATCACGCGGTGGTCGATTACCTCGGTCGCGTGCTCGCCGTCGAGGCCATCGAGTTCGGCCGCGCGATGTTCGAGGACACGTCCGACGTCTCCGAGGTGCCCGCGGCCGAGATCATCTCCCGCGACGCCAAGGAGTACGAGCTCGCCGACGGCGAGACGATGTCCATCGCGCAGATCGAGACCGTGGGCGATGCCCTGCTGGAACGCCGCGACGAGCTCCTCGAGGCCATGGCCGACGTCCGGCAGACGCGCGGCTACCTGTTCTTCGCGCTCATGGTCACCGACATCCTCAGCAAGGGCAGCGAGCTGCTCGTGGCCGGCGACGCGCGGCCGGCCGAGCGGGCCTTCGGCGCGCCGACCAACGGCTCCATCTCGCTCCCCGGGGTGATGAGCCGGAAGAAGCAGGTGGCGCCCAAGCTGCTCGCCGCGCGTGGTCCGTAGACTCGCGTCCCTCGTGTCCGGGCGCGACGATGACCGTCCAGGCCGAGCTCGACGGCGGCGCAGACGCTGGCCGGCGGGGACTTCTCGCTGCCGCTGAGCGGGAGCTAGGGCTTGGCGACGAGCAGCGTGTCGAGGCCTCGCGTGAGGCCGACCAGCGCCGGCGCCCGCCGCGCCGCCAGCAGCGTGCCGGCCACGTAGGGCTCGGGCGTGCCGCCCGCGTCGTGGCGGATGGTCAGCCGCTCGTCGGGCAGGCCGAACACGACCTCGGTGGAGACGACGAAGCTGGGCACGCGGACCGAGTGCACCTGCGTGCCGTCGACCGTCGCGCCGCGCGCCTCGCGCGGGCCGTGGACATCGTCGAGCGGGTACCCGACCGCCGGGGCGCGCACTTCGCCCAGGCGCTCGGCCAGCTCGCGCGCCGTCCCGCTGGGGGCGTCGGGCTTGGTGGCGCTGGCGTAGTCGATGACCTCCCAGTACGGGAGGTGGCGCGCGGCCAGCAGCGCGCCGGCCGAGCACATCGCCGCGGTGAGCGAGAAGTTGCCCGACGCGACGACGCCGACCGAGCGCGCGCGGGCGGCGCGGTCGAGCTCGGCATAGTCGTCGGCGGTCAGGCCCGAGCTGCCGACGACGACGGCGACGCCGGCGGCGATCGCGGCCTGTGCGTTGGCCTTGGCCGCCGCGTGCGACGTGAAGTCGATCATCACGTCGACGCCGTCCAGCGCCTCGGCCACGGTCGCACGTACGGGTACGCCGAGCGGCTCGCGGCCGAGCGCCTCACCGAGGTCGCGCCCGGCCGTCGAACGCGCCACGGCGCTCGCCAGCCGCAGGTCGGGCGCCGCGAGAACGCCCTGCACGAGCGCCTTCCCGGTCCAGCCGGTCGCCCCGGCGATGCAGATGCCCAGCGTGTCGTCGCTCGTCATGGCCCCATCATCGCGCCAACCGCGCCGCCAGGAACTCCGCCGGGTGCAGGGCGTGCCGCCCGGTGCCGTCGGCGATCTGCTGGCGGCACGAGGTGCCGGGCGCCACCACGGTCGCGGCGGAGGCGCCGCGCACGGCGCCGAACAGGCGCCGCTCCCCCATCCGCATCGACACGTCGTAGTGCTCGCGCTCGTAGCCGAAGAGCCCGGCCATCCCGCAGCAGCCCGAGTCGACCGTCTCCACCTCCACGCCCGGCACCAGCGCCAGCGCAGCCTCGGTCGGCCCGGTGCCCACCAGCGCCTTCTGGTGGCAGTGGCCGTGCAGCAGCACGCGCTCGCCGGCGCCCGCACGAAACCGCGGCCGCGCGTCGAGCTCGAGCAGCGCCTCCTCCCACAGCCGCGTCGCGGCGGCCACGGTCTCGACGCGCGGGTCGTCGGGGAGCAGCGTCGCGTAGTCGTCGCGAAGCGTGAGGATGCAGCTGGGCTCCAGGCCGGCGATGGGCACGCCCTGCTCGGCCAGCGGCGCGAGCGCGTCGAGGTTGGCGCGGGCGCTACGGCGCGCCGGCTCGACCAGGCCCTCGGAGAGCATGGGCCGCCCGCAGCAGGCGACGCGCGGAAGCTCCACGCGCGCGCCCGCGCGAGCGAGGACGGCGACCGCAGCCGCGCCGATGTCCGGACGCTGGTACGTCGTCCAGGTATCGGCGAACAGGGCGACCCGGGCGGGCCCCGCCCCTTGCGGCAGCGCCGCGAACGAGCGCTGCAGCGGCGCGGCCACGCGCGGAAGCCGGCGGCGGCGGTCGATGCCCACCGTCGCTTCGGCCAGGCGGCGCGCGGCGCGGGTGCCCGCGACGGCGTTGACGAGTCCGGGCGCGCGCGACGCCACCGCGAGCCCGGCGCGCGCGTGCGCGGCGGCGCGCTGGCGCAGCGTGAAGCCGTGCTCGGCCCCGCGCTGGGCGAGCACCTCGGTCTTCATCGTCGCCACGTCGACCCGCGACGGGCACTCGGTCTTGCACGCCTTGCACCCGACGCAGAGGGCAAAGACCTCCCACAGGCGCTGGCCGGTCAGCGCCGACCGCGGCAGCGTGCCGTCCATGACCGAGCGCAGGGCGTTGGCGCGGGCGCGGGTGGTGTCGCGCTCGTCGCCGGTGGCCATGTAGGACGGGCACATCGTCCCGCCGGTGCGCTTGCGGCACAGGCCGGAGCCGTTGCAGAGCTCGACCGCCGCCTCGAACCCGCCGTGGCGCGAGAAGTCCAGCGCGGTGGGCGGCGCGCCGGGCCGGAAGCCGGGCCCGAGGCGCAGCTGCTCCTCCAGCGGGCGCGGCGCCACGATGACGCCCGGGTTGAGCAGGCCGGCGGGGTCCCAGGCCCCCTTGAGCCTGGCGAAGGCCTCGACCAGCTCGCGCCCGTACATGCGCCCGAGGAACTCCGAGCGCGACAGGCCGTCGCCGTGCTCGCCCGAGATCGACCCGCCCAGCTCGACCACGAGGTCAGCCACGTGCTCGGCGATGCGGCGCATGCGCGCGACGCCGACCGGGTCCTTGGTGTTCAGCGCCGGCCGCACGTGCAGGCAGCCCACCGACGCGTGGCCGTAGAAGCACGCCCACGTGTGCTCGCGCTCGACCAGCGCCGCGAAGCGGGCCACGAACTCCTCCAGCCGCTCGGGCGGCACCGCGGCGTCCTCGACGAACGCGACGGGCTTCTGCGCCTCGGTCGTGCCCAGCAGCAGCGGCAGGATCGCCTTGCGCAGCGCCACCGTGCGGGCCACGTCGCGCGCGGGCAGTTCGGCGCTCCGCTCCGCTCCCGCGGAGCGCCCGACCTCGGCCAGGGCGTCCATCCGTGCGCCGACCGGGTCGGCCTCGCCGCTGTACTCGACCAGCAGCACCGCCGCCGGGTCGCCGGAGACGAACGCGGTGGCGTCGCGATAGGCGGGATTGGCCCGTGCGCGCTCGAGCGCCACGCGGTCGAGCAGCTCGACGTAGGACGGGTTGGTGTCCAGTAGCGCCGGCGTGGCCGCGGCCGCCGCAGTGAGCGAAGCGAACTCCAGCGTGGCCACCCGCCGCTGCGCCGGCAGCGGGTGCAGGCGCAGGTCGACGCGCGTCACCACGGCGAGCGTGCCCTCGGACCCGCAGACGAGCCGCGTCAGGTCGAGGACGTCGGGGTCGACGAGCGCGTCCAGGCCGTAGCCCGACACCCGCCGCACGATCTTCGGGTAGCGGCGGCGGATCTCGTCGGCGTGGGCCTCCCCCAGCTCCAGGGCGCAGCGCAGCAGCCGCGCCTCGGCGTCCTCGCCGCGGGCGCGCCGCTTCGCCTCGGCCCGGGACAGCGGGCGCAGCTCGACGGTCTCGCCGCCGGCCAGCACGCAGCGCAGCCCCACGACCTGGTCGGCCGTCGTGCCGTACACGATCGAGCGCATCCCGGCCGAGTTGTTGCCGACCATGCCGCCGAGCGTGGCCACGTCCGACGTCGAGGTGTCGGCGCCGAAGACCAGCCCATCGGGCGCGACGCGCGCGTTGAGCTCGCCCTGGATCGCGCCCGGCTCCACCGAGCACGTGCGCGCGGCCGGGTCGTAGGCCACCACCGCGTCGAGCGCGGAGACATCGAGGGCCAGGCCCGGCGCGGTGGCCTGGCCCGCCAGCGCGGTGCCGGTGCCGCGCGGCGTGACCGGCACGCCGACCGCGCGCGCGCCTCCCAGCGCCCGGCGCACGTCGGCCTCCGAGCGCGCGACCACCACCGCGTCGGGGCGGCGCAGGTAGATCGACGCGTCGGTGGCCCACAGCGACCGGGCCACGCCGTCGGTGAGCAGCTCGCCGTCGAGCCGGCCGTCCAGGGCGGCCCGCAGCCGCTCACCCGCGTCCGCCACCTACGTGGAGTAGATCCGCAGATCGTCGGCCATCAGTCGCTCCTCCTCACCAGTTGTCCATGGAGTCCCGCACGATGCCGGCCAGCTCGTTCGGCCCCACCTCGGTGGGCGCGACCACGAGCAGCCGCTGCTGCTTGCACGCCCCATCGACGATCGCGTCGACGTCGTCCTCACCGTAGCCCAGCTCGCTGACGCCGCGCGGCGCGCCCACGTCCTGCATGAGCGAGACGAGCACGTCGGGCAGCGTGCTCTCGTCGCCGTCGGTCACCGGCGTTCCGGTGAGCAGCTCGGCCACCTTGTGGTGCTTGTCGCGGTCGCCCTCGTAGGTGAACCGGAACGCTGCCGGCGCGGTGACGATGACCGAGAAGCCGTGCGGCGTCAGCGGCTCCTCGACGTCGTAGCCGTCGGGCTTGTACTCGTGCTTCATGGAGGCGATCGGGTACGAGCAGGCGTGCGGGATGTGGACGCCCGCCGACCCGAAGCCGACCCCGGCCAGCGAGGCGCCGAGCATCATGAACCCGCGCGCTTCGAGGTCGTCGGGGTCCTCCACGGCCCGGCGCAGGTAGCGGCCGCCGAGCTCGAGCGCCTTCGCCGACCACAGGTCCGCGATCGGGTTGGAGCCCTGGTACGGCGGCCGGTCGTCGGGCGACTCCGGTCGGTCGCGTGTGTCGTAGGGCCGCGAGATGAACGACTCGGCCGCGTGGCAGACGACGTCGAGGCCGGTCGAGGCGGTCACCGCCTTGGGCAGCGAGCTCGTCAGATCGGGGTCGACGATGCCTTGATGCGGACGGAGGTAGCGGTGCGAGATGCCCGACTTGACGTGCTGGTCGGGGATGTCGAGCACCGCCACCGAGGTCGCCTCCGAGCCCGTGCCCGACGTGGTCGGCACCATGACCAGCGGCTTGAGCGGCGAGGAGGGCTTGCGCCCGCCGCCGATCGGCGGGTTGACGTAGTCCATGATCGGCGCGGGGTGGGTGGCGACGAGGTCGGCGACCTTGGCCGTGTCCATGCTCGAGCCGCCGCCGATGCCGACGAAGCCGTCGAAGTCGCCGTCGACCGCGAAGTCGGCGGCCGCCTGCAACGAGTCGGAGGTCGGCTCGACGTGGACGTCGTCGAAGAGCACGGTCTCGATGCCCTCGGCCTCGATCCGCTCGCGCACCTTGTCGGTGATCCCCGCTGCGATGACGCCGGCGTCGGAGACCAGCATGACCCGCTTGGCTCCGAGCCGCTGGAGCTCCCAGCCGGTGTCCGCGGACGCGCCGGGGCCGAACTTGATCGGCGTGGCCTCCATGGTGAAGATCGTCTCGTGGCGCGGCGCGCCATCGCCAGCGGTACTCATGGCTCTCCTCTCTCGCCCTACGCCTGCGCTACCCCGGGGCGCCCGGGCGAGAAACGTCAGCGCTCGACGAAGTAGCCGCCGCTGCCCTGGCCGTCGGAGAAGTACCGGCTCGTGACGGTCTTCTTGCGCGTGTAGAACTCGACCGCGTCGGGCCCGTGGGCATGCAGGTCGCCCAGGAACGAGTCCTTCCAGCCCGAGAACGGGAAGAACGCCACCGGCGCGGCGACGCCGATGTTCACGCCCACCATGCCGGCCTCGACGTCGTGGCGGTAGCGCCGCACCGACGCGCCCGACTCGGTGAAGATCGACGTGCCGTTGCCGAAGCGGCTGCCGTTGACCACGGCGATCGCGTCATCGAGGGTGTCGGCGCGGATGACCGCGAGCACCGGGCCGAAGACCTCTTCGCACGCGATGTCCATCTCCGGCCTGACGTCGTCGAGGATGGTCGGGCCGAGGTAGGAGCCACCGGACTCGCCCGCCGCGTCGCGGCCGTCGACGGCGAGCGTTGCCCCGTCGCGCACGCCGCGGTCGATCCACGCGCGGATGCGGTCGCGGGCGGCGCCCGAGATCACAGGCCCGACGTCGCTCGACTCCTTCAGGCCGTCGCCCACCCGCAGCGCCTCGGCGGCCGCGCACAGCGGCGGCAGCAGCCGGTCGTGGGCCTCGCCCACGGCGACGACGACCGAGCCGGCCATGCAGCGCTGGCCCGCAGCGCCGAAGGCCGAGCCGATGATTCCCGTGACCGTCTCGTCGACCACGGCGTCGGGCATGACGACCATGTGGTTCTTGGCTCCGCCCAGGGCCTGCACGCGCTTGCCCGCCTGGGCGGCGCGCTCGTAGACGAGCCGCGCCACCGGGGCCGACCCGACGAACGACACGGCGTCGATGCCGGGGTGGTCGAGGATGCCCTCCACCACCTCGCGCCCGCCGTTGACGAGGTTGACGACGCCGGGCGGCAGGTCGAGGCCGTCGAGGACCGCGAACGCGATCTGCTGCGTCAGCGGCACCTGCTCGGACGGCTTGAGCACGAACGTGTTGCCGCACCCGATGGCGAAGGGCAGGAACCAGAACGGCACCATGGCCGGGAAGTTGAACGGTCCGATGGCCGCGCACACGCCCACCGGCTGGCGCACGGTCTCGGCGTCGACGTTGCGGGCCACGTCCTCGAGCACGCGCCCCTGCATCGTGGTGGGGATCGCGCACGCGCACTCGACCATCTCGATCATGCGGCCGACCTCGGCGCGCGCGTCGTCCAGCGTCTTGCCCATCTCGACCGTGACCGAGCGGGCGAGCTCCTCGCGGCGGGCGTCCAGTCCCTCGCGCAGGGCGAACAGCCGGCGGCCGCGCTCGATCACGCTGACCGCGCGCCAGGCGGGCAGCGCCTCGCGGGCGGCGCGCACGGCGGCGTCGAGGTCGGCCGCGGACGAGAGCGGCACGCGGGCGAGCACCGCGCCGGTCGCCGGGTTGGTCACGTCGAGGGCGTCGGTCGCGGTCGCCGCGGTGAAGCGACCGCCGACGTAGTTGTCGAGCAGGCGGGTGGCGGTCAGCATGAGGAGCAGGATGGCAACGTCGGCCTGCCTATGCTCGGGCGGTGCACCGCCTCCTCTACGCGACGCTGCGCATCCGCGACCCAGAGACGGCGCGCGCGGTGCGCACCGTCGTCCTGCTGGTGCTCGTCGCCGAGGCGCTGGCCGCCGCCCGGCACGATCGCCGCGGGCCGCGCTCGGTGCGGCCCGGCTCGGGACCGCCGCGGCCGCGCCGCACCCCGCTGCCCCGGCGCGGCGCGCTCGCGGGACGACGGCCACGCGGCTGATCGTGCGGCGGGGCTCAGCGGTGGGTGATGCCGGACTTCGCGAAGGGGGCCAGGATCGGCCCCTTGATCGGCGTGTCGCCGAGCGCGTCGTCGACGGCCTGGAGGGTCTCGGGCGAGAGCTCGATTCCCGACGCCGTCGCGTTGGCCGCGACCTGCTCGGGCCGCGACGCGCCCACGATCGCCGCTGCGAGCTCGTCGCGCCGCAAGACCCACGCGAGCGCCAGCTGCGCCATGGTCAGGCCCGCCTCCTCGGCCACCGGCCGCAGGCGGTCGACGGCGCCGAGGAAGGCATCGTTGAGCATCAGCTGCATCGGCGCGCCCATCTCGCTGTGGGCCGCACGCGAGTCCGCCGGCGGCTCCTCCCCGAGCCGGTACTTGCCCGTCAGCAGCCCCTGGGCCAGCGGCGACCAGACGATCTGGGAGATGCCGTTGGCGGCGCAGAGCGCGAACAGCTCCGCCTCGGGCGCCTGCCACAGCATCGAGTACTGCGGCTGCGAGGAGACGAACAGGTCGGGCCCGCCGATGTCGATCGCGGCCTGGATCTGCTCGGTCGTCCACTCGCTGAAGCCGAGGTAGCGGGCCTTGCCCGCGGCGACGACCTGCTGAAGCGCCTCCACGGTCTCCTCGATGGGGACGTCGGGGTCGAAGCGGTGGCACTGGTAGAGGTCGACGTGGTCGGTCTTCAGGCGCGCGAGCGAGGCGTCGATCTGCTTGGCGATCTGCGCCGCCGACAAGCCGCGGTCGGCCTTGTCGTCCGACATCTGCCCCCAGACCTTCGTGGCCAGCACGTAGGAGTCGCGCGGGCGGCCGGAGAGGATCTCGCCCCACGCTTCCTCGGCGGCGCCGCGGCCGTAGACGTTGGCAGTGTCGAAGAAGGTGATGCCGGCCTCGAACGCGGCGTCCGTGCAGGCGCGGGTCTGGTCGAACCCGACGCCGCCGGAGTAGGTGAGCCAGGAGCCGAGGGCGATCTCGGACACCTCGAGGTCGGATGAGCCGAGCTTGCGATAGCGCATGGCGGGGGATCGTACGGCTCGTGTAGCGGAGGTGTACTGTCCGCGAACGAGGAGGTCCAGATGAGCGGTGGAGCGGGTGCGCTGGCCGGCCAGACCGTCGTCGTGATCGGCGGCAGCGGGGGCATCGGCTTCGAGACGGCGCGCCTCGCCCGTGCCGAAGGGGCCGAGGTCGTCCTCACCGGGCGCAACGCCGAGCGGCTGGAGAAGGCGGCAAGCGAGGTCGGCGCCAAGAGCACGGCGGCGTTCGACGCGGCCGACGAGGCCGCGCTGGAGGCGTTCCTCGGCGACCTGGAGACGCCGATCGACCATCTCCTGTCCACGGCCGGCCGGCCGTACTACGGGCCCCTGCCCGAACTGGATTTCGCAGCGGCGCGCCGCTCGCTCGACGACCACTTCTGGCTCGCCATCCACGTCGCCCAGCTCTCCATCGGCAAGGTGCGGCCGGGCGGCTCGCTGCTGTTCATGAGCGGGACCGGCGGGCGCAGCCGCGGGGTCGGCCTGTCGATCATCGCGGCGTTCACCGCCGCCATGCCGGCGCTGGTTGAGAACCTGGCCGTCGAGGTCGCGCCGATCCGCGTCAACCTCATCGCCCCGGGCTTCGTCGACACGGGCCTGTCGGCGGACCTGCTGGGGGACCAGCTCGAGGCTCGCCGGCAGCAGCTGCGCGACACGCTCCCGATCCGGCGCGTGGTCGGGCCCGAGGACGTCGGCGCGCTCGCCCTCCACCTGATGACGAACACGGCGCTGACCGGCGCGACCTACGACGTCGACGGCGGCCAGCAGCTGGTGTCCTGACGCCTAGAAGCGCACGACCGCGTCCAGCCGGTCGGTGTGGCGGGCGATCCGGACCTGCATGTCGGCCGCGGATGTTGACGGCGGCGCCGGTCGCCGCCGGAGGTCACGCCGAGACCCGGTACAACACCGGGCATGCCACCCCGCGCCCGCTTCGGCCTCACCGGCCTGGCCACGATGGGGGCCAACCTGGCCCGCAACGTCGCCCACCACGACATCCCGGTCGCGGTCCACAACCGGACCGCCTCGCGCACGACCGCGTTCCTCGAGCAGCATGCCGACGAGGGCCCGATCAGCGGGTACGAGTCCACGCAGGAGTGGATTGCCGCCCTCGAACGCCCGCGCGTGGTCATGAGCATGGTCAAGGCCGGCGCTCCGACCGACGCGGTGATCGACGAGGTCGTCCCTTTCCTCGACCCCGGCGACGTCGTCATCGACGGCGGCAACGCGCACTTCCGCGACACGCAGCGGCGCTTCCACGCGTTGGCCGAGCGCGACCTGCACTTCATGGGCGTCGGGGTGTCGGGCGGCGAGGAGGGCGCGCTCAAGGGACCGAGCGTCATGCCCGGCGGCGAGCGTTCCGCCTACGACGCGGGCGTGGGCGAGATCCTCGAAACCATCGCGGCCGTGGTCGACGGGACGCCGTGCTGCACGTTCGTCGGCCGCGACGGCGCGGGCCATTACGTGAAGATGGTCCACAACGGCATCGAGTACGCCGACATGCAGCTCATCGCCGAGACCTACGACCTCCTGCGCCACGGGGCCGGGCTCGAGGTCGAGGAGATCGCGCAGCGCTTCGACGCGTGGAACCACGGGGAGCTCGAGTCGTTCCTGATCGAGATCACCGCGCGCGTGCTCAAGCAGGTCGACGAAGCGACCGGCCGGCCGTTCATCGACGTCGTCCTCGACGCCGCCGAGCAGAAGGGCACCGGGCGCTGGACGGCGCAGGACGCCCTCGAGCTCGGCGTCCCGCTCACCGGCATCACCGAGGCGGTGTTCGCGCGCACGCTGAGCGCGCTCAAGGACCAGCGCGAGGCGGCCGCGACGGTGCTGCGCGGGCCGTCCTCCGACGGCACCGACCCAACCCTGGCCGACGACCTCGAGCAGGCCTTGTACGCGTCGAAAATCGTCTCCTATGCCCAAGGCTTCGCCCAGATGGCCGCGGCCGCCGACATCGAGGGCTGGGACATCGACCTCGGCGCCATGGCGACCATCTGGCGCGGCGGCTGCATCATCCGCGCCCGGTTCCTCGACCGCATCCGCCAGGCCTACGACAACGAGCCCGATCTCACGAACTTGATGGTGGCCGACTTCTTCGCCGACGCGCTGGGCGAGGCGCAGGACCCCTGGCGGCGCGTGATCGGGCGGGCGGCCGAGATCGGGATCCCCACGCCGGCCTTTTCCTCCTCGCTGGCCTACTACGACGGCTACCGGCGCGCGACCGGGCCCGCCGGCCTCATCCAGGGCCTGCGCGACCTGTTCGGTGCGCACACCTACAAACGCGTCGACCGCGAGGGGACCTTCCACACCGCCTGGAGCGGCGACGGGAAGGAG
>Ga0207708_10001614_pt1 | contig 16807 bp, 16 predicted proteins | sample KBSK5101metaG_FD_184340 | JGI IMG/M metagenome (GOLD analysis project Ga0207708, IMG submission 184340) | Corn, switchgrass and miscanthus rhizosphere microbial communities from Kellogg Biological Station, Michigan, USA - KBS K5-10-1 metaG... | ecosystem: Host-associated > Plants > Roots >...
GTCGGCTCGCAGATCACCAACATGGAGCCGCTGGCGCACGCGGCGGCGGCGCTGGTGACACTCGCGCGCGAGCTGGCAGTCGACGGCACGACCATCGAGCATCTCGACATCGGCGGCGGACTCGGCGTCTCCTACGACGGCTCCCCGGTGCCGGAGGCGGCCGACTACGCCCGGGCCGTGCTGCCCGTGCTGCGCGAGTCGGCCGTCGCCATCGTCCTCGAGCCGGGCCGCCAGATCATCGCCCCCGCTGGCGTCCTGCTCACGCGCGTCGTCGATATCAAAGATCAGCCCGGCGGCGATCGCCTCTTCGTGGTGATGGACGCCGGCATGACCGAGCTGATCCGCCCGATGCTCTATAACGCCTTTCATCGCATCGAGCCGGTCGTGCACACCGATGCGCCGATGACCGACGTCGACATCGTCGGGCCGCTCTGCGAGAGCAGCGACACGCTCGGCCGCAACCGCACGGTCCCGCGGCCGTCGGTCGGCGACCTTTACGCGGTCCTCGACACCGGCGCCTACGGCTCGGTGATGGCCTCCAACTACAACCGCCGCATGCTGCCGGCCGAAGTGCTGGTCGAGCGCGGGGCGCCGAGGTTGATCCGGCGGCGCCAGACGCTCGACGATGTGCTCGCCCTGGAATGCTGAGGCTCGCCTGTCAACTCCGCAACTACGCAACGCCCAACTCCCAATGAACGCCCAACGCCCAACTCCCAAAACTCCCAAAACTCCCAAGCGAAGAAGGGAAGTTGAAAACGGGAGCAGCAGGTTTGGTTTCTTCTTCTTGGAAGTTTCGTTTCTTCGTCTTGGGAGTTTTGGCCGTTGGGCGTTGGCAGTTGATTGGAAGTTGGGAATTGCGGAGTTGCGGAGTTGACAGCGAAGGGAGTCCTCATCGCCTTCGAGGGACTCGACCAGAGCGGCAAGCAGACGCAGGCCGAGCGGCTGAAGGCGGCGGTGGAAGCCCGCGGACGGACGAGCGTGCTGATCGACTTTCCGTCGTACGAGACCGACATCGGCCACGAGATCGAGGAAGGGCTGCATGGGAGGCGCGACTACGAGGCCGATGTCATGCAGCTGCTCTACGTCGCCAACCGCTACGAGAAGCGGCCGCAGATCGAGCGCTGGCTGGCCGAGGGCGTCGTCGTCATCTGCGACCGCTACCGGGCGTCGAGCATCGCCTACGGCGAGGCGCAGGGCCTCGATCCGGCGTGGCTGACCGACGTGCAGACCTACCTGCCGCCGCCGGATCTCACGGTGCTGCTCGACATCGCGCCGGAGACCGCTGCCGGCCGCAAGACCGCCAACCGCGACAAGTACGAGCGAGATCTGGCGCTCTTGTCGCGGGTCCGCGACAGCTACCGCCGCCAGGCACAGGCGCCGGGCTGGCTGCGGATCGACGGCGAGCGCGACAAGGACGCGGTCGCCGCCGACGTGCTCAGCGGTGTCGCGCCACTGCTTTCGCCGCGGTAAGCGCGCGAACTTCCGTCGCGCCGGCGTCCATCAGCGCTGCCGCGCACGCGTTCAGCGTCGCGCCGGTCGTGGCGACGTCGTCCACCAGCACGATGATCAACCCGTCCACGTCCACGCGCGCCGCGAACGCGCCGCGGACGTTGGCGGCGCGCTTCGACGCGGGCAGGTCCGCCTGTGACGACGTGCTGCGGGTGCGCGTCAGGGCGTTGATCACAGGCAGCCCGAGGTGCTTCGCGAGGTGTCTTGCCTGGTTGAAGCCGCGTTCGCGCTGCCGGGATCGATGGAGCGGCACGGGGACCAGGATGTCGGCGCCCGAGAGGACCTCGCCGCCGGCTGCGCGCATCCGCCGCGCCAGGTGCCGCGCGATGCTGGGGCGCCGGTCGTATTTCAGCGCGTGGACGATGGCGCGCAACGATCCTTCGTACGATCCGACCGCTCGCGCCAGGGCGATCTTCGGTTCGATGCGTTGGCAGCGCCGGCATCGTGCGGCCTTCCCGTAGCTTCCGCCTTCAGGCGGAAGTTCCCTCCAGGTCTTCAGCGGCTCGCCGCACGTGCGGCAGCAGGGGGGCGTGATGGGGACGATGGCGGACCAGCAGCCGCAGCAGACGGCGCCGCGCGTCGGCTCGTCGAGCGGCAGGCGACAGGCCGCGCACGTCGGCGCCAGGACGATGGCGACGGCGCCGTCGGCGAGCGGCCGCAGGAACGTTTCAGCTGCCCTGAGGAGGCTCGTCGGACACCTCGATACGCTCGGCGTCCCCCCACAAGCGCTCGAGTGAATAGAACTCCCGGGTCTGCGGCGTGAAGACGTGCACGATGAACGAGAAGAAGTCCATCAGCACCCAGTCCCCTCTATCGTAACCCTCGACGTGGTTCGGCCGCACCCTGGCGGCGCGCAGCGCTTCCTCGACGGCGTCGGCAATCGCGTGTACCTGGCGCTGGTTCTGCCCCGAGCAGAGCAGGAAGAAGTCGGTGAACGCCGGCGTCTGCCGCAGGTCGAGGACCACCACCTCCATCGCCTTCTTGTCGAGCGCGGCGCGCACCGCCTTCGCGATTTCCCCCGTGAGCTTCTTTTTCGGGGTGACCGGCCGCTTCTTCTTCTCAGTTCTCTCGGTTTTGGCCATGCATCTCGGTGACGTACAACGCGTGCTGATGAATGTGGGTTTCGACGAGAGGTGGCACGAGGCCGGCGATCGTTTCGCCGCGCCGCAGCCGCTCGCGCACGATGGTCGACGACACGTCGGGCGTCGGCGTCTCGAGCAGGTGAATCCGCGGCGGCGTCGCGTGGCTGTTCTTGTCGGCCGCGCGCATGCGCGCGGCCAGCGACGGCAGCCGCGCCGGCAGCGACTCGAGCGCGTGCCCCGGGCGAGCCACCACCACGAAGGTCGCCAGCTCGAGGACGTCCGGATAGCGCTTCCACGTGCCGATGTCCGCGAACGCGTCCGCCCCGGTGATGAAGAAGATCTGCGACGCGCTCAGGCCCCGCGCATGCAGCCGATCGAGCGTGTCGGCGGTGTACGAAGGGCCGGCGGCGCGCAGCTCCTCGTCGCTGGCGCGCAGCCGCGGCACGCCGGACACCGCGAGGCACGCCATCGCGAAGCGATGGAAGGGGGACGCGAGCGGCTGCAGCGGGCGATGCGGCGGAATGTGCGACGGGACGATGAACACGTCCTGCAGGTCGAAGGCGTCGCGCGCGGCGACGGCCGCGGCCAGGTGCCCGCCATGGATCGGGTCGAGAGTACCGCCGAGCAGGCCGATGCGTCTCACTCCGTATCGAGGTGCGAGGCTCGAGGGGCGAGGGGCGTTCGCCCCTCGACCAGTTTCTTCCACACTGCTTCGAGCAGCAGCGGCAGCCCCTCTCCAGTGGCCGCTGAGACAGGGTAGAGCGGAACACCGGTGCGCTGCAAATGCTCGCGCAGCCGCTGCAGCCGCGACGGATCGTCGAGCGCGTCGATCTTGTTGGCGGCGACGACGACCGGCTTGTCCTGCAGGCGCTCGCCGGTCGCGTCCCGTCCCGGGAACATCGCCAGCTCGCGCGTGATCACCTCGAAGTCCTCGACCGGCTCGCGCGCCGAGGCCGACGAGACGTCGACGACGTGCACCAGCACGCGCGTCCGTTCGAGGTGGCTCAGGAAACGATGCCCGAGGCCGTGCCCTTCGTGCGCCCCTTCGATCAGTCCCGGCACGTCGGCGGCGACGAACGAGCGATCGCCCGACAGGCCGACCACGCCGAGATTGGGCGTCAGCGTGGTGAACGGGTAGTCGGCGATCTTCGGCTTGGCCGCGGAGATCCGCGAGATGATGGTCGACTTGCCGGCGTTGGGGAAGCCGACCAGGCCGACGTCGGCGAGCAGCTTCAGCTGCAGCCGCAGGTCCTTCTCTTCGCCGGGCAGCCCCGGCTGCGTGCGGCGCGGCGCGCGGTTGGTGGAGCTCGCGTAGCGGGCGTTGCCCTGTCCGCCGAGGCCCCCCTTCGCGATCAGCAGCGGCTCGTCTTCGTTCGTGAGGTCGGCGATCTGCACGAACTCCTCGCCCTGCTTCTCGAAGATCTGCGTGCCGATCGGGACCTGCAGGGTGATGTCGCCGCCCGACTTGCCCGTGCGCAGCGACCCTTCGCCGTGCGCGCCGCGGCCGGCCTCGAACAGCTTCTGGAACCGGAAATTGAGGAGGGTGTTGAGATTGGCGCGCGCGACCAGGTAGACGCTGCCGCCGTGACCGCCGTCGCCGCCATCGGGGCCGCCGCGAGGGACGAACTTCTCGCGGCGAAAGCTCATGGCGCCACGGCCGCCATGGCCGGCTGCGACGTGGATTTCGACTTCGTCTACGAACATCAGACGCGAGTCTGACGGCGCCTCTGCAGACGCGCCCTATTCGAGGGGAAGAACCGAGATGACGCGGCCGCGGGCGCCGTGATCGGAAAACTTCACCGTGCCGTCGACCTTCGCAAACAGCGTGTCGTCCTTGCCGAGCCCGACGTTGAGGCCGGGACGGAAGCGGCGCCCGCGCTGGCGCACGAGGATCGAGCCGCCGGTGACGACGTTGCCGTCGAACCGCTTGACGCCGAGACGCTGGGCGTTGCTGTCGCGCCCGTTACGAGTACTGCCGCCGCCTTTTTTTGTTGCCATGATGAACTTCGCTCTTACGCAGCTGACGCTGCGGCCGCTCTGGCGCAGCCGACGCTGCGCGCTAGACCTGAATGTCGGTGATGCGCACGCGGGTCAGCGTGCTGCGATGCCCCTTGGTGCGGCGCATGCCCTTCCGGCGCTTCTTCTTGAACACGCGGATCTTCGGTCCGCGCGACTCGCCGTCGATCACGCCGAGGACCTTCACGTTGGCGACAAACGGCGCGCCGGCCAGCACTTCGCCGCCGTCCTTCTCGAGGAACAGCACTTTATCGATGCTGACTTCGTCGCCGGGATTGGCGTCGACCCGATCGACTTCGACCACGGCACCGGGGGTCACTTTGACCTGGCGGCCGCCGCTTTGAATGATTGCAAACACCTCTACCGGCTCCTTGCTGAGGGAGGCAAAACTCTAGGATACCACAGCTTGCCGCGGTCGGCCCAAGGGCAGACGGCTGGGGACTGGGCCGAGTAACTAGGGCTTAGGAATAGGGCCGAGGCGGCAGTCCCTACTTCAGCAGTACCCGGGTGCCGCGGATCTTCTGGGCGCTCAGCGTGCTCAAGAAGGACGGCATGACGCGGTCCATCAGCTCGAAGTAGGTCGACAGCGCCGGCACGCTCTGCTGCGCCGGGTAGAGGATCTCTTCGTGGAAGGTCTCCGAGTAGAGGATGGCGCCGGTGCGGCCGTCGATGAAGACGAACCGCGGCTGCAGGATGAAGCCCTTGCGCTCCTGGTAGGTGCGGACGGGGATCACGCTGCGGCGGCCGAAGGAGTCGTAGACCTCGCGCTGCTGCATGACGAAGCCGTTGGCCTGGTTCGGCGTGAAGAGGACGGTGCCGGTGACGATCAGCGGCGTCTGGTATTCCTCGCCGAGCTTCTTCCAGTAGGCGACGTCGGCGAAGATCTTGTCGTACTTTGCCAGGTCCTTCTCGTTGTGGATCGCGGGGTCGGCCTTGTGCGGGTCCGGCTGCGGCTTCGCGGCGGCGCCGTCGGCGGGCTTGCTGGCCATTTCCGCCGCGGGAATCGGACCGACCGGCGCGACGCCGGTGGATGTGGTGGTGATCGTGTTGCCGTTGTCGCGCGCGGCCGCGCTTTCGGCAGCGGCGACCTCGGCGAGGGGCAGTACTTCCGCCTCGATCACACGGAGCGGCGACTTGGTGCGCAGCTGGCTGCGGAGCAGCCGCACCGTCTCGAGATTGGCGTCGACGTCGTCGCTGCCGCCGCTGATGAAGCCGGCGACGAGCACGCGCTGGAACGCGGTGACGTCCATCTTCGGCTGGATCGGCGTCTCGATCGGGATCTCGTAGAAGCCCGTGCAGCCCACGAGGGCCGCACCCGCGGCGAGCGCGGCGACGAGGACGACCTTACTTGCCGCTGCGGCGCTTCGTGCGGTCATTGATTTCTTTGAAGAGATCGTAGTTCTGCCGGATCATCAGATTTTTCGGATCCAGCGCCAGGGCCTTCTCGTACGCCTGCTTCGCTTCCTCGAACTTGCCTTCGTGCTCGTAGGCGATGGCCAGGTTGTTCCAGGCGGCGGCGTAGGTCGGGTCGAGCTGCGTCGCCTTTTCCCAGCGATACAGCGCCTCGTTCCACAGGCCGTTCTGGGCGACCTTGATGCCGAACTCGACCTGCTGCTTCGATTTCCCGCGATCGTTCTGGGCCCGCGCGGATGCCGGCGCGGCGAGGAGAATCACGACTGAGAGAATCGTCAGTCGGCGCAGCATGGGGGTAGTGCGCCAATATACCAAGTTTCGCCTCCCCCGGATCTCGTTTTCCTGCCGGAAAGTCTGTGACATTTCTTACAGGGCCTCGCGTGCGACGGTCGGGCCCGTCCCGCCGCGCGCCATCCGTTGCCCACGCGCAAGGCGGACCAATATGGGCGCAGCAGCAACTCACGTACCACGCCTTTTCAGTGAAGTTCCGGCCACGGATCCGGTACTTTGCTCCGGATTTTGTAAGCCTGCACGCACCCCGTAACCCCGCCGTTTGGCAGAGATGACACTGCCCGCCTATAATAAGGACAGAGGGGCCGGGCACCGTGGCTGCTGCGCGCAGCGCCGGTCGGGCCCCTTCGGCATTTGTCCGGCACTGCGGCGCTCGTGGAGAGATCGATGGATCTGCTCAGCGCCGTGGCCCTTTCCACCCTCCCAGGCATAGCGCGCCCGCGGGCCGCGGCGGCCTTCAAGGCGCTGCGCGCGTCGCTGCAGGACGAGGTCACGCTCGAGACCGTCATCGAAGCCTGCGCCTCGACCGTCGACGCCGGGCGCGTCGCGGCGGACGCGCGGCGGGAGGCAGCGATCTTGCTCGACCGCGCCCGCGCGGCGCGTATCGACGTCGTACTGTGGGACGCGGACGGCTACCCGCCCCTGCTGCGCGAGATCGTCGATCCGCCGCCGGTGCTCTGGGTGCGCGGCGCCGCTGCCGTGCTGCCGCGCCCGGCCGTGGCGATCGTGGGGTCGCGCGCCGCCACGCCGTACGCGCAGGAAGTCGCGGCCCGCCTTGCGGGTGAGCTTGCCAACCGTCACGTCGTGGTCGTGTCGGGCCTCGCGCGCGGCGCGGACGGCGCGGCGCACCGGGGGTGCGTGTCGGCCGGCGGCGCGACGGTCGCGGTTCTCGGCTCCGGGCCCGACGTAATCTATCCGCGCGAGCACGATGCGCTCGCGGAACGCATCTGCCGCGATGGTGCGCTGGTGAGCGAGCTCGGCCCCGGCGCGCCGCCGCTGCCCGAACACTTTCCGCGGCGCAACCGCCTGATCAGCGGGATCTCGCTTGCCGTCGTCGTCGTCGAAGCGTCGGAGCGGAGCGGATCGCTGATTACGGCACGATGCGCGCTGGAACAGGGGCGTGACGTCATGGCGGTGCCCGGCAGCGTCTTAGGGGGCCGGAACCGTGGCTCGCACGCGCTCTTGAAGGACGGCGCAAAGGTCGTCGAGACTGCGGACGATATCCTCGATGGCCTCGGGTGGCCGGAAGTTGAGCCGCAAATTTCTTGTAACGTATTGGATCCAGACGATTTGTTGAGCCGTCTCACCCCCGGCGAAACCTACGACGTCGACGAAATGTCTGCTACGGTGGAAATACCGGGTTCGCTGTTGCTGTCCCGCCTGACCGAATGGGAGATGCAGGGGCGGCTGATGAAATTGGGCGGGGGGCGATACGCCATCCCGCCGCGGAAATAAGGGTTATGGCAAAGGCACTCGTGGTGGTCGAATCGCCGGCCAAGGCGAAGACCATCAACAAATATCTCGGTAAGGACTACAAGGTCGTCGCCTCGATGGGGCACGTCCGCGATCTGCCCAAGAGCAAGCTGGGCGTGGACGTCGAGGAAGGGTTCGAGCCGTCGTACGAAGTGATCGCCAGTCGCAAGAAGGTGCTCGCCGAGCTGAAGGCGGAAGCGAAGAAGGCGAGCGAGATCTTCGTCGCGACCGACCCTGACCGCGAAGGGGAAGCCATCGGCTGGCATCTGGCGGAGGAGCTCGGGCGCGACAACCGGAAGAAGATCCGCCGGCTGATGTTCAACGAGATCACCAAGAAGGGGGTGCTCTCGGCGCTCGACAAGCCGACGACCATCGACAAGAAGATGGTGGATGCGCAGCAGGCGCGCCGCGTCCTCGATCGGTTGGTCGGCTACAAGATCAGCCCGCTCCTCTGGGACAAGGTGCGGCGCGGCCTGAGCGCCGGGCGCGTGCAGTCGGTCGCGCTGAAGCTGGTCTGCGACCGCGAGCGCGAGATCAACGCGTTCGTCGCCGAGGAGTACTGGAACATCACGGCGCGGCTCGCCGGCCGCGTGCCGCCCGAGTTCGACGCGAAGCTCCTGAAGAAGGACGGCGCGAACATCAAGGTCGGCAACGAGACCGAAGCCAACGCGGTGCTCGTCGACCTGCGCAGCGCGCGCTGGGTCGTCGACAGCGTGACGACGAAGGAGCGGAAGAAGAGCTCGGTTCCCCCGTTCATCACCAGCAAGCTGCAGCAGGCCTCACGCTTCCCCGTCAAGAAGACGATGATGGTGGCGCAGCAGCTCTATGAAGGCGTGGAGCTGCCCGGCGAAGGCTCGGTCGGCCTCATCACCTACATGCGAACCGACTCGACGCGCGTCGCGGATCAGGCGCTCGCCGAAGTGCGCCAGTTCATCGCCGGCGCGTTCGGCGACGAGTACGTGCCGGAGAAGCCCAATCTCTTCAAGACGAAGTCGGATGCTCAGGACGCGCACGAAGCGATCCGCCCGACCTCGATGCAGTACCACCCCGACGAGGTGCGCGCGCAGCTCACCCACGATCAGTACTACCTCTACAAGTTGATCTGGAACCGTTTCGTCGCGTCGCAGATGCCGCCGGCGACCTTCGACGAAACCACCGTCGACATCACCGCGGCCGCGTATCTCTTCCGCGTCAAGGGCTCGGTGCCGAAGTTCCCCGGCTGGATGGCGGTCTACAACCAGCCGGTTGCGCCGGCGCCCGACATCGAGACGGTCGCGCCCGGACCCGACGCCCGCACCGCGGAAGACGACGAGGACTCGAGCGTGCTGCCGCCGCTGGCCCAGGGTGACACGCTGACGCTGCGCGAGCTGAAGCCGGAGCAGAAATTCACCCAGCCGCCGCCGCGCTACACCGAGGCGACGCTGGTCAAGGCGCTCGAAGAGAACGGCATCGGGCGTCCCTCCACCTACGCGTCGATCATCACCGTAATCCAGGCGCGCGAGTACGTGAACAAGATCGAAGGGAAGTTCAAGCCGACCGTCCTCGGCGTGATGCTGGTCGAGAAGCTGCTCAGCCCCGCCTTCGACGACATTCTCGATGTCGGCTACACGCGCGAGCTCGAGGAGGATCTCGACAAGATCGAGTCGGGCGCGTCCGACTACGAGTCCACGCTGACCAGCTTCTACAAGAAGTTCTCCAAGGATCTGAAGCGCGCCGCCAAGGAGATGATCAATCTCAAGGAGGGCGTGGAGCCGGATCCGCCGGTCGCGTGCGACAAGTGCGCCAAGCCGATGGTGATCAAGGCCGGCAAGTTCGGTCTCTTCCTCGCCTGCAGCGGCTATCCCGAGTGCGAGAACACGCGCGAGCTGGAGACGCCGGAGGCCGCGGCCGAAGGAGCGGAGGCGCTCGAGGAGACGTGCGAGAACTGCGGCAAGCCGATGGCGGTCAAGCGCGGCCGCTTCGGCCAGTTCCTCGCCTGCACCGGCTATCCCGAGTGCAAGACGACGCGGAAGATCATCGCCACCAAGCAGGGAATCACCGCCGCCAAGCCGGACCAGATCCTCGACGAGAAGTGCCCGAAGTGCGGCTCGAACCTGGTCATCAAGCAGGGGCGGTTCGGCGAGTTCACGGCGTGCAGCAGCTATCCGACCTGCAAGTACGTCAAGCAGAAGACGACCGGCGTCCTCTGCCCGAAGGACGGCGGCGAGATCGTCGAGCGCAAGTCGCGCCGCGGCAAGGTCTTCTTCGGCTGCGCCAACTATCCCGACTGCGACTTCACGCTGTGGAACCGTCCCGTCGCCGAGAAGTGCCCCGACTGCGGCGCGCCGTTCCTCGTCGAGAAGATCACCAAGCGGCACGGCCGCCAGTTGATCTGCAACAACGAGGATTGCTCGTACGTCCGTCAGGCGGAAGAGCTCACTACAGCCTGATTGGGAATTGGGAGTTGCGGCGTTGGGAGTTGACACGCGGCGAAGCCGCATCACCGTCGTCGGCGGCGGCCTCGCCGGCTCCGAAGCCGCCTGGCAGGCGGCCGCCCGCGGCGTTCCCGTCGTCCTGCACGAGATGCGGCCGGTCACGCCGACCGCCGTGCACAAGACCGACGGCCTGGCGGAGCTCGTCTGCTCGAACTCCTTCCGCGGCGACAAGCTCGATAACGCCGTCGGCCTCCTCAAGGAGGAGATGCGGCGGCTCGGGTCGATCATCATGCGCTGCGCCGACGAGGCGCGGGTCCCGGCGGGCGCCGCGCTGGCCGTCGATCGCGACGTGTTCTCGTCGCGCGTCACCGAGGCGATCGCCTCGCATCCCCTGATCAGCATCCGCCGCGGCGAGATCACCGCGATCCCGTCGGGCGAGGAGGGGCCGGTGATCCTCGCGACCGGCCCGCTCACGTCGGCCGCGCTGTCGTCGGAGATCGCCGCGCTGGTCGGGTCCACCCATCTCTACTTCTACGACGCGATCAGCCCGATCGTCAGCGGCGAAACCATCGACCGCGCGAAGGTCTTCCGCGCCTCGCGCTGGGGCCGCAGCCTGGGGGTCAGACACGGGTCAGACCCGAGTCTGACCCCGGGCGTAAGCCCGGGCGGTGAGGCATGCGGCGTCGACGATGGGGAGGGGGACTATCTCAACTGCCCGTTCACCAGAGAGGAATACCAAGCCTTCTACGCCGCGCTGACGTCGGCCGAGAAGGCCGGCGTCCACGAATTCGATCAGCCGAAGTTCTTCGAGGGCTGCCTGCCGATCGAGGTGATGGCGGCGCGCGGCGTCGACACGCTGCGGTTCGGGCCGATGAAACCCGTCGGGCTGCGCGATCCCCGCACCGGCCGGGAAGCCTACGCCATCGTCCAGTTGCGCCAGGACAACATTGCCGGCGATCACTTCAGCCTCGTCGGCTTCCAGACGCAGATGAAGTGGGGAGAGCAGGCGCGCGTGCTGCGGATGATTCCCGGGCTCGAGAACGCCGAGTTCGTGCGCTTCGGGATGATCCACCGCAACACCTACGTCAACGCGCCGACGGTGCTGCGCGAGACGTGGCAGACGCGCCTCCGCGACGATCTGTTCTTCGCCGGCCAGATGTCCGGCGTCGAAGGCTACGTCGAATCGGCCGCCTCCGGCCTCATCGCCGGCCGCAACGCCGCCGCGCTGGCGCTCGGCGAGCCCCCGTCGGCGCCGCCGCGGACGACGGCGATCGGCGCGCTGGCCTATTACGCCGCCAACGCCGATCCGAAACACTATGTGCCGTCGAACATCGCGTTCGGGCTGATCCCGCCGCTCGAGCAGCGGGTGAAGAGCAAGAAGGACCGCAACCTCGCCATCTCCGAACGGGCGCTGAAGGATCTGGACGATTGGTCAGAGACCACCTCAAGGCGTTTCTCGAGCATCTCCGGCTGAACGAGAACGCGTCGGCGCACACCGTGCGCGCCTACGACAGCGATCTGTCGCAGTATCTCGTCTTCCTTGCGTCACACCTCGATCGGCGCGTCTCGGATCTCGGGCCGGCGGATCTCGATCACCTCAACGCGCGCGCGTTCCTCGGCGATCGCCACAAGCGCGGCAACTCCAAGTCGTCGGCGGCGCGGAAGCTGTCGGCAATCCGTGCCTTCGGCCGCTACCTGCGCCGCGAAGGCCTCATCGAGGGAGATCCGGCGGCGCTCGTCGGCACGCCGAAGCGGGAGCAGCGCATCCCGTCGCACCTGGCCGTCGACGAGATGTCGAAGCTGCTCGACACGCCCGACACGACGGATCCGCTCGGCCGCCGCGACAAGGCGATCCTCGAGCTGTTCTACGCGTCGGGGCTGCGCTTGAGCGAGCTGGTGGGCCTGGACCTGGACGACGTGAACCTGTCTGGCCGTGTGGTGCGCGTGCTGGGCAAGGGGCGCAAGGAGCGGATCGTGCCGTTCAACCGCTCGGCCGCCGACGCCCTGCGCGCGTGGCTGGGCGATCGCGCCGCTATCGCCCCTTCGGCGCTTCGGCGCGGCAAGGATGTGCGCCCGCGCGGCCGCCCGCGCGATCCCCTGTTCCTGAACTACCAGGGCGGACGGCTGTCCACGAGGAGCGTGGACAAGCTGGTGCGCCGTTATGTGGCCGCCTGCAGCACGCGCTACGGCATCAGCCCGCACGCCCTGCGGCATTCGTTCGCCACGCACCTGCTGGAAGCGGGAGCGGATCTGCGCGCGATCCAGGAGCTGCTGGGACATGCCCGTCTCAGCACCACGCAGCGCTACACGCACGTCAACGCCGCGCAGCTGATCGACACCTACCGGAAGGCGCACCCGAAGGCATAGCGAGCGAACACCGTGAGCGAGCCACGCGCCCGCCTTCGCGCGAAGCGCTTCGGCGAGGTCTCGCCGCAGCTTTAGCGGAGGCGGAAACGGAGCGGGGCCTGGGGCCCCCGCGAGAGAGCGTGTCGGGGGTTCGGGCGGCGAAGCCCCCCGATTCAAGGATGCCCTACGAACGGGCGAGATAGAACCGCGCCGCCGGAACCTGCTTCGGCCCCTCGCACGCGAAGAACTCGACAACGGTGATCGCGCCGGCACGGCGGGGCGACGCTTCGACGGTGACGCCGCTGTGCGGCGACCAGCGCCAGCGATCGTTCACCCACGTGAACGTCGTCACCTCGCCCGACGCATTGCCGACGACGAGCGACCCGTCCACGCTGATCTCGCAGGTGGAGGGCTCGATCGCCGACGCCATGGAGGCGGCGCCGGCGAAGACCTGTTCGACGCCCGAGTAGCGTCCCGGCTTCACACCGAGTTCCGCCAGCCGCGACGCGGCGGTGGCCACCGAGCCCCTGGTCGACGTGGGCAGACGCTGATCGAGCCCGAGCTCCCGGAACTCGACCGAGACGTCGTCGCGCGCACCGATGTGACGTGAAGACAGCGAGCCGCCGTACATCATGATGACCCCCCGGGAGCGCTATGCGACGTCCACCATGCGGCGGCCGCGCGGGTACTCGATCTGCAGCGTCTTGATCTTGTAGTTCATGACGCGCGGGCTGATCGAGAGCAGTTCGGCGGCGTCCTTCTGCACCCAGTTCGACATCTTCAGCGCCTCGATGAGCGCCTGCCGCTCGATCTCCTCGAGGGCGATGCCGGTGGGCGGGATCTTCACGACCGGGCTGCCGTCGCCGGACGGCGCCGACGTCGAGAGCTCGCCCAGGCGCAGATCGGTGCTGGTCACCTGCGGCCCTTCCGACAGCAGCACCGCGCGCTCGATCGAGTTCTCCAGCTCGCGGATGTTGCCCGGCCAGTTGTAGCGCATCAGCAGCTTCAGCGCGTCGGGCGAGAGCCCGTCGACGCGCTTCTTCAGCTCGCTGGCGAAGCGGCGCAGGAAGAACGTCGCCAGCGCGCCGATGTCGTCCTTGCGCTCGCGCAGCGGCGGCATCTCGATCGAGACGACGTTGAGGCGGTAGTAGAGGTCCTCGCGGAACTGCCCGTTGGCCACCATCTGCGGCAGGTTGCGGTTGGTCGCGGTGATGACCCGGACGTCGCAGCGCAGCGTGCGGGTGCCGCCGAGGCGCTCGAACTCGTGCTCCTGCAGGACGCGCAGGATCTTGGCCTGCGTGTTGGCGCTCATGTCGCCGACTTCGTCGAGGAACAGCGTGCCGCCGTCGGCCTGCTCGAAGCGGCCGACGCGCTGCTTGTCGGCGCCGGTGAACGCGCCCTTCTCGTGGCCGAACAGCTCCGACTCGAGCAGGTTCTCCTGCAGCGCCGCGCAGTTCACCTTGACGAAGTTGCGCGCCGCGCGCAGCGAGTTGTGGTGGATGGCGCCGGCGATGAGCTCCTTGCCGGTGCCCGTCTCGCCGCGGATCAGGCAGGTGGTGTTGCTCTTGGCGACCTTCTTGACGATCGCCAGCACCGACTGCAGCGCGCCGCTGGCGCCGATGATGCGGTCGAAATCGTAGATGTCCTGCTGGGTGTGGCGCAGGTACTCGATCTCGTGCTTGAGGCGACGCATCTCGAGGGCCTTTTCGACCTTGAGCTCCATCTCCTCGATCTCGAACGGCTTCTGCACGTAGTCGAAGGCGCCGATCTTCATCGCCTCGACCGCCGTGTGGACGGAGCCGAACGCCGTCATCAGGATGACCGCGCTCGTCGGATGCAGCGCCTTGGCCGTGCGCAGCACGTCCATGCCGTCGCTGCCGCCCATCTTGAGGTCGCTCAGGACGACGTCGTACTGCCCCTCGTGGAGCTTTTCGATCGCGACGTTGCCGTTGGGCGCTTCATCGACGTCGTGGCGGGCATCGGACAGGGCCCGCACAATTCCACGCCTCAGCGAATCGTGATCGTCTGCAACAAGAATCCGTCCCATAACAATCCTCTTTTATCGGTCTATTCGAACAACGGCTGTTGACTGCGCACCGGCAGGGTCACGCGGAACACCGTCCCGCCGCCCGGCCGCTGACCCACATCGATCCGGCCGTCGTGCGCGTCGACGATCTTCCGGACGATCGCCAGCCCGAGCCCCGAGCCCTGCGGCTTGGTGGTGAAGAACGGGCTGAAAATCCGATCCATCACTTCGGGCGGGATCCCCGGGCCGGTGTCGGTGATGGTGATCATCACCATCGGGCCCGGCGTCTGCTCCGCCGCGGTGCTCTCTTCCTCGCCGTCGATCGCGATCGCGGTGATCTCGATCGTGCCGGCGCCGTTCATCGCCTCGAAGGCGTTGGTGACGAAATTGGTGAAGATCTGCCGCAGCTGGTGCGGGTCCCCCTGGATCGGCCGCAGCGACTCCGGCACCTCGACGCGGATCTCGATCTTCCCCTTCTGCCAGTGGCTCTCGGCCATCGTGACCGCGTCGCGGACCACGTCGCCGAGCGACACGTCCTCGACCTGCAGGCGCAGCGGCCGCACGAAGGCCAGCACCTCCTGCACGATCACGTTCGCCATCTTGGCTTCCTTGATGATGTCGGCCAGGATGTTCTGCGCGTCGGGCGACTCGGTGAGCTGCCGCTTGAGGATGCCGGCCATCACCTCGATGCCGGCGAGCGGGTTCTTCACTTCGTGGGCGATCGCCGCGGCCATCTCGCCGAGCGCCGCCAGGCGATCGCGGAGCCGCTCGCGCTCCTCCAGCTGCTCGACGCGCGTCAGGTCCTTGAAGAAGAGCGTCGCGCCGACGTCGCGCCCCGCGTCGTCCTTGACGTGGGAGAGCGTGTAGCCGATCACCTTGCCGGTGTGCTTCAGGCGCATCTCGGCGCGGTTGGGCAGGTGCGACAGGTCGAAGGCGCTCGCGACCATGCGCAGCACGTCCGGGGCGTCCTTGAGCACTTCGCTGAAGTGCCGGCCGATGTCCTTGGCGCGCGGCTTCAGGCCGAGGATCCGGTAGGCGATGTCGTTCATCACCGCGACCCGGCCGTCGCGCGTGACGGCGACGACGCCGTTGCGCAGGTTCCAGACCATGTCGCGGTAGAAGCCGTCCGGAACGACCTGAGGCTCCGCCTTCGGCGCACCCGTTTTACGGGCGCGGGGAGCGCGGGCCGGCTTAGCTGCCATGTCGGATGACAACATTGTAATGACGGGCAGGGGGCAAAGGGTGTGCCCCTACGAAAATGGCGGGATTCCTAGAAGTTACGAAAATCCTGCCCGCTCCAGCTTGACAAAACAGGTCAAAAATTACACTTCTGTATCTGCCTGCAACGCCTCCCACTTGTTCATGAGGTCCCCGACCTCCCACATCAGCGCCTGGTGGCGGTCGATGACGGGCTTGGACGCGACGTGGTCGTCGTAGAAGCCCGGGGCGGCCATGGCGGCCTCCAGTTCCTTGATGCCGGCCTCCGCCTTGGCGATGCGGGCCTCGAGCTCCTGGATGCGGCGCTGCCGGGCCTCCGCCTCCTTCCTGACCCGTCGGGCCTCTGCGTCCGCCTTCTTCTTGTCCTCGTAAGAGGGTTTCGGGGCCAGGTCTGCATGGTGGCCCTTCGTGGGGCCTGACCCCGTCTTCGGCCCGTTTGCAGACCTGACCCCCGACTTCTGCACGTTTGCAGACCTGACCCCCGGTTCGGGGGCAGGCTGCTCGCGGTTCCGTGTGCTCCAGAGGAACTCCTCGTAATTGCCCGGGTAGACGGCGGCCTCCCCGTGGCCGATATCGATGACCTTCGTCGCCAGCTTGTCCACGAAATAGCGGTCGTGCGAAACGAAGATCAGCGTGCCGCCGAAGTCCTCGAGCGCCTCGAGCAGGACGTCCTTCGAGTCCAGGTCGAGGTGGTTCGTCGGCTCGTCGAGCAGCAGCGTGTTGGCGGGCCGCAGCAGCATGCGCGCGACGGCCAGCCGCGTCCGCTCGCCTCCCGAGAGCACCCGGACCGGCTTCTCGATGTCGTCCCCGGAGAACAGGAACCCACCGAGGATGGTGCGGATGTGCGGCACCATACTGATGGGGGAGTCGCCGGCCAGCGTCTGATATACGTTCAGCGCCGGATCGAGGCGTGCCGCCTCGTCCTGCGCGAAGTACTGCATCACCACTTGGTGCCCTTCGGTCCGCGTCCCGGAATCGGGCGCTTCGACTCCTGAAAGCATCCGCATGAGCGTGGACTT
>Ga0207708_10001615_pt1 | contig 16796 bp, 14 predicted proteins | sample KBSK5101metaG_FD_184340 | JGI IMG/M metagenome (GOLD analysis project Ga0207708, IMG submission 184340) | Corn, switchgrass and miscanthus rhizosphere microbial communities from Kellogg Biological Station, Michigan, USA - KBS K5-10-1 metaG... | ecosystem: Host-associated > Plants > Roots >...
CGTCGGGATAGCGATCCTCGCGCTCGGGAGCGAGCGCCTTCATCACGATGCGATCCAGGTCGGGCGGCACGCGCGGCGTCAGCGTCGACGGCGGCGGCACGTGCGGATCGCGCGCGCGCTGGAGCGCGTCGGCGTTCGCGCCCTCCGACGAGCCGCCTCCCGGATCGCGCTTGACCGGGAACAGCTGCCGTCCGGTCAGCAGCTCCCACAGCAGGATCCCCGCCGCATACAGATCCGTGCGTCCGTCCAGCGGCTCGCGCCGCGCCTGCTCGGGGGACAGGTAACTGAGCTTGCCGTAGATGATGCCGGGCGACGTCTTCTCCATCTTCAGCGACGACGTCGCCAGGCCGAAGTCGGTCAGCTTCACCTCACCCGAGAACGACAGCAGCACGTTGCCCGGCGAGACGTCGCGGTGGACCAGGCGCAGATCCTCGAACGCGTGGGCGTAGGCCAGCCCGCGGCACAGCTCCCTGATGACGTAGACCGCGATGTCGACGGGGAAGGGCGTGCGGACCTCCGCGCAGCGGTTCCAGACGGCGTGCAGGTCGCGCCCGTCGATGTAGTCCATGGCCAGGAAGATCCGATCGCCCTGCAGACCGGCGTCGAACACCGTCACCAGGTTGCCGTGCGACAGCCGCAGCGCGACCATCGCCTCGTCGCGAAATCGACGCGCGTTCTCGGGCGCCACCACCTCGGGTGGGACCTGCTTGACCACGCACACCTTCTCCAGACCGGGCGCGCCGGTCATCGCGAGAAACAGCTGCCCCATCCCGCCGCGCGCGAGCGGCTTCAGCAGGACGTAGGAGTCGAACTGGCGCGGAAATCCGGCCGGGCTCGCGCCGAGCTTCGGGTCCCCCGCCGGGATGGTCACGGCCGGGGATTCTATCTCCAACGACGTGGCCTGCGAGAAACTGCGGTAGATTCCACGCGGTATGAACGGTCCGGTGACAAGCGAGGGCGGCGGCCTGGCCGGCAAGCGCATCGTCCTGGGGGTGACCGGGGGGATCGCGGCCTACAAGGCGGCCGAGCTTTGCCGCCTGTTCGTGAAGGCCGGCGCGACCGTGCGCGTCGTGATGACCGAGGCCGCGACGCGGTTCATCGCGCCGCTGACGCTGCAGACGCTGTCGGGGGCGCCCGTCGCCCTGGACCTTTTCGACGCCGCGCAGGAGGCGGAAATCGGGCATATCCGGCTGGCCGACGAGGCGGACCTGCTGGTGGTGGCGCCGGCGACGGCCGATTTCATCGCGCGGATGGCCGCCGGCATGGCGGACGACCTGCTGGCGGCGGTCGTGCTGGCGACACGCGCTCCAGTCTTGCTGGCGCCGGCCATGAACGTGAACATGTGGACGAACCCGGTCACGCAGGCGAACCTGACGGGGTTGCTGCGCAACGGGCGGGTCGCCACGGTCGGGCCCGACCGCGGCGAGCTGGCCTGCGGCTGGATCGGAGCGGGGCGGTTGATCGAGCCGGCCGACATCGTGGCCGAGGCCGCGCGCCTGCTGGCGGGCGCCGCGCCGGGCGGGGGCGATCTCGCGGGCCGGCGGGTCGTCGTCACGGCGGGCGCGACGCGCGAGCCGATCGACGGCGTTCGTTTTCTGGGCAACCGTTCGTCGGGCAAGATGGGCGCGGCGATGGCGGAGGCGGCCGTCGCGCGCGGCGCCGACGTGACGCTGGTGGCCGGTCCCGAGGCGCCGGCGGTGCCGGGCGCGCGCCGCATCGACTTCGAGACGGCCGCTGATCTGCAGCGCGTGCTCGCCGATCTCGCGCCGCGCGCCGACATCGTCGTGATGGCGGCCGCCGTCGCTGACTTCCGGCCGCCGTCGCCCGTCGCCGGCAAGCTGTCGCGGCGTACGGCCGGTAGCGAGATCGCCTTGACGCTGGAGGCGGTCCCCGACTTGCTGGCGGGCCTCGCGCGGGCGCGCCGGGGCGCGCGCCCGTACCTGCTCGGGTTCGCGGCCGAGACGGTCGGCGGCGACGCGCTGGCGGAACGGGCCGCGGCAAAGCTGCGCGAAAAGCGATGTGACGCTATCGTGGCGAACGACGTGAGCGCGCGCGGGATCGGTTTCGGGGCGGACGACAACCAGGTGACGCTGCTGTTCGGGGACGGCGCGCGCCACGAGATCGCGCGCGCGCCCAAGCGGGCGGTGGCGGACAGCCTGTGGAACCTGCTCGCGGGGCGCCTGCCGGCCCGGGAGCCCGCCGATGCCTGATCCGCGTCTGAAGACGTACGCGCCGCAGGCCGTGCGTCACCTGGCGGCGGCCGGCCACATCCTCTCCGAACGGCAGGAGACCGCCGTGGGCCGGCGCGGGAACGTACCGGCCTGGCCGGGATCGGACGACGTGGACTTTCACGGCACGCTGTCGGCGGTGTGGATCTGGGCGCGGCACCAGCGGCTGTCGGGCGCGAACCGCTATCAGGGGGCGCGCAGCGCCGCCTGGGGGTTCATCGAGACCAACGCCAAGCGGTTCATTCCCGATGCGATCGACGACGCGGCCGGCGACGAGACCGCCTACGACTGCGCGCTGGTGTTGCTGGCGACCGCGGCCGAACGCGGCCTGGGCGGCACGGACAGCAAGCGGCAGGCGATCGCGGAGCGCGCCGCGCGCGTGCTCGCCATTCACCTGGGCGTGCTGGAAGACCTGTCGGGGCGCGAGTTCAGCGATCCGGCGTTCCTGGTGTACGCGCTGGCCGAATACGCGCGCGCCATCGACGACCGCGGGCTGCTGGCGGGCGCGCGCCGGTTCGTCGATCGCGCGTTCGGGATGAAGTCGCCCGGGGCGTTCGGGGCCGAACCGTCGGCGACGGGCGGCCTGTTCGATTTTTCGTCGACGACGGCGACGCGCATCCTGGCGGTGATCGCGGCGGAGGGGCCGACGCCGTTCGTGGGTGCGTGGCTGCGCGAACGCGTCGCGGCCCTGGTCCCCAAGGGGTTCACGTCGCGCCGGCTCGACGAGAACACGTGGAACGCGTGCGCGGCCTGGGCGCTGGGCCGCGCGTACGTCATCTCGACCGATCCGATCTTCATGCAGGCGTACAGCGACACGATGGACGAGCTCGAGCGGCGCGATGCCGACCGCGACGGCGCGCTGGCGCGTGACAAGACCGTCCGCGCGGCGGAGACCGCCGCGACGTTCTACTACTCGCTGGCAGTCGACGCGCTGGTCACGCCGGAGAGCGCGAGCGCGGCGCAGATCGAGGCGGGCGTTCGTGGCCGCTGATTCGCACGAAGACGTCGAGGAGCTGCGCGCGCTGGTCGGGCAGCTGCGCACGAACCTGGAGGCGCGGGGGAGATCGGGGCTGGTGGGCGTGGTGGTGAGCAAGGGCCCGAAGGCAAGCGCGGCCGCGGCGGCGACGACCGTGACTGCGCCGCCGGTCGTGGCGCCGCCTGTCGTGGCGGCGGCTCCGGTGGTCGAGCGCCAGCGGGACAACGTACCCGAGGACGGCGGCGAGGTCGCGGGGCCGAAGGCGAAGACGGGGAAAAGTGGGCTGCAGGTGGTGCGAGACGACCTCGGTGACTGCAAGCGGTGCAAGCTGGCGCCGTCGCGGACGAACCTGGTCTACGGCGTCGGCAATCCCGACGCAGAGCTGGTGTTCGTCGGCGAGGCGCCGGGCGCCGACGAGGACGCGCAGGGCGAACCGTTCGTGGGCAAGGCGGGCCAGCTGCTGACGAAGATGATCGAGGCGATGGGGTACACGCGGGACGACGTCTACATCTGCAACGTGCTCAAGTGCCGCCCGCCGGGGAACCGCAACCCCGAGCCGGACGAGGTCGCCAGCTGCGAGCCGTTCCTGAAGCGCCAGCTGGCGGCGATCCGGCCGCGCATGATCGTCGCGCTGGGGAAGTTCGCGGCGCAGTGCCTGCTGCGCGACGACACGCCCATCACGCGCCTGCGCGGCGGGTTCCGCAGCTACGAGGGGATCCCGCTGATGCCCACGCTGCACCCCGCGTATCTGCTGCGCGACCCGAGCAAGAAGAAGCTCGCGTGGGATGACCTGAAGGCCGTCAACGCCGCGCTCGCCCGGGTCGGAATTCATCCCCCGCGGCCGCCGGCGGGGTAGGGCGCGGGCGCGCCAGGCGGCGGACCCTCACCCCGACCCCGCTCCCGCAAGCGGGAGCGGGAGAGCAGATCAGATCCCCTCTCCCGCTTGCGGGAGAGGGCTAGGGAGAGGGCATCCGATCCCCTCTCCCGCTTGCGGGAGAGGGCTAGGGTGAGGGCCGCGACATCGTGTAGAGTGCCTCGCGAATGCCCCCCCGCATTCTGCTCGCCATCGCTCTGTGCTTCGGCTGTGCCTCGGCCGCGAAGCCGGGCACGCTGTACCGGAAAGGCGTCGACGCGTTCGAGGCCGACGACATGAACGGCGCGGTGACCGCGCTGCAGGCGTTCGTCGACAAGAGCTGCGCGCCGACGAGCACCGACAAGCGCTGCCGTGAGGCCTGCATCAAGCTGGGCCACGCGCACGAGCGGCTGGGCTCGCCCGCCGGCGCCTGGGCGGCGTACGACGCCGCGATGGCGTTCGGGCCACACACGCGCGACGCGGCGGTGAAGGCGGATCTCGAGCGCACGCAGGCCCAGCTCGCCGAACGGAAGGATCGCGGCGGCGATCAGGCGCCGGTCGTCATCCTTTACCGCGACGAGGTCAGCGACGAGTTCAACGCGCGCTCGCTGTCGGTGTCGGTCGACTTCGAGCAGGTCGTGAACAAGGAGAAGGACGCCAGCGAGCTGCACGGCGCCGACTACCGCCGCATCTGGGGCGGCTCCGCGCCCGTCGGCGACCACGTGCTGATCGTCGAGGCCGTGCACGACTGCAAGCCCGGCATGGGCAAGTGCGCGCGCTCGCACCTGCGCAAGGCCTGGTCATTCAAGAGCGCGGTGCACGCGCCCGTCACGATCCAGGTCCGCGCCTACGCCGAGGACGGCGAGGGCGACGCCCCCGCGCACCCCGCCCTCGACTTCGGCCTGCGCTAGTTGATCTTGCCTCTCCCGCTTCGCGGGAGAGGCCGGCGCCGCAGGCGCCGGGTGAGGGTCTGGCCGTGCTACGGAAGGGTGCCGATCGAGCAGTCGGTCGTCGATCCGCAGCCGCCCAAGCTGTTGAGGTTGCAGCATCGATTCCCACGCTCTTCGCAGGTCGCGTGTGCGCCTCCGGTGCACGCGATCGACGGGTTGCTGGCGGCGCCGGATCCAGGGCCGGTCGAGCCGGTCGCGACCGTCGCGCCGCTGGCGTCCCTCCAGGTGAGGGTCCAGTATTCGCAGGCCTGCTGCTTGAACGCGTACGACTCGAGCGAGTAGCAGACGGACCCGTCGGGCTTGCGGACTGTGACGACCGTGGAGGCGTCGAAGCAATAGTTGAGGCTGGGCGGCACTGGCTGCATCGTGAACGTCGCGCGGACTCCCGAGGCGAAAGCGTATTCTTCGCTTCCCGCGTCCACGGTCGTCCGCGTGCACGCTCCACCTCCGGTGGGGCACGCTGCCATCAGATTCTTCAAACAATCGGGGAGCGCGATCGCGGTACCACCGTCCGGCGACATCCCGCCGCCGCCACATCCTACCCACGCGACGCTCAAGATTGCGGCCATGACGACCCGTCTCATCTCCGGCCAATGACTCATCGTGGACACCTGCCCAGGCAAACGTGGTGCCATCGCGAAAGACGGCGACTTACGCGCGGACGACCCGCGCTTCCCGGATCCGAATGTCGCACTCTGGAAGATCAACCGCGCCCGGCGGTGATGGTCGTGAACAGGACCCGGGCGGCGGTCGATTGCTCGATCACCTGCTGGTTCACGCCGTCGGCGCGCACGACGCAGATGAAGCAGTCGCCCGCGGTGTCGAACACGCCCAGCTCGGTGATCACCCGGTTCGCGCAGCCCAGCGCGGTCGCGGGCAGCGACAGCTGCGATACCAGCTTGGGCTTGCCGTCCTTGGACACGTGGCTCTGCAGGACGACCACGCGTCGCGCCCCCGCCGCCAGATCCATCGCGCCGCCCATGCCGGTGATCAGCTTGCCGGGCACGGTCCAGTTCGCGAGGTCGCCGTTGCAGGCGACCTCCAGCCCACCCAGGATCGCCAGGTCGATGTGTCCGCCGCGGATCATCGCGAACGACAGCGCCGAGTCGAACGTGCTGGCGCCGGGCAGCGCGGTGACCGTCTGCTTGCCGGCGTTGATCAGCTGCGGGTCGATCTGATTGTCGGTCGGGTAGGGGCCCATCCCCAGCAGACCGTTCTCGGAGTGCAGCGTGACGCTGCCGTCCAGCGGGATGAAGTTGGCGACCTCGGTCGGCATGCCGATGCCCAGGTTCACGACCGTCCCCGGCAGCACCTCGGTCGCGGCGCGCCGGATCATCTCCTCGCGTGACCAGCTCACCGGTTCACGCTCCCGACTCGCCCGACGATCCCGCGCGCCCCACCAGCGTGCGCGTCGTCCGGTGCTCGATCACGTTGCGGTGCTCGCGCACCTCCACGATCCGTTTCACGAAGATCCCGGGGAGGTGCACGTCGTCGGGATCGATCGCCCCGCGATGCACCAGCTTGTCGACCTCGGCGATGGTGACGTCGGCGGCCATCGCCATCAGCGGGTTGAAGTTGCGCGCCGTGCGGTAGAAGCGCAGGTTGCCGTCGATGTCGCCGTAGGCGGCGCGGACGATGGCCAGGTCTGCGCGCAGCGGCCTCTCCAGCACGTAGCGCTTGCCGTCGATCTCGCGCACCTCCTTGCCCTCCGCCACCACGGTGCCGACGCCCGTCGGCGTGTAGAAGCCCGCGATGCCGGACCCGCCCGCGCGGATGCGCTCGGCGAACGTCCCCTGCGGCGCCAGCTCCACCTTCACCTGGCCCTTCATGTACAGCTCGGCGAGGTCGGGGTTGCCGCCCACGAAGCTGCAGATCACGCGCGACACCTGGCGGTTCTTCAGCAGCACCGCCAGCCCCTGTCCCGCGTTGCCGCAGTTGTTGCTGATGATCGTCAGGTTCTTGACCCGGCTGCGCGCGATCGCCTCGATGCAGGCCTCGGCGTTGCCGCACAGCCCGAAGCCGCCCGACATGATCGACATCCCGTCGTGCAGCAGCCCGGACAGCGCGCTCTCGACCTTCGGAAAGACCTTCTCGATCGGCGGCGACGTGTAGCTCACGACCCCATCGCCTCGTCGAAGGCCGCGCCCACCGCGGTCACGGCCTCATCCAGCTCGGCGTCCGTGATCACCAGCGGAGGCGCGAAGTAGACCAGGTTGTCTCGCTTGTGCATGTGCAGATGATTTCGGCGCAGAGCCGCTGCGACCTTAGCCATGGTAACCGACGGAAGGGGGTCTCGGGACCCCGGCGCGCAGAGCTCGAACGCCCACAGCAACCCCAGGCCCCGGATTTCCCCGATGTATGGGCGTTTCCGGGCGAAATCCGCGAACTTCGCCGTCAGTTGCCTTCCCGACGCAGCGGCCCGATCGACCAGCCCCTCGTCGCGGTAGCTCTCGATCGCCGCGACGATCGCCTCGCACACCAGCGGGTGCGCGTAGCTGGTCAGCCCGCACACGAGCACGTTCTCGTCGAAGTGCCGCGCGATGCGATCGGTGACGATCACGGCGCCGCCCGGCACGTAGCCGCCGGTGATTCCCTTGGCCATCGTGAGCAGGTCGGGCGTCACGCCGTCGTGGTCGACCGCGAACCACCGGCCCGTGCGCCCGAACCCGGACAGGACCTCGTCCGCGATCAGGAGGACGCCGTGGCGATCGCAGATCGCGCGGATCTTCTTCCAGTAGCCGGCCGGCGGCGTGAACACGCCGTTCGCGCCGACGATCCCTTCCAGGATGACGGCGGCGACGGTGTCGGGGCCCTCGCGCAGGAGAACTGTCTCCAGGTCCTGAGCGCATTCGTGCGCGCACGACGTGGGTTCCTTGCCGAACGGGCAGCGGAAGCAGTACGGGTCGCCCATGCGCACGACGCCGGGCAGCCCCGGCTCGAACGGATCGCGGCGCGGATCCCCCGACAGTGACAGCATGGCCAGCGTGGCGCCGTGGTAGCTGCGGTTGCGTGCGACGATCTTCTTCCGGCCCGTCACCAGACGCGCGATCTTGACGGCGTTCTCGTTCGCCTCCGCGCCCGACAGACAGAAGAACGTCTTCTCCAGGCCCGCGGGCGTGACCTCGGTGAGCAGCTCGGCGGCGCGCAGCTTGGCGGGGTAGGCCGCGCTGGGCGTGACCAGCAGACCCCGCGCCGCCGCCTCGGCCAGCGCCTTGCGCATGCGCGGGTGGCCGTGCCCGAGCCCGGCGTTCCAGACCATGCTGCCCAGGTCCCACCAGCGCGCGCCGTCGGCGGTGACGAAGCGCGCGCCCGCGCCGTCGACGATCTCCATCGGCAGCGCGGTCGCCTGCGCGCTCCAGGTGTAAAAGACGCGCGCGGCCTGGCGGTCCCCGAGGGAATCGCTCATGCCGGCGCGCCCGCACGGGCGTCGTGGCACGCGCCGGCGAACACGTCGGCGGCGACGGTCGCCTGCGCCTCGGTGATGATCAGCGGCGGCGAGAAGCGGATGCTCTTCTTGCCGCACTCGAGCAGGATGAGGCCGCGCTTGAAGCACAGCTGCGCGACGGCGCCCGCCAGCTCCGGCGTGGCCAGCTCGACGCCGATCATCAGGCCGACGCCGCGGATCTCGGTGACGATCGTTTCCCGCGCCAGCTTCTGCTGCAGGGCCGCCTTCAACGCCGCTCCGACGTGCGCCGAGTTCGCGCACAGCTCGCTCTCCATCAGGTCCAGCGTCGCCAGCCCGGCCGCGATCGCCACCGGATTGCCCGCGATCGTCGAACCGTGGCTGCCCGCCGGCCACGTCATGATCTCCTTCTTGGCGATCATCGCGCCCAGCGGCATCCCGGAGGCGATCCCCTTGGCCGCCAGCACGATGTCGGGAACGACGCCGGTGTGCTCGGCCGCGAACATCTTGCCCGTGCGGCCCATGCCGCTCTGAACCTCGTCGAACACCAGCATGATTCCGTGGCGATCGGCGATCGCGCGCAGCTTGCGCAGAAATTCGGACGGCGGCACGACGTAGCCGCCTTCGCCCAGGACCGGCTCGACGACGATCGCCGCGATGTCGTCGGCGGCCGTCACGGTCGCGAACAGCGCCTCGACGCTGTCGGCGTCGCCGTAGGTCGCGTGGTACACGCCGGGCAGCAGCGGCCCGAAGCGCCGCCTGTACTTCGACTTGCTGGCGGTCAGCGACAGCGATCCCAGCGTCCGGCCGTGGAATCCGCCCTTGAACGCAATCAGCCCGGGCCGCCCCGTGTGGTGGCGCGCCAGCTTGATGGCCGCCTCGACCGCCTCGGTTCCCGAGTTCGTCAGGAACGTCTGCCAGTGGTGCGAGTTGGGTCCGATGCGCTGGACGATCGCGCCCAGCCGCTCGCACATCGCGCCGTAGCCCGGGTAATGGAAGTCGGTGCCGCAGATGTGGATCAGCACCTCGGCCTGCGCGGCGATCGCGTCGGCGACCGCCGGATGGCAGTGCCCGGTCGAAGCGGTCGCGACGCCCGCCTCCGCGTCGAGGTAGACGTTGTCATCCACGTCCTCGACCATGCAGCCGGACGCCCGCTTCACCATCAGCGGGTAGCAGTGGATCAGCGACGGCGACAGGTGGGGCAGGGCGCGCGAGATCATCTCTCTCGCGCGCGGCCCGGGCGGTTCCGTCACGATCGAGATCGGCCGCGCGGCGAGCGCATCCAGCGCGGGACGGCCGGCGAGGGTGGACGCCTTGGCCGTCATGCGCACAATGTCCGGCTCTGCTCGCGCAGGTAGCAGAGCAGCGTGTAATGACCGCCGATGTTCTTGCCGGTCGAGCCGCTGCCTTTCCAGCCGCCGAACGGCTGGACGCCCGGCCACGCCCCGGTGGTGGCGCCGGCGGCGCGGTTGACGTAAACGACGCCCGCTTCGATGCGCGCGTAGAACGCGTCGATCTCGGCCTGCTCGCGCGAGAACAACCCGGCCGTCAGGCCGAAGCGGGTGTCGTTGGCCCGCGCCAGCGCCTCGTCGAGGCTATCGACGGCCTCGACCGCGACGATCGGGACGAACAGCTCTTCGCGCAGCAGCTGGTGATCGCGCGGCAACCCGGCCAGCACGGTCGGCCTGACGAAGTACCCGTGGGCGGCGTCGCCGTCCTTGACCACCTTGCCGCCCGCGCGCACGACGCCGGCGCCGGCTTCGCCGGCGAGCGCGGCATAACGCTGGTAGTCCTCGTAACTCTGCGCGGTCGCGACCGGACCCACGAACACGCCCTTCTTCACGGGATCCCCGAGCACGACGTCGTTCGCGGACTTCGCCAGCCGCGCCAGAAAGTTGTCCGCGACCGCGCGGTGCACGTAGACCCGCGAACAGGCTGAGCACTTGTGCCCGTTCATCCCGAACGCGGACCGGTGCACGCCTTGCACCGCCTGCCCGATGTCCGCGCTGGGCATGACGATGGCCGGGTTCTTGCCGCCCATCTCGACGACGCACGGCTTCGGATATTCGTGCGCGAACTTGCGGTAAAGCTGGCTGAAGCCGACGTCGTACGAACCGGTGAACGTCAACCCCGCGACGTTGGGATGATCCCGCAGGCCGTCGCCCACGACGCGCCCGCTTCCGGGCAGGCAGCTGATGACGCCTTTCGGAACGCCGGCCTGCTCGAAGATCTCGACGAGCTTCACCCCCGACAGCGGCGTCTCCGACGACGGCTTCATGACGACCGTGTTGCCCGCGACCAGCGCCGCCGCGGCGGGCGCGCCGAGCAGCGCATACGGGAAGTTCCACGGCGCGATCACCGCCCACACGCCGTACGGGCGCAGCACGCTGGTGTTCGTGTCGGTCGGGACGAGACGCCCCATCTCGCGGACGTAGCCGCGGTTGTTGCGCATCTCGTCGGCGTAGTAGGCGTAGAGATCGGCCGTCTCCTCGATCTCGCCCAGCGCCTCGACGCGGTTCTTCCCCATCTCGAAGATCAGCCAGGTCGCCAGCTCCAGGCGCCGCTCGCGCACGATGTCGGCGGCGCGATCGAGGATCGCCGCGCGTTCTTGCCAGGGAACCGCGCTCCAGCGCGGAAAAGCTGCGTGCGCGGCGGCGACAGCATCGTTCACGTCGGTCGTCGTGGCGGTCGCGACGCGCCCCACGACGAGGCGCGCGTCGGTCGGGCTGCGGCTCTCGATCGGCGTCGCACCTGCGCGCGTCTCGCCCGCGACGTGCAGCGGATAGTCGCGTCCCAGCGCGGCGCGAACGTCGGCGATGGCGGCTTCGAACGCTGCGTCCAGCGCCGGGTCGTCGGCGCTGAGGCTGATGTATGTCACCTTCGCGGTCGGGCTCATGAAGGCCTTGTCACCTTCAACAAGAATAGTCCGAAAACACTTGCGATGCGTGATGCGCTGCTGGACGGAACCGATACAGAAATGAGATGTCATCCACCGTTGACACCATGATTTCGAATCCGTAGTCTGGCGACCCCGCGTGAGGCAGCACCCAGGGCAAGGACGGAGACAGCAGACATGACGAAGGCGGAGCTCATCGAACGCGTGTACGGCGGGAAGCATCTCCCGCGCGAGCTGACCAAGAAGACCGTGGCTCAGATCGTCGATGCCGTGTTCACCGAGATGGGCGACTACTTCATCCGCACCCGCGTCTCTCGCAACCAGGGTGCGCGGCTGACCTACCCGGGCTTCGGAACGTTCTCGAAGCGCCGCCGTCCGCCGCGCATGGTTCGCAACCCGCGCACGGGTGATCCGATCACGATCCCGCAGCAGGAGACGATCACGTTCTCGGTCGGGCAAGAGCTGCGCGCGCTGCTCAACCGAAACGGCAAGGGCAAGGGCCCGGCGCCGTCCGCCGCCGCGAAGACGGCGGCGCGCTAGCTCGCGACCGCGGCCCGCGCGCGACGCGAAAGCGCGCTACACTAAACGATGCTCGATCCCAGCCTGGAGCTGGCTGACCTTCACATCCACGTGGGCGCCGCGGTCGCGCCGCACATCCTCTGGTCGATCGCGCACGACCAGGGCTTCAAGCTGCCGGTCCAGACCTACTGGGAGTTCCGGGACCTGGTGACGGCCAAGCCCGAGACGGTGTCGTCGCTGGCGGATTACCTAGCAATTCTCCACCATTGGACGGAGAAGATTCAGTCGTCCCCGGGCGCGATCGAGCGCTCGGTCTACGAGGTCATCGGCAAGGAGTTCCGCTCGAGCGGCGTGTCGCTGATCGAGCTGCGGTTCAACCCGATGAAGCGGAACCTGGGCGGTGAACGCGATCTCGACCACATCATCCATGCGGCTCTGCGCGGGATGGATCGCGCTTGCCTGGAGTACGGCGTGCGCGCCGGTCTGATCTTCTGTCTGGCGCGCGAGTTCCCGCTGGAGCTGAACGAGATCCTCGTCAAGAAGGCGGTGAAGTACAAGAACCGCGGCGTGGTCGGGATCGATCTGGCGGGACCGGAGCAGCACACGCTGGAGCTGGGCGCCGAGGTAACCGGCTACCGCGATCTGTTCGCGCGCGCACGCGCGGCGTCGCTCGGCACGACCGTCCACACGGGCGAGACCGCGTACACCGCGGTGCCGGGCGTGCTGGCGGTGCTGAAGGAGCTGGCGCCCTCGCGCATCGGCCACGGCGTGGCCGCCGCCAACAGCGAAGAGGCGCTCGCCAAGCTGGTCGAATCGGGAACCGTGCTGGAGATCTGTCCCAGCTCGAACCTGCGCACGCGCGCGGTCGCGAATATCGACGAGCTGGGGACGGCGCTGCGCGCGTTCGAGCGCGCGGGCGTCCGCTATACGATCAACACCGATGGACCGTACCTGCTGAACACCCACCTGCGCCGCGAGTACCAGATGCTGATCGAGTCGAACATCCTGACGGATGCGCAGGCCGAGCGCAGCGTCGCGGTGGCCCGCGCGGCGACCTTCATCCGGTAGTCCGCGCCGAAGGCGCGGCGGGGGAGGGGCCGTCACATGCTAACGTCGCATCCGTGACGGCCGGGCGCGCCGCCGCTCTCGCGGCATGGATCACCGCAATCGGTGTCACCGCGCCCTCCGTCGCGCGCGCGGCGCACCGGCCGTTCGCGTGGGCGCCCGCGGGGAACGAGGTCGTCGAGCGCGGGCGGCTGGCCGCGAACCGATTCGGCCTGCTGGCGCTGCACGAAGTGACCGTCGAGGTCGACGACGCGTTCGCCGCCGCGAATCGGGAGGCGTTGGCGGTCGCCGAGCAGCGCATCGCCGAGGTGCCCGGGGTGCGCGCGGTGATCGGGCCGGCGGGTTTGCTCGACATCACCGTGGACGCGCGCGGCCACACCAGCGCGCGAACGGTCCTGGCGCGCGGCCGCGGCAAGATGGTGACCGGCGCCGGCGAACCGAGCGAGAGCGAAGGCGAGGCCGCGCGCCAGCGCGTGGTCCGGCGCTCCGATGCGCTCGGCTGGTTCCTGACCGAGAACGGACGCCGTGTCCGTTTCTTCGTCGATACGGAGAGCTGGCCGCGCGTGGCGCCCGGCGTGGCGACCGCGCTGGCGGCGTCCGGCCTGGGGCTGGCGCCGACGTCGTCGGCCGAGCTGGAGGCGCACCCTCTGTGGCCGGATCCCCGGCGGCCCTGGCGATTCCTGCCCGTCGGCTTCGCGGCGGTGTGGTCGCTGTTCGCGCTCGTCGCGGTCCGGCGCGCGCGCATCGTCGTCGCGGGGCGGCGTGGTTGGCGGCGCCTCGGACCGGCGCTGGCGGCGGCGACAGGCGCGGCGGCGCCGTTCGCGATGGTGCCCGTGAACGGCGTGCGCGTCGCGGGCGTTCTGGCGGCGCTGGCGGCCGGCGTGATCGCGTTCGCGGTCTGGCCCGCCCAGCCGGTGCCCGCGCGCGACGGAGCGTCGCCGCCGGGGCCACGCGGGCTCGTGTTGCTGTTCGCCGTCGCCGCCGTCGTGGCCGGCGCGGTGATGGTGCCGTCGTTGCGCGTCGGGACGCGGCAGTGGGCGGCCGCGCCGATGTTCTTCGTCAGTGTTCGCGGTGAGCTGGACGAGCCGGTGGTCCTGCGCGAGATTCGCCGCATCACCGACCAGCTGCGCGACCAGCCCGGCGTGGCCAACGCCTGGTCGGTCGCGGATCTCTTCATGGGCGTCACGCTGGAAGGCGACGAGGCCAGCCGCATCCCCGACGATCCCGAGCAGGTCCGGCGGATCCTGGTGCAGGCGCGGACCGATCCCGCTGTTCGCCTCGAGCTGGCCGGCGATCACCGCGAGGCGCTGATCGCGATCCGATTCGACGACGATCCGACGATCGATCACCTGACGATCGTCGCGCGCCTGGAGAGCTACCTGGCGCTGGAGTTGCGGCGCGCGTTGCTGCGGGTCGATCTGTCGGCGCCGGGCGTCTCGCCCATGACGCGTTCGCTGGGGCGCGGCGTGCTGGCGAACGACGCCCGCGAGCGCGTGCTGCGAATCTGCGCGCGTTCGGGCCGGCCGCTCGACGCGACGGAGACGCTGGCGGTCGAGCGGGTCGCGCGCCAGGCGGCGACGATCCCGGCTGCGGATCCGGCGCGCCTGGAGACGGACATCGCGGACAACGTGCGCGACTTCATCGCGCGTCATCCGTTCGCGCTCTCGTCCGCCGAGACGAATCGGCTGATCGCGTCGCTGGCGGCCCTCGGCGACAGCGCCGGCGTCGACGACGTGCGCGTCGCGGTCGCCACCGCGTATGGCGGGCGGCTGTCCGACGCGGTCCTGCGCACCACCGCGGAAAACTTGGCCCGGCGGGTCGCCTCGGTCCGGCGGCGTCACATCGCGGCGACGAACTTTCGCGACATGCTCGGGGGCGTGCAGCTGCCCAGCGAGGGTGTGCTGGCGGACGAGGTCCGCAGCGCGACGCTTGATGCGATGGGGCCGGTCGTCGGCATTCCCGTGGCGCCCGACAGCGCGACCGCCTTCAGGCTGGACACGGTTCCCATCGGCGGCGCGCCCAACGATCGAGCGCTGTCGCAGCTGTGGCGGCGGGCGCTGGGGACGGGCGCGATCGCGGCGGCCGGTCTGCTCGCGTTCCTGCTGGTCCTGGCGGGTGGAATCTCGGGCGTGCTGTCGCTGCCCGTCGCGTTCGCGCCCGCGGCGGCGGCGATAGCGCCGGCCGCGTTGCTTGGCGAATCCGTCGGCGTTCCGACGCTGTCTTTCTACGCGGGCGCGCTGGCGGCGGGGGCGATCCTGGCGATGGCGATGACGCCGGTCCACGACAGGGAGGACGCGTGAAGCGTTCGTTCCTGGTGCTCGCGGTGCTGGCGCTGGTCGATTGCGGGGCGCCGCCGTGGCAGCTCGGCAAGCCGCTGGACGGTCGACCGTCGATCCCGCCCAGCCCGGCCATCGTGACGCCGTCGCAGGCGACCGCGGACGCGAAGCAGGCGCGCTCCAGCGGGCGCCGCGTTCTGGAGATCACCGCGCTTCAGCAGCTGGAGGTCGCCGAGAAGCTGACCGACCCGAAGCGCGCGCGGCTGGCCGAGTTGCTGGCGGCGCGCGCGGCGGAATTTCATGCGCTGGGCCGCGCGATCCCGGAGAGCGCCGACCTGGAGGCGGCGGCGCGCCTGGACGCGAAGCGCGGCGAGCAGCTGATGCCGGCGCGCGCCGTGGCGGCGGCCGCCGCCGGCGATGCGTGGAAGGCGATCGGCGCGCGCGAGGAGGCGAGGGCGGCTTTCGCGCGCGCGGCGGCGCTGGGAGGCGTCCGGCCGGGCGAGGTCGGGATCAGGCCGCGGCGAAGGGCGCCCGCCTTCGCCCCCGGCGGAAAACCACCCGCCGACGTCGACAACTACGTACTGGAAGGCGCATCGCTGTCGGCGCGGCTGCTGCCGCTGGTCGCCGCGTTCCCGTGGCTGCTCGATCATCGAACGCGGTCGCTGTTCTGGGCGGACGCTCTGCTGGCGGAGGATCCGACGTCGCCCGACGTCCTGGAGCTGGTCGCGGAGATCTTTGGCCGCGCCGGCCGCTTCGGCGGCACGGAACGCATGTTGACGGAGCTGACCTACTATTCGCCCGATCGGGCGGCCGGAATCGCGCGCGGCGCCGGCGTATGGGAGCGCGTCGGGCGGCCGCGCGAGGCGTGCGCGCAGTGGATCCGCGCGGCGCGGTGGCGGGACGATCCGGAGGACCCGGTGTGGCGCAAGGCGCTGGCGTGCGCGCGGCGCGATCCGGGCGCGGGCGATCCGAAGGCGATCCGCGACTACGTCGTCAGCCGCGCGCGGCCCGAACGGCGCGAGGCGATCGCCGCCGAGCTGGACGGACGGCCGCCGCCCGTCGCCGATGGCGGCGCCGCGGACGCGGGCGACGCGGGCCACGTGTCGGTCGACGGGTCGGTCGACGCCGGTGCCGGCGGGTAGTCACGATGTCCACGACGCTCGCCTGTCCGTTCGATGGCGTCGCGTTCGACGCTACGGGCGACTGCCGGCGCTGCGGCGCCGGGTGGCGCACCGAAGCCCAGCTGTCCGCGGGCGCCACCAGCGCATTCCGGCGGCTGGCACCGGAGTCGACGGTCGGAAAGGCGGGCCCGTCGTGGAAGCTGGCGTGCCCCGCGTGCGCGAAGACGCTGGTGCCGTGGAGGCTCGGGACGCTCGACGTCTGGCTGTACCGCTGTCCGTCCTGCGGGGGCTGGCTGTGCCCGCGCGGCACGCCCGCCACGCTGTCGCGCCTCGAGTTGCAGCTGCAGCGCCAGACGGCCTTCGAGAGCTTCTCGCCCGAGGAGCGGGCGGAGATGGCGCGCGACATCGCGGCGGAGGTGGCCGAGTCCGCGCCCGAACCTGAGTTGCCGCCGGTCCAGGGATTCCTCGCGACGTTCGGGCTTCCGGTCGTCACGCGCATCGCGCGCACG
>Ga0207708_10001617_pt1 | contig 16788 bp, 15 predicted proteins | sample KBSK5101metaG_FD_184340 | JGI IMG/M metagenome (GOLD analysis project Ga0207708, IMG submission 184340) | Corn, switchgrass and miscanthus rhizosphere microbial communities from Kellogg Biological Station, Michigan, USA - KBS K5-10-1 metaG... | ecosystem: Host-associated > Plants > Roots >...
GCGCCGACCCTCGCCATGCCGGCGAGATCGGTGCCGCGCACCGGCTGCTCCAGAAAATCCAAGGCCGTATCCGCAACCGTTTGCACGTAAGTGAGCGCCTGCTCCACCGTCCAGCCTTGATTGGCGTCGGCCGAGACCAAGTGGCCGGAGCCCACCGCAGCACAGATCCGGCGAGTGCGCTCAGCATCCGCGCCGGGTTCTGCGACCCCGACTTTGATCTTATAGGCGACGTAGCCGGCATCGCGCTTGCGGCCTGCTTCCGCCACATCGGCGTCTGCGTCTCCGGTCCCGAGCATCCACAGCGCGGGCACCCGCTCGCGCAGTTTTCTCCCTAGCAATGCATAGACCGGTTTGCCAAGCACCCGGCCAAGCGCATCGTGCCAGGCCATTTCGATCGCGGCCTTGGCGGCGTGGTTGCCGAACATTGCACCATCCATGATCGAGCTGGCCGCCTCGATGCCGGCCAGCGGGCAGCTCGCGAGCACGGGCGCCATATAACGCACGGCGATGGTCATGCTTTCCATGGTTTCGCCGGTCATGGTCGGCGCCGATGCGGCTTCACCCCAGCCGACGTGGCCGGTATCGGTCTCCATCCTGACCAGCACATTGTCGGCGCTCTCGATCAGGACGCCGGCCATTTTCATCGCCTGCGCCATCGGCAGGCGCACCGCGATCGCCTCGACGCGCTTGATCCGCGCATGCGCCGCGGCGAGCGCCGGGCGCGTCGGGATGGCGGTTGTGGTCGTCATCGCGTAGGTCCAGGTGGAATCACTTGTGCTCGTCGAGCCGTCCGATCGCCTTGACGGCGCCGGCGAGGCGCTTGTAATCGGCGTCGAAAAACTTGCGGAATTCGGGCGTGTCGCGATAGTCGATCACGACGGATGCCTTGGCCATCGCATCCTGAAACAGCGGATCGGCGACCGCTTTGCGGACGACGTCGCGCAGTTTCGTCATCGTGGCATCGGGCACGCCCGCAGCGGTGAAGAGACCCACCCATAGGTAAGCCTCGACCTCATAACCCAGCTCTTTCATGGTCGGCACGTCCGGGAAGGCTGACGAGCGTTTCACGTCCGTCAACCCGAGCGGGCGCAGCTTGCCCGACTTTATGTGCGGAGCAACCGCCGCGAGTCCGCCATCGTGCATGTCCACGTGGCCGCCGAGCAGCTGGATGACGGCGGGCCCGCCGCCGGTCGTCGGCACGTGGCGCATCTTGATGCCTGCTGCATCGAGAAACATCGCCGCCGGCACGTGCGTGATGCCGTACGGGCCGGACGACGAGAACGACATCGAGCCCTGCTTCGCCTTCGCGGCGTCGACGAGTTCCTTGATCGTTTTGATCGGATTTTCGGTTTGCACGCAGAACGCGAGCGGGTCGGCGGAGAGCAGCGCGATGGGCACGATCTGCTCGAGCTTGTAGGGCGACTGTATGCCGAACAGCTTGTCCTTCTCGGTCGCAAGATAAAGATTCGGCGTGGTAACGAGTATGTTGTAGCCGTCGGGCGGCTGGTTCGCGACGAACGCGGTGCCCGCCGCGGCCGTGGCACCCGGTTTGTTCAACACCGGCGCAGGCTGCTTGTAGAGTTTCTCTATCACCGCGCCGAGCGGCTGCGCGTGGATCTGGTTCATGCCGCCCGGCGGATTCGGCACGATGAGGTTGATCGCGCGCGCGGGGTAGTCCTGGGCGTGGCCGACGGCAGCAACGAGGGCGAGGGCGGCGGCGGGCAATGCACGGAACATGATTTTTCTCCTCGGTAGCACGGGACCGGCGCGTCATATGGATGTGACGCCCTAGGCCGAGCGCGCACCGTAACTCCCGGGTGTTGCCCTGTCAACCGGCGCGGCCTCATGCGGTTGGCAAGCCGCGCGTACTCCGCTACCTTACGACCTCGCTTCGTAACGCATTCCGAGGACGCATCATGTTCAACCCGTTTCAGCCTTTGCAGATGATCAAGACCGAAGTTTTCATGACGATGCCGGCGAAATTCCGCAAGAAATCGCGCTCCGCGTGGTCGGACCCCAATCGCCAGGGCGCCGAAGTTGAATGTTTCCTCGAAGGCCCGTCGTTCGATCGCGAAGGCAACCTGTGGTTCGTCGACATTCCGTTCGGCCGCATTTTCCGCATCACGCCGAAAAAAGACTGGGAACTCGTCACGCAATACGACGGCTGGCCGAACGGGCTCAAGATCCACAAGGACGGGCGCATTTTCATCTGCGACTACAAGGAAGGCCTGCTTGTGCTGGATCCGAAAAGCGGCAAGCTCGAATCCGTGTTGCGCACCGCGTTCAGCGAAGGGTTCAAGGGTCTCAACGATTTGCACTTCGCCGCCAACGGCGACCTGTATTTCACCGACCAGGGCCAGACCGGCATCGCCGATCCGACCGGCCGCGTCTACCGGCTCGACACCAAGGGCCGGCTCGACCGCCTGTGCGACAACGTGCCGAGCCCGAACGGCATCACGCTGTCGACGACCGACAAGCATGTGTACGTCGGCGTTACGCGCTCGCAGCAGATCTGGCGCTTGCCGCTGATGGCCGACGGCACCATTTCCAAAACCGGTGTCGCGGTGCAGTTATCGGGCGGGGTCGGCGGACCCGATGGCATCGAAATGGACTCCGAGAACGGCCTGCTCGTGTGCCAACTCGGCGTCGGCATCTGGCGCTTCGACGCCAACATGCTGCCGACCCACCTCATTTATTCCACCGACCACAAGCACCATCACCTCGCGAACATCGCGTGCGGCGGTGCAGACAACAAGACGCTGTACATCACCGAATCACTGTCGGGCGACATCCTCACGGCGCAGCTGCCGGTTGCCGGCAAGAAACTCTTCGCCCATCAATAACCGCGGCCTGCGTTAACGGTATGCAATCCGCCGCGTTCCGCACCGGCGTGCGCGAATCGTTCGGCGTGCCGGGCGGCGTGCTTGCCGCCACCTATATCGGCTTCGGTGCGCTCGCGTTTTCGGGCGGCATCCCCGTGTGGGTCGTCATCGCTTCGACGATCACGATATGGGCGCTGCCGGGCCAGCTCGTGATGGTCGACATGTGGCAGATCGGCGCGCCGACGATCGCCATTCTGCTGGCGGTGACGCTCACCAATGCGCGTTTCCTGCCGATGACGGTTACCGTGATGCCGGTAATCCGCGACCGCGGGCATCCCGAGTGGATTTATTACGTCGCGGCGCAGTGCGTGGCGATGAGCTCGTGGATTATCTGCATGCGCCGCGGTCCCGAGTTGCCGGCACGCGAGCGCGTCGCGTATCTGGGCGGGCTGGCGGCCGGCTTCATCGCGATCGGCGTGGTTGCCGCCGTCGTTGGCTATTACATCGCGGAATCGATTCCGCCGGTAATGCAAATCGGCATGGTCTTTCTGGCGCCGGTTTACTTCATCATTTTCCTGATCGTCGAAGTGCGCACGCGGCTGGTCGCAATTGCGCTTGCGTGCGGCGGCATTGCCGGCCCCCTTCTGTACCTGCTCACGCCGCAGTGGAGCGTGCTGCTCGCCGGTTTTATCGGCGGTACCCTCGCCTATGCGCTGCAGCGAAAGCTGGGCCGCACGCGTGGCTGACATCGGGCTCGTGCTGCTGTTGAGCGCGCTCGGCACTTACCTGTGGCGCGGCTTGGGCGTATTGCTTTCGGGCCGCATTGCGGTCAACGGCGAGTTCTTCACATGGGTGACCTGTGTAACGTACGCAATGATTGCCGGCCTCGTCATGCGGATCGTCGTGATGCCGAGCGGACTGCTGGCGACCAGCCTTACCTGGCATCGCTTGCTGGCCTGCGCGCTCGGGCTCGCGGCTTATTACGCATTCCGTCGCAATCTGCTACTTGCTGTCACGGTCGGCGCCGGCTCGTTGATAGTGCTCAATTACCTGCGGTAGCCGTTGCGCGGCCTGAAACCCTACAATACGTCTTTCGGAAAATCTCCTTGGCATCGATAGACGTCACGCGCGACGGCGATATCGCCACTGTCGCGCTCAACAATCCGGGCAAGCTCAACGCGCTGACCATCGCGATGTGGCGCGAGCTCGCGCGCGTGATGCATGACCTCTCCGCGGACGACGCACTGCGCTGCATCGTGCTGCGCGGCGCCGGCGCCGAGGCATTCGCGGCGGGTGCAGACCTTGAGGAATTCATCACCGAGCGCGCGACGCTCGAGCAGGCGAAAACCTATCATCACGACTATGTGCACGGGGTGCTGAAGGCGGTGGGCGAATGCCGCCATCCGACGGTGGCGCTGATCCAGGGCGCGTGCGCGGGTGGCGGACTTGAAATCGCGTGCAACTGCGATTTGCGCATTGCCGGCGAGTCGGGGCGCTTCGGCGTGCCGATCAACCGGCTGGGCTTCGCGATTGCGTACTCCGAACTCGCCGGCGTGTTGGCGCTCGCCGGCCGCGCGGTCGCGGCGGAAATCCTGCTCGAGGGCCGCATGTGGAAGGCGGACGAAGCGTATGCGAAAGGTTTGCTAACGCGCGTCGTGCCGGATGCGGCAGTCGAGCGCGAAGCCTATGCCACGGCGCGGCGCATCGCCGACGGCGCGCCGCTCGTCGCGCGCTGGCACAAAGAGTTCATCCGCCGCCTCACGCTCAGCGCGCCGCCGCTGACAGCGGCCGAGATCGACGCGAATTTCGACTATCTGCAAACCCACGATTATCGTCAGGGCATAGCCGCATTCATCGCCAAGCAAAAGCCCGCGTTCAAAGGCAAATAAAACAAGGACCAGGACTATGTCAGGACCGTTATCCCATATCAAAGTACTCGATCTCTCGCGCGTGCTCGCTGCCCCCTGGGCCGCGCAGAATCTTGCCGACCTCGGCGCCGAAGTGATCAAGGTCGAGCGGCCGCTGAAGGGCGACGACTCGCGCACTTACGCGCCGCCGTATCTGAAGGACGATCAAGGCAAAGAGACGCGCGAATCCGCGTATTTCTGCGCGGCAAACCGCGGCAAGAAATCGATCACGGTCAATATCTCGAAGCCGGAAGGACAGCAGCTCGTGCGCGAGCTCGCGAAACAATGCGATGTGCTGGTCGAGAATTACAAGGTCGGCGATCTCGCGCGTTACGGCCTTGGTTACGACGACCTGAAGAAGGACAATCCCGGACTGATCTATTGTTCGGTGACGGGCTTCGGCCAAACCGGCCCCGACAAGGACCGCCCCGGCTACGATTTCATGGCGCAGGGCATGGGCGGGTTGATGAGCATCACCGGCGAGCGCGACGACCTGCCGGGCGGCGGGCCGCAAAGAGTCGGCGTGCCCATCATAGACCTGACGACCGGCATGTACGCGACGATCGCGATTTGCGCGGCAATCGCCAATCGAGCGGTGACGGGCAAAGGTCAGTGGATCGACGTGGCGCTGCTCGATTCATGCGTCGCCTTCCTCGCCAACCAGGCGATGAATTATTTCGCGACGGGCGACTCGCCGCGTCCGCTCGGCAACGCGCACCCGAACATCGTCCCGTACCAGACGTTCAAGACTGCGGACGGCGCGCTGATACTCGCGTGCGGCAACGACAATCTCTTCAACAAGTTCTGCGACGTCGCCGGTTGCGCGCACCTCGCCAAGGACCCGCGCTACTCGACCAACGGCGAGCGCGTGAAGAACCGCGACGAGATCACGCGGCTCCTGAATGAGATTTTCCTGAAACGTCCCACGCGCGAGTGGGTGAAGCTGCTCGACGAAGCGGGTGTCGCCAACGGCCCGATCAACACGATAGAGAAAGTGTTCGAAGAGCCGCAGGTGCAGGCGCGCGGCCTGAAAATCGAGCTGCCGCACGCGGTGGCGGGCAAAGTGCCGTTGGTTGCGAGCCCGATGAAGTTCTCAGGCACGCCGATTAAGCATGAAGTGCCGCCGCCGGCGCTGGGTCAGCACACCGATGAAATACTGAGTGGTGTCTTGAAGAAGAATGAAGCGGAGATTGCCAGGCTGAAAGCAGCAGGGATTGTTTAGCGTCCCCGTTCAGACCTAAAGTATCCCCTCGATAAACTTCCACTCCTTCGGGTCGACCGGCGTGATCGACAGGCGGTTGCCACGCTGCAGGAGCTGCATCTTCGCCAGCTGCGGATAGGTCCGCAGTTCCGACAGCGGCACAAGCCGCGTCTTCTTGACGAGCTTCACGTCGACATGGACCCAACGCGGATTCTCGCGCGTCGCCTTCGGATCGAAATACTTGCTCTTCTTGTCGAATTGCGTTTCGTCGGGATAGGCGAGCTTGGATACTTCGGCGATGCCGGCGATGCCCGGCACTTCGCAGCTCGAGTGGTAGAACAGGACGCGGTCGCCGAGCTGCATCTGATCGCGCATGTAGTTGCGCGCGAGGTAGTTGCGCACACCGAACCACGCAGTGGATTTTTTCGGCGCCCGCGCGAGATCGTCGATGCTGCATTCGTCAGGCTCGGATTTCATCAGCCAGTAGCGCATGGGTTTTCCGTATTTTTGCGTTAAGATTGCGGCGAGCTAAAAACACTAAATTCGCAGTCGGGAGAGGCCATGATACGCAAGCTTAGAACGGAACGCGACAACCAGCAGTGGATGCTCGATCTCGCGCTCAACATGCGCGGGCGCGTGCAGAATTTCGAGCGCGACGATCTGGAAGTGCCGGCCGGCAAGCGCGCGCGCAATTACCGCATGCTGCCCAAAGTCTGGCGCGAAGCCGCCGAGCGCAACGAATTGCTGGCGCGCCGCGCCGAAGCGCAGGGCGCCAACGCGACCGCGACGCACCACTATGATCATGCGATCGAATGCTACCGCATGGCGCAGCACCCGATTTTTTACGACAACCACCCGGTCAAGAAAGCGCTGTACCGCAAGCTGAACGAAATGGTCGACCGCCGCTCGGCCGTTGCCGATTATCCGATCGAGCGCGTCGAAGTGCCGTTCGACAACGGCAAAACAATTTCGTGTCTCTTGCACCTCCTGCCTGACCGGCGCAAGGCGCCGGTGGTGATTTACGTGCCGGGCATGGACCAGTCGAAAGAAGTGTTTCCGAAAGCGAGTCACAACATCGCGTTGTCGCGAGGCTTTCATGTGCTGGCGATCGACGGGCCCGGCCAGGGCAATTCCAACATCCAGAAAATCCGCGCGGTCGGCGACAACTACGAGCGCGCGGGCGCGGCAGTCATCAGCTATTTGATGAAGCGGCCCGAAGTCGACAAGAAAAAAATCGCGATCTACGGCATCAGCATGGGCAGCTATTGGTCATTGCGCCTGTCGAGCTACGACCATCGCGCGGCGGCGGTCGTGAGCTCGGTCGCGTGCTTCAACCCGAACAACACGATCTTCACGCAGTCGAGCCCGCGCTTCAAGCAGATGTTCATGTACATGGCCGGCTACGACAACGAAGAAAAATTCGACGTCGAAGTCGCGCGTGGCATGACGGTGCGCGGCTATCTCGACAAGATCAAATGCCCGACTCTGCTCGTGACCGGCGAATTCGATCCGCTGTGCCCGCTGGAGGATGCCGTCGAGGCGTACGAAGACCTAAAGGTGCCGAAGGAAATGTGGGTGTTCGAGAACCAATATCACCCGCTGTGGGGCATCAACAATCTCGGCGGCATGGACTGCCATGATTACGTGCTCGACTGGCTCAAGGGTTTTTTCTCGGGTAAGCGCGTGCCGAAGAAAAGCGGTCGCATCGCTTACATCAAGGAGCACGGCGACGGACCGTGGGGGAAATGCGAATGGACGCCCCCGATCGGGCGCGGGCAGGCTTACTTCTAGCGATTAATCGCCGATCACCATCGCGACCCGCCCTACGGTCGCATTGCGGCGTATCAGGTCGTGCGCTTCCTCGACGCGGTCGAGCGTAAAAATCTGCGTTACCACCGGCTTGATGCGCTTCAAGCGCACGAGTTCCAGCGTCTGTGCGATTTCGGCGACGTTCACGTAGCGCGACGCATGCAGCTCGAGCCCGCGATGCAAAAACTCGAGCGGGTTCACGGTGAATCCGGGCTCGATGCCGTACACGGGTTTCGGCTGCGCGCCTATGATCACGAGGCGGCCGCCCACCGCCAGCGATTGCAGCGCGGCCTCGAGCGTCGCGCGGCTCGCGACGATATCGATCGCTGCGTCGACGCCGAGTCCATTCGTGAGCGCTTTGACGGCGTCCGGCAAGTTCGCATTACGCGCATCGATCACCTCATCCGCGCCCATCGACTTCGCCAGCGCAAGCTTGTCGTCGCCGATATCCGCTGCGAGCACCCGCGCGCCGCACAGCCTGGCCATTTGCACCATGTGGATGCCGACGCCGCCGCCGGCGCCCACGATCAGCACGCTGTCGCCGGGCCCCAGCCGCGCTTCCTTGTGGCACGCGTGATACGGCGTGGCGATCGCGTCTGACGCGACCGCCGCGTCGACGTACGACACGCCATCGGGAATCGGCACCATGTTGCGCTCGGGCAGCGCCACGTACTCCGCATAGCCGCCATCGATCGCGGCGCCGATATTGCCGCGCTGATTCAGGCACAGCGTTTCACGGCCGGCGCGGCAATGCTTGCACTGCCCGCACGTCAGATAGAAATGGTTGGTTACGCGCTGGCCGGTTTTGACGGTGCGCACCGCAGCGCCGACTTCAACGACATCGCCCGCGATTTCATGGCCGGGAATGCGCGGGTACGCCGTGACGCGGCCCGGCGTCGCCAGCAGGTTGACCACCGTAAGCCCGATGCCGCAAGCACGCACGCGCACGAGCACGTCCGCGGGACCGACCTGCGGCCTTGGCATTTCGGCGAGCTCGAGCGGCTGGCCAAACGCGCGCAGCACCATCGCTTTCATTCGTTCACCCATACTCAATCTGCATGACGAGCGCCATAGTGCACCAAGCGGCGCAAATACTAAAGAGCCCACGGCTCAATCCCGCCGCCGTGAGTTAATATCGCGACTCTCTCGTCAATCGCTGTCAAGAGCGCCTCCTATCATGGCCAAAACTGCACCGGCAATTTCTCCTGTCATGCGCAAATTGAGTGAGTACATCGCGCGGGTGCCGCGGCAGCGCCTGCCGGCGGATGTCATGGAGCGCGCGAAATACCACGTGCTCGACACGCTGGCGGCAATGGTGTCGGGCGCGCCGCTGCTGCCGGGCCGCCGCGCGATCGAATACGTGAGCGCATTGGGCGGGGTGCCCGAAGCCGGCATCGTGGGCAGTCGGGTCGTCACGTCGGCGGCCAACGCGGCGCTCGCGAACGGCATGCTCGCGCATGCGGATGAAACCGACGACGCCTATTATCTTGCGCTCGTTCATCCGGGCTGCAGCGTGGTACCTGCGGCGCTCGCGATGGCCGAGCGCAACCGCCGCAATGGCACGGCCTTACTGCGCGCGGTGGTGCTCGGCTATGACGTTTGCGCGCGCATTTCGAAAACGCTGGGCATCGAGCGCTTTCGCAGCGCCGGGCATTCCACGCATAGCTACGGCGGCACGTTCGGCGCAGCTGCCGCGGCGGGCGCGCTCGCCGGCATCAATACGGAGCAGGCACGTTACCTGTTGTCGTACGCGGCGCAGCAGGCATCGGGCTTGTCGTGCTGGGCGCGCGATGTCGAGCATGTCGAAAAGGCGTTCGACTTCGGCGGCATGCCCGCGCGCAACGGCGTGACGGCCGCGACGATGGTGGCGAGCCGCTTTACCGGCGTCGAGGATGTATTTGCGGGCGACCGCGGATTTTTTCATGCGCACGAACGTTATGCGCAACCGGCGCTGCTGGTGCACGCGCTGGGACGCGAGTTCGACATCATGCAGACGGCGATCAAGCGCTGGCCCGTCGGCTACCCGATTCAGGCGCCGCTCGACGCGCTGGCCAATCTGATGGCCGCGCACAAAGTCGCCGCGAAAGACGTCGCGCGCGTGCTGATCACGCTCGACGACCAGGGTGCGCGCACGGTCAGCGGCCGCAAAATGGCCGACATCAACATCGAGCATCTGACCGCGCTCATGCTGCTCGACGGCGATATTACGTTCGACTCGTCGCACGACGCGAAGCGCGTGCGCGATCCGGCGGTATTGAAGTTGCGCAAATCGATCGAGCTCAAAGGCAGCGCGGCGCTCGGCAAGACCAAGACAACGCAGGCCATCGTCGAGATCACCACGCGCAAAGGCGAGCGCCTGCGCTATCACACCACGGCGGTGCGCGGCAGCGCGACCAACCCGATGACGCGCAAGGACGTCGCCGGCAAGGCGCGCGGCCTGCTCGCGCCGACGCTCGGTGAGCGGCGCGCCAAACAGCTGATCGACACGATCTGGAACCTGGAGCGCGTGCCGGACTTGCGCCAGTTGCATTCCCTGTTGCGGCCGCAGTAACCGCTGCCGGATAAAACGGAGGCAAAGGAAATCAATGAAGATGACGCGCTTGCCGCCCGTTGCGCTCCTGTTCGCAGCCGGCCTCGCGGTCGCGCAGGCGCCGGCCTATCCCGTGAAGTCCGTGCGCCTGCTGGTACCGTCATCGCCAGGCGGCGGCACCGACATACTCGCGCGTGTGCTCGCCCAAAAAATGAGCGAAACCTTCGGCCAGCAGTTCGTGGTCGAAAACCGCCCCGGCGCGGGCCAGGTCATCGGCATCGAAGCGGTCGCGCGATCGGCGCCCGACGGCTACACGCTGCTGATGGCGGCGAGCGCGATCGTGATCAACGAAGTGCTGTACGCGAAACCGCCGTACGACACGCTGCGCGATTTCGCGCCGGTCACGCTCGGCGCATCGCTGCCCAATATCCTGGTCGTGCATCCCGCGCTGCCGGTGAAGTCCGTGCGCGAATTGATCGTGCTCGCGAAAACCCGCGCCGGCCAGCTCAACTACAGCTCCGCGGGCAGCGGCACGTCGCCGCATCTGTCGATGGAATTGTTCCGCTTGATGGCGGGCATCACGCTGACGCATATCCCTTACAAGGGATCGGGGCCGGCGACCGTCGATCTCCTCGCCGGCCAAGTGCAGTTGTCGATGCCGAATGTGCTCACGGCATTGCCGCATATCAAAGGCGGCAAGCTGCGCGGCCTCGGCGTGACCAGCGGCAAGCGCGCGACCGGCTTGCCGGATATTCCCGCCATCGCGGAAACGTTGCCCGGTTACGAGGCGATCCAGTGGTACGGAATCCTCGCGCCGGCAGGCACTACACGCGACATCGTCGGCAAGCTGCAGGCTGAGATCGCCCGCATATTGGTGCTGCCGGAAGTTAAGGACCGCCTGGCGGCCGACGGTGCGGACGCCGTGGGCAGCCGGCCCGATGAGTTCGCCGCGTACATCCGGGCCGAGCTGGCGAAATGGGGCAAAGTCGTGAAGACGGGGAGCATCAAGCTTGAGTGAAGCGAGAGGCGAGAGGCGCAACGAGCGAAAGTCTTTTAAGACTCCTCACGCCTCACGCCTTACACCTCACTTAAAAATGCGCACCAGGCGCATTTTTATAGGGTCCCCCGCAGATGCCGTTGAGCCCGCATCTTGAACCAAAGGCTCAAGTGGTCGCTTTCCGGGCGCATCAGGCGCTTCCTGTCGGACGCGCACAACAGCACCGCAAAGGTCCGCAACCAGTTAACAAATATTGGTTCAAAGACTTTAAGGCCCTGACGAACACCGCAGGGGATAGAGGCAGCTACTTTAAAACAATTTTTCCTGGTCGGCGAGCGCTTGATCGAGCGTCGTCTCGATGCCTGCCACTCTTCGCTTGAATTCGGACACGTCAAAATTGCCGAGGCGAGTGGTCAGGAACTCGTGCGAGATATTGAGGGCAGCCATGATCGCGATGCGGTCGAGACCGTTGATCTTGCCCTGATCCTTGATCTCCTGCATTTTGCGGTTTAGATACTCGACCGCTTCCTGCAGCGACTTTTGTTCAGCAGGCTCGCACGCGACGCGAAATTCGCGCCCCATGATGCTGATTTGCATGCCTGTGGTGTCCGCGCTCACGTTTATTCTTCGGGAATTTGCGCGAGCAGCGACTCCAGCCGCGTTTTCGCGTCGCCGATTTTTTCGTTCAACTGCTTGTTGTCGTTATGCGCGCTTGCAAGTTGCTGGCGCAAGTCGTGGTTGTCCGAGCGCAAGCGCTGACACAATGTGACGAACTGATTTATTTTGTCTTCGAGCGACTTGAGTTCGACGTCCATAGCGACACTATAGTTTCAAAAATCCTGATAAGTCAACACCTAACGCTCATTTTTGAATGTGGTTTGCCACGACGCGCACGCGTTTCAAGTGAGCCATAACCCTGATTTGTTGGGCTGTTCCCGATATTGCCGCGCAGCACGCTAAGTTCCCGCGTAAACGCAGGCTGCACGCGTATGACAACGCGCGGTCGGTTAAAATCGCGTGTCGCCGCGAGCCTCAAAAACTCCCGGCGGCGCGGTTCCAGGTGCCCGGGCTGAGATCTTCGGTCCGGGATAATCGGGAAACAAGTGCGGTAGGTTTTAGGATTGAGGATTGAGGATCGAGGATTGAGGATGTTGAGGCCGCAAAGTCTTCGCTCAATTGTCAATCCCGATAACTCAATCCTGAATCCCCAATTCTTGTGCTGCCCCCGCAACGGTAATCGAGCGCGGGCGCGCCATGTCGATATGCCACTGGGCTTAACCGCTCGGGAAGGCGGCGCGTCAAATCTCGTAAGCCCGTAGACCGGCCTCGAGCCACTGGGTAAGGTAATGCTGCGGGGAAGCGGCATTCGCGCGCCGTTGCCGGTTCGGGAATGTTTTCCTCGAGGTGTTTCCTTGTGTGAGTGATCTGCGCGCGGCGGGCGTGCGTCAATTCGAGGAAATATCATGAAACCGGTTTATTTCTGTCACCGCATCTGTTCGACCTTAGGCGTTTTAATCGTTTCGATTGCAGCAGCACCGGCTTATGCGCAGCTGCGCGCGCCGGCCACCGTCGGCGAAGAAGTCGTCGTCACCGCGACACGTTTCAAAGAGCCGCAACGCGACACGCCCATCGGCGTGACCGTCATCAGCGCGGAGCAAATTCGCGCGAACACCGCGTCGTCGGTGCCCGAGTTGCTCATGCAGTTTCCGGGTATCCACGTGCGCGACAATTCCGGTTCGCCGAATCAGCAGGTCGACATGCGCGGCTTCGGCATATTCGGCGATCAAAACACGCTGATCCTGCTCGACGGCCAGCGCATCAGCGAAAACGAGCAGACCACCGTCAACTGGGCGGCGATTCCGTTGTCCGCGATCGAGCGCATCGAAATCATGCGCGGCAGCGGCGCCGTGCTGTACGGCGCCGGTGCGACCGGCGGCACCATCAACATCATCACCAAGGCGCCGGTGCAAGATCGCAAGTCGGCGTTTCTCGGCGCGGGCGTTGCAACGTACAACACGTCGGATATTCGGGCGGGCTTCAACATTGCCGGCGAGAGTGTTGGCCTGATCGTCAACGGCAGCCACCTGGCGACGGACAACTATCGCGCCAACAACCAACTGCGCCAGCAGGACGCGCAGGCCGATCTGCGCTACTCCGGCGCGCGCGGCACCCTGTACGCAAAGTTCGGCGGCGACGACCAGCGCTTGCAGTTGCCCGGTTCGCTCACCGAAGCGCAAATCGCGGTGAACCCGCGCCAGGCGGCAACGCCCGGTGACTTCAGCCATATATCGGGCGGCTATGGCAATCTCGGTGGCGAGCTCAAGCTCGGCGATGCGCAGCTCGCGATGAATGCCGGCTATCGCGGCAAGCAGGCCAACTCGGCATTCTTTGTGGCGACGCCGTTTCGCAACAACATCAGCACTCAAGTCACGGTAGCAAGCATGACGCCGCGCGCGAGAATCCCTTTCACCCTGGGCGGGGTGAAGAACACGCTGGTCACGGGGGTTGATTGGGACACTTGGGATTTCGACCAGACCGCCAGCGCTTTTTTCAGCCACTCCGTGGCGACGCAGCGCGATACCGCGTGGTACCTGCAGGACAGCATTGCGCTCGGCGCGGCGACTGTGGTGTCGGTCGGCGGGCGCATGCAGCGCACGACCTACAACGTCGGCGAGATCATCGGCGGCGCCGCCGCGAATCTCGAGCGCAATTTGCGCGCGTACGAGATTGCCGCCCGGCACCAGCTTACCGATGCGTGGGGGGTGTACGGCAAGTTCGGCACCAGCTTCCGGCTGCCCAACATCAACGACAACTTCAATCTGTTTACCGGCGCGATCGCGCTTTTGCAGCCGCAAACCTCGCACGACCGTGAAATCGGCGCCGAACTCAAACTGGGTCGCGCGGCGTATCGGCTCGCCTTGTACAGCATCGACACCAACAACGAGATTCATCTCGATCCGATCGCGTTCAACAATGTGAACCTGCCGCCGACCAAGCGCTATGGCGCGGAGCTCGAGGGCAAGTGGAATTTTTCGCCGGCGTTGAGCGTGTTTGCCAATTACACGTATACGGTCGCCAAATTCCGCAGCGGCAGCTTCGGCGGCATCGACGTCACCGACAAGGACGTGCCGCTGGTGCCGCACACGATGGCGAATCTCGGCATGTCGTGGGAGTTTATGCCGCGCACGCGCGTGAACGCGGTCGCCAACTATGTCGGCCAGCAGCGTTTCGATAGCGATGAAACCAATACGTTCAACGCGAAAATGCCCGGCTACACGCTGGTCGACTTGAAGCTCACGCATGAGTATCGCGGATGGTCCTTCAACACGGGTGTCAAAAACCTGTTCAACGAAAAATATTTCACCTACGGCGTGGTCACGGGATTCCCCACGTTCAACGCTTACCCGGCCTCGGAACGTGCGGTGTTCGCGTCCGCTCAATACGACTTCCGGTAACGTGCCGTACATCGGCGTCACGCGCCGGGCGCGGCGCCGTTTTCTGCTATTGTTGCGCCCATGCAGCAAATGACCAGCTCCGGATTGTATTTGCGGCTGTTGAAATACGTCGCGCCGTATTGGCGCATCTTCGCGCTCGCACTCATCGGCATGGTGATGGTCGGCCTGACCGAAGTAGCGCTGCCCGCGCTGATGAAACCGCTGCTCGACGGCACGTTCGTCTACAAGGACCAGGCGCTGATGCGCTGGATGCCCGCGGTAATCATCGCGGTCGTCGTGGTGCGCGGCAGCGCCGAGTACATGGCCGCGTACAGCATCAACTGGGTCGGCAACAAGCTCGTGATGGATTTGCGCGAAGCGATGTTCGGCAAGCTGCTCGGCCTGCCGACGCCGTACTACGACGATCATGCGAGCGGCAACCTGATCTCCAAGCTCACCTACGACGTGACGCAAGTCACCGCCGCCGGCACCAGCGTATTGACCGTGATGTTTAAGGACTCGGTGTCGCTCGTCGGCCTGCTGATTTATATGCTGTGGCTCAATTGGAAACTGACATTGCTGGCGCTCGTCATGACGCCGTTGATCGTCGGTGTCGTGCGCCTGATCAGCGTGCGCCTGCGCATGAGCAGCCGCTCGGTGCAGCAGGCGATGGGGGACGTGACGCAGGTGCTGCAGGAAACGATCGAAGGCCACAAGGTGGTGAAGCTCTTCGGCGGCCAGCGCTACGAGGGCGCGCGCTTCGGCGAGCAGGTCAACCGCGTGCGCCGTTTCATGATGAAGCAGACGACTGCCGCCGCCGCGAGCGTGCCGATTGTGCAATTGCTGGCCGGCCTCGCGCTCGCCGCGATCGTTTATCTCGCGACGCAGCAGTCGAGCGGCAACGAGATCACCGTCGGCGAATTCGTGTCGTTTATCACCGCCATGCTCATGCTGACCGCGCCGTTGAAGCGCATCACGGGCGTCAACGAACCGCTGCAGCGCGGACTCGCCGCCGCCGAGAGCGTATTCGACCTCATAGACCAGCCGGCGGAAAGCGATCCCGGCCGCTCGGCGATCGCGCGCGTCGACGGCGCGATCCGCTTCGACAACGTGAGCTTTACGTATGCGAACGCGGACCGCCCGGCGCTACAGGGCATTACGCTCACGATCAATCCGGCCGAGACCGTCGCGCTGGTCGGCGCTTCCGGCGGCGGCAAGACCACGCTCGCCAACCTGGTCCCGCGCTTCTACCGGCCGACCGGCGGGCGCATATTGCTCGATGGTTACGATCTCGAGACGCTCACGCTCGCGAGCCTGCGCGCGAACATCGCGCTTGTGAGCCAGGACGTCGTGCTGTTCAACGATAGCGTCGCGGCCAATATCGCCTACGGCGTGATGCGCGACACCAGCGAAGCGGACATCGTGAAGGCGGCCGAGGCCGCGCACGCGATGGAATTTATCCGCGCAATGCCCGACGGGCTCAACACCCTGGTCGGCGAAAATGGCGTGCGCCTCTCCGGCGGCCAGCGGCAGCGGTTGGCCATCGCGCGCGCGCTGCTCAAGAACGCGCCGGTGCTGATCCTCGACGAAGCAACCTCGGCGCTCGACTCGGAGTCCGAGCGCCACGTGCAGGCGGCGCTCGAGACCCTGATGCAGGGACGCACGACCATGGTGATCGCGCACCGGCTCTCGACGATCGAGAGAGCCAACCGCATCGTCGTGCTCGACCGCGGGCAGATCGCCGAAATTGGCAGCCATCGCGAACTGCTCGCGGCGGGGGGAATTTACGCGCGGCTCTATGAAATCCAGTTCGCGCCGGGCCGCGTGGTGGCGTAGTAGCTAACGCGCCGCCGGCTCGTCGGTTTCGAGCGCGGCCGTATTCGCCGCGACGTTGCGCACCGAGTAACCGCTCAACCACCAGATCAGGCTGCCGGGCAGGCTCGCAGCCGCCAGCGTGAGTCCGAACAGCACCGACACCGCGAAGGCCGCGCTCGCCGGCACGCCGATGAAACCGAACGCGACCACCATCGCGCCCTCGCGCACCCCCCAGCCCGCAATCGAAATCGGCACGACCGTCACCAGGATGAC
>Ga0207708_10001618_pt1 | contig 16782 bp, 10 predicted proteins | sample KBSK5101metaG_FD_184340 | JGI IMG/M metagenome (GOLD analysis project Ga0207708, IMG submission 184340) | Corn, switchgrass and miscanthus rhizosphere microbial communities from Kellogg Biological Station, Michigan, USA - KBS K5-10-1 metaG... | ecosystem: Host-associated > Plants > Roots >...
GGGCAAGCGCGCCATGATCAAGGTCAAGCACGCGCGCACCGCTGACTGCGTGGTCGCGGGCTTCCGCTGGCACAAGAGCGGCAAGGACGCAATCGGCTCACTTCTGCTCGGCCTCTACGACGACAAGGGCCGTCTGCATCACGTCGGCGTGACGTCTTCTTTCACGATTGCGTTTACGTCAGCTCCTTTTGCGAGCAGCAGCTTGATGGTTTCAACATGACCTCGGGCGGCGGCTAGCATTAAGGGCGTTCTATAGACGACTGGTTGATTTACGCGAGCGCCTTTGTCGAGGAGCAACCGAACGACTTCAATGAGCTCCGCGTTCTGATTAACTGCCAGAATCAACGCCGCGTCCAGACCAGCAGTGTCGATGCCCGACGCGATCAACGACTGCGCCCGGGCTGTGTCGCCTTTAAGTACCGCCGCAGCCAAAAGGCGGCTGCGTGCAGCGGGTGTTGCTGGTCCTGCTTGTTGTAATAGCTTTTCGATGTCGACGTTTCCAGCGTCGTACGCGTTGGTAATCGCAGCGCCATCGTCATCCTTTGCGCCGCGACTCAGAAGGAGTTTTATTACATTGAGATCGCCTTTGCGGACAGCCACACCCAGAGGAGTTTGATCTGTGCCGCTGCTTTTGTAATTCGGGTCGGCTCCACTACTAATAAGAGAGCTGGCATTTGCAGCATCGCCGTCCTCAACCATAACAATCAGCATTTGATTGCGCAGCAGAGGTTCTGGCGTGCTTTCGAGCTGTGAAAGCCGCTGCTCTACAGTTGCTCGAGCACTTCCCTTCGGCTCGAGTCGTAAGTATTCCCTGTAATACTTTATCGACTCATCTCTCTTGGCCTGGTTCTGCAGTGCGGCTGCGAGGTTCACAACTGCGTTGGAGTCGAGCGGGTCGATTTCGAAAGCGCGCCGGTAGGCATTTTCCGCTTCAGCAAAACGCCTTAACGAAAACAAAGCGGTGCCCAGCTTTTCATGAAGAGATCCATCGGTCGGATTGCTGCGGATGGCTTCGCGATATTCGGTTAACGCCTCGTCGTAACGCTTAAGCTCTTCGTAGGTGAGCGCGAGGCTGAGATGTGCAAACGCTGCAAACTCGGGATCGGGCTTGAGCGAAAGTGCAAGCTTTAATTCTCGTATCGCGCCCTCGAAATCTTTCGCCCTTCTCAATTGCGCCCCGCGTTGCTGATGCGCCGGGGCGTAGTTCGGATCAATCCTCAAGGCCTCCTCGATTGCCAGGCGCGCCTTGTTATCATCATCCATTGACGAATGAATCAGCGCCAACTGCACGTAAGCGTCAGGGTTCCGAGGATCGGTACTGATCGCCTTCTGGATCAGGGTTAAGGCTTTCGGGTAATCGTTCTTTTTCAATAACGACTTCGCTTCCGCTATCAAAGCTGCCGCATCGCTCTGCGTGCCTTGGCCGACGACAACAGCTGACGCGAGAAGAACGAACAGAAGAACGACAAGAGAAGTAACTCGGGGTTTTACATTGACCTTTGTCACTGAACTAATTGTTGATGTTCTGATCTCTAGCTTGAGGAAAGAAGTGCTGCATGAGAGTGAGAACCCTCTGTTCATTTCGCCTCCTTGATAAAACCCGTGCGTCCAGGCTACTGCTTCTGGTAGCAAGCGCTTGCACCATCGCGCCTTCGTTGCAAGCACAGCTCCAATCCATACTCGTTCCGTTGAATCCGCCAACTATACGTTTCGGGATTTTCGTTGGATTGCTGCTTCTCATTCAGGCTTGGGTTGCAACTGTTCGTGGAAGCCAGCGTTCCCGGACCAGGTGTTAGAGTGAAATTCGACGCTTGTACGCTGATCGGCCCGGTCTCGCGACCGACTGTAGTCAGGGTGCAGTTGTAGAGTGAGGATTGGATAAATATGGAGTGCTCATACTTGCCATTGGCAAATATTTTGTAGCTGTCGATAGTGGCATTCACCCCGCCGGTTTGGCCCGTGTTTGGGTTGACGTAACTCGAGCCTGAACCCCGACGCGCTATCCACTCTCCAACCAGCTCAGCGGGAACACCCGACGCCGGCACGGGCGTGGGATTAACTGCCGACTGCGTCTGGGGTGTGATCACCGCACCCGGATGAGAGGCCTTATAAACTGTGAGTAACAACTGCGCCAGGCTATCGGCAGAATTTTTAACGAATACGTCTAACAGAAGCGTTTGTATCTTACCTCGCGCCTCATTGCGCTGTTCTGGGGTTGCAGTCGCCAGGCTGTCATAGCTTTTACGCATATTCATGAAGGCATCGATTGACGACTGGTCCCGCTTCTCCCAAATCTCAACCAATCGCGCCGTGAATAGTGTTCTTTGAGACTTCGTAAACTTCGAGTCGAGCGACCATTCGAAGAACTCAGCAAGTTGATCTACACGGCCGACAGTCAAAGGCGGATTACCCTGAGCGATGACTTCGTCGTCGGGTTTTTGTTGAGTTATCCGATTTCGGCTGTATGAAGTGGATGCCGCAAACAGCAGCAGTATTAAGAGAGAGCAAAGCAGGTGTCTCATGATGACCTCGACGATGAGAAGCGGATTGTTACGGAGGCAACCCGGAATGAGGTTTTCAACTCGGCAAAGGGAGAGATGGAACCTTAACACAACGGCTGATGGGTGGCGATAGAAAGTGGTCAGAGAACGTCTACTTCTCCAAGCGGGATGAGTCGGCGCTGATGTGGTAGGCTTGGGACTCAACTAACCGCAAGCCGCGGCCGTCCCTCAACCGTTCCCGCTGATGTAGCCATACTGAAAGGCTTCTCTGATGTATAAATCCAACACCTCGCTCTCCCGCGTATTCTTCGGTGGTTTTGTTCGCATGAATTCCTCGCAAATAAAATTTAATCCATGGCGTCAAACAGCGATCCTGCTCATGGCATTCGGGCTTCTGGCTGCAGTCATACAACCCGCAGTCGCGTTTGAGCCAGGGGCAATCTTGATACCGGCGCAGACTGACGACGAAGTCAAACAGTCAATTGCGCAGATTAATAAGCTAAGTGCTGAAGGCAAGTATGCCGAAGCCATCCCGCTGGCGGAGCGCCTGCTTGGCAGCGTGGAGAAACAGGGAGGGCCTGAACGACCGATCGTGGCCCAGATCGCCGATACTCTGGCAGGGCTCTATCGAACGACGGGCGATTTCGCTCGGGCCGAGCCGCTCTTCCTCCGTGCTTTGGCAATCCGCGAGAAGGCGCTCGGACCTGAGCACACGGATGTCGCCGAATCCCTGAACAACCTCGCGCTTCTTTATCAAGACAAGAGTGATTACGTCCGGGCGGAGCCGCTATTGCAACGAGCCCTGAGCATTTTGGAAAGGACAGCGGGAGCGAATCCGAGTGACGTCGCTGGGGTTTCTAACAACCTGGGCCAACTCTATTATTTGAAGGGCGACTTCACGAGAGCCGAACCGCTTTTCAGACGTTCGTTGTCGATCACAGAGAAAGCGCTCGGCCCGGAACACATCTACGTTTCGTATGTACTCAATAGTCTCGCGACGTTATTCGAGGCAAAGGGCGATTACGTACAAGCAGAAACTCTGCTCAGACGCTCGTTGCTAATTCGCGAGAAGGCGCTGGGACCGGCACACCCGGAGGTTGCGCAGGCGCTCAACAATCTCGGCTCGCTGTATCTAACAAGGGGTGATTATGTGGCGGCCGAACCGCTGATGCAGCGCTCGTTGGCAATATTTGAAAAGGGGCTGGGACCGGAATCCCACCATCTGGTTACTCCGCTCAACAATCTTGCCGGCTTGTATCGGTTGAAGGGCGACTTTGCACGAGCCGAGCCGCTCAGCGCGCGCGCCCTGGCGATCAGCGAGAAGACTTATGGCCGGGAGCACCCTGCGGTTGGACAGGCCCTCAACTATCTGGCGAACCTCTACATGGAGAAGAGAGAATTCGCGCGCGCCGAGCCGCTCTACCTACGGGCGCTGGCAATCGCGGAGAAAACATCAGGAACCAATCACCCTATTGTAGCTACCATCCTCAGCAATCTGGCCGGGCTGAATAGATCGAAAGGAGATCTCAAGCAGGCAGAGATGCTCCAACTTCGGGCGATTGCAATTCGGGAGAAGGCACTCGGGCCAGAGCATCCAGACCTTGCAGTCTCACTGGACGATCTCGGGATCACGTACTTGTTTCAAGGTGACACTGGCCGCGCCGAGCCGCCGTTCCAACGCGCACTAACGATTTTTGAAAAGGCGTATGGGCAGGATCACCCTAAGGTTTTCGAAGCAGCACACGACCTTGCCGGTCTCTACGATGAGAAGGGTGATCTAGCGTCAGCAGTCACATTTCAGACCCGCAGTAACGAAATTGTGGAACGCAATCTGGCCCTGATCCTGGCGACAGGGTCTGAAGACCAGAAGCGGCTCTATCTCGACACCCTCTCGAACTACACTGATTTCACCGTCTCGCTAAACACGCGCCGCTCCGCGAGCAGCGCCGAAGCGACTCGTCTCTCCTTGACTACGATCTTACGTCGCAAAGGGCGCGCGCTCGATGCGGCCAGTGACCAGATTGGCGCCTTGCGTCGCCGGCTCAAGCCGCAGGACCGCCAACTGCTCGACGATTTGTCGGCAGCTCGTGCAAACCTGGCGACGCTCGTGTTAACCGGCAGAGGGATCGCTAATACCGAAGCCCACCAGGAGCAAGTCGCGAAATTCAACGCGGAGGCGGAGCGGCTCGAGGCAGTAGTAAGCAAGAGAAGCGCAGAGTTTCGCGCGAATGCTCAACCGGTCACTATTGAGAGCGTACAAGAAGCGCTACCGGCGGACGCCGCATTAATTGAGTTTGTGTTGTATCGGCCGTTTAGTCTTCAAGGAAGGATGACCGAGAGAACGGGCCCACCGCGTTACGTAGCCTATGTCTTAAAGCGACAAGGACCGCCGGCATGGATTGATCTGGGCGATGCAGCTTCGATCGATAACAGCGTAACAGGATTACGAAAGGCGCTCTCAACTCCACAAAGTACAAATGTAAAGCAGGTGGCACGATCGTTGGACGAGCAGATCATGCGTCCAGTTCGTAAGCTTCTGGGAGAGACGCGTCGAGTGTTCCTTTCACCTGATAGCGCTCTGAACCTCATTCCTTTCGGTGCTCTCGTTGATGAGCAGAATCGTTACCTCGTAGAGAATTATTCACTCACTTACTTGACCAGCGGTCGTGACTTTCTTCGATTACAGGCAAAGACTGACAGCAAGCAAGGACCTGTTGTTATAGCGAATCCTCAGTTCGACCAGGTAAGTGGTGTGCAATCCGCTACCTCCGGAGAGTTTGGCGGTAGATCTGTTGACTTCACACGAGTCCAGTTTGGTCCATTAAAGGGGACCAGCGAAGAAGCCCAGGCGTTGGCGACGATTCTGCCGAACGTGAAAGTTCTTACCGAGGGTGAAGCGACTGAAGGCGCGATTAAAAGATTAACCGGGCCAAGCATCCTTCACGTCGCGACACACGGATTCTTCCTACCCGATCAACCACTGGAAACGGGGACCGCTGTCAGAGGACTGGGCCTGGGAGTCAAGACAACTTCGGGACTGCGGAGAGAGAATCCTTTCATAAGATCTGGTTTGGCACTCGCAGGCGCCAACAAACGAGACGGGAAAGACGGTGAAGACGGAATACTGACGGCACTGGAAGCGAGCGGCTTAGACTTGTGGGGAACAAAGCTGGTGGTGCTTTCGGCCTGTGAAACGGGACTCGGAGAGGTAAAAAATGGTGAAGGCGTCTATGGCTTGCGACGTGCCCTCGTGTTGGCCGGATCAGAGAGTCAAGTGATAAGTCTCTGGCAGGTCAGCGATGAAGCGACACGAGATCTTATGGTTGCCTTCTATAAAAGGCTGCAGGCTGGTGAAGGACGAACAGCAGCATTAAGTGCGGTACAGTTGGAGATGCTGCGAAGCAATGATCAGGCGAAGGGTGGCGACGGCAGGGGGCTCACGCTTGGCAGCGGCTCAAAGAAAGATCGTAGTCATCCATTCTTCTGGGCAAGCTTCATTCAATCCGGTGATTGGAAAAGCATGTCCGGTCAAGAGAGCAAAGAGAAGTAGTCGCAGAAGACTCAACCACTCACGCTCTTACGAAACGCCACATACAAATCGGTGAGCCGATCGGCGCACGCAGGATCACTGCGGGCAAGCAGCGTAATAATTTCATCGCGGCCCGCAAGTAATGGCTGGATGCCTTGTCTTTGCGCCTGGGTAAAATTTGAAGCATCCGCCTTATCAAGTTCTGCACGTAACGACGTGAAGAACTGACTGGCAGCCTGCCGGGCAGGTTCATACTCACCTCTCCGCGCGTCGATCACTGCTGAGGCAATATTGTTCTGCATCTTTGCAAGGATTAATTGATGCTCAGTCTCAGCGAGACTGTTGGTTGCGGAGCGAGCCTTCAGCCACATCGGGACGAAGCCGAGCAGAAAGACGATCAGCAGCACTCCAGCATAAATCATGATCCGTTGCATTAAAGGACGTCGCGTGGCCGGTTGTGGTTGTAGGTTTTCACTCATGATCTCTGGAGTTTCACTCCTCACAGTGCGTAGGCACCTATTAAAAAATAAACTTTAAGCCGAGTTGAAACTGACGGCTGTCTTGCGAGGCCGATTGGTTCCTCGCTCTGAAATCGGGAAGACTACCGACGAGCTCTCCATTCGCATCGGTCTGCACTGTGACGTTAGTGAATTGGACGATGCTGTTGATATTGAAAAAATTAACAAACTCGCCGAAGACTTCCACCTTGTAACGCTCAGTGAAATTTACGAACCGCGAAAATCGCAAATCGATATTGAATTGCGGCGGAGTCATGCCTGAGTTGCGTTTGATACCTATCGGTCTGTCCAAACCTGTTATGCCGTCGTTGTTGATGTCTGAAGTGGAGACGATGTTGAATGTCTCGCCGCTGTTGGCTGTTCCGAAAACCGCTACCTGGTTGTTGTTGAAAACATAGCGCAGCGTTTTGTTTTCAAAACTAAACCTCGGGCTGGCCACCACAGTCATAACAAAAGTATGACGTTGATCCGCGAACGAACTCCCTTTGTCGAGCCGACGATTAAACGGGTCCGTCAAAATAAGATTCTGGATCGCACCGGTAGCCAAATTCTGTTCGGGTGAGTCGTCGGTTGCCTTTGAGAGCGTGTAATTCGCGCTGAACTGAAGCCCGCGAGCAAGCCGGCGAGTTAATTGCAGGGCCAAAGCGTTGTACTGCGAAACGCCTGCTGCTTCAGCCATGAAGATGTTGTTGAATCTCGGGTCGTAGCGGGTGGCGGGATTGACTGCTCGGTCGAATACCGGTCTGCCATCCGAAAGAAAGCGAGTCGGTATCAGGTTGATGTTGCGATAGACGGCGATATGACGACCACTCGAATGGACATAGCCAACAGCGAGCGCAAGATTTTCAGTGATGGCCTGTTCAATCTGGATGTTTGAGTGAATCGCATACATGTTTTCGAAGTCTGAGGCGACGGTATCAATATCCTGCGGCGGCAGAACTGTACCAGCGGGTAGAGAGCCGGAGAAAGTACCCGGAAATGCTGGAGCGTTTGGCGATGGCGGAAAAGTGAAATTGAAAAATTTCTGATTACCGTTTCTGAGCATTGCGCGCTCATACATATTCAGCCACGGCGTATCGTAGTAAAGTCCGGCCCCCGCTCGAAGAACAGTTGGTCGGTTCCCTTCTCGCATGGCATAGACGACACCAAAACGAGGTGCGAAATTGTTTTTATCAATATTGAAATTTTGTGAAGCCTGATAAGGCGAAGATGGATCGGCTTTGGGCATGCGATAGAGGTCGTAGCGCAAACCGTAATTGAATTTCAAGCGGCGACTCAGTTTCCAATCATCCTGCACAAACCAATTCCAGTACGTTGATGTGTATGTAATATCAGGATCGCCGAATGCTTCAACGTAACTTGAATAACTGCGGGGATTCGTTCCGTTCCTGGCGTTTAAATAAGCGGTAATTGAGGGAAACGTGTATCTCGCAAAAACTGACGAACGCTTTAGGTCGTCGATGAAATTCAAACCGCCTCCGAATTTGAGCACATGGGTTCCACGTGCCCACGTAAGATTGTCTTGAATCTGCGTTATCTTCTCCAGCGGGTTAATCGTATCGGCATTTTCTGGCGCCCCAAAGCTTGCCACATTCGAAATCACAATCGAAGGCCCTGAGGCGGAGGCTTCATTTCTTATATTGCTCGTTTTGCGGTAGGCATGTTGAAACCGAAATTCGTTGAAAACACGAGGTGTGTATGAAGCGACCTGCACCGCGAGTGCATAATCAACACTGGGCGTATCCGTACTTTGGTCCAAGGTGATGAGTCTGCCGAGATTAATATTTTTGCCAACCAGGTTCGTATGATTAAAACGCGCTGTCAAACGATTCTTATTGTTCAACTGCACATCGGTCCGGAAAATATAGAAAGCCCCTGAGGCAAGGTCGGGAATGACTGCGGGGAAAGTGGAGTCGGGCACGCCTGCGGCAATCAACCGCGCTCGGTCGTCCGGGCGAATTGTCAAAAGTCGCGCGGCTGTCGCTTTATCGACACGTTCAATTCTTTCGTAACCAAAATAATAGTGCCAGCGGTCTTTGATGATAGGGCCGCCGATAGCTGCCGTAAAATTATCGGACTTACTGTCCGGTATATCTTCGGGTAACGGATAAAAGAACGGGCGAGAATAGAATGACGGGCGGCGAAATCGATAGCTTATCGAACCGTGATGCGTATTTGTTCCCGAAGGCGTTACGACATTCATAATCATTCCCGGCGTGTTACCGAACTCAGCCGCAAAGCCGTTAGTAAGCAGTTGAATCTCACTGATATATGTGTCGGAAACTAGCATCAACCGGACCGTGCCACGATCGGCCTGCGTGTTAGTGTTGCCGTCGAGTAGATAATTCACTCGCCTCAAATAACCGTTGGCATTGATCATGGGCGGAATATATCCGCGACTCGGACGGCCTGTAACATAGGCTTGAAGGAGAGCGAAGTTATAAACGTTACGCGAAACGAGAGGGAGATTCTGCACTTCGCGCGTGTTCATCACACGCCCCAGATCGATCTTGCCGGAATCCGCAAGTAATACGTCAGATGAAACGGTAACGACTTCCTGAACTTCTCCGGCTTCTAAATCCAAATCAACCGTAGCGATTTGTCCAGTAGTCAGGTTCACCCCTTCCTGGACCAGCTTCTTAAAGTTCGTGGCTTCGGCAGTGATGCGGTAAGTTCCAAGAGGCAAAAGCGGAACTCTATAAACACCGCTTCCGTCAGTGGTCGCGGTTCTCATCATGCCGGTTTCGATATTCGTAACTGTGATGATCACATCCGGCACAGCCGCGTTGTTTTGGTCGGACACTGTGCCTTCGATTTGTCCGTTTGAGGCTTGCGATTGAGCACCAACACTTGGCGTTGACAGAGCTATTACTAAGCCGATGAAAATGGCTGGAAGAGACCTACGAATGATGGCTTCCCACATTTTGTCTTTCAGGACTTCAATCCGACGCGTCTGACGAGTTCGTCGAATCGAGGGTCGTCACGGAGTGAATCGAAAGGGGGCTCGACATTAAGCATCATCAACTGACCCTGGCGCTTCTCGATGGCCTTATTTAGGAATTCAAACGCCAGTTCCTTCTTTCCCATCAGCGCACACTGTCTTGCCATTCCATAGGAATTGGTCGAGGCCGTTTGTTCGTTTATCATCCGGAGCTCAAATACTTTTTGCTGTACTCCGGGCCAACCCGAAGTGTCATAAGCTTTCTGATAAGGTTCCACGAGGTTGGGGTTAGTTTGTTTCTGCAGTTTAATAAACCACTCGTAGGCTTGCGCTTCGTCGCCCTTCATTAAATAAGAGGTCCAAAGCCACCCGCCGTACACGCCTAAGTCCTTGTGCACCTCGATGACTCTCTTGAACTGCAGAATAGCTTCGTCGTAACGACGTGCTAGATAAAGGATCCGTGCTCGATCTCGTTGAATGGAGTAGGAGTTCGGATCAATCTGAAGAGCGAGCGCTGATTCAGCAACTGCCTCGTCAAAACGTCCGCGGGCAGCTAAATATGAGGCGTACTTCTCATGCGCAAAGTCGGAATTCGGTTCCAGCTGAATCGCGCGCAGCAGGTCTCTTTCCCCTCCCGGATAATCCCAATCAATGGAAAATTTTAGTTCTCCTGAAACTGTATACCCTTCGGCAAGATTGGGATCGATTTCGAGCGCCTTTCTAACGGCGTCCTTCGACTTCTGATACTCCGCCGGCGATCCTCCCTGGAGATTGCCCAACGCAATATAAGCGTGCGCCATTCCCGAGTATGCGCGTGCGAAATTCGGGTCGAGTTTGACGGCTTGCTCGAAGTAGTCGATCGCTTTTTGGGCATCCGCTGTAGTTCGGTTGTAGGTCAGATTTCTACCTAACAGATAAAACTCGTACGCTTTCTCATTAGTCGTACCACGTTTTGCTATCGACTGGTTGGACGCAGCACGAAACCTCGCCAATAATTTGTTCCCAATGTCGCTTGCGATTGCGTCCTGCATCGCGAAGATGTTTGCCGCATCTGTTTCGCGTTGATAGGTGTCTTCTATCTGTCCATTTGCCACATTAAGAAGCTGTGCCGTGACCTTGATCTTCCCGTCAGCCAACTGATAATTCGAGGCGAGAACATAATCGACCTGCTGTTCGCGGCCGGCGACAAGCGAATCCTGCTCTAGGTCTGCATATTTGCGCGTCGCACTCAAAGGTCGGACAAAGAATCCGTTCATCGAATCGATCTTCTGAATCAATGAATCTGCGATTCCCATCTCGAACATCTGGTTGCGGTCTGAGGCACTGATGGGTTTAACCGGCAGGACGGCGATTGATTTCTTCCCGTCACCTCTCGCAGATGCTTTTCTGTAGAAAAGATAGTAGGTAAGACCGATGACGCCGGTGAGCAATACGACAAGCGCAAACGCTGCGAGCGGTTTGTGTTGCTTTATTGTTCGCGAAAAACTGTGCTGTGTTTCAGCGGTTCGTTTGTTATCAGCACGCGTCGTAGGTTCCAGAATTTCCGTTGCGGTCTTATTGTCTCGCGTCAACGCTTTCGCCAGCTTCTCATCGAACGTCAAGTCTTTCCGCAAATCCCTCAAATCTGTAAGAACGTCGTCCATTGTTTGATAACGCTCGTTCTTGTTCTTGCGGAGTGTTTTCGCAACTATACGTTTCAACTCTTCCGGCACACTTGCGGAAAGCGGTTGGGGCTCGGCATTGATAAGATTGGCGAGAGTTTCCGACATCGAATCCCCCGCAAACGGTATTCGGCCCGCCACCATTTCATAAAGCACCACGCCGAAACTAAATATGTCCGTTCGTTCGTCAATCCGTTCACCTTTCGCCTGTTCGGGCGACATGTAATTGACCGTTCCCAGAATCACGCCTTGTGCTGTCTGATTCCTGTTGGTGGCGTGGTTCAGACCAATGAAGGCCTTGCTTTCCTGTTCGACGAGTTTTGCCAAACCGAAGTCCAGTACTTTCACATGACCGTCTGGACGAACCATTACGTTTTCAGGTTTGACGTCACGATGAACGAGATGCGCACCATGCGCGGCTGAGAGCGCGTAACCCAGCTGAATGGCAACGTCTATGACGTCCGCTAAACTGATGTTCGTTTCTGTCAGAACTTCGCGGAGAGTTTTGCCTTCGACATATTCGCTGACGATGTAATGCGCGGCTTCATCTTCGTTGATTTCGTGTATGACCAGGATGTTCTGATGGTTTAGAGCCGAGGCCGCTTTGGCTTCGCGGACGAAGCGTTCGAGGTTCGTTGCGTCACGACTGAATTGTTTGTTGAGTATCTTTATGGCGACGCTACGATCGAGCTTTAGATCCCTGGCAAGATAAACTGCTCCCATCCCGCCGCTGCCGATTTGACGAACGACTTCGTAATGTCCCAGGCGTGTACCTGGTGCAAGTGGTTTTGTGGAAGATTCAATGAGGTCTGCCACATGGGCCACGGCAGGAGTCTCGAGGAACTCGCTAGACTTCTCAAGAGAGGAGAAGAGCGATGTGACTTCCGTCAGCAACTCCTCATCGTCACCACAGGCTTTGTTGATGTAATTCTGGCGTTGCTCGGGCTCTTGTCGCAGGGCGGCATCAAAAACTTCTCGTACACGCTGCCAATTTGCATCGGACATAAGACGCCCGCCCTTAGGTTGCTATCTCGTCAATTCTCGTAGGAGCCAGGATTTTGCCATTTGCCAATCGCGCTTGACCGTTGAATCGGATATGCCCAGGACCTCGGCCGTGTCTTCGACACTCAAGCCGCTAAAAAATCTGAGTTCGACAATGTTGGCAAGGTGCTGTTCTTTCACAGCGAGACGCGTTAAAGCTTCATCGAGTGCTAGCAAATCAAAATTTGTTTTGCCGACACCCACCGTCAATGCGTCTTCCAGCGGCACTTTATCCTTCGGTCCACCACGCTTGGCTCGTTGTTTGGTCCTCGCATAATCAATCAAAATTTGCCGCATCAACCGTGCAGCAAGTGCAAAGAAGTGCGCGCGACTCTCACACGGGACACTTTCTTGCCTAACAAGTTTGAGATAGACCTCGTGAACTAACGCTGTCGTTTGCAGGGTGTGTCCGGGACGTTCGCGTCTGAGATAGCGATGCGCCTGACGATGCAGTTCGGAATAGACCAGATTCAGCGCGGCGGTCGTATCCTTTCCGCCACTCCAATCTCTCAACTGCTCAGTGATGTTCTCGACTGAGGTCGTCGGGGCTGACATCCCTTGGTGCGCCTTTCGTTACCTCAGACCAGGTCGGCAAGGAGGAGGATTGGCCGAGTGATGAGAAGTGTTCAAAAAATCTGCGAGAAGATTTGACCTGCACCTGCCACAACTGTCGCACCAGTAATTAGAACAACAGTTGCCGTTGAGTTAGCAATGCAAGATGCGAACGCAGCTTACCACGGCCTTACTGATAAAAAGAACCTCAAAACAAAGGAGTTGAACATCATGTTCAGGAAATCCAACAACCAAACTTTTGGCGGTCGCGTGGCAGGCTCAACGAGAATATCCGGTGCGACCACAGGACGAGGAGGGTCGTCACAACGCCTTCTTGTCTTCCTCAGCATCGCGATCCTACTTGCCTTCACATCGTTCGTATCGGCGCAGCATTTCGGCGACTGGGGCGCGCCGGTAAACGCAGAATCAATCCCCGGCACAAGCTCTGAGTTGAATACAGCTGCCAACGATGGTTACCCGGTGCTATCTCCGGATGGTCTCAGTCTTTACCAGGTTTCAGATCGACCCGGCGGAAGTGGCGCGCTTGATATCTGGGTTTCGCAGCGCGCTGGTAAGGACGATCCATGGGGAGCCCCAGAGAATCTCGGGCTGCCTATTAACACGAGCAGTAACGACTGGGGCCCTGCGCCGGTGCCAGGCCATGGACTCTTCTTTGTTAGCAGTGGACGTGCCGACACCTGCGGCTTGGATGACATCTACTTCACGCGTTTTAAGAATGGCGCCTGGGAGGAACCGCAAAACGTCGGCTGCCAAATCAACAGTGCGGTCTTTGATTTCGGTCCTTCATACTTCGAGGATGAGAGCGGGAATGGCGTCCTCTATTTCTCGAGCAACCGCGCCGGCACTCAAGACATTTACTCCAGCGTTGATTTCGGTGCGGCCCAACTCGTTCCAGAGCTCAACACCGCTTTCAACGATGTTCGACCGTACGTTCGCAAAGACGGACTCGAAATCGTCTTTGACTCGAACCGGCCGGGCGGCTTCGGTCTGCTGGATATCTACACGGCAAGTCGCGCGACCACCGCTGATCCCTGGTCCACGCCAACTAATCTGGGTCCACTAATCAACAGCGCTGCAAATGATGCGAGGCCGACGCTTTCACGCGACGGTTTTACCCTGATGTTTGGCTCAAACCGTGGCGGCGGCGATGGTCAGTCTGACATTTATGTGACGACTCGCGAGAAGCTGCACGTCAACGATCAATGACAGAGCTTTAGGCGAAGGCGAAGCGCAGCTTTAGAAAACACCCGCGAGCGTCAATACTCGCGGGTGTTGCTCGCAGGGTAAGAATCTTGGGTGGTGTCCGAATCCTGGATGATTTTTTGACACCACCCGAGTTATTATTCGGCCATGATTACTACCCTTAACCCCTTAACAATGGCCCAACTCGAAGCGGCCCTGGACCACATTCGCGAATCCCCCAAAGACAATGGTGTAGTGGATCTGATTGTCAGACGACCGCGTGTCGACAGCCGAGAAGTGCTTGACGAAGCTCAATTCGATGTCGAGCAAGGTCTAATGGGTGACAGTTGGATATATCGCGGCAGTTCTAAGACAGCTGACGGCGGACCACATCCGGAAATGCAGATCACCATCATGAACTCGCGCGTGGTAGACCTCGTGGCCCAAGAGAAAGAGCGCTGGCCACTCGCGGGTGATCAGTTGTTCATCGAGATGGATTTGAGCAAGGCCAATCTACCAGCTGGTTCACGAATCGCGATCGGGTCGGCAATAATCGAGGTTACGGAGCCACCACACCTCGGCTGTCAGAAATTCGTTGCTCGATTTGGAGCTGATGCGATGAAGTTTGTTAATTCACCGGTCGGAAGAGAGTTGTGTATGCGCGGTGTTCATGCGCGTGTGATTCAGAACGGTACCGTACGCACCGGCGACGTCGCGCGTAAGATTTAAGAGTATCCACAACATACGAAACCGTGACAGGATGACAGGATTCCAGAATTAACAGGACTAGAGAACAAGTCAGCTGATGTTTCCTGTTAATTCTGGAATCCTGTCATCCTGTCAAAGTTTTTCACGGCTGCAAAGCCGTTATTTGAGGCGTAACATCACAACCCCGTGACCTGGCACCGTGACTGAATACTCTGGATCCTTCGCCTCAACGTCCCGATGCAACCATAAGTCTCGCGCTTTGCGCTTTGCCGGCGCTCCAATGTCGGCCCACTTCACACTCATCTTCGCTTCGTCCTTCGCACGATTAAAGAAGGCGACGGCGATTGCGCCACCTGAGAGTTGTCTGGTCCAGATTTCCTGATCGCCATTTTTCGAGAAGCGAGTTCCCTGCTTCCCGAGTTTGTCCTGATCGATAGCGATCACTTCGCGGTTGGTCAGAATCGCAAGCGTTTCATGAGACATCTGACGAAGATCATTTCCTGCAAGCAGAGGCGCAGCGAGCATCGCCCAGAGACTCATGTGCGTTTTGTATTCCGTGTCACTCATTCCACCGTTGCCAATCTCCAGCATGTCCGGATCATTCCAATGACCCGGCCGTGCATACTGTGCCAGCTCGTTCTGTCGAAAACCAATTCCAGTCATCGAGTCCCAAGTGTCACGTATATCGCCCGTCGTACGCCAAAGATTGCCGCCAACTTCCGGGCCCCACTTCCAAACATCAAGTCGTCCGTACTGGCAAAGGCTGTAGACAATCGGTCTGCCAGTCTTCAGCAGCGCATCACCCATCTTCTGATAAATTGCCGGCATCTCTTCGTCCGTGTACAGAATGCGCGCGCCACACCAGTCGTACTTCAAATAATCGATGCCCCACTTCGCAAACGTCATCGCATCCTGTTCCTCATGTCCGTAGGTACCTTCGTAGCCGGCGCATGTATTTGGTCCAGGCGATGAATAAATACCGAGCTTCAATCCCTTCTTGTGCACGTAGTCAGCGAGTGCCTTCATGTCGGGAAACTTCTTGTTAGTTTGAATTTCACCTTGAGCATTCCGACCTGCTTCCCACGTGTCGTCGATGTTGACGTATACGTAACCCGCTTCGCGCATTCCATTGCTTGCCATTGCATCAGCGATCCCACGCACAGCTGCGTCGTCAACACGCCCTGCAAACTTGTTCCAACTGTTCCAGCCCATTGGCGGCGTCTTTGCCAGGCCGTTGTAAGGAACTTTATGCCGCGCGGGCGGCTCGATGCGCGCTGGCATTGCGCCTTCACCGGCCGGAGCACGGTTCGCAACCATTTCAGTAATTGGTTGGTCCGGACGGTTTCTTCGTCCGATACGCAATTCATCACCAACAAGTTTGCCTTCGTATTGAACGCGTCGCTCACTGCGTCCATCCGGCATCGCTGCGATGATCGTGAAGCCGTCTGGACCACCCGTGCTTTCCTTGATGGTGTAGAAAAATTGCGTGGCGCGAATGGTGCCGGTGATCTTTCCAGCTTCATATTTGAGATTGAAGTAGGTGGAACGCGTTACGCCGTCTGTGGAGCCGACATTACGAGCCGCCCAGTTACCTGTCAGGCGATCGTCAGTTTGAGTTTGTTGCGCGAAACTGATGTAGACGGCGACGCTCGTTAGTGTTATCAGCACGAACGGAATTAACAAGACGCGTGGGGAGTTATTTTTACGAAGGGACATCTTCAATCCTCCGATGCAAAAGTTCGACGAGATTTCAGAATTTCAGGATTACAAGATTCTTGGAGAAGTGGTAGAAGCACCCGTTAGAAGCACGAAGGTATCCTCTACAGATTTAGAGTTTGAAATTTTGTAATCCTGAAATTCTGTCTAGCCTTTGATCACATTCTCACCTTCACTACTTTCGGATTCGCACCGTCGGCGAACACAACCGGCTTTGCGGCCTTCGAGATATCACCGCCATCAATCGTGATTCGTTCATTCTCTGGACCGATCACCTTCACAAACGCGGCCGCAGATCTCATCACTCGTGATCCTGATAACAGAATCTCGCGACCGCCTGTAATTCGACAGACCGCCTCTGCCTTTGGATCGGCATCCGCACTCAACGCATGAATGGCTGCATCCTGTACAT
>Ga0207708_10001620_pt1 | contig 16770 bp, 15 predicted proteins | sample KBSK5101metaG_FD_184340 | JGI IMG/M metagenome (GOLD analysis project Ga0207708, IMG submission 184340) | Corn, switchgrass and miscanthus rhizosphere microbial communities from Kellogg Biological Station, Michigan, USA - KBS K5-10-1 metaG... | ecosystem: Host-associated > Plants > Roots >...
AATGCCGGAGATGGAAGCGCGGCCCCCGGCCGAAAATCGCCACGGTGGAGCGCCGAGAGGCGAGCGTCCCGCGTCATGGGACGCGCCGCGCCTCACAAGCGCGGATCAGTCGCGTCTCGCAAACGCGGCAACAACACAAGTGCGCCTGTCGGCGCTCCGCCCACCCCTCTCCTTGGGCTTCTTGGGGGATGGACGCGATCACGAGGACAAAACCCGGGCGCACCAACGCGCCGCGGGAACGAAGAACACTGCGCTGTTTGACATCGTGAATATGACGACGGCCAACGGTTCGCTGCGCGCACCGCGACTTCGCACGCGTCGTGCGCGCGCCCCACTCTCGTGTCCCGGGCGAGCGAGCGTCAGCGAGCGAAGACCCGGGACCTAGGAGTTTCACGGCACAATCGATGGACAATTGAAACGTCTTGTCGGGTCGCCCCCTAGGTCCCGGGTCTTGCTTCGCTTGCCCGGGACACGACACACCGGTGCGCAAGGCTCTCCGCGTCCACCCTGAGCAGGCGCCTACGCGTGCTTGGCTTGCTTCCGCGCCCGCCGCTTCTTCGGCGGCGGCTTGAACACCATGCCTTCGAGCTTCATGCCATCAGGGTCGGTGAAATAGACCGCGTAGTACGAAGGCTCGTAATACGCGCCGGGCGGATCGACCACATTCATGCCGTGCTCGACCAGGAAGGCGCCGAGCGCGTCCACATCCTTGCGGCTCGAAAGCTCGAACGCGTAGTGGTGAAAGCCGATGTCGCCCTTGCGGTACTTGTGCTTCTTGCCCTTGCCGTCCGCGGCGGCGATCCAGAACAGGGTCTTGCCGTTGCTCCAGCCCGCCATGTCGGGATACGCGTGCTTGAACTCGAAGCCAAGGAAGCCGAGCACCTTGCCGTAGAACTGCTTCGAGCGCGCGAAGTTGCCGACGCTGAGCACGAGGTGGTCGATGCCGACGACGCGGGGCATGGCGCTCATTCCGCCGCCAGCACCCGCACACGCCGTTCCACTTTAGGCCAGTCGGTGGCGCGGGCTTGGCGCAGGTCGTAATCGGCCTGAAGGTTCATCCATAGCTCCGGCGTGGTGCCGAAATATTTTGCAAGGCGCAATGCGATCGCGGCGGTGATCGCCGAGCGTCCATGCACGATGTCATTGACGCGCGCGGGGTTGATGTCCAGATCGCGCGCAAGCCGGTTTTGGCTGATGGCGTTTGGTGCCATGAATTCCTCGGCAAGAATTTCGCCGGGAAAGATCGGGTCGAGCTTTTTCGACTTGGCCATGACGGCGCTCCTCAATGGTAGTCGACGATTTCGACGTCTTCCGCACCGCCGTCACGCCACCGGAAGCAGATACGCCACTGGTCATTGATGCGGATCGAGTGTTGTCCGACGCGATCCTTCTTGAGCGCTTCGAGCCGATTGCCCGGCGGTGAGCGCAGATCGTTCAAGGCAGCCGCGGCGTTGAGTAGCATCAGTTTGCGGCGTGCTTGCCGTTCGATGCCGCGGAAGCGCGCCACATCGTGATCGGCAAAGAGGCGCTCCGTTGCAGCGTCCCTGAACGAGCGGATCATACCACAACAAACTATTCTGTGCTGGGGAATAGCGCAAGGGGAATGATCGCGAGGCTACCGCCCGCGCGGCTTCCAGCCGCCGCGCATGCCGGCGCGGCCCGAGGTCGAGCGCGGGCCGGGACGATACGGCTTGGATTCGCGTTGCGGGCCCATCTCGTCGAGATCAGGCTTGCGCGGCGGCTCACGCTTCGAGCCTTTCGCGCCTTGGCCGCCGGGGCGATAGGGCAGGCTCTCGTGGTAGAGCGCGATGCCCATCTCGTCGAGCTCGGGCTTGTGCACCTTGCTGCGCGCGCCGCTGCTCCGTCCGCCCGCGCCTTGAGCTTTCGCGGCGGGGTACTTCGCGGTGGGATCGTCCACCACCGCCATCTCGGTGGTGCGCAGGCGCTTGATCTCGTCGCGCAGGCGCGCGGCCTCCTCGAAGTCGAGGTCGGCGGCGGCCTCGCGCATGCGGGTTTCGAGATCGGCGATCACGGCCTCGAAATTGTGCCCGATGGTGGCGGTGTCCTCTTCGCCGACGCCGGAGAGCCCGCCGCCGGTCGAGATCAGAACGTGGTCGCGCTCGTACACGCTGGAGAGAATGTCGCCGATCGACTTCTTGATGCTCTCGGGCGTGATGCCGTTGGCGGCGTTGTACGCCTCCTGCTTCTCGCGCCGCCGGCTGGTCTCGGCCATGGCCCGCTCCATCGAGCCGGTCACGGTGTCGGCGTAGAGGATGACGCGGCCGTCGATGTTGCGGGCGGCGCGGCCGATGGTCTGGACGAGCGAGGTCTCGCTGCGCAGAAATCCTTCCTTGTCGGCGTCGAGAATGGCGACCAGGGCGCATTCCGGAATGTCGAGGCCTTCGCGCAGCAAGTTGATGCCGACCAGCGCGTCGAAGGCGCCCAGCCGCAGATCGCGGATGATCTCGATGCGCTCGAGCGTATCGATGTCGGAGTGCATGTAGCGCACCCGGATGCCCTGCTCGTGCAGGTATTCCGTGAGGTCCTCGGCCATGCGCTTGGTCAGCACGGTGACGAGCGAGCGGTAGCCGCGCCGCGCCACCTGGCGCACCTCGCCGACGAGATCGTCGACCTGGGTGCGCGCCGGCCGCACGTCGACCGGCGGGTCGATCAGCCCGGTGGGCCGGATCACCTGCTCGGCGAAGATGCCGTGCGCCTGTTCGATCTCCCACGAGCCGGGCGTGGCCGACACGCCTAGCGTCTGCGGGCGCATGGCGTCCCATTCCTCGAACCGCAGCGGCCGGTTGTCCATGCATGAGGGCAGGCGGAAACCGTATTCCGCCAGGGTCGCCTTCCTTCGGAAGTCGCCGCGGAACATGCCGCCGAGCTGCGGGATGGTGACGTGGCTCTCGTCCACGAACACCAGGGCGTTGTCGGGGACGTATTCGAACAGCGTGGGCGGCGGCTCGCCCGGCTTGCGGCCGGTGAGATAGCGCGAATAGTTTTCGATGCCGGCGCAGCTACCGGTCGCTTCCATCATCTCGAGATCGTAGAGCGTGCGCTGCTCCAGCCGCTGCGCTTCCAGCAGGCGGCCGGCGGCGTGCAGCTGGTCGAGCCGCCATTTGAGCTCCTGCTTGATGCCGGCAATCGCCTGCAGCAGCGTCGGGCGCGGCGTTACATAGTGCGAGTTGGCGTAGATCTTGACGAATTCCAGCTCGTCGGTCTTTTGCCCGGTGAGCGGATCGAATTCGTGGATCGATTCGATCTCGTCGCCGAACAGCAGCACGCGCCAGGCGCGGTCTTCATAGTGGGCGGGAAAGATCTCGACCACGTCGCCGCGCACGCGGAACGCGCCGCGATAGAAGTCGCCGGCGCTGCGCTTGTACTGCAGCGCGACCAGATCGGCGATGAGCTGGCGCTGGTCGATGCGCTCGCCCTGCTTGAGGGTGAACGTCATGGCCGAATAGGTCTCGACCGAGCCGATGCCGTAGATGCACGACACCGAGGCCACGATGATGACGTCGTCACGCTCGAGCAAGGCGCGCGTCGCGCTGTGGCGCATGCGGTCGATCTGCTCGTTGATCGAGGATTCCTTCTCGATATAGGTGTCGGTGCGAGGCACATAGGCCTCGGGCTGGTAGTAGTCGTAATAGCTGACGAAATATTCGACCGCGTTGTCCGGGAAGAAGCTCCTGAACTCGCCGTAGAGCTGGGCCGCCAACGTCTTGTTGGGCGCGAGCACCAGCGCCGGCCGCTGGGTCGCCTCGATCACCTTCGCCATGGTGAAGGTCTTGCCTGAGCCGGTGACGCCAAGCAGCACCTGGGTGCGGTCCTGGCGCCGCACGCCTTCGACCAGGTCGGCGATGGCGGTGGGCTGATCGCCCTTGGGCTCGAAATCCGATTGGATCACCAGCGGCCGGCCGCCTTCGGATTTTTCCGGCCGCGGCGGGCGGTGCGGCGTCCACGGCCGCTCGCCGAATTCCGGGCGGCCCTCGCGCAGCAGCGTTTCCAGCGCTTGCACCGTGGAAGCGGCGCCGGTGATGCCGCGATAGGTCGTGATGGCGTTCTTGTTCGCGGCGGCGCCGTCCGCTGCGTCGTCACCTTCGAAACCGAGCGCCTGCGCGAGCTCGGAGTCCAGGTCCGAGGGCGTCGCATCCGACGGTGCCGGACCCTTGCCGCCGTAGCCCGCCTGCGGAGCCTCGCCGAACCCGGTCGATTTGCGCGCGCGGTGCGCGGCGGAAAAATCGGCGCGGCGGTCGAACGAATTGTCCGCCGGCGGCTTCAGCCCGGTCTGCGAACCCGGCCCCGCCGTGCCCTGGCCGATGCCGGGATTGAGCAGTTCCGCGAGCGCCGGGTCGGTCGGCGGCAGATCCGGCCGCGCGGCCTTGGCGCGCGTCGGCCGCGCGGGGTCTTTCTTCGAATGCTTGGCCGGATCGCGCGCGGGCTTTTGCTTTGGTGCTGGCCTGCGCCCCTGCTGGGGTTCGCTCGGCGCGTTCGGATCGTCGGGAGCTTTCGCCATCGCCGAAATATGGCGCTTCGGCTATGATGGGAAAAGGGCGGAACACGGTTCCGCGGGACAATTCCTCATGCGCATATTTGCGGCGCATCCATCGAACGGGATGGGCTGCCGGCGCGTCCGGCAACGGCGGGAAATCGTGAGGGAAGCCATGCGGCAGGGCGGGTTGACGCGGCGGCGGATGCTGAAGGCTTCGGCGGGCGCGCTGCCATTATTCGTCGTTGCGCGCCACGCCGCGGCGCAGGCCGCCTATCCGGTGCGGCCGGTCAAGGTGGTGATTCCCTATCCACCGGCGGGCGGCGCCGACACGGTAGGCCGCATCCTGTTCCAGAAGCTCGCCGAGATGTGGGGCGCGCAATTCGTCATCGACAACCGCGGCGGCGCCGGCGGCACGATCGCGGCCGCCGCCGTGGCCAAGGCGGATCGCGACGGCTACACCATCATGTACGACGCCACCGCGCACTCGGTGAATCCGTCGCTCTACTCCAATCTGCCATACGACACCGTCAAGGACTTCCAGCCGGTCTTCCTCGCCGCGCTCGTCACCAACCTGCTGGTGGTCAACAAGTCGGTCGAAGCGAAGACCGTCGCTGACGTGATCGCGCTCGCCAAGTCGACGCCCGGCGGCCTCGACTGGGCTTCGTCGGGCAACGGCACGGTGCAGCACCTCGCGCTCGAAATGTTCAAGCATCAGGCCGGCATCAAGCTCAATCACATCCCGTATCGCGGCGGCGGCCCGGTGCTCAACGACCTGATCGGCGGACAGGTGAAGTTCTACTTTTCCAATGCCGCCGCCTCGATCGGGCACGTGCAGTCGGGGATCCTGAAATGCCTCGCCCATACCGGACGGGGACGGCTCGCGACCCTGCCCGATGTGCCAGCGGTGGCGGAGACGCTGCCGGGATACGAAGCCTACGAGTGGCACGGCGTGTTCGCGCCGGCCGGAACCGCGCCTGAGATCGTCGCCAGGCTCAACGCCGGCTTGAATGCGGTGCTGCGGCAACCCGACATCGTCGCGCGCCTCGCCCAGCTCAACGTCGAAGCGCGCGAGAACACGCCAGACGAATTCCGCGTTTTCGTCGCGTCCGAGATGGACAAGTGGGGCAGGGTGGTGCGCGAGGCGAACATCAAGCTGGGATGAGAGCCGGGCGATCGTCGCAAGCTCGTGTCCCGGCCAAGCGAGCGCCCTTCCGTTTCGGTCATGAACGATGCTGCGCGCGAGCGCGAGCCGGGACCAGGGCGACACGACGGCGCGGCCGATCGACGTGGTTCGCCGTGTGGCCCCTGGATCCCGTCTTCGCTCGCTGTCGCTCGCTCGTCCGGGACACGAGATCATGGATTCTGATCACAACGAGCCGCCGCTGATCGCGGGCCCGGTTCCGAATCCGAGCCGCCCCGCGCTCTTGCCGCCGCCGGGCGCGTGGGACACCCACGCCCACGTCTTCGGTCCGGCCGAACGATTCCCGTTCGCGCCGGGCCGCGGCTACACGCCGCCGCCGGCGCCGGCCGAAAACTACATCGCGCTGCTGGATTGCCTCGGCCTGGCGCGCGGCGTGATCGTGCAGGGCAACGCCCACGGTTACGACAACGGGGTCGTGCTCGATGCGCTCGACCGCCACGGTGCGCGCGTGCGCGGCGTCGCCATCACCGACACGCGCATTGCGCCGGCGACGTTGCGCGACTGGCATCGGCGCGGCATGCGCGGGCTGCGCTTTCATGTTTTCTCGGCCGCCGGGAAGCCCGGCTACGTGCGCGGGGTCGGCCTCCACGTGTTCGAACCTTTCCGGCCGGTGATGCGCGAGCTCGGATGGGTCATGCAGCTGTGGTGCGATTGGCGCGTGCTGCCCGACCTCGCCGGCAAGCTGCGCGAGATCGCGGCCGAGTTGCCGGTCGTGATCGACCACATGCTGAACATCCCGGCGCCGTGCGGCATCGGCGACCCGGCGTTCCAGGCGCTCCTTCGCCTCGTCGGCGAGGGCCACGTGCACGCCAAGCTGTCGGCGCCGTATCGCCTCTCCGAGAAATTTCCCGATTATGCCGACGCGCGCGCTTTCCACGACGCGCTGGTGCGCGCCAATCCCGAACGCCTGCTCTGGGGCACCGACTGGCCGCATCCGCAGATCTCCGCCACCGTCATGCCGGATGACGGTCACCTCGTGGATCTGTTCAATGAATGGACGCCGGACGCGCGTCACCGCCAGCGCATCCTGGTCGATACGCCTGCGCGCCTGTTCGGCGAGTGACGCCGTGCAGGTTTACTGCTGCACAATCACCTTGGCGCCGACCTTCACGCGGTCATAGAGGTCTTCGATCTGCTCGTTGACCAGCCGGAAACAGCCGGAAGACACCGCGTGGCCGATGGTCTCCGGCGCGTTGGTGCCGTGGATGCGGTACACGGTGTTGCCGAGATAGAGCGCGCGCGCGCCCATGGGATTGCCCGGGCCGCCGGCCATGAAGCGCGGCAGGTAGGGCTGCCGCTCGATCATTTCCGCCGGCGGCGTCCAGTCCGGCCATTCCGCCTTGCGCGTGACCTTGAGCAGCCCGTTCCACTGGAAGCCGTCGCGCCCCACGCCGATGCCATAGCGCAGCGCCGTGTTGTTGCCCTGGACCAAATAGAGGAAGCGCTCGGAGGTATCGATGATGACGGTGCCAGGTGCTTCGTTGGTGCGATAGAACACCGGTTGGCGGCGATAGATCTCGGGCACGGACTTGCCTTCCGGCCCCGGTTCGCGACCCGGCTCGGCATCCTCGATGGTCGGGGTCATGTTGCGCAAATCGAACGGCGTGCCGTGTTGCGCCTGCCCGGCCGTCGAGGCCAGGCAGGTTGCAAGCAATGCGAGGAGGAGGGGAATAGGCATGATCGGCGGGGGAACCTGCAGTCAATCGCGACGGAATGCAAGCGCCCCTGGTCTGCGCGCCAAGGGGGGTGTGCCGGGCGAAGATTTGCTATGGTGGCGCACAGGCACCTCCCCCATTTGACCTACCGCTACAGCAGTCTTCGATTGATCGCAGCGCAAGGGACCATGTCATGATCGACGTCTATTATTGGACCACGCCCAACGGCCATAAGATCACGATCTTCCTCGAGGAGGCCGGGCTTCCCTACAACATCAAGCCGGTGAACATCGGCAAGGGCGAGCAGTTCAAAGCCGAATTCCTCGCGGTGTCCCCGAACAACCGCATCCCGGCCGTGGTCGATCAAGCGCCGGCCGGCGGCGGCAAGCCGATCGCCGTGTTCGAGTCCGGTGCCATCCTGCTCTATCTCGCGGAGAAGACCGGACAGTTCCTGTCGCGCGATCTGCGCGTCCGCACCGAAGCCATCCAATGGCTGTTCTGGCAAATGGGCAATCTCGGCCCGATGGCCGGCCAGAACAATCACTTCAACAACTACGCGGTGGAGAAGCTGCAATACGCCATGGACCGCTACCGCAACGAGGTGAACCGGCTCTATGGCGTGCTGAACGGGCGCTTGGCCGATCGCACCTTCGTCGCGGGCGACTATTCGATCGCGGACATGGCGATCTATCCCTGGATCGTGCCGTACGAACGCCAGGGCCAGAAGCTCGAGGATTTCCCGCATCTCAAGCGCTGGTTCGAAGCGATCCGCGCGCGGCCCGCAGTCGAGCGCGCCTACGAGAAGGCGAAGGCGGTCAATCCCAATATGGGCGGCATCCGCACGCCGGAAGAGCGTGCGATCCTGTTCGGCCAGACCGCGGCCTCGGTCGGACGCGCGGCTGCCGGCGCGAGGTAGCAGACGCGAATCTCGTGCCCCGGGCGAGCCCCCGGGTCCGCGCGGTGCGCGGCCCGAGGGGCGAGACCGGGGGCACTGGAGTTAGACGTCAGACGAGAGTTTGGGTTTGGCCCTGGATCCCGGCTCGCGCTCGCGTGCAGCATTTTGCCTGACTGAGAACGCTTGGCGCTTGCTTGGCCGGGACGCGCCAGCGGTTGTGCGGCTCAAGCCAGATGCGGAATCTTCGGCCGCTCGCCGCTGGCCTTGCCGGTGATCGGCGGCCGCGGCAGCTTGGTGCGGCCCGCTTCCATGACGAAGTTGTGCTCGAGCGAATACCACGCGCCCTTGACGTCGGGCGCCGGCGGTTTCTCGTTCTCGTGGCGGATGTACTCGCCGATGAGATGGCGCGTGACGCCGAACTGCACGTCGGTGTCGATGAACTTATCGTCCGGGACGTAGAGCTGCGAGACCAGTGTCTTGAAGCCGTCCTTGCTGGCGAGGAAATGCAGATGCGCCGGCCGCATGTTGTGCCGCCCCTGCGCGCGCAGGAGATCGCCGGTCGGCCCATCGATCGGGATTGGATAGCCCGCAGGTTTCACGCTGCGAAAGCTGATATGGCCTTGCGCATCGGTGAAGAACTTGCCGCGCAGGTTCATGTCGGCTTGGACCGGATCCTGGTTCTCGTAGAAGCCTTCCGGCGAGGAGTGCCAGATGTCGACCTCCGCGCCGACGATCGGATTGCCTTTGGTGTCGCGGAACCAGGCGTCGACGAACATCACCGGCCCCGGCGTGGGCGAGCGCACGATCGAGCCGCCATTGGGCGTGACCGGCGAATGCATCCGCCAGAACGGCCCCAGCATGTTCTGGTCGGTTTCGGTGGTGCCGCGATCACCGTTGTTGAGCAGGCAGATCAGCGCTGAAAGGCCGAGCGAGCCCGACATCAGCACCGCCTCGTTGTGGGACTCGTTGCTGTGCTTGCCGAGCGCGATGACGTAGGCGATGGCGGCGTGAAATTCCTCCTCGGTCAGCTTCACCTCGCGCACGAATTCATGCAGGTGGCGAACGAAGGCGGACATGATTTCCTTGAACCGGGCATCTGGCGCGCGCTGCAGCTCGGACAGGACCGCGGTCGTGACGTCTTGTTGATTTTCAATGATCATGAGTTGAGCTCCAGTGCGCCATTCGCTCGGCCGCCGTCACCATCTACCATCATCATCCGCCGATGGTTCCTCGCGCAGCGATGGGTGGATGATCCAGTAGACTTTGACCCGGCGCGTTATAGCAGATGCGGGCGCAGGGTGGCTCCCCGCCGAGCGCGGCCCGACGAGCAAGCGTTCACGGCTCGAGTCGGGATTAGGGGGTACGGGCGATCCCCGCTGCGGCCTGCAGGCATGTCGGACAAAGGCAGTCCTGCCCCGAGGCGGGCTCCGGCATGGGAAGGCGAAAAGACTCGGCGCGGCACCAGCAGCCGCCGTCGAGGTCGCACTCGAAGGCGGTGCCGCAGCGCGCGCAGCTCAGCCGGCGCGACGTGAGGGACGCGCGTGGTTGCAATCGACCACCACCTTGCCCTGATGCGCTATTTGGTCGGCTCGCCACCGAGGAAGCCCGCGATCTTCCAGCTGCCTCCCTCCTTCACGTAGCACAGCTGCTCGCCACCGATCGGCAGCACCGTCTCGACCGGCACGTAGCCGACCTTGCCGGACGGCGTCACCACCTTGAGGAAAGCGGCCGTCACCGCGTTGGCCGGCGAGTCGTCGGCGAGAACGCGCACCAGATGGAGGCCGAGCTTGTCGACGACCGGCGCGTCCTGTTTTGCCCCCGAACGCACTTCGATGCCGTTCCGGATCGGGAAGGCCCAGTCGGCGGCATCGGTATGGGTCAGATTGGCAAGCTCGTCGGCCGCCTTCTCGTCGAACTCGGGCTCGGCCGGCGCGCAGATCACGCCGCGGCGCTGCGGATCGGGCATCGTGGTTGCGTCGGCGGCGTAGGCCGCCAGCGCCTCCCAGCCGAACGCGTCGGCGCCGTTCAGGCTCAGCGCTTTGGCGATATTGTCGATCGCCGGCTTGCTCTTGTCGGCGAGGTCCTTCTCTTCCGGGATCCAGAAGAAATGCGGCGCCACCAGCTTGGCGAGCGCGGCGCGGTCCTTCTTGTCGGCGACCTGGGCAAGCTCCTTGCGGAAGGCGTCGAAGGTGGGATCGTTCAAGGCGGCGGGCATCTTGATGGCGACCGGCTTGTAGGGACCGGGCGGCACCGGTGCGGCTTGGCCCGGCGGCTGCCCCTGGGCGAGGACCGACACGGGCGCGAGCACGCCCGCGATCACGAATGTAGCCGCGATGATATAAATTGAGGGCAAGCGCGAATGCCGCATCCCGATTTCTCCCAGGTTCAAGCCGCTCACGATTAGCGCCGGATTACGCCCGCTCTACGGCAACCAAAAAGGCCCAGCGCGCATTGGATTAGCGCAGGTCGGCCAGTTCGTCGAATCGGACGGCTGAAGCCTAGCATGCCGACGTTGGCGCGCGTGTGGGCAACGGGGTGACGGACGTCGCCTGCCCGCAAGGCAGCGGCGCCCATCATCTCAGCACAGGCTTGAATACTGGGAAGAAAAGCGGTTCCAGCCCGGGGCAAAAGCGAGCTGGAACCGGCAGTCATGACGAACACAAACGCTACAGTTACGAGAAAGTTAGAAGGGCATTCCTTGCGCCGGAACCCTTAGCGCGAGCGTGTAACAGGGGCGTGACGGTATCGGACCGGCTGTGGACGCAACGCCGGCTTAGACTTGCGGTGAAGCCGGTCCTTGTCCTCCCGTCGGCTTGCCGCGCGGCGCATTGGCCGTAGTAAATATCCTCACCAACCCGACTTCGTTGTCCTCCCAATCCCGGTGTCTCCAATGCCCGCAATGCTCGCTTCGCCTTATGTGCTGACGATCCTGATGCTGCTCGGCTCCAACATATTCATGACCATCGCGTGGTACGGACACCTGCGTTTCAAGGAGGTGCCGCTCGCCGGCGTGATCGTGGCGAGCTGGCTGATCGCATTCGTGGAATATTGCCTGGCGGTGCCGGCCAACCGCTGGGGCAGTGAGGTCTATACGACCGCGCAGCTCAAGACCATTCAGGAGGTGATCACGCTCGTGGTCTTCGCCGCCTTCTCGGTGCTGTACCTCAAGGAGCCCATGACCTGGAACTACGCCATCGGCTTCGTGCTGGTTGCGTCCGGCGCGTTCTTCATCTTTCGCGGCCCGCTCTGACCTGGTGCCATCGGCGCGGCGCGGCTTTGGGCGCTGCTGCGAATGCTCTGATCCTTCCGATTTGTCATCTTGTGGCCATGGTCTTGCAAGGTTCCCTGCCGCAATCTTGACACCGCTGTCGCGGACCATCCGTCATACGGGGGTGGCGTCGCGTCCAGTCGAGAGGACATTGACGCATGGCCAGCGATCCCAAGGCCGACGCTGCGCTTGCCTTGCACCGGTTCGGCGTCAGCCCGCGCCCCGGATCGATCGCCGCCATTGCCTCCGACCCGCGCGGCGCGCTGCTCGCCGATCTGGACCGTGCCGGCGCTGGCCGTATTCCCGACGCCGACCTGCTGCCAAGCGGTCCGGCCTGGCGCGCGGCATTTGCCTACCAGGAGGCGCAACGCGAGGCCCGGCGCGCCGAGCGCGCGATGCAGCAGGCCAATGCGCAGGGCGCCGGCGGCTCGCCACCGGACATGAAACCAGCGGATCAACCGTCCGTGCCAGCAGCGCCCAGACCCAATCCCGGTCCTGGCGTGCCGCAGCAGATTTATCTCGATGAAGCCAAGGCGCGCTTCAATGCCGCGCTCGGCGCCGAGATCGGTTTCGTCGAACGGCTGGTCTGGTTCTGGTCGAACCATTTCTGCGTTTCGGCGGACAAGGGCAATGTGCGCCAAATCTGTGGCGCCTACGAGCGCGAAGCCATCCGCGCCCATGTGCTCGGGCGCTTCGGCGACATGCTGCTAGCGGTCGAATCCCATCCGGCGATGCTGATCTATCTCGACAATGCGCGCTCGATCGGTCCCGACTCACCCGCCGGCCTGCGGCAGAAGCGCGGCCTCAACGAAAATCTCGCCCGCGAGATTCTCGAGCTGCATACGCTCGGTGTGCGCAGCGTCTACACCCAGGAGGACGTCACCCGGTTCGCCAATGTGATCACGGGCTGGACCCTGGTGGGCATGCGTCAGGATCCCGCGCGCGGCGGCGAGTTCGAGTTCAACGCGCGCACGCACCAGCCGGGCGCGCAGACGGTGATCGGCAAGAGCTATCCCGACACCGGGGCGGAGCAGGGCCGTGCCGTGCTCGCCGCGCTCGCGCGTCATCCCGCCACCGCGAAGCACGTCGCCACCAAGCTCGCGCGCCATTTCGTCGCCGACGAGCCGCCGCCTGCGCTGGTGGAGCGGCTGGCCAAGCGCTTTCTGGCGACACAAGGCGACCTGAAAGAGGTGGCGAAGACGCTGGTGACCGCGCCGGAAGCCTGGGAGGCGCCGCGCGCCAAGCTCAAGCGTCCCGGCGAATGGATCATCGGGGCGTTGCGCGCCGTCGGTGTCACGCCTCCCGACATCGGGCCGATCATGCAGGCGCACAATCTGCTGGGCGAACCGCTGTGGCGGCCGTCGGCTCCCAAAGGCTTCACCGACGAGAGCGCCCCATGGCTCGACGGCCTCGCGCAGCGCCTCGACATTGCCAACCAGCTGGCGCGGCGCGTGGGCGGAGCGGCCGATCCGAGAGAGGTGTTCGAGGAATCGCTGGCGCCGATCGCCTCGAGCGAGACGCGCCAGGCCATCACGCGCGCCGAGAGCCGCCCGCAGGCGCTCGCGCTCTTGTTCATGGCGCCCGAATTCCAACGCCGATGACCGCCGTCATGCAACTGAGTACGCGAATCGCGACCATTCGACAGAGGTGAGCCGATGACTTGCGATCTCCACGCTCCGACTCGCCGGCACCTGCTGCTCGCCTCGGGCACGCTGTTCGCCTGGGCCTATCTGCCGAAAGTCGCGCGCGCGGAGGGCCGCGATCCGCGCCTGCTGGTGATCGTGCTGCGCGGCGCGCTCGATGGACTGGCCGCGGTGGCGCCGGTCGGCGATCCGGATTGGATCACGCTGCGCGGCGACAAGGCACTCACGCTCGACGGCAAGCCGCCGGCACTGCCGCTCGATTCCTTCTTCGCGCTCAATCCGGCGATGCCGAACCTGCATCGGCTCTACAAGGCCGGCGCTGCCACCATCGTGCATGCGACGGCGACGTCCTACCGCGAGCGCTCGCACTTCGACGGCCAGGACGTGCTGGAAAGCGGCCTCGGCAAGCCCGGCGCGAGCGATACCGGTTGGCTCAATCGCGCGCTCGCCTCGCTGCAGCCGGCCGGCCGCGCCGGCAGCGGTCGCGAAGCCTTCGCGGTCGGTCCGATCGCGCCCCTGGTCGTGCGCGGGTCGGCACCGGTCCTGTCATGGACGCCACGACGCCTGCCGCCGGCCAGCGATGACACGCTGACGCGACTCCTCGACCTCTACCAGCACACCGATCCCGCGCTCGCGCGCGTGCTCGAGGAACGCATGGGACTTGCGACCATCGCGCGCGCAGGCGGCATGGACGGGGAGCAGCCGCGGGCGGCCGGCGCCGGACAGGTGCGGGCCTATTTCGCGGAATCCGCGGGCACCGCGGCGCGGTTCCTGGCGCGCGCGGACGGGCCTCGCATCGGCGCGCTCGCCTTCGACGGCTGGGACACCCATGCCGCTGAAGGCGCTACCAATGGCCGGCTCGCTATGCTGCTCGGTGCGCTCGATGGCGCCATCGCGGCGATCGAGACCGAGATGAAGGACGCCTGGGGCGAGACCGTCGTCGCCGTGGTGACCGAGTTCGGCCGTACCGCTCGCATCAACGGCACCGACGGGACCGACCACGGCACCGCGACCGTGGCCTTGCTCGCCGGCGGCGCGCTCAAGGGCGGCCGCGTGGTGGCGGATTGGCCAGGGCTCAAGCCCGCCAAGCTGCATGAGGGTCGCGACCTCAAGGCAACGACCGATCTGCGCGCCGTGCTCAAGGGCCTACTCAAGGACCACCTGCGGGTCGATGACACCGTGCTCGCGAGCAAGGTTTTTCCGGACAGCGCCGCGGTGAAGCCGATGACGGGACTGCTCCAGCGGGCGTAGCTAGCGTTCCGCGCTGGCCGCGCGGAACGCCTTGGCGAAGGTCTCGAGGTCGGCGGCCGCCAAGTCGGAAACGGCGCTGTAGGCGGTGCCATCCTCGCTCCAGGACAGAAGGTTGTAGCCGCCAATGTCCTTCGGTGTGGCCGCGATCGTTTTGCCGCCCGGAACCGCGGTGAGGCTGATCAGATGCTGGCGAAGGCGATAGACGAGGGTTGCGACCGGAACGCGGCCGATCACATCGACGCGGCCGCCGACGAGGGGAAAACCTTGATCGGCGAGATCGACCACGCGCGGAGCATCGGCGATACGACCGTTGAACCAGGGCTTGACGGTATGGCGATCGGACGAAGCGACATCGAAGGGCTGCGGAGCCATCAGCGCCCGCACATGGCTGGCGACGATCATGTCCGCGGTGGCGTCGGCCGAGTGGGGGCGCAACGCAAACCAGGTCGCGCCGCTCGCCAGGAATACCGCGAGCACGACCGAGGCCGCGAGCGCGCGCCACGACGGATGTGACGAGGTCCGCACATCGTCACGCCGCAGGCCGACCGCGGTCTCAATCCGGCGTGCGAGGCCCGCCGGCGCCGCCTCGAGCGGCAGTTGTTCCCGGATGGCGCGCCGCAGCGCCTCGACGCGGTCGCGCTCGGCCGCCAGCGCGGGATCGCTGGCAAACTGCCGCTCCATTTCAAGCACATGGGCAGGATCGAGCTCGCCGTCGACATAGGCGTGAACGAGCAGGCGCGGATCCGGCGGCGAAACGGTCATGACGCGTCCCCCGGCGCTTGCGTTCCGAGACGCGCGATCAACCGGCTGCGGGCGCGTGCCAGCCGCGACATGACCGTGCCGATCGGGACGCCGGTCACCTCAGCGATCTCGCGGTAGTCGAGGCCCTGTACGTCACGCAACACCAGCGTCTCCCGAAATGGCACCGGCAGCTCCGCGATCGCGGCTTCGAGGCGCGCGGCATCGGCCTTCGCGATCAGCGTCGCCTCCGGCGTTTCGGGTGCCTGCTCGGACACGACGCCGGCGCTCGCCTGCTGGCGCTCCACCAATTCGAGGTCGTCGACCATGACCAGCGCTCCCGAACGGTTCTTGCCCAGCCAGGTATAGCCCGCATGCCGCACGATCGTGAGCAGCCACGCCCGGGCATTGACGCCGGAGAAACCTCCGATCCCGCGAAAGGCGCGCAGGCAGGCCTCCTGCACCACATCCTCGGCGTCGGCGCGATCCCCGGTCAGCCAGCGTGCAAGCGCGTAGGCGTGCGCGAGATGCGGCAGCACCACGCTGCGAAAGCGTGCCTGATCGTCCTCGCTGCTCACGCTCCCCATGCTCGGTGCACACCGCTGCGGTCATGTGGTGAAGATCGGTCACCCGGCGGTTTTATTCCCATGGCTTCGAACAAATTCCAGGCAGCGCAAGCTGCGGTGATTTACTCCGCAGCCTGCATGTCGCCGGCATCGATGAAGCCGCCGGACTGTCGCTGCCACAACGCGGCGTAATTGCCGCCGTGCTGCAACAGCTCGTGATGCGTGCCCTGCTCGACGATGCGCCCGCGATCGAGCACGATCAGCCGGTCCATGCGCGCGATGGTCGAAAGCCGGTGCGCGATCGCGATCACGGTCTTGCCCGCCATCAGGGTATCCAGGCTCGATTGGATCGCGGCCTCCACTTCGCTGTCGAGCGCGGAGGTGGCCTCGTCGAGCACCAGGATCGGCGCGTTCTTCAGGATCACGCGCGCAATGGCGATGCGCTGGCGCTGTCCGCCCGACAGCTTCACGCCGCGTTCGCCCACCTGCGCCGGGTATCCGCGCCGCTGCTTCCAGTCTTCCAGCTCGAGGATGAACTCGTGCGCATGGGCGAGCTTCGCCGCCGCGACGACCTCCGCGTCGGTCGCCTGCGGGCGGCCATAGCGGATGTTGTCCCCGATCGAGCGGTGCAGCAGCGAGGTGTCCTGCGTGACCATGGAGATCTGCGCGCGCAGACTCTCCTGCGTGACCGCAGCGATGTCCTGGCCGTCGATCAGGATGCGGCCATCTTCGAGATCGAAGAAGCGCAGCAGCAGGTTGACCACGGTCGACTTGCCCGCGCCGGAGCGGCCGATCAGCCCGATCTTTTCTCCCGGCTTCACGGTCAAGTTCAGGCCATCGATAACACCGCTTTCCCGGCCATAGCCGAAGCGCACGTCCTCGAAAACGATCTCGCCGCGCGTCACGTTGAGCGACGGCGCATCGGGGCGATCGATCAGCGCGATCGGCCGGGCAATGGTCATCATGCCCTCCTGGATCACGCCGATATTCTCGAAGATCGAGGTGACCTGCAGCGCGACCCAGCCGGCAACGTTCACGATCTGCCAGGCAAGCGGCAG
>Ga0207708_10001623_pt1 | contig 16732 bp, 13 predicted proteins | sample KBSK5101metaG_FD_184340 | JGI IMG/M metagenome (GOLD analysis project Ga0207708, IMG submission 184340) | Corn, switchgrass and miscanthus rhizosphere microbial communities from Kellogg Biological Station, Michigan, USA - KBS K5-10-1 metaG... | ecosystem: Host-associated > Plants > Roots >...
CAAGAAGCTGTGGGCCTACATCAAGAAGAACGGCCTGCAGGACAAGAAGAACAAGCGGATGATCAAGTCCGACGATGCGCTGAAGCCGGTGTTCGGCGGGAAGGCGACCGTCAACATGTTCGAGATGACGAAGCTGGTGAGCAAGCACTTGAAATAAGCAGTTGCTGGATGCTAGTTGCTGGTTGCCAGCCGATGCCCGCCAGGGCACGGCCGGCCACCGCTGATTCTCGCAGCTAGCATCCAGTTCCTGGCGTTTTCCCCGCGAGTGTTCTACCTGCCGGGTTTCTAGCACCTAGCGACTAGCAGCTAGCGACCAGCCCCTAGCAACCAGCCCCCACGGTGTACACTCCCGTCTTCCTATGAATCCACGCCGTTATCTTCCTGCGCTCTTTCTCCTCTTCGTCGGCAGCGGATGCGCCGCGCTGATCTACGAGATCGTCTGGTTTCAGCTGCTGCAGCTGGTCATCGGCTCCTCGTCGATCTCGCTCGGCATCCTGCTCGGCACCTTCATGGGCGGCATGTGCCTCGGCAGCCTGCTCCTGCCGCGGCTGATCCCGGCGCGCGAGCACCCGCTGCGCGTGTATGCCGCGCTCGAGCTCGGCATCGGCATCCTCGCCGTCGTCATCCTGGTGGGCATGCCGCTCGTCGGCGGCATCTACACCGCGTGGGCCGGCGAAGGCATCACGGGCATCGTCTTCCGCGCGGTCGTCGCCGGCATCTGCCTCCTGCCGCCGACGATCCTGATGGGCGCCACGCTGCCGGCCATCTCGCGCTGGGTGAAGGCGACCCCGGACGGCGTGGCGTGGCTCGGCTTCTTCTACGGCGGCAACATCGCCGGCGGCGTCGTCGGCAGCCTCGTCGCCGGCTTTTACCTGCTGCGCATGTTCGACGTCGCCACCGCCACCGCCGCCGGCGTGGTGCTCAACCTCGCGGTGGCAGGCGTGGCCTTCGTCCTCGCAAAGAAGACCGGCTACGTGCCCGACGTCGTGCTCGACGATTCGCCGCCGACACGGCGAGGAGTGATCGGCGTCTACGTCGCGATCGCGCTCTCGGGGATGACCGCGCTCTCGGCCGAAGTGGTGTGGACGCGGCTGCTCTCCCTGCACTTCGGCGCGACCGTCTACACCTTTTCGTTGATCCTCGCCGTGTTCCTGCTGGGGCTCGGCATCGGCAGCGCCGTCGGCGCCGGCATCGCGCGCAGCGCCGCCGCGCCGCGGCGCGCGCTCGGCTGGTGCCAGCTGTTGTTGTGCGGCGCGGTCGCCTGGTCGGCCTACCAGCTCACCGAGTCGCTGCCCTACTGGCCGATCAACCCGTACATCGCGTCGACGCCGTGGTTCACGCTGCAGCTCGACCTGGTGCGCTGCATGTGGGTGGTGCTGCCGGGGGCGATGCTCTGGGGCGCGAGCTTTCCGCTGGCGCTCGCCGCCGTGGCGACGACCGATCAGGACGCGGCGCGGCTGGCCGGCGGCGTCTATGCCGCCAATACGGTCGGCGCGATCGCCGGCTCGCTGGTGACGAGCTTCGTGCTGATCCCGTGGATCGGCAGCTCGCATACTGAGCAGGCGATCATCATCGTCTCGGCGCTGTCGGCGCTGCTGATGCTCGAACCGTCGTACGCCGGCGCCGGCACCGTGGCCGAGCCGCCGAAGCGCGGGTGGAATGTCGCGGCCACGCTGGTGCTCGCGGTGGCGATGGTGGCGGCCGGCCTGCTCGCGCGGAGTGTCCACGAGCTGCCGGGGCTGCTGGTGGCGTACGGCCGCTATGCGGCCACGCGCGTCGGGCAGGCGAGCATCATCTACGTCGGCGAAGGGCTCAACGCCGCGGTTGCCGTGTCGGAGCTCTCCAACGGCGTCCGCAACTACCACAACGCCGGCAAGGTGCAGGCGTCGAGCGAGCCGCAGGACATGCGGCTGCAGCGCATGCTCGGCCACCTGACGACGCTGCTGCCGCGGCAGGCGAAGAAGGTGCTGGTGATCGGCTGCGGCGCCGGGGTCACCGCCGGCGCGGTGTCGATCGATCCGGCGGTCGAGCACGAGACGATCGCCGAAATCGAGCCGCTCGTCCCCAAGGTGGTCTCCACCTATTTCGCCGAGCACAACTTCGACGTCGTCCGCAACCCGAAGGTGCACGTGCGGATCGACGATGCGCGGCACTTCGTCGAGACGACGAGCGAGAAGTTCGACGCGATTACGTCGGACCCGCTCGACCCGTGGGTCAAGGGCGCGGCGATGCTCTACACCGTCGAGTTCTTCGAGATGGCGAAGCAGCACCTCAATCCCGGCGGCGTGGTGACTTTGTTCGTCCAGCTCTATGAGAGCAACAGCGACGCGGTGAAGAGCGAGATCGGCACGTTCCTCGAGGTCTTTCCCAACGGCATCGTCTTCGGCAACACCAACGAGGGCAAGGGCTACGATCTCGTGCTGGTCGGCCAGGTGGAGCCGACGAAGATCGATGTCGACGCGGTCCAGGCGAAGCTGCGCCGCCCGGAGTACGCGCCGGTGGCGCACTCGCTGAGCCAGATCGGCATGAACTCGGCGGTGGATCTCTTTGCCACCTACGCCGGGCGCAAGCCCGATCTCGAACCCTGGCTGCGCGACAGCACCCTCAACCGCGATCGCAACCTGCGGCTGCAGTACCTCGCCGGCCTCGGGCTGAACCTGTATCAGGCGGATGTGATCTACGCCGACATGCTGCGGCACGTCTCGAAGATGCCCGAGGATCTCTTCATCGCCTCCGACGCCACCAAGAAATCGCTGTTCGCCGCGATCCAGACGGCGCAGGGTAAGTAGTTCGTTGCGGCGACAAACACCCCGTCGTTCGTTTCTCGGCGTGCTTTCAGCTGCGGTTGGCTGACCGCAGCGTCGGTGGAACCGCGGAGAGCGCAGAGACCGCAGAGAATCTTTTTCCGGTGCTGCTTTCAGCGGCCACGCGCGTGTTACGGGCGTGTGACCGCCGCGCCGCGAAACAGAGAGCATTGAAAATGCTCTGCGGTCTCCGCGTGCTCTGCGGTTTCTCGGGCGCCGCGACGCAGCAACCCGCTGCTGACTAGCGACGGTCTGGGAACCTCGGCTTCCACACGCGATCGCGACGCTGCACGCCGGCACGATTGCAGCGGGCACGCGGATCGTATTAAATCGCCCGCCATGCCGGGGCCATTGGCGGGACAGGTTGCGGTTGTCGCCGGGGCGACGCGCGGCGCGGGGCGCGGCATCGCGCGGGCGCTCGGCGAAGCGGGAGCGATCGTCTATTGCACCGGCCGCAGCGTCCGCGGCCAGCCATCACCGTACAAGCGCCCGGAGACCGTCGACGACACCGCCGGGATGATCGCGGCGGCGGGCGGCACGGCGATCCCCGTGCGCGTCGACCACACGGTCGAAGCGGAGGTGGAGGCGCTGTTCAAGCGCATCGACGGCGAGCAGTCGCGCCTCGATGTGGTGGTGAACAGCATCGCCGGCGAAGAGCCGATGGCCGGGCAGTGGGGATGGTTCTGGACCATCGATCTGAAAGACGGCGACGCGATCCTCCGGCAGATGGTGCTGTCGCACATCATCACGGCCAAGCATGCGGCGGCGCGGATGGTCGAGCGCCGCCGCGGGTTGATCGTCGAGGTGACCGAGAGCGACATGATGGGGGCCGGCGGCAACCCGCTGACGCAGGCGGCCAAGCTGGTGCACAAGGGCATGGCGCTCAACATGGCGGCGGAACTGAAGCCGCACGGCGTCGCCGCGGTGGCGGTGACGCCGGGATTCCTCCGCTCCGAGAAGATGCTGGAGCACTTCGGCGTCACCGAGGCGAACTGGCGCGACGGCGGCAGGAAGGACAAGAACTTCCTCGAGTCGGAATCGCCGCTGTTCGTCGGCCGCGCCGTCGCCGCGCTCGCCGCCGACGAGCGGATCCTGGCGAAGACCGGCCAGCTTCTGAGCTCGTGGGACCTGGCGCGCGAGTACGGCTTCACCGATGAAGACGGCCGCCGCCCCGACTGGGGCGCGCTGAAGATCGATTTCTCGGGGGAGGCGGCGTTCCTGCTCGACTACATGCGCACCGGCGCCCGCATTCAACTCGACTGGCTGGATCGCGTCCGGCGCAAGACCGGACAATTTCTGGGCCAACTGCCGCCCGATTAGCGACCACGGTGGTCACGCGCTTCGCGCGTGGGGCCACGGCCTTCGGCCGCGTTGAGGTGGGTCGGTAAGGTGCCTCGTTTCGCTCGGCGCGGGTCACGAGAGGCGGAGAGTTGGGTGGCGCGCTTCGCGCGCTGCGCCGAGCGGAGCGAGGCGCCCTTACCGACCCATCCCAACGCGCGCGAAGCGCGCGACCCACCGCGGCCGCAGGCCGCGGCCATTACGGCGATGTGGCATGATCTCGCGGCGAGGATTCCATGCACACACTAAGTCGTCGCCGCGCGATTCAGAACGGGGCGAGTGCGATCGCCGCGCTCGCGTTCCGCGGTCACGCCGTCGCGGCGGCGGCGCAGCCGGCGGCGCGCGAGCTCGGGCCGTACGCTCCAGCGGTGCTGCCGCGAGGCATCCGGTCGCGGTTCGTCGACGACATCAACGGCCTTCGCATGCACGTGCTCGAGGCCGGGTTCGAGCCGAAGGGCCGGCCGGCCATCGTCATGCTGCACGGCTTCCCCGAGCTCGCCTACAGCTGGCGCAAGGTGATGCCGCCGCTCGCGGACGCCGGCTTCCACGTCGTCGCGCCCGACCTGCGCGGCTACGGGCGCACCAGCGGCACCAACGTCGCCTTCGACGACGACCTGTCGCCGTTCCGGACGCTCAATCTCGTCCGCGACGTCGTCGGGCTCGTTTCCGCCTTCGGCTACAAGTCGGTCGCCGCCGTCGTCGGCCACGATTTCGGATCGCCGCTCGCGGCGTGGTGCACGACGGTGCGGCCCGACGTGTTCCGATCGGTGGTGATGATGAGCGCGCCGTTCGCCGGTCCGCCGGCGCTCCCGTTCGACACCGCCGATGCGCCAGCGGGCGCGAGCCGATCGGCCGCGGCCGCCGATCGCATCTACGACGAGCTGGCGGCGCTGAAGCCGCCGCGCAAGCACTATCAGCGCTATTACTCGACGCGCGAGGCGAACGACAACATGTGGAAGGCGCCGCAGGGCATCCACGCGTTCCTGCGCGCCTACTACCACATGAAGAGCGCCGACTGGACCGCGAACCAGCCGCACCCGCTCGCCGCGCGGACCGCTGCCGAGTGGGCGAAGCTGCCGCGCTACTACGTGATGGATCTCGACAAGGGGATGGCCGAGACCGTCGCGCCGGAGATGCCGGCCGCCGCGGCGATTGCGGCGAACGCGTGGCTGCCCGACAGCGAGCTCAAGGTGTACAGCGAGGAGTACGGCCGAAACGGGTTCCAGGGCGGGCTGCAGGGATACCGCATCGGATCGAGCGGACGCTTCACGCCGGAGCTGCAGACGTTCGCGGGCCGCACCATCGACGTGCCCTCGATGTTCGTCAGCGGCAAGAGCGATTGGGGCGTGTATCAGAACCCGGGCGCCGTCGAACGCATGCAGTCGACCGCGTGCACGAAGATGGAGGGCGTACACCTCATCGCCGGTGCAGGCCATTGGGTGCAGCAGGAGCAGCCGGCGGAGGTCAGCCGCTTGATCCTGCAATTCCTGCGTTCGAACCAGTAGAATCCCTCTTATGAAAAAGCTCGTCCTTTTCCTGTTCATCGTCGCCTCGGTCGCGTGCGCTCCGCAGGCTTCCACCTCGAACGGCAGCGCCGCCGGTGCGGCGGCCGGCGATGTCGCCGCCTGGGAGAAACAGGCGCAGAACGTCACCATCATCCGCGACGACTGGGGCATCGCCCATGTCTACGGCAAGACGGATGCGGACGCGGTGTTCGGCGTCATTTACGCCCAGGCGGAGGACGACTTCAACCGGGTCGAGACCAACTACCTCAACTCGATGGGCCGCCTCGCCGAGGCCGAGGGCGAGGGCGAGATCTACCGCGACTTGAGGATGAAGCTGTTCATCGATCCCGCCGACATGAAGGCGCAGTACGAGAAGAGCCCCGACTGGCTGAAGGCGCTGATGAACTCATGGGCGGCGGGCCTGAACTACTACCTGCACAAACATCCCGAGGTGAAGCCGCGCGCGATCGCGAAGTTCGAGCCGTGGATGGCGCTCAGCTTCAGCGAGGGGAGCATCGGCGGCGACATCGAGCGCGTCAACCTCAAGGAGCTCGAGGCCTTCTACGGCAACGGCCCGAAGCAGCTGACGAGGAACGCCGAGCCGCCGCTGGCGCCGCCTGCCGAACCGACCGGATCGAACGGGATTGCCGTCGCGCCGTCGAACACCGCCACCAAACACGCGATGCTGGTCATCAATCCCCACACCTCGTTCTACTTCCGCTCCGAGGCGCAGATGGTCAGCGAGGAGGGCCTGAACGCCTACGGCGCGCTGACCTGGGGCCAGTTCTTCATCTATCAGGGCTTCAACGATCGCGCCGGCTGGATGCACACCTCGAGCGGCGTCGACAACATCGACGAGTATCTCGAGACGGTGGTGAAGAAAGGCGACGGCTTCGCCTACAAGTACGGATCCGAGGAGCGGCCGATCACCGCGAGCAAGATCGTCGTGCCCTACAAGAGCGGCTCGGGGATGGCGCAGAAGGAGTTCACCGTCTACCGCACGCATCATGGGCCGATCGTCCGCGAGGCCGACGGCAAGTGGGTGAGCGTGCGGCTGATGCAGGAGCCGCTGAAGGCGCTGACGCAGTCGTATTCGCGCACCAAGGCGAAGAGCTACCAGGCGTTCCGCGACTCGATGGAGTTGCACACCAACTCGTCGAACAACACCATCTACGCCGATGCCGACGGCACGATCGCCTACTTCCACTCCAACTTCATCCCCAAGCGGGACGACAGGCTCGATTGGACGAAGCCGGTCGACGGCAGCGATCCGTCGACGGAGTGGAACGGCGTGCTGTCGATCGACGAGACGCCCGGCTTGAAGAACCCCTCCAGCGGCTGGCTCTACAACACCAACAACTGGCCGTGGTCGGCGGCCGGGCCCGACAGCCCGAAGAAGAAAGACTTCCCGGCCTACGTCGAGCGCGGCGAGGAGAACCCGCGCGGCGTGCACGCGATTCGCGTGCTCGAGAAGAAGAAAGACTTCACGCTCGAATCGCTGATGGCCGCGGCCTACGACAGCTACCAGCCGGAGTTCGCGATCCTGATCCCGCGCCTGTTGAAGGCGTACGACCAGGCGCCGGCGTCCAACCCGCACAAGGCGAAGCTCGCCGAGCAGATCAAGGTGCTGCGCGCGTGGGACTACCGCTGGGACGTCGCTTCGGTGCCGCAGTCGCTGGCGTTCTACTGGGGCGAGGATCTGTGGCAGCGGGTCGCGCCCGACGCGCGCAAGGCGAATATCTCGGTCTATCAGTATCTCGAGACGAAGGCGACGCCCGAGCAGCAGCTCGAGTCGCTGGCCGCGGCCTCCGACAAGCTGCAGGCCGACTTCGGCAAGTGGCAGACGCCGTGGGGCGAGATCAACCGCTTCCAGCGCCTCACCGACGACATCGTCCATCCGTTCGACGACAGCCAGCCGAGCATCCCGGTCGGATTTGCCTCGGCGCGCTGGGGCTCGCTCGCCTCCTACGGCGCGCGCGCCTACAAGGGCAGCAAGAAGATCTACGGCACCAGCGGCAACAGCTTCGTCGCCGTCGTCGAGTTCGGGGATCGCGTAAGGGCGAAGGCGGTGACGGCCGGCGGCGAGAGCGGCGACACGAAGTCGAAGCACTTCAACGATCAGGCCGAGCGCTACAGCAAGGGCGACCTGCGAGACGTTTACTTCTACCGCGAACAACTTCAGGGGCACACGGAACGAGAGTACCGGCCGGGCCAATAGCACCTTCGCCGCGGTTCGACGGTTCGGGGTTCGGGGTTCCAGGTTCGCTTGCGGTTCCTCGTTCCTGGTTCCTGGTTCCGGGTTCTTGGTTCGAGGGTCGCGAACCGCGAACCCCCGAACCCCGAACCGCAAGCGAACCCCGAACCCCGAACCCCGAACCTCGAACCTCACGCGAGCGGGTACACTGTCTCCGTGCCCGCCGTCGCTCCCGGTCCCAAGCAATCGCTCCTCGGCTCGCTCGTCTACCTGCCTGGACGCGATCCGCTCGCCTTCTTCACCAACCTCGCGCGCACCTACGGCGACATCGTCTCCTACCGCATGGGCGGCGAGCAGATGTTCTTCGTCAACGACCCGCAGCACATCAAGGACATCTTCGTCACCCACAACAAGAGCTTCATGAAGGGGCGCGGCCTGCAGCGCGCCAAGCGGCTGCTCGGCGAGGGCCTGCTCACCAGCGAAGGCGCGGTGCACCTGCGCCAGCGGCGGCTGATGCAGCCCGCTTTTCATCGCGAGTCGGTCGCCGGCTACGGGCAGACAATGGTGGCGTATGCCGAGCGGATGCGCGACGGGTGGGTCGACGGCCGGACGCTCGATATCGCCGCCGAGATGAACCGCCTCACGCTGTCGGTGGTGGGCAAGACGCTGTTCGACGCCGACGTCGAGTCGCAGGCGGTCGAAGTCGGCGAGGCGCTGACCGGCGTGATGGACACCTTCTGGATGATGATGCTGCCCTTCGCCGACGCGATCGAGCGGCTGCCCGTGCCCAAGCTGCGACGCGCGCGGATGGCGCGCGTCCGGCTCGACCAGATCATCTACCGGATGATTGCCGATCGCCGCGCCAGCGGCCGCGACCACGGCGACCTCCTGTCGATGCTGCTCGAGGCGCAGGACGAAGACGACGGCGGGGTGATGACCGACGAGCAGGTACGCGACGAGGCGATGACCATCTTCCTCGCCGGCCACGAGACGACCGCGAACGCGCTCACCTGGCTGTGGTACCTGGTCGCCGGCGCGCCCGAGGTGGAGGCGAAGCTGCACGAGGAGATCGACCGCGTCCTGCAGGGCCGCCGGCCCACGTTCGCGGATGTCGGCACGCTGCCGTACGTCGAGCGCGTGGTCACCGAAACGATGCGGCTCTACCCGCCGGCGTGGATCATCGGCCGGCGCGCGCTCGTCGACTATCCGATTGGCTCGTACGTGATGCCGGCGCGCTCGATCATCATCATGAGCCCGTACGTGCTGCAGCGCGATCGCCGCTACTACGCCGATCCCGAGCGGTTCGACCCGGATCGCTGGACGGCGGAGTTCCGCGCCCGGCTGCCGAAATTCGCCTACTTCCCGTTCGGCGGCGGGCCTCGCCAGTGCATCGGCGAGTCGTTCGCCTGGATGGAGCTGGTCCTCGTCACCGCCACGATTGCGCAGCGCTGGAAGCTGCGCCTCGTCCCCGGACATCCGGTGGTGCCGCAGCCGCTCGTGACGCTCCGCACCAAGCACGGGATGCGGATGACCGTCGCGGCGCGGTGACGGCTGGTGACTACTGAATTGGTGAATTGGTGAGTCCGCGCATCCGCCGCATCGTCGAAACCGCCCTCGACTGTGACGACCTGCCGAGAAGCGCCGCGTTCTACATGACGCTGCTCGCAGTCGAGCCGATGGTGTCGGGCGATCGGCTGGTGGCGCTCGACGCCGGCGAGGGCACGGTGCTGCTGCTGTTTCAGCGCGGTTTGTCGGAGGAGCCCGTACCGCTGCCCGGGGGGCTGGTGCCGGCGCACGATGCCGGCGGTCCCGGGCATCTGGCGTTCGCGGTCGATGCCGCCGACATTCCCGCGTGGGAAGCCAGGCTCGCCGAGCTCGGCGTCGCGATCGAGAGCCGCGTCACCTGGGAACGCGGCGGGTTCAGCATCTACTTCCGCGATCCGGACAATCGATCGGTTGAACTCGCATCACCGGGAGTGTGGCCGAACTACTAAGCCGGGGCTGGGGACTGGGGGCTGGACGTTCGTAGCGCAGCCCTTCAGGGCTGCCTCATGCGCCGCAGGCGCGAGTCTCATCATCACCAACGTCTTCGCGTGCGGGCAGCCCTGAAGGGCTGCGCTACGCCTCTTATCCCTCAATCTCAACGCCCGGCAATCGCGTACAAATTCCGATACCCCCGCAAGTAGATCGCATCGTCCACCAGCGCCGGCGACGCATCGAAGCCGTCGTCGAGCTTGTTGGAAGCGACCACCTCGTACTTGGGCGCGTTCCTGATGACCAGGACGACGCCGTCGCGCCCCGCGATGTAGACGCGCCCGCCGGCGCCGACCGGCGACGCGAACACTTCGGGCAGACCCTCGAGCCGCTGCAGCTGGTAGTGCGGCGTGCCGCTCTTCGCGTCGAACGCCGAGAGGATGCCGGAATTGGTCTTCAAGAGATACAGGATGCCGTCGTAGAGCAGCGGCGACGGCACATACGGCGTGTCGCGATTGAGCGTCCAGGCGATCGCATCGGTGCCGGTGATATCGCCTTTCGCGGCCGCGAGCCGGATCGCCTTGAGATGGTTCCCCTGGAAGCCGCTGGTGACGAACACCATGCCGTCGCCGACGACCGGCGAGGGAATCGGGTTCATCGTCACGCCCTGGCTTTCCCAGACGATGCTGCCGTTCTCGAGGTCGTAGCTGCGGATCTTGTTCTTGCCGGGCACGATCGCCTGGCGGCGGCCGTCGTGCTCGACGACGAGCGGCGTCGCCCAGGTATCGATCTCGTCGCGCGCCACGCGCCACAACTCGCGCCCCGTCGCCGCGTCGAGCGACACCACGAACGACGCCCCGGGCGTGATCTGATCCCAGACGATGACCAGGCGGTCGCCGGCGAGGGCCGGCGTGCTGCCCTCGCCGAACTGGTTGCGCATCTTCTTGTCGCCGAGGTCCTTCGACCACAGCAGCGTGCCGTCCATGTCGTAGACGAACATGCCCTGCGATTCGAACCACGCGAACACGCGCTGTCCGTCGGTGATCGCCGAGCTCGACGCGTAGGTGCCGTTGTCGCCGTGCGACGCTTCGTGCGGCTGCTCTTCGCGGGCGGTCCGCTCCCAGACGGTCTTGCCGCTACGGCGATCGATCGCCAGCACGACGAAGCGATAGCGGTCGCGCGGCTGGATGCCGCCGCGCGGCGCGTGCGCCGCCGCGCCCTCGACGCCAATCGGCACGGCCGACAGCACGAACAGCCGATCGCCCCAGATCACCGGAGACGACGAGCCGCGGCCGGGGATCTCGACTTTCCAGCGGATGTTCTTCGTTTCGCTCCACTCGGTCGGCGGCGTCGCCGACCTGGACACGCCGGTGGCGAACGGACCGCGCCACTGCGGCCAGAAGCGCTCGCGTTGTGCAGCGCCGCCGACATTGCCCGGCTGCGCCAGAGACGAGACGGTTGCGACGACGAAGAGGACGAGAGAGATGAGAGCTCGAATAGCCATGATGCCTCGCGCGGAGAGTGTAGTATGGGCGGGCCATGATCCGCCTCAGCCTCTCTGCCGCCGAGGCTGCCGCCGCGCGCTTCGCCTCGCCTCGCATCGCACGGTCGTAGCGTGCCGCCGTTCGATTTTCAGCTGCGGACGCGGGTTGTCTTCGGCGACGGCGCCTTTGCGCAGCTCGGCGAGCTGGCGCGCGAGCTGTCCTTCACGCGCACGCTCGTCGTCGCCGACCCCGGCATTGTCGCCGCCGGCATGGCGGCGCAGGCCACCGCCCTGCTCGACGCCGCCGGCATCGCCACCCGCCTGTTCGACGCCTTCGGCGCCAACCCGGACACCGAGATGGTGGAAGCGGGCCGCGCGGCGGCGGCGGCGTTCGGCATCGACTCGATCGTCGCGCTCGGCGGCGGCAGCTCGCTCGACTGCGCCAAGGGCATCAACTTCCTCGTCACCAACGGCGGCACGATGCGCGACTACCGCGGGTTCGGCAAAGCCTCGAAGCCGATGCGGCCGTCGATTGGCATCCCCACCACCGCCGGCACCGGCAGCGAGGCGCAGTCATACGCGCTGATTTCAGACAGCGAAACGCACGCGAAGATGGCCTGCGGCGACGCCAAGGCCGCGTTCCGAGTCGCGATTCTCGATCCCCAGCTGACGCGCACGCAGCCGCGCGCGGTGGCGGCCATTGCCGGCTACGATGCGATCTCGCACGCCGTCGAGTCGTTCGTGACGACGCGGCGCACCGAGCTGTCGGACCTGTTCGCGCGCGACGCCTGGCGCCGGCTCGAGCGCCATTACGAGCGCGTCCTCGCCGCGCCGGACGACGCGAAAGCGCGGGGCGCGATGCTCCTCGGCGCGCACGAGGCGGGGATTGCCATCGAGCAGTCGATGCTCGGGGCGGCGCACGCCTGCGCCAACCCGCTGACCGCGCGCTATGGGACGACGCATGGCATCGCGATTGCGGTGATGCTGCCGCACGTGGTGCGATGGAACGCGGAGGCGGTGGGCGATCGATACGCGGAGCTGCTGCGCGCGTCAGGCCGCGACCCCGACGGCGATGCAGGAGAGCAGCTCGCCAAACGGCTCGACGGCCTCGCCGCCGCGGGGGCGCTGCCGAGGTCGCTGCGCGAGCTGGGCGTCGAGCGGGAGGCGTTCGATGAGCTGGCGGTCGACGCCGCGACGCAGTGGACCGGGACGTGCAATCCACGCCCGTTCGACGCGGCCGCCGCGCGTACGCTATACGAGCAGGCGTACTGACGGTCGTAGCGCAGCCCTTTTAGGGCTGCCAATTCCAAGGGAGACCTTCAATGGCTGACGAACCGAGACCGGACAATCCCGACACCGCCACCGACCCCGCGCGCGCCGAGGAACCCGACCCGCGCGTCGACGAACGCAGCAAATCGCCCGATGAAAAAACCGCCGAGGAGGTGATCGACGACGACCGCTTCCAGGCAACCGACAACTGAGGGCCCGCGGATCGCGGACGATCTCTGTTTTCTCGACTACCAGGGTATTCGTACGGGCGCGGCCCTTAGAGGGCCCCCGCGATGGAAAACACTTGAGTTCTCGCCGCCCTTAGCGCGTTACACTGCGACGCCACCCTCCCGCACAGCGAATGCAAGTCAGCTTGGACGGAGGTCTCATGAACGTCGCTCTCGTCTTGACTCTGGCGGCCGTCGTCTTGATCCCCAGCCTCGGCTCCGCTCCCACTCAAGATTCTCCGCCACCCGCGCTGCGGACAATCGTCCAGACCTTTCAGGATGCCTGGGACACTCACGACGCTGCACGCCTCACCGAGTTGTTTACCGACGATGCAGACCAAATCATGGGCAACGGGCCAGCCAGCGTTGGCCGCTCCGCGATTCGGCGTTGGTGGGAGGCTCGATTCGCCGGAATGGAGCGAGGCCGTACCATCAAGTTGACCGTCAACTCCGTCCGACTGATCAGTCCGGCCGCCGGCGTGATTAACACTGTTGCCGTCACCGGTGGGCGCGACTCTCAGGGGCAGCCACTCCCATCCAACACCGATCGTGGTTCGATGGTCGTCGTGAATAGAGCGGGCCAATGGCGGATCGCCGCCCTGCGTGTGTACGACGCAGAGGGTCCTCCTTCTCGATAGCTCGTTGCGTTTACGCACCCGCTGGAACAGGGCGGCTCACGCATCTTCGAATGCACAACGTCAATGACTTCTGACAAGAAGGAGGCCGAAATGAGCAGAGCGGCAGTCGATCAGGGTCATGAAGAATGGCTCGAAGCGATGAGGGCAAGTGATGCCGAGGCTCTCGGTCGCCTTGTGACGGAAGACGCGATTCTCATGCCTCCCCACGAGCAGTCCGTCGTCGGTCGACAGGCCGTGATCGACTGGTTCAGCGGCGTCGTGAGGCAGGCGCGCACCACAGCGATCGCCATGACACGACGGGAGGTCACCGTCGCCGGCGATATCGCGGTCGAGGAGGGATCGTTCATTTGGGAGCTGATGCCCACTGCCGGAGGCTCACCCATCACAGACCACGGCCGCGTCCTGGCTATCTGGAAACAGCAACCTGACGGCTCGTGGAAGGTGGCTCGGAATATGTGGAACAGCACGCTTCCGGTCCCCGCGCTCACCTGACGGAGCTGGGCCGACGTATGAGCACGCGCTTTGAGGCAGCCCTGAAGGGCTGCGCTACGAGTGGCGCTCTCGTCTGCACGCTGGCGCTCGGCGCTCCCGCGGCGCAGGCCCAGCCGGCATTCGAGCTCGAGGAAGCGACGGTTGCGTCGATTCACGCCGCCTTCGCCTCCGGCCGGCTCACCTGCGCGCAACTGGTGCGCGGGTATCTCGATCGCATTGACCGGTTCGATCACAAAGGCCCGGCGCTGAACGCGATCATCACCGTCAACCCGAAAGCGGTCGAGATCGCGGCCGAAATGGATCGCGTGCCGCCCGCCGCGCGAAAGCCGCTGCACTGCATCCCGGTCGTCGTCAAGGACAACTACAACACCGCGGACATGCCGACGACCGGCGGGTCGAAAACGCTGGCGACGTCACGTCCGTCGACCGACGCCTTCGTCGTCGCGCGCCTGCGGCAGGCGGGCGCGCTCGTGCTCGCCAAGTCGAACCTCACCGAGCTGGCGCGAGGCGGCACGACGGTGAGCTCGCTCGGCGGCCAGACGAGAAATCCCTACGACCTCACGCGCACGCCCGGCGGATCGAGCGGCGGCACCGGCGCCGCCATCGCCGCCAACTTCGCGGTGTTCGGCACCGGCAGCGACACCGGCCAGTCGATTCGATCGCCCGCCTCGGCGCAGAGCCTGGTCGGCCTGCGGCCGACGCGCGGCCTGGTCAGCCGGGACGGCATCATCCCTTACAGCACGACGCAGGACGAAGCGGGGCCGATTGCGCGCACGGTGGCCGACGCGGCGCGGATGCTCGACGCGATCGCCGGCTACGATCCCGCCGATCCCATCACCGCGTTCGGGCGCGACAAGATTCCGGCGAGCTACGCCGCCGCGCTCGATCGCGCCAGCCTGCGCGGCAAACGGCTCGGCGTCCTGACCGAGTTCTTCGGCAGCGACGCGCCGCATCGCGAGGTCAATGCGGTGATGCACCGCGCGCTCGAGAAATTTGCCGCGGCCGGCGCGATCGTCGAGCGAATCTCGATACCGGACCTGGCGGCGCTGACCCGCGACCTCGATCTGGGGAACTACGAGTTCCGGGCGGCGTTCGACCGGTATCTCTCGAGCCTCGGGCCGGCGGCGCCGGTGAAATCGCTCGACGAGTTCATGGCCCGCGGCGAATTCCATCCGTCGCTCGGCGCCGGGCTCGAGGCGGCGCGGCGTGCCGGCACCGCCGACGCGGAATACAAGGCGCGCTTGCTGCGCCGGCTGGACCTGCGGCAGGCGGTGATGACGGCGATGGCCGGCGGCAGGCTGGACGCGATCGTCTACCCGCACCAGCGGCGCCTCGTCGCGCGCATCGGCGAGGAGCAGCTCGAACGCAATGGCGTGCTGTCGAACGCCACCGGTTTTCCGGCGTTGACCGTGCCGGGCGGGTTCTCTGACGCCTCCGCGTCGGCGCCAATCGGCGTCCCGGTCGGCCTCGAGCTGCTCGGGCCCGACTGGAGCGAGCCGGCGCTGTTCACCATCGCCTACGGATTCGAGCAGGCGGCCGCGCTGCGACGGCCGCCTGTCATGGACGCGAAGCGGCGGCCCTGACAATACGTTTCAAAAGTGCGCGCGGCTCGCGTAGCGCAGGCGTTTCCGCCTTCGCTGAAGCTACGGCGGACCCGCCATAGCCTTGGCGACGGCGGGCAGGCCTGCCAACCGCCGCGCGGGCAGCCCTGAAGGGCTGCGCTACGGGTAATCCTGAAACCCGCCCAGCGCTATTTTTTCGGCGCGCTTTTGGAAACGTCGGGCGGATCGATCCCGAGCGCCGTCGCGAGATCGCTCTGGTGCTCCTGTTCCTGCCGCAGGATCTCGCGGATGTCCTCGGCGATGCCGTACTCGCCGAGCGCCTCGCACTGCCGCACCCGCTCGCGATAGGCGCGCAGCGTGTCGTTCTCGTTTTCGAGATCGGCGCGCAGCATCTTCTCCGCGTCCTCGAAGGTCGGCACCGGCAGCGGCTTCGACGTCGGCATGCCGCCGAGATAGTCGATGTGCTTCGACACCTTGATGGCGTGCGACAGCTCCTCGGCGGCGTGTTTTTCGAGCTCTTTCGCGATGCTCATGTACTGCGCGCCCTTGAGCACCTGCGAGTAAACCACGTAGGCGATGATGGCCTGGTATTCGCGTGAGAGATCTTCGTTGAGCTTGTCGATCAGGTCCTTGCGCGTCGGCGTCGGGTCAGCCATGCAACCTCCAACCCGCTAGTCTAAACCATCAATACACGAGCTCTAAGTTTTCCCTTACGCGTTTCGAAAAACCGGCAACGCGTCTTATCCGCGTTTCGAAAAACCGGCAACGCGTCTTATCCGCCTCCGAAAGACTCGCCGCGACACCAACGCACATCTTTGCGCCGGACGCAGGTTTGCACCGTCTCGCTGACTCGGCGGCGCAACTGGAGGAGGCAACGTGTCTTCAACGATGAGATTCGTGTGCGTGCTCACGATCAGCACGTTGGTGTCGATTGCCGGCGCATCGCCTCGCGCGCACCAGGCGATCGCCGCGCCGGCGACAGCGACTGCGCCGATCGCCCTCGCCGGCCTGCCGCTCGACTTCGTCGAGAACATCGGGCAATGGGAAGGTGCTGCGCGCTTCGTGGCGCGGCAGGGTCCCGTTGCGGCCTCGATCGAGCCGGGAGGCGTGCGCATCGTCACGTCGGGCGAACGGCCGGCCAGCGTCGCGCTCCTGTTCGAGGGCGCCGCCGCCGGCGCCGCGATCGTTGGCGAGCAGGTCCGCGACGGCCGCTATAACTTCTTCGTCGGCAACGACGCGCGCAAGT
>Ga0207708_10001625_pt1 | contig 16716 bp, 16 predicted proteins | sample KBSK5101metaG_FD_184340 | JGI IMG/M metagenome (GOLD analysis project Ga0207708, IMG submission 184340) | Corn, switchgrass and miscanthus rhizosphere microbial communities from Kellogg Biological Station, Michigan, USA - KBS K5-10-1 metaG... | ecosystem: Host-associated > Plants > Roots >...
CGCCGAGAGGATCGCCAGCAGACGGTAACGCGCCGTCATCTGCTTCATCGACGGTACGGTGTCACGGAAACCGAAGAGCGACCTAGGGAACCCCGTTGATACCGGGATGTTGTCCGGGTGGGACGTTCGGCGCCGGGGTCGCCTGAACTGGCGGAGTGAACAGGTTTCCGCCCGTGGGGTTGATGCTCTTTTCGGTCGGCGGTGCGCCGGCGCCAGACGTTGCGGTCGTAGTCGTGGTGGTCGTCGGTGTCGTGGTTTCGGGTGCCTTCTCTTCCTTGGCACAGGCGGCCGTTATCGCGCCCATCGCGATGATCGCGGAAAGGCCCGAAATGGCCGCGAGCCGACGACCCATGAGACGTGAATCCATGGTGCATTCCTATCTGTGTCGGAACCGGCTCTAGTTATTCCGGTGCACACCGGGAGGCTCTGTGGGCGCCGGGGGTGCATAAACCGGCGGCGTGAAGAGGTTACCCCCGGTGGGGTTGATGCTCTTCTCGGTGGGCGACGGCGGCGGTGGTGCCGGCGGAGACGTCGTGGTCGGCGTGGTGGTGGTCGTGGTCGTCGAGGTCTCGGGCGCCTTTTGTTCTTCCTTGGCGCAAGATGCGGTCAAACCGATCATCGTGACGATCGCTACACCCCCGGCAACAGCCGCAAGACGACGAGCCAAGCGACATGACTCCATGTTGGTTCCTATCTATATGTGCCGCGACTAGCCGATTCTTGGCAAGCGGTCGCCGCTGGTTAACGGATGTAGCCCGCCAAGATCATGCCACAGTTAACTTCGTTCGCGCCATAGACGAGCAAAATTGACGCTGACAGTTATTCCTGGCGTTTCCGACCGCGTGGCAAATGCGCGAGCGTTAACCAGACCGGCGGCACCCGAAAGATACCCCCAGCGCTCGAGTTGCCGTCCTGAATTTTTCCTCAAAGATGGCAACTCGACACCACTCACAGCGTACAGCTTTAGGGGAGTCAACCCACACGCGAGCCACAGGGAGCGAGATGAACACACTGCGCAAGGTCCGCCAAGTGCTAGCCATCGTCTGTATCACCCCAATGGCAGCGTTCGGCGTAGCGGCGTGCGGCGGTAACAAGGGCGGAGGCGGTGGGGGCGGTGGCGGCGGCGGTGGTGACATCAACGTCGCGCTGTCCTCCTTCCCCGACTACGTCGACCCGCAGCTCTCCTACACTCTCGAGGGGTGGGAGGTGCTCTGGAACGTCTACACCCCGTTGCTGACGTACAAGCACGCCAAGGGCAAGGAAGGCACCCAGGTGGTGCCTGCGCTGGCCGAGAAGATGCCCGAAATCTCCCCCGACGGCAAGACCTACAAGCTCAAGCTCCGGTCGAACATGAAGTACTCCGACGGAACGGCCATCAAGGCATCCGATTTCGCGTACGGCATCCAGCGGCTGTTCAAGACCGACTCCGGCGGCTCGGTGTTCTTCAACGGTATCGTCGGCGCCAAGGACTACGCCGACGGCAAGGCGAACACGATCAGCGGCATCAAGACCGACGACAACACCGGCGACATCACCATCGAACTGGCCGAGGCCAACGGCACCTTTGAGAATGTCCTCGGGCTCATGTTCGCCGCACCGGTGCCGCCGAGCACCCCGCTGGACAAGGACGCCACCAACAACCCGCCACCGTCGAGCGGTCCGTTCATGATCAGCAAGGTGGAGGCGCCGCGCACCCTGACGATGGAGCGCAACCCGAACTTCAAGACGGTCAAGGACGCCGGGGCCGACGAGGTGGTCGACGTCGGCGTGGACAAGATCACTGTCACGGAGAACAAGAACAACAGCGCGCAGGTCACCGACATCGAGCAGAACAAGGTCGACTTCATGGTGGACCCGCCTGCATCCGACCGTCTGCAAGAGGTCAAGACCCGCTACGGCAACCGCTTCCGCTTCGAGGATTCGATCAACACCTACTTCTTCTGGATGAACACCCAAAAGCCTCCGTTCAACGACATCAAGGTGCGCCAGGCGATCAACTACGCGGTCGACCCCGAGGCCCTGAACCGGGTCTTCGGCGGCCGCATGCATCCCACCCAGCAGGTCCTGCCGCCCGGCATGCCCGGCTACTCCGAGTACGAGCTGTACCCCGGTCCGGACATGAACAAGGCGAAACAGCTGATCGCAGAAGCCAACCCGGCGGACCGCAACATCACGGTGTGGACGAATGACGAGCCGGACCGTAAGCGGATTGGCGAGTACTACCACGACCTGCTCACCCAGCTCGGCTTCAACGCCACGCTCAAGGTGATCGCGGGCGACGTCTACTTCACCACGATCGGCAACGAGTCAACCCCCGACCTGGACACGGGGTTCGGGGACTGGTTCCAGGACTTCCCGCATCCGGATGACTTCTTCCGCCCGCTGCTGCACGGTGACAGCGTCCTGCCGACCAATAGCAACAATTGGTCGCGGGTCAACATCCCCGCGAACAACGCGAAGCAGGACGAGCTGCTGACGAAGCTGATCGGCGACGGCGGGGTCGAGCAGCAGTACGCGGACCTGGACAAGGCGTACATGGAGCAGGCGGTCTGGGCGCCCTACGGCAACGAGCGGTTCACCACGTTCCTGTCCGAGCGCATGGACTTCGACAAGTCCTATCACCATCTGCTGTTCAACCAGGATTACTCGTCGTTCGCGATCAAGTAGCCACTCATGGTCGCCCAAATCGGCGAATTGGAGGTCCCCGGAGAACCGCCACTTCCCACCGGTGTGCCCGCATCGCAGATCCAGGGCCGCAGTCCCTGGTATCTGGCGTGGCTCCGGCTGCGGCGCAACAAGGTTGCGCTGGTGTGCGGCGCCGTGTTCGTGCTCATCGTGCTGTTCTGTCTGGCAGCGCCACTGTGGGCCGAACATGTCGCCCACACGGGGCCGAACGAGAACCACATCACCGAAAAGGTGCTGATCAACGGGCAGCCGACGAATGTGGTTGCACCCGACGGCACACCGCTCGGGCCGGGGCTGCACGGGCAGTACCTGCTCGGCGCGGATCAGAACGGCCGGGACGTGATGGTGCGGCTGATGTACGGCGGCCGGACGTCGATCTACATCGGTCTCGCGGCCGCCGCCGTCACCACGGTGCTGTCCGTGATCGTCGCGCTGCTCGCCGGGTACTACCGCGGCTGGATCGACTCCGTGCTGTCCCGAATCATGGATGTGATCTGGGCTTTTCCGGTTCTGCTCCTCGGCATCGCATTGGGCACCGCGCTGGCCATCGGCGGTCTCAAGGTCGGGCCCCTGGCGATTGCCGGCGATTCGATTTGGATCCCGATCCTGATCATCGGCTTCGTCTACGTGCCGTACATGGCCAGACCGATCAGGGGCGAAATTCTGGCGCTGCGTGAGAAGGAGTTCATCGAGGCCGCCGTCGCGCAGGGCAAGGGGCCGCTGCGAATCATGTTCTCCGAGTTGCTGCCGAACATCATCTCGACGATCATCGTGTTCTTCACGCTCAACATCGCCAACAACATGCTGCTGGAGTCGGCGCTGTCGTTCCTCGGCGCCGGCGTCCGCCCGCCCAACGCTTCATGGGGGACGATGATCGCGGACGGGTACGAAATGATCTATACGGCACCACATCTGACGATCGTGCCGGGGCTGATGATCATCGCTACCGTGTTGTCACTGAATGTCTTCGGTGACGGCCTGCGCGACGCCCTCGATCCGCGGGCGAAGATCCGGCTGGAGCACTGAGCCGATGGCGAATCGAGAACTCTGATGGCCCGCTTCATCGCCAGGCGCCTTCTCGGCATGGTCGCAGTGTTGTTCGCGATCTCGGTGATCGTGTTCCTGATCTTCAACGTCATCCCGAACTCCGACCCCGCGGCACGGATTGCGGGCAAGAATGCCGATCCGGCGCTGATCGCCAGGGTCAGTGCGGATCTCGGGCTGGATAAACCCCTGCCGGTGCAGTACCTGACGATGATGAAACAGATTTTCACCGGCCAGCTGATGTCCTACGCGAAGGATCGCAACGTCGTCCAGCAGATCTGGGATGGCGTGCCCGCAACATTCTCGTTGTGCATCGGAGCGGCGGTGATATGGATGTCGCTGGCGGTGCTCTTCGGCTACATGAGTGCGGTGCATGCAGGCAAGTTCACCGACCGCGCGCTGACAATCCTTTCGCTGGCTGGGATCTCGATGCCGGTCTTCTGGCTGGCGGCGATTCTGCTGTACTTCCTCACCTTCAAGGTCCAGCTGTTCCCGACGGGCAGCTACGTGCCACTAACGGAGGATCCGGTGGGTTGGGCATACCACCTGATCTTGCCGTGGTTCACGCTGGCCGTGCTATTCGTCGGGTTCTACAGCCGAATGCTGCGCTCCAACATGCTCGACGCGATGAACGAGGACTACGTCCGCACCGCTCGGGCCAAGGGGCTCTCCGAGCGCCAGGTCCGCATCCGCCACGTGCTTCGTAACTCGATGATTCCGATTGTCACGCTGTTCGGGCTCGACTTCGGGCAGGTGGTCGGCGGCGGCGCGATCCTCACCGAAACGGTGTACAACCTGAACGGGGTTGGGCTGTACGCGGGCGAGGCCATCCGCAGCCTGGATCTGCCGCCGCTGATCGGGGTGACACTCTTCGGCGCGTTCTTCATCGTGCTGTTCAACACGATCGTCGACGTCGCGTATGCCGTGCTGGATCCGCGGATCCGACTGGGGGAGGCGGCACCCGCATGAGTGCGATCCTCAAGGTGGATGACCTCAGGGTCAGCTTCGCCACCGAAGACGGTGTCGTGCAGGCCGTCAGCGGGGTCTCATTCGAGCTGCGGGCGGGCGAGGTGCTGGCCATCGTCGGCGAATCCGGCTCCGGTAAAAGCGTTACGGCGCAGACGATCACCGGGCTCACGCGCGCCCCGAACGCGAGGATCACCGGGTCGGTCACCTATCGCGGCCGTGAGCTCAACGGCCTCGATGACGACCAGTTGCGCGACGTGCGTGGCGAGCAGATCGCGATGATCTTCCAGGATCCGATGACCTCGCTGAACCCGGTGTATCGCGTCGGCGATCAGATCGCGGAGATGATCAGGGCGCATCGGGACGTCTCGAAACGCGAAGCGGCCGACCGTGCTGTCGAGCTGTTGCGGTCCGTGGGCATCCCCAATCCCGAACGCCGGGTGCGCCACTATCCGCACGAATTCTCGGGCGGGATGCGCCAGCGCGTGATGATCGCGATGGCGCTTGCCCTCGAGCCAGACGTGCTGATCGCCGACGAGCCGACCACCGCGCTCGATGTCACGGTGCAGGCGCAGATCCTGCGCCTCATCGACCAACTCAACCGCGACCGCGATCTGGCCGTCATCCTGATCACTCACGACCTCGGGGTGGTCGCCGAGGTGGCCGACCGTGTCGTGGTCATGTACGCAGGCCAGATCGTCGAGAATGCGACGCTCGACGAGACCTTCTATGACCCGCAGCACCCCTACACCTGGGGACTGCTCGGGTCGCTGATGCGGCTGGATCAATCGCGCACCGCGCGGCTGGCGCAGATCCCCGGGCAGCCCCCGTCGCTACTGGCGCCGCCAGCGGGCTGCCGGTTCGCTCCCCGCTGCGCGTATGCCTTTGACAAGTGCCACGAGCCTCCTGCACTGGAAGCCCGAGCAGGCGGCAACCACCTCGACCGCTGCTGGCTCGATCCACAGGAGAAGAAATCCCTTAGGGCACAGGTGATTCCGTGAGTAAGGGCGATCAGCTGCTGGAGGTCACCGACCTCGTCAAGCATTTCCCGATCAAGTCCGGCGTGATCGTCGACCACGAGGTCGCCAGGGTGCGCGCGGTCGACGGCGTCAGCCTCACCCTGCGCGAAGGCGAAACACTCGGTCTGGTCGGCGAATCCGGCTGCGGCAAATCCACTCTGTGCCGGGCGATCCTCCAGCTGACGACGCCGACGTCGGGATCGGTACGGTTCCTGGGCGAGGAGTTGGTGGGCCGGTCGCGCCGGGACCTGCGCCCGCTGCGCCGCCAGATGCAGATGATCTTCCAGGACCCGTTCGCGTCGCTGAATCCGCGTAAGCGGGTCGGCCAGATCGTCGGCGATCCGATGGAGTTACACGGGCTGGCCAAGGGTGCCGACCTGAAGCGACGGGTACAGGAGTTGCTCGACCGGGTAGGCCTCAGCCCCGAGCACTACAACCGCTTCCCGCATGAGTTCTCCGGCGGTCAGCGCCAACGCATCGGTATCGCCAGGGCGCTGGCCCTGCACCCGAAACTGATCGTCGCCGACGAACCCGTTTCGGCGCTCGACGTTTCCGTGCAGGCCCAGATCATCAACCTCCTCAAGGAGCTTCAGGACGAGTTCGGCCTGTCGTATCTGTTCGTGGCGCACGACCTCGGCGTGGTTCGCCATGTCTCCGACCGGGTCGCGGTGATGTACCTCGGCAAGGTCGTCGAGAATTCCGAAACAGAAGACCTGTACCGCAAGCCGATTCATCCGTACACGAATGCGCTGCTGTCAGCGGTGCCCATTCCCGATCCGAAGCGCAACGCCGCGCGCGAGCGGCTGGTGTTGCAGGGTGACGTGCCGAGCCCGATCGACCCGCCGCCGGGCTGCAGCTTCCACACGAGATGCCCCTGGGCCACCGAGATCTGCGCTACGGATGAGCCTGCCTTGGTCGAGCACGCGTCGGCACATGTGGCCGCATGCCACCACCCGCGAAACGTCGAGGAGGCGGCCGTTCAGGGCAGCTGCTGAGGCTGCGGGTACTGGTACTGCGGCTGGTACTGCGGCGGCTGGGTCTGCGGCACCTGAATCGGGATCGGCACAGGCACGAACGGCACTTTGATGTACGTCGTGGTCATTGGCAGTGTCGTCGTCGTCGTGGTGGTTGTGGTGGTTGTCGGCGTCGTCGTTGTTGTTGTCGTGGTCGTCGTGGTGGTCGTTGTCGTCGTTGTGGTGGCCGTTGTTGTTGTTGTGGTGGGTGCTGTCGTGGTCGTCGTGACGACGTGTGTCGTCGTCGGGGGCGGAACGGTTGTCGTGGGCGGAAGAGGCGGCGGGGGCGCCTCGCTGGTCACTGTGACGGTCTGGACCGGTGGCGGCGCGCTCGTCGGCGGCGGCGCCGCGCTGGTGGGTCCTGGGGCCGAAGTGGCCGGCTTCGACGGCTCCGTGGCCTTGCTGCTGTCGGTGGCGCTCGTCAGCGCGACCGCGACCCCGCCGAGGGCCACCACCGCGATCACGGCAGCGATCCCGAACATCAACTGCGGCAACCGATGCCACGTCGAACGCGGCTCGTCGATCGGTTCCGTCGGCGGCACGTACTGCACCTGTGGCCGCGCATCGGTAATGCCCGCGTCGTAAATGTCGCCGGTGTACGGCACGACGTCGTCGCCGTCGTCGTCCTGCGACCACGCCAGCGCGCGGAACGTCGCCGAATCCGGCGAGCCGACCGGATCGGGAACGTCTACCAGCGGCACCGGCGCCACCCCGGTTTTCGCTTCAGCCTCCGCACCATAGGCGGCGAACAACGCCGCGCCCACGGCGGCGTCCAGCGCCGGCTGCGGTGTCGTCACTACCGCCGCCTGAGAGTGCTGGGAAAGCCGTTGGGTGATCAGCGGAATGCTGGCACCGCCACCGATGGTGACCACCGCGGAGACGTTGGGCCAGGTGATCCTGTTGCGCTCCAACGCATTTTCCAGTGCGGTGAGCACCCCATCCAGCGGCTGTGCGATCAGGCTTTCCAACTCGGCGCGGGTGATCCGGATTCCTGAGCGGTATCCCGGCAGTTCGGCGACCAGTTCGGTGGATGTCTCGGCTGACAGCCGCTCCTTGGCGTCACGGCATTCTTCGCGCAGCCGGCTGAGCGACCCGACGGCCGCGGTGCCTGCCGGGTCGATACCATCGGCGTTGGCGATGTCCTCGAGCACATGGTTCAGCAACGCCTGATCGATCTGGTCGCCCGAGAACTCGGTGTACCGGGTGGTGTCCTCGATCGGCTCGAATCCGGATGCGGCGTCCGCCAATGTGATGCTTGTACCGCCGCCGCCGAAGTCCACCAGCGCCACCACGCCGTGCGCGCCAAGACCCGGGTTGGTGTGCAGCGCCGTGAGCGAGGCGACCGCGTCCGAGACCAGCCTGGCCGGCATCCCGTTGGGCGCAAGTGTTGGATTGGCCCGCATCGCGTTGCGCAGGGCCCACAGCGTCGACGTCCCCCAGTGCGCGGGTACGGCGATCGCGGTCAGCGGCGACGGTTGGCCGCCGGCGGCGTAGATCATCGCCTGCAGCGCGTCGACCAGTAGCTGGTCGGCGTGATGCGAAGAGCCGTCGACGGCCACCAGCGGGACAGGGTCGCCGACCCGCTCCACGAATCCGCTCAGCACGATGCCGTCGGTGTGCGCTGAAGGCACGCCGACTGCCGGCGCGGCATGACCGAACAGGGTCAGCACCGAACGCCGTATCACCGGTTGATTGTCGACTCGGGCCGCGACCAGGTTGGTCGTCCCGATCGACAACCCCAACGGGTCGCTCATAACGGACCACACGATAGCGGTCAGACGACACCAATTCCGTTAGACACTCCGGTTTTTGGGAAGCATTGCCAGCCGGTTGGACCCAACCGCATAGCTGGGGCACAGAATTCCGTGTTGTGGTGGTAGCCGTGAAAACATTGGCACGGTGCGCAGCAACAACATTCATCATGACGACCGGACTCGGATTGGTCGGTGTAGGAGCACCAACCGTCGCCACAGCCCAGGTGGGTGACTTCCCGAGCTACCACTGGTGCCCCGGCCAGGATTGGCATCCAGAATGGGGCGACAACTGGGATGCGGGTACCTGCCACGACGACCACCACCGCGATATTGATGGTGACGACCACCACCGCGACTTCGGTGCTCCCGCGCGCTATTACGTCCCCCGTTATCACTGGTGCCCAGGCGAGTTCTGGCGGCCCGAGTGGGGATTCAACTTCGACTGGAACACCTGCCACGACGACCACCATCGCGATGGCGACGGCGACAACCACAACAACGACTTCTGGGGTTAGCGCGAAATCTCACTGCGGCTGGGCAGCTTCCGTCTCCGGCGGGGAGAACCTACGCCACGATCAGAATCCGCGCCCACGACGTCGACGCACCTGTTGCGTAATCGGGATAGAACTCGGTGAACGCTCCTGTGAAGATGATCGCCGCCAACGGGCACCTGACCTAGCCGTCAATGAATTTCATGACCGGACTCTATGCGGCCCCTGCTGGCTGTGTTGCAATGTCGCCATGGGTGACATCGACGAGATTCAACAAGTCAAGTATCGGTACCTGCGCGCGCTTGACACCAAGCATTGGGACGACTTCGCCGACACGCTGACGGAGGACGTCATCGGCGACTATGACGCATCGATCGGCGAGTCACACCACTTCACCGACCGGGACTCGCTCGTCGAGTTCATGCGCACGGCGATGCCTGCCAACATCATCACCGAGCACCGCGTCACCCACCCCGAGATCACCGTGACCGGTGACGAAGCGACGGGCACCTGGTATCTGCAGGACCGCGTCATCGTGCCGGACTTCGGTTTCATGTTGATCGGCGCCGCTTTCTACCACGACCAGTACCGGAAGACCGGCTACGGTTGGAGGATCAGCAAGACCGGCTACGACCGTACCTACGACGCGACCATGTCGACGGAGAACCTCAACTTCAAACTGAAAACCGGTCGCGCCCTTAATATCTGACGGCTACTGGGTGACGGCGATCAGTGCGCCCGGCTGCAGCCACCGCATGATCTCCACCAGCGTGCCGTCGTCCAGCGCGACGCATCCGGCAGTGGGTCCGCCGTCGGTGGTGTGCATGAAGAACGCACCGCCGTTGCCCGGCACCCTGGCCTTGTTGACGCCCATCACGACGGCGTGCTTGTACTGCGGGATGTCGAGGTTCTCGGTGCCGCTGTCCGGGGCCGTGTCGAACGGGCACTGCGCCTTCTTGCACACCTGCATGGTGTTGTAGGTCGGGCTCTTCATGTCGCCGTCCCACCAGTGGTCGGGGCCGACCTGGACGTACTGCAGTCCGCCGCCGGGATTCGGCGCGGTGCCGAACGCGAAGTCCAGGCTGTAGATGCCCAGCGGAGTCTTCATGTTCCCGTCGTGCGTCTCGGCGGCAAACCCGTTCGCCCCGACGTGAGCGGGGATTCCCCCGCGCAAAGGTTGCCATCCGGCCGCGTCGCGCTGGAAGACGTCGATCTTGGCCGACGAACCACCGGCTCCCACAACGGAAATTACCTGGGTGGCGTCGCCGACCTGCGGGGCAAACCACGGCGTGTACTCGGCGTGCGCCATCGGAGCGGCGGTCAGACACACAGCTGCTGCACACAGCGCTCCCAGCAGTCGACGCACCGATCCATCGTCGGCGGTGCCGAACTGCCGGGTCAAGTAAAGGTTCAGACACGATTGAAGATCGCCGCATCGGGCTACGTTGACGACATGGAATTGCTGCCCTTACGTGGGCGCCGGCGCGGCATCCGGCAGATTGGCCAAGGCCTGGGCACCCTGGACAGCGAGGTGTTCGAGGCGATTGCGGAGTCGCCCAGCCCGCTGCTCGACGCCACGATGCCGCGGCTGAGCCGGTTCGCGGACCACTCGAAACTGTGGATGGCCATCGCAGCGGCGATCGTCGTGATCGGGGGTCCGTCGGCGCAGCGCGGTGCGACGCGCGGGCTGGTCTCCCTCGGGGTGACCAGCCTGGTCACCAATCAGGTGGCCAAGCGGGTGTGGCGCAGGCCGAGACCGAACTGGCATCTGGTGCCACTGGCGCGCCGGGGTCACCGCACGCCGACCTCGAACTCGCTGCCGTCCGGTCACTCGGCGAGCGCGGCGGCGTTCGCGGTCGGCGTCGGTCTGGAGAGCCCGCCGCTGGGCCTCGGGCTGGCGTTGCTGGCGGGCTTGGTGGGCCTATCCAGGGTCGCGACGGGGGCGCACTATCCCGGTGACGTGTTCGCGGGGTTCGGTATCGGCGCGGGGATCGCCGTGCTGGGCGCGCGGGTGGTGCCGCCGATCGTGGTGACCAAGATTCCGGCAGCGGACCCGCTGCGGGTGGACACCCGAGAGCGCCCCGACGGTGCAGGCGTGGTGTTGGTGGTCAACCCTGCATCAGGTGGCGGATCAGGCGCGCGCGTCATCGATGAAGTGCGAGAGTCCTTGCCGCGGACCGAGATTGTCGAACTGGGCGACGACGACGATGTCGAAGAGGCCCTTCGTAAGGCGGTCAGCCAGGCGGAAGTGCTCGCCGTCGCAGGCGGCGACGGGACGGTGTCATGCGCGGCGGGCGTGGCGGTGGAAGCGGGTGTCCCACTGGCGGTCTTTCCCGGTGGCACGTTCAACCATTTCGCGAAGGACATCGGCTGCGACAGCGTGGGCAAGACGGTCGATGCCGTCCGGAAGGGCAGCGTCGCCTGCGTCGACCTCGTGTGTCTCAACGAGCGTCACTTGGTGATCAACACTGCGAGCATCGGCGCATATCCGGCGTTCGTGCAGACCCGCGAGAAGCTCGAGCACAAGATCGGCAAGCCGCTGGCGGGCCTGTACTCGATGCTGCACACGCTCCGCCGCGACGAGCCCGTGCGCATCGCCTACGACAACAAGACGCTGCAGACCTCGCTGTTCTTTGTCGGCAATTCGACGTATCTGCCATCGGGGTTCGCGCCGTCGCGGCGGACCCGAATGGATGACGGCCTGCTCGACGTCCGGATTCTGGAGACGGGCCGACGGTTCAGCACGGTGCGGATTCTGGCCTCGCTTGCGCTCGGCCGCCTGGAGCGCAGCCCCCTGTATCACGAGATGCGAGTGCCCGAGTTCACCTTGAAGTCGGTCGACGGACCGACGACGCTCGCGCATGACGGTGAGGTCGGAACAGAGGTAACGGAGGCCACGTTCAGCGTGCGGTACCGAGCGCTGCCGGTGTTTCGTCCGATACCGTGACGGGCTGCTTCGGCGGGACCATCAGCAGACACGCGACGAAATATGCGTAGCCGAACGCCCATCCGGCGACGACATCCGATGGGTAGTGCACGTTTAGCACGACGCGACCGACCCCGATCAGGATGACGACCACGGCGCCCAGGGCGATGAGCCAACCCCGCAGCCGACGGCGCACGACCGGAAGGATGACGGTCAGCAGTGCCAGCACGCCGACCATCACGCCGAGAGCGTGTCCGGATGGGAACGACGTCGACGGCGCGGAGACCAAAGCCGTCGCGGGGCGTGGACGGTTGGCCGCGTACTTGGCGATCTCGGTGATGATTCCGGACAGCTCGACGCTGATCACCAGAAAGAGCGCGACGCGTAGGTTGCGGCGCACCAGCGCGAAGATGATCACGATCAGCGCCATCAAGCGGAAGGCGGTCGGTCCGAGCACGGTGCAGAACACGTTCCACGCCGCCACCCGACCCGGGTGCGCGACGCTATAGCGATGCCCGATGTCGAGCCAGAACGAGTCAATAGTCGTCAGCCAGTTCCAATTTGACGCGTAGCCGATCCACATCAGCGCGTACACCGCAACGGCCAGTGCCGCCGACACGATTAGCCAGGTCTTGCGCGGTGTCACCTCTCCAGCTGTACCACCTGTAGTGGCTTCGAAGCTGCGGGCTGCCGTTAGGGTTACTGCACATGGCTGTCTTTCTGCGAAAGCTGCTGGGGATCGGCAAGCTGCCTGACGAGATGCGCGCAGAGGTCGAGGCCGAGGGAATCATTCACCTCACCGAATACGTGTCGGTCACGCGCCGGTTCAGCGGTCGGGTCCCCGGTAATCGGTCGGCAGGCAGCATCGCGAGTTACGTCGGCTCGGTCGTGCTGACCAATCAGCGGGTGCTGGCCACGCTGTCGTCGGTGCCGAAGTTGGCGGGCCGCACTATCGATCAGCGCTGGGATGCGCCGCAGGCGGGCGCCGTCAAGGCCGAGCTCTCCGCGACCGGCCTTGTGCTCGACGTGAACGTCGCCGAGGTCGACGAGCGTTGCACAGGCCATCTGTCGCTGCACTACAAAGACCCGCTGCCCGAGGACATCTTGATGCGGATACCGCGTCGGTCGCTGGCCTTCGATGTGCCTCCCGAGTATGTGTTCCGCGCGGTTGGGGTGCCGTACCACCCCTAGCTCTGCGGAAAGCCTTCGAGGACAACGCCTTCGGCTAAGGGTCCTCATCGTCTCGATCAACCAGGTACTTCTCGGGATGATGAAAGTCGTTGACTCGTGGCTGTCCGGTGTCGAGGTGTGGTGGTGGTAGCCATTCGGTGCGGCCGTCGTTGCGTTTGCGGGTGGTCCAGCCGCCGTCTTCGACGAGGCGGTTGTCGGGGCCGCAGGCCAGGGTGAGGTCGTTGATGTTCGTCTCGCCGTTGTCGGCGACCCAGTCATCGACGTGGTGGACCTGACACCAGTAGGCCGGTGCGGTGCAGCCCGGCCGGGTGCAGCCCCGCTCGAGTGCGTGCAGCACGATGCGCTGCCCGGGGGTGGCGAAGCGTTTGGCGCGGCCGCAGTAGAGCGGTTGGCGGGTGTGTTTGTCATAGATCACCAGGTAGTGGTGCGACTGGGACGCCAACCGGATGACGTCGCGCATCGGCAGCAGGCTGCCGCCGCCGGTGGCCGCCACCCCGGCGCCGGACTGCAGGTCCTGCAGCGTGGCGGTGACGATGATGGTGGCCGGCAGGCCGTTGTGGCGGCCCAGTTCGCCGGACGCCAGCACCGCGCGGCCCATGGCTTTCAGCGCATCGTGATTGCGCTGCCCCGGGCTGCGCGCATCACCCTGTACCGCGGCGTCGGTCGGCTCGCCGTCCACGCACGGTGCTTCGTCGTCAGGGTTGCACATGCCCGGCGCGGCCAGCTTGGCCAACACCGCATCGAGGGTGGCGCGGGCCTCCGGGTCGAGCAGGCCGTGGAAGCGGCTCATCCCGCCAGCGTCCTGCTTATCAATGGTCAAATAGCGCCGCCGGGCCCGATCGGCCTCATCGGGCAGATCGCCGTCCTGGTTGAGCAGCAGCGCCAACCGATCGGCGGCGGCGCGGAATTGCGTGGGCCCCAACCCGGTGGCGATCCTGGCCAGGTCGGCCTCGGCCTGGTCCCGGGTTTGGGCGTCGATGCGGCTGGGCAGCTCGTTGAAGAACTTCTCGATGGTCCGCACATGCTCGGACCCGATCTGACCGCGCGCCTGCGCGGCGGCCACATTCGGCAGCGTCGGGGGCAACGGTTCTCCGGTCATGGCGGTGCGCGGCCCCAACAGCTCGGCCTGCTTGATCCGCCGCTTGGCCTCGTCTGTGGAGATCCGCAGCGCTTCGGAGAGCACCTTTGGCCACGAGTTGGCGCCCAGCTCGGCCGGTGTGGCCTGCGCGGTGAGCTGATGGATCAGCTGGTGATCGACCGCCGGCTGGGCGCGGTAGCCGTGTTCGAGCCGCTTTTGGATCGCCAGCACCTCCGCTGCGGTCAACCCCGCGAAACACAGCCCGGCCATATCGGCCTGGGCCTGCTCCCACCGCGCGACAACCGCCAAAGTCTCCGCGTTCATACTTCGAACACTAGTTCGATTTAGTGGCTAAACGGCCCGCCGCAAGCACAACCTGTGGATGAATTCGAGTTTGTGGATAAGTTGCTCTGCGTGAGCCAAAGGGTTGCCGGATACCCATAGGCACTGTTCGGTGTAGCGACGGGAGAAAGGACGGTCTATGACGGCGCGACGAGACAACGTGCTGCTCGTGCATTGGCACGACCTCGGCCGGTATCTCGGCGCCTACGGCCACAGCGACGTCTCCAGCCCGCGGCTCGATCGACTCGCCGCAGAGGGCATTGTCTTCACCCGTGCGCACGCAACCGCGCCGCTGTGCTCCCCGTCGCGAGGCTCCTTGTTCACCGGTCGCTACCCGCAGAGCAACGGCCTCGTCGGACTGGCCCATCACGGCTGGGAATACCGCGCCGACGTTCGCACGCTTCCCCACCTTCTGTCGGAATCCGGCTGGTACACAGCACTATTCGGGATGCAGCACGAGACGTCGTACCCGCCGAAGCTTGGCTTCCACGAATTCGACGTGTCGAACTCCTACTGCGAATACGTCGTCGAGCACGCCACCCGCTGGCTCACCGATCCGCCCGAGCAGCCGTTCCTGCTCACCGCCGGTTTCTTCGAAACGCACCGGCCATTTCCACGCGATCGCTATGACCCCGCCGAGGCCGACGACGTCGTGGTGCCCGACTATCTGCCCGATACCGCCGACATCCGGGAGGATCTCGCCGATTTCTACGGATCGATCTCGGCCGCGGACGCCGCGGTCGGCAGGCTCCTCGACACGCTTGACCAAACGGGCCTCGACGAATCGACCTGGGTGGTCTTCATGACCGACCACGGTCCTGCGCTACCGCGGGCCAAGTCGACGCTGTACGACGCAGGCACCGGAATCGCGCTGATCGTGCGCCCGCCGCGGAACACCGGCATCGAGCCGCAGATCTACGACGAGCTGTTCAGCGGTGTCGACCTGCTGCCGACGCTCCTCGAACTGCTCGACCTCGACATCCCCGACGACATCGACGGCATATCGCATGCGGACAACCTGGGCACGCCGCCTCAGCACATCAAGCCGGTACGCACCGAGGTCTACACCACGAAGACGTACCACGACTCCTTCGACCCGATCCGCGCGATCCGGACGAAGGAGTACAGCTACATCGAGAACTACGCATCGCGGCCGCCGCTGCTCGATCTGCCGTGGGACGTCGCCGAAAGCACGCCGGGCCGCGTCATGGAGCCGCTCGTACACGCGCCGCGGCCTGCGCGCGAACTGTACGACCTCATCGAAGATCCGGCGGAGTCCCGCAACCTGTTGGGGCCCGACGCCACCGACAAGGCGGAGGCGATCGCCAACGACCTCGCAATGCTCCTCGACGACTGGCGTCACAAGACCAACGACGTTATACCGTCCGACTTCGCGGGCACCCGAATTGCAGAACGCTACACCGAAACCTACTTGCAAGTTCACGGACCACGGGTTACCAGCCGGTCTGCAATCGCCTCGGAACGAGGCATCGACGACGACCATAGTCCCGCCCGATAGTTTTATTCACGGTGATTGCAATGTTCGCCAGTGCCAAGCGATTTGATTGCAGTTAGGCTCACGCCCATGCCACACCCGACGGCCTATCTGGTGCTTGCCTCGCAACGCAGTGGCAGCACGCTGCTCGTCGAATCGCTTCGCGCTACGGGTGTGGCAGGCGAGCCCGGTGAGTTCTTTCAGTACCTGCCGGAGACGAGCCAATCGCCGCAGCCGAGACAGTGGTTCGAAGGTGTTGAGGACGAGTCGATCATTCAACTGCTGGATCCGCTCGACGCGGGCAAGCCGGATCTGGCCCCACCCGAGATCTGGCGGGACTACATCCGCACCGTTGGCCGCACCCCCAACGGCATCTGGGGCGGCAAGCTGATGTGGAACCAGACACCGCTGCTGCTGCAACGTGCCGCGGGCCTGCCCGACCGCTCCGGAGCGGGTCTGCTCTCGGCCATCCGTGATGTCATCGGCAGCGATCCCGTTCTGGTGCATGTCTACCGGCCAGACGTTGTGTCGCAAGCGGTTTCGTTCTGGCGTGCGGTACAGACCCGGGTTTGGCGCGGTAGGCCGGATCCGGTTCGCGACTCCCGTGCCGAGTATCACCCAACAGCGATCGCGCATGTCGTCACGATGCTGCGTGAACAGGAGAAGGGCTGGCGCGCCTGGTTCGACGAGGAAGGGATCGAGCCGATCGATA
>Ga0207708_10001628_pt1 | contig 16713 bp, 16 predicted proteins | sample KBSK5101metaG_FD_184340 | JGI IMG/M metagenome (GOLD analysis project Ga0207708, IMG submission 184340) | Corn, switchgrass and miscanthus rhizosphere microbial communities from Kellogg Biological Station, Michigan, USA - KBS K5-10-1 metaG... | ecosystem: Host-associated > Plants > Roots >...
AATGCTCGACCATCGACACCGACACCTGTTCCTCGAGGCCGGCGCCGCAATTGCTGCGCAGCGTGCCGTCGATCTGGATCACGCTCTCGAGGTCGAGCGACGAGGTCTCGGCGCGCGCGACCGCCTGCGTGCGTCCGACGATCTTCAACACGTCGCCGGGCCGGGCGCCGATGCGGGCGAGATCCGCCGGCGACAGCCGCGCGATCGCATGGCCGATGTCTTCGACGCGCGCCTCGGCGACGCGAACGGCGAGCGTCGCGGACGCCTGCGAGGTGGTTTCCATCAGCAGGCCACCTGGAAGCGGCGCTGAATCAGCCGGGCGAAGTTGTCGAAGAGACGCCCGGGGCTGTCTGGTGTCTGGTGGTCGACGCGTGCCTTGTCGGCCGGCGCGAGCGTGACGCGGGTGCGGTCGTTGCCGGCGTCGGTCAGCCGGATGGTGCCGAGGTTCTGGTGCTCGATCGCCCAGCCGTCGATGCGGGCGGAGGTGACCGACATCGACAGCGTCTCCTCGTCGCTCTCCCAGGGGACCACGAGCGCGTTCACCATCCGCTGTTCGATGGCGTACTCCTCGATCGCGCGCGACACGGTGCGCGGCGATCCCGCCACCACGAATTCGACGTCGTCACCCATCGCGAAAATCGGGTCGGATTCCTGCTCGACCGTTGTGCTAAAGTGGCCCGGTGGTCGAACCAGTCAGGCGGCACAGTCTGCCACTCGCCAGCTCGAGTGTCAAGGCGGCCGCGACCTCCCGAACGCGCGCCGGCGCGCGCGAAGCCCGGCTCATCGAACCCATCAAAAAGACCCGTGTTCACGAGGAGATTGCCGATCGGATCCGCCAGCTGATCCTGGAGGGGACCTACCCGCCCGACCAGCCGCTGCCGTCCGAACGCGTGCTGTCGGCGCGGCTCGGCGTGAGCCGCGGATCGGTGCGCGACGCGCTCCGCACGCTCGAAGTGCTCGGGTTGCTCGAGCCGCGCCACGGGCAGGGCACGTTCCCGCGCGAGCTGTCGGTCGATCGTCTGGTGACGCCGCTGTCGGAGGTGCTCGTCTACCGCCGTGACCTGCAGGACGAGTTGATGGACGTCCGCCGCATGTTCGAGCCGGCGGTTGCCCGCGTGGCCGCCACCCGCGTCACCGACGACGATGTCGCCGAGCTCGAGCGGGTGATCGACCGGCAGCGGCGCAAGATCGCCTCCGGGCGTTCGGCGATTGGCGAGGACACCGAGTTCCACGCGGCGATGGCGCGGGCGACGCACAACAGCGTTGCGGTCCGGCTGATGGCGACGCTGAACGACCTGCTGATGGAATCGCGCAAGCTGACGCTGAAGCAGCGCGGGCGCCCCGAGCGCTCGCTGCGCGGCCACGAAGCGATCGTCACTGCGATGCGCCGGCGTGATCCCCGCGCCGCCGAGCAGGCGATGCACGATCACATCGACGAGATTGCCGCGCTGCTGAAAACCGCTGGCGACGGGGCCGATCGATCGTAGAATCCGCTGGCGCCCCCGGCGCGGAAACGGTCCATCCATGGAACAACCACTCGTCGACGGGTTCCGGCAGAGGGTCGATCGCCTCATCATCGAGGGTGACGCGTTGCGCGCGCGCGTCGCCGACACCGGCGCGACCGACTCGGCGTCGCTCGCCGCGATGCGCGCGTGGCAGCAGCAGTGCGGCGTCGCCGTCAACGAGCTGTCGGGCGGCAGCAAGGCGCACTGGCTGGCGCGCGCTTTCAGCGAGGCGTTCCTGGTGCGGCCGGTGCCGGGCGACCCCGTCGAAGAAGCATCGGTCACCGAGATCGTCTCGCGCCTGATCGAGGTGCTGCAGCAGGCCGACCAGGCGCTGGCGCGAACCGACGACGCCGTCCTCACCCAGGAAGCCTCGCAGCCGCGCCGGTTCGACTTCGTCCACAACCTGGCGCTGCGGCCGGTGCTCGAGCGCGCCTACGCCGACGCGCGCTCAGCCTTCGATCGCGGCGACTTCGGCTCGTCGCTGGTCACGGCCTGCGGCCTGCTGGAGTCGATCCTGACCGATGCGCTCGAGTCCACCGGTCAGCGCGTGCATCACCTGACCTTCGACGCGCGGATTGCCGCCGCCGAGCAGGCCGGGATGATCAAGTCCGAGTGCGCGCGCCTGCCGCCGGCGGCGCATCACTACCGCGAGCTCTCCGGCGCGCATGGCGATCTGCCGCAGGACGTCGTCGTCACCGCGCGCGACGCGCGCGCGGTCATCCAGGTGCTGCAGATGGTGATGCGCGATCTCAATCCCGGCCGGTGAACCCGGGACCACGAAGGTGGGACTACGTTCGCGCGAGCGCCGCGAGCGCCACTTTGCGCTGCTTGTGGGTATCGTGCGCAAGCCGCTGGATGTCCGAGACGTGGCCGTCGGCGTACATCACCGCCATCTCGCTCGACACGCCGCACTTCTCGTTGCACGCACGGACGCCGTCGAGCGTGTCGGTCGCGATCGAGAACACCGTCTCGAGATTGAGCGCGTCCATCGAGCGCGCGGCGTTGTAGGGATCGCGAATCAGGTAGTGGCCGAGAAACGCCGCCGGGCCGACGCAGTCGTGGCCGGCCACCTCGCGCAGCGCCGTGTTCAGCGTGTGGAAGAGCGCGTAGCGCTTTTCGGCCGGTGAATAGAGCGCGATGAACGCCGAGAACTCCTGCTCCGCCGTCGGCAGCCCGATCTGATCCTGGTAGGCCTCGAACAGCGCGTGCTCGATCGCGTCCTTCATGCCGTCGATGGTGCGCTGCGACGCCGGCAGCGCCTCGAGCGCCGTCTCGCTCCGCTCGAACGCCGCTGACGTCCAGCCGACGATATCGCTGGCGACGAACACCGAGCGCGCGCACTGGGGCGGTTCGCCGTACTGCCGCTGGAAAATCCGCCGCGACTCGCGCGGTGCGACGCTCCGCGGGCGATCGGCGTCGGCGAACAGCAGGATGCCCGAATTGAACGAGAGCGCGGCGGCAATCATCACAGCACCCCTTGAATCGAAACGCCCCGGGATCCTCGTCGGCGGTCGGCGAGTCTACCATACCTCTGCGATGGTTCAGGACGCCGAAATCGACCGCAACGGGCGGTCTCGTCGAGCTGATCGCCGGGCGCTTTCATGCACCGGCCGGCCGCTCGTCTGTTCCGCCATCGTCGCCGCCAGCCTCGTCATCTATTTCGTGATGACGCTGCCGCGGCTCGGCGTTTTTCCGCCGGTCGGCGAAGACGAGCCGTGGATTGCGGCGGCACCCTACAAGCTCGCAACCGACGGCGTGCTCGGCTCGGACCTGTTCGCCGGCTACTACGGGATGGAGCGGCACCATTACGCGCACCTGCCGCTCTTTCCGCTGGCGCAGGCGGCGATCTTCAAGCTCGCCGGCGTGGGCGTGGTACCGATGCGCGCGCTGCCGGTCGCCTTCGGCGCCCTCCTGCTCTGCGCCGTCTTCGTTGTCGGCCGTCAGGCAGGCGGCGATCGCGTGGGCGCGATTGCCATGGCACTGATGGTCGTGCTCCGCATCACCGCCGGGGGAGCGGCAACGGGAATCCTGCTGCTCGATCGCGCGCGCATCAACCGCTACGACATCGCCGTGCCGGTCTTCGGTCTCGCCGCGTTGTGGGCGTTCAACCGCTGGGAATACACACGGCGCCGGTTGTGGATTGCCATTGCCGGCTCGCTTGCCGCGCTCGCGACGCTCAGCCATCTGTACGGCGTGTTCTGGCTGCCGCTCCTCGTGGGACTGCTCATCGCGCGCCACGGGCGACGCGCGCATCGTGATCTCATCGCGCTCGCAGCGGGTTTCGCCGCCCCTTGTCTGCCATGGCTCGCGTTCATTGCCACCGGCTGGACTGATTTCCTCGGTCAGATGCGCATGACTGCCGGCCGCTTCGATCTCCTGAACCCGTCGTTCTATGTCGACAACATGTTCCGCGGTGATGGTCCGATCTCGCTCGGGTGGGCGGCGCGGACGATCGCGTCGCTGCCGCTGACGCGCATCGGGACGTGGACGATGCTGGCCGGCGGCGCGGGTGCGTGTGTGGCGATGCTCGCGCTCACCAGGCGACGCGATGCCGATCCCGGCAAGACACTGGCCATCGCCTGCCTCGGCCAGACGGCGATGTTCGCGGCGCTCCTGAAGGTGAAAATCGTCGCCTACATGATCGCGCTGTGGCCGCTGTGGGCAGTTCTCGTCGCGTGGCTCGCCGTGCGGCTGTGGGACCGCGGAGCAATCGCCGTGCGCGCGGCGCTCGTCGCGCTGGCCGTCGCAGTTGCCGGTGAAAGCTCCGCGCGCGCCGCCACCGCGTGGAAGAACGCCGGTGAAACCGGCGCGTACGCTTGGTACGAATCGCAGATCGCCGGATGCATTCCGCCCGGCTCACGCGTCCTCGGGCTGCAGCACTACTGGCTCGGGCTGCGCCAGTATCCGTACCGGACGTGGCTGCTTCCAATCCTGCTGGCGCAGCCGCCGGCGGGGGAGACGGCAATCGCCTTTGACGCAGCGCTCGACCGCGTCGATCCGGACGTCGTCCTTCTCGATCGCTACATCGACGATCTCATGCGCACCGCGGCAGATCCCCGGGATCCCAACCATCGCCTTTACGTCGGGTTCGAGGCGTTCAAGGCTCGTCGCCGCGTTCGTGTCGCGTGCGTCGTTCGCGACCACACCTACGGCACGATGCAGGTGCTGACCGTCCCGCGATTCACGCCGACAGGCGCTCGAGGTGCGCCGTGACCGCGCGCGCCAGCCCCTCCTGCGAATAGCCGCCTTCGAGGACGGAGACGACGCGGTTGCGCGCATGCTGCCGTGCGATCTCCAGCACGATCGTCGTCAGCTCGGCGAAATCAGTGTCGCCCAGAGTGAACTGGCCGAGCGGATCGCCCGCGCGCGAATCGAAGCCGGCCGAGATCATCACCAGGTCGGGCTTGAAGCGCTCCGCCGCCGGCACCAGCTCGGTGCGGAACGCGTTGACGATCTCGCTGCGTCCGGAGCCGGCGGCGAACGGACGGTTGACGATCAGGCCGCGTCCCTTGCCCTCGCCCCCTTCGCTGGGCAGGCCGGTGCCGGGATACCACGGGTGTTGATGCGTGTCGAAGAACAGCACCGCCCCGTCGCTCCAGAAGATTGCCTGCGTGCCGTTGCCGTGGTGCACGTCCCAGTCGGCGATGAGGACGCGCTCGACGCCGAACGCCTTCGCGGCATGCCGGGCTCCGATCGCCAGGTTGTTGAAGACGCAGAAGCCCATGCCGCGCGCCTGCGACGCGTGGTGCCCGGGCGGCCGCACGGCGCAGAACGCGTTGCGCGCGCGCCCGCGCATCACCGCGTCGACGGCGGACACGACGGTACCGGCCGCGGCGACCGCAGCAGCCTCGGAGCCGGCGGAGAGTTCGGTGTCGCCGGTGCTCAGCGTGCGGCGCCCCGCCGCGATCTCGGCGCGAACCAGCTTCAGGTAGTCCGCCGTGTGGACGCGCAGGATCTCATCGTCGGTCGCCGCGCGGGGCGCAGCGACGACGACGCGGTGCTGGCGCTCGAGCGCGCCGACGCTGGCCATCACCGCATCGAGGCGCCTCGGGTTCTCGGGATGATCGCCGCCCGGCTGGTGGCGCAGCGTGGCCGGGTCGTAGAAGACGTGGGTGACGGGCGTTTGCGCCGGCGCCGGGAAGGCGCTGCTGCCGACGGCAACCAGCGCTCCCGACGCCTGCTGCAGAAAAGCGCGGCGGTCTATTTCTTCGCCGCCTCGGTCTTCGGCGGATCGGTCCAGATCTTCTTCGGCGCCGGCCCCGGATCGGCCTTGACGCTGTGGTTCAACGTGCCGATGCCCTCGATGCTCGCGACGATCTTGTCGCCCGCCTTGAGCCAGATCTGCTCCGGCCGCACGCTGCGCGACATGCCGGTGCCGGCCGGGCTGCCCGATGAGATCACGTCGCCGGGGAACATCGTGAGGATCGAGGTGCTGTACTCGACGAGCTCGTAGATGTTGTGGATCATGTCGGTCGAGCGCGAGTCCTGCATCACCTTGCCGTTGACCGTCAGCTTCTGGCCGACGTTCATCGGATCGCGGTAGAACTCCTTCGGCACGATCCACGGGCCCATCGGCGCGAAGGTGTCGTGGCTCTTGCCGATGAACCAGTCCGAGCCGCCGAAGCGCGGTTCCTTCTCGGGCCGCCCGCCGCGATCCGACATGTCGAGCTCGATGGTGTAGCCGAAGATGTAGTCCTTCGCCTGCTCGGCGGTCACGTACTTCGCCTTCTTCCCGATCACGACCGCGAGCTCGCACTCCCAATCGACGCGTTCGCGGCCGCGCGGCATCAGGATGTCGTCGCCGTCGCCGATGACCGCGCCTTCCATCGCCTTCAGGAAGAGATACGGCGCGCCGCGATCCTTGCGCCTCGCCTCGGCTTCCTTCCGCTGCTCCTCGGGGGTGCCGGTTTCGCCGGCGTGGCCGTAGTAGTTCGCGGCCGCGTTCAGGCTCTTGCCGGGGTAGATGATCGGAGCCAGCGTCTTGACCGCCGACACGTTGCGCACGAACGCCGGCCGCGAGGTGCCGTCCAGCTGCTTCGCCGCCACGAGGCCGCCGACAATCTGCTTGATGCGCTGCGACACGCCGCTGTCGTAGCGGGTGATCAGGTCTTTCATATCCGACGGTGCGGTCAGCTTCGCCGCCGACCCGTTCTTCGTCTCGTAGTCACGGTTGGCCGCCGCCAGATCGACGACGATCGAATCGCGAAGTACGACCCCGACCGTCGTCCGGCCGTCGATCGAGAAGGTGCCCAGCTTGTAAGGCTCGCCATTTTGGGCGGCGCCCTGGCCAGCCGTGAGCGTGACCGCCCCCGCCAGCAGCACTGCCGCCGAAGCCCACCCCAGAACTCGTCCGCGCATGAATGCCTCCAGTCAGTCCGAGAAAATGCAGGCTGACGCTAACCGCCGCGCGGCGGAGTGTCAATACGCTTTCATTACGGGCTCGTGAGCCCCGCCAAAGTGCCAGCACATCCGGCACCTTCGAGCGGGGGCGGCGCCTCTCATTGAGAAAATAGGTTCCCTCGAGGCAGACTTCGACCGCTCGCCGGCACGGCGAAAGTCAGGCGCAACAATCGTCGAATCAGCAAGTTAACGGTGGCGAAGCGGATCTGGACCGTTCGGCCCGATTCCTGAAGTGCAGCTCTGTCGAGATGTTGAAGGTCGAACTGCACGCCCATACCGCGGACGACCCGGTCGACCGCATCCCGCATACAACCCTCGATCTGATCGATCGCGCTGCCGACCTCGGATACGACGCGCTGGCCATCACGCTGCACGAGAAGCAGCTCGATCTGGCCCGGTTCGCCCCGTACGCGGCGGAGCGCGGCCTGGTGCTGATCCCCGGCGTCGAGCGCACCATCGAAGGCAAGCACGTGCTGCTGCTGAACTTCGCATCGGGCGCCGAGCAGGTCGACACGTTCAGCGATCTCGCGCGCCTCAAGGCGGCTCAGCCCGGCCTGGTGGTCGCCCCGCATCCGTATTTTCCGGTGTCGGTCTGCCTTCGCGGCGACCTCGATCGCTACGCGGGGCTGTTCGACGCGGTGGAAATGAACGCGATGTTCACGCGCGGCCTGAACTTCAACGTCCGCGCGGAGCGATGGGCGCGGCGCCACGGCAAGCCGCTCGTCGGCAACTGCGACGTCCATCGCCTGGCGCAGCTCGGATCCACCTACTCGCTGGTCGACGCAGCGCGCGATGCGGACGCGATCTGCCAGGCGGTTGCCGCCGGACGCGTCGTCGTCGAAAGCCGTCCGCTCTCGTGGAGCGACGCGACTCGCATCATCGCCTCGATGACGTTTGGCGGGATGGTCAGCGCACCGTTTGAGGCGCTCAAAGAGAAGGTCGCGCGCGTCGAGCTGTCGACCGACTAATACATCCACCCGACGGTCAGCGCGGTCGCGCCGTCGCGAAGGCCTCGCGCGACGTCGATCCGCATCACTCCGGCCGCACCGGGCACCTTGACGCGAACGCCGCCGCCCGCGTCGATCTGCGCCTGCGACGCGCCGCCTGCGTCCGCGCCTCGTCGGCTCGCGCGCGCGAGATCGACAAAGACCGCGGGCGCGATGCGGACGAGCGCGGGCCGTGCCAGCCAGCGTTGCGCTTCGACGCTTCCGTAACCGAGCGTTCTTCCGAACACGCTCGCGCCACCAACCGGGATGATCCCGTCGTCGAGCAGCGGATGCGCGCGGACGAGCGGCGGACGGGCGCGGCCTTCGCCGGCGCCGGGCCACACGCCGAGCGGAGCCTCGTCGCTCACGCGGATCGCGCCCGTTGTGCCGGCAAAGACCCAGCCCAGCGCGTCGTTCGACGATCGCGCGCTCACGCGGGCGCCGGCTGAATCGAACGAACGGCCGCCGTCGACGGCGTACCAACGTCCGGCGTCGCCCGACAGGGCGATGAGATCGCCGAAGAAGCGGCGCTCGAGGACGCCGCCAATCGACAGCGCCTTGCGGTCGGCGCCAACCTCGGACGCCGCGAACGATCCTGCGCCGCGCCACGCGTCCAGCCCGGCGCTCAACGAATAGCGCAGGCGCCCCGTCAACCAGTCGCTGACGCTCAGTTCACCGCGGGTGCGCGTCTGGCGAATGAGCGGAGTCAGCTGCGCGGGGTCGGTCGCATAGCTCTCGGCCTGCCACGACCCCTCGACGCGCCACACGCCAGGCAGGCGCCCGCGGCCGGGTGCTGCGAACGCCACGCTCACGGCCGGCCGGTTGTTCCACCATCGCCACTTCGCGGACCACACCTCGCCTTGTCCGCCGCCTGGCACGGTCAGCGCAACTTCGCGATAGATCGCCGCACGCGCCCCTGCGCCAACCCACTGCACGGCGCCGCGCGGCAACACGGGCTGTTCGGTGACGACCACGTCGACGGTTGCGAAGCCGTCGGCCTCCGGTCGGACCTTCACTGCCGCCCCGCTCTGGCCTGGCAGATCGCTGACACGCCGCCGGGCGAGCTCGAAGCGATCGGCGTCGAGCAGTGTGTTCGCGCGGATGCCGAGAATGTCCGCGAGCGTCTGCTGGCGCATCCGACGCATGCCTTCAATCCGCACCAGGTTCACCCGCGGCTTGTCGATGCGGTTCCACGCCCGCAGCGCGCCCACGGCGTCGTCGCGCATGAACAGGCTGGACCCGAGGATATCGAGCGCATACGCGTCGGCGGGATCGCGTTCGAGCGCCGCGCGGGCAAGCGATTCGGCCTCCGCCCATCGCCTTTGCGCAAACCTGACGCCGCTCAGCTCGTGCAGCGGCCCGGCAGCGTGCGGGCATTCGGCGTGAACACGACCCAGCAGGTCGTCCGCGCGATCGAGGCCGCGTTCGCGCACCTCGGCGATGGCTTGCGCCAGCCGCGCATCGCACGCGCCAATCGATGCTGGGGATGAGGTGTTGCTCGATTCGATTGTGGAGCTGGCGGTGGAAGCCAAGCCAGCGGCCGGAGGCAGGATCACCAGCGACCAGAAACCTGCCGCGCGCCACGCGCGCTCGAAGTCCGCCGCGCGCATCGATCGCGACGGCCCCCACGACGGATCGTGGATCAGGATCTCGTCGCCGGCGGCGCCGGTCACCACAACATAGTGATAACGGTTGCCGCGCTCCGGAACCAATACGACGACCGGCTGCCGGTCGGCGATACGCGCCTTCAACGCGTCGAGCGAACCGGTGATGCGGCCGGCTCGCCAGCCGCGCGCGGTCACCGCGCCGACGAGTGCGGTGGTGACGATGCCGCCGGCGCGGCGATCGACCAGCTTCGCGAACTCCTGCACGTCCGCGTGCGCGTCGCCCCAGTAGCGAAACACCATCGCTGCCGCCGCGCCGCCGCACATCGCGTCGGTCTGCGGAAGAAACGGCACGTCAATCGCAGGCGCCGCGGCGGCCAGCGAAAGCGCGACGGTCAGCGTGGCCAGCATGGATCGCGGGCGGGGCGGTCGCGGCGTGCTACTTCACGGCAATGATCAGGATGATCACCAGCAGCAGGATGATGATGATCGTCGTGGTCGAGATGACGACGGTCGACGCGCCGCCGGCAAGCTGATGATTGACGTCTCGAGCGGCCGTCGCCGCGCGCTCGAGATCGGCGGCGTTCATGGTGTCGAGCGCCGCGGTTGCCCGCGCGAGATCCAATCCCATCGTCCCGGCGACGCGCTGCACCTCGGGGCGGGTGAGCGTTTCACGAACGGTGGCGCGATCGCCATCCTGTTTCGCAACCTGGTCGGCCAGCGTCGCCGCCACCTGTGCCGGCGGCACGACGTGCTGCGCCGCGGCAAAGCCAGGCACCGACAGCATCATGACCGAGGCGAGCACACACACGAAAAGCCTTCGAGCAATCGACATCGCAGTCCTCCATCGAAAGAACATCAGGGGCTCAGAAGCAATCCGGATACCGCGAATTGGCCGAGCTGGCCGATCGAAGCTCAACGGTGCGAAGATCGCGGCCCTGTGACGTCGCGCGCCGCGTTCGATCGGTGGGTAACAGCTCTCGAGTCGAGGCATTTCGCCGAGCTCACGTTCCCGGAAGTGTCGCGCGCGCTGCGCGCGCTATCGTCGACCTACGTCGAGCGGCGCGGCAAGCTGGCCGAGGGCGCGGCGCTCGCCGGCGCCGGCAAGCGAGCCGCCTTCGCGCTGTTTTACGCGCCGCTGCATTATCTGCTGATCGAGCACATCGCGACGCATCTTCCCGGCGCGAGCGCACGAGTGCCGTCGCTCGTCGATCTCGGATGCGGCACGGGCGCGGCCGGCGCAGCCTGGGCCGGAGCCTTCGACACGCCGCCGCCGATCGTCGGCATCGATCGTCATCCGTGGGCGGTCGCCGAGGCTGCCGCCACCTATCGACTGTTCGGGTTCGCCGCGACCGCACGGCGCGGCGACATCGCGACGGCGCGCCTTCCCGATGCGCCGGCGGCGCTGCTGGCGGCGTTCACGCTCAATGAGCTCGCGGACGCGGCGCGCGAGGCGTTGATGGAGCGTTTCCTCGAACGCGGCCGCCGCGGCGGCCGCGTGCTGGTCGTCGAACCGCTTGCCGGCGGCGCCGCACCGTGGTGGAAGCGGTGGCAGTCGGCGTTCGAGGCGGCCGGCGGCCGTGCGGATGAGTGGCGTACGCGCGCCGAGCTGCCGCCGATCGTGCAGAAGCTCGATCGCGCAGCCGGGCTCGATCACCGCGAAATCACCGGCCGCTCGCTCTGGCTGGCGGGGTAGACTTTTCGTATCCATGTCATCTCACTGGGAGATGCGCGTGGCGCTCGCGGCCTCCGAGTCGGACGCGCTCGCCATCGCGCCGCTGCATGCCTGGGGCCTGGTCCTGCCGGCCGGCGACGGACGCGTCTCCTTTCAGCTGTCGCATCGAGCGGGCACGCACGTGAACGTGCTGCCGGCGGACGAGTTGCCGGAGGAGCTGAGGACGCCGATCCGCGAGCCGCGGCGCGCTGCGCTGTCGAATCCGAACGGCAACCCGATCGAAGCGTCATGGAAGGCGCTCGACGCCGGCGCGCTCGTGGCGATCCCATTGCCCGGCGACCGCGGCGTGTATTGGGCCGCGTCGCGTGAACCCCTGGCCGATTCGCAGGTGACGGCGCTCGGTGCGATCGCGGCTCGCATCGCGGCCCGCGCGCAGGAACCCGAGTCGCCGGAGGCGCGTGCCGCGCGGCTGGAGCGGCTCGATCTCCTGCGCGGCGTGCTGCCGCTCATCGCCGGGGCGCTGGATCTGCGCGACGTGTTCGAGCGGCTCTCGGCGATGGCGCGCCCCGCGCTGCCGCACGACACCTGCGTCGTCGGCATCCACAACGAGGATCACACCGAGGTGCGGCTGCACGCGTTGAGCGGGGCGACGTCGCTCGGCGGGATGCCCGAGGTGGTGCCGAATCCGTACCCGAAAGCGCTGACCGCCAGCCGTGAATTCGCGATCATCCGCGATCTCGCGACGCACCCGTTCGAACGCGACGGCGTCGGGGCACGGCTCGGGCTGCGGTCGGCGCTGCGGCTGCCGCTGGTCGTCGACGGCCAGCTGCGCGGCGTGCTCGACTTCAGCTCCGCCGAGGCGGGGCGATACAGCGAGCACGATCTGCCGATCGCGCGCCGCATCGCCGACTACATCACGCTGGCGCTCTCGCACAAGGAAATCGCCGATCAGGCGCAGCGCGCGGCGACGCTGGCCGAGCGCGCGGCCAGCCTCAACGCGCTCGAGGAGCTGCTGTCGACGATCACCGGCGTGCTCGACGTGCGCGAGGTCGTCGATCGCATCTCGGAGATCGCGCAGCGGGTGCTGCCGCACGATGCGATGTCGATTCCGCTCGCCATCGAGGGCACCGATCGCGTCCGCGTGTACGCCAACAGCGGCCTCGGCGGCGAGACCGGGCAGTACGAGACGCGGATCCCGGAGCAGATGCGCGACGTCCACGAATGGGACTACCAGATCTTCGACGACCTCGGGAACGTTCCCGTCTACAGCTTCGAGCGGCCGCGGCAGGTCGGCATGCGATCGGTGCTGATGATTGCGATCAAGCGGCGCGGCCGGGTGATGGGCGCGGTCAACTTCTACTCGCGCCGGCCCGCCGGCTTCACGGCGGCGGACGTGCCGCTGGCGCGGCGCGTGGCCGATCACATCGCGCTCGCGGTGTCGCACCAGCGGCTCGCCGACGAGGCGCACCATCACGAGGAGCTGCGCGCGCGCGCCGCCAACCTCGAGCTGCTCGATGAACTGATCGCGACGCTCACCGACGCAGGCGAGCTGCGGCAGACCTTCGATCGGGTTTCGGAGATCGCCAAGAAAGTGCTGCCGCACGACCTGCTGGCGCTGCCGGTGCTGATGCCCGACGGCGAGCATGCGCGGGTCTATGCCACCAGCGGCCCGGCCTCGCCGTTTCCCGACGTCGTGCCGATGCCGCCGGTCTTCGCCACCGGGCCCGACTGGGAGTTCGACCTGATCGACGATCTGCCCGACGTGCCCGAGCAGCGCAACCTCACGGCCACCAAGCTCGGGTATCGCTCGGCGCTGCGCGTGCCGATTCGCCTCGAAGGGCGGCTGATGGCCGCGCTCGCGTTCCTGTCGTTCACGCCGGCCGCCTTCAAGCCCAGCGACATCCTGATTGCGCGGCGCGTCGCCGATCGCATCGCGCTGAGCCTGTCGCGGGAGCAGGGCGCGGCGGCGCTGCAGCGCGCCGAAGAGGCGGCGGCGCGGGTCTCGAAGCTCGAATCGCGCGTGCGTGAACTGACAGAGGAGCTCGACGCGCGTACCGGCTACCGGCGCGTCGTCGGCGAGACGGCGGAATGGCGCGAGGTGCTGACGCAGGCCGCCCGCGTCGCGGCCACCGACACGACGGTGCTGCTGCTCGGCGAGTCGGGCACCGGCAAGGAAGTGATCGCGCGCTTCATCCACCGTGCCTCGGCGCGCAGCAACGGGCCGTTCGTCGCCCTCAACTGCGCCGCGATGCCCGAGCAGCTGCTCGAGTCGGAGCTGTTCGGCTACGAGCGCGGCGCGTTCACCGGCGCGACACAGAGCAAGCCGGGGCAGATCGAGCAGGCGGCCGGCGGCCTGCTGTTCCTCGACGAAGTCGGCGAGATGGCCCCGCAGTCGCAGGCGAAGTTCCTGCGCGTGCTCCAGGAACGCGAGTTCCAGCGGCTCGGCGGCAACCGCGTGCTCCGCGCCGACATCCGCGTCGTCGCCGCCACCAACCGCGATCTGCGCAAGGCGATCGAGCGCGGCACGTTCCGCGAGGATCTCTACTACCGCCTGAACGTGTTCGAGATCCGGCTGCCGCCGCTGCGCGACCGGCGCAACGACATCGTGCCGTTGAGCGAGGCGTTCATCGGCGAGATCGGCCGCTCGATCGGCCGGCCGCCGGCGGGCCTGTCGCGCGACGCGAGGACGGCGCTGATGGACTACCACTGGCCGGGCAACGTGCGCGAGCTGCGCAACGTGCTGGAGCGGGCGGCAATCCTGTGCGACGGCGGTCTGATCGCCACCGAGCACCTGGCGCTCAGCCGGGGCGCCGCGGCGCCGCCGAAAGACGACGTGGCCGCGCCACCGCCGGTGACGGCGCCGGCGCCGCCGGTTCGCACGCCAGAGGCGCCGGCCGAGCGCGCCGCCGCCGCCGCAGGGCGCGACCTGAAGTCGGTCGAGCGCGTGATGATCGAGAAAGCGCTGGCCGAGGCGCGCTTCAACAAGTCGCGCGCCGCCAAGGCGCTCGGCCTCACCCGCGCCCAGCTCTACGTGCGCATGCGCCGGCACGGCCTCGAATAGGTTCGTCGACGCTCGCATCGCGAGTCACCAGACCTCTGGATCGCACCTTGGTTCCGGATCGACAGGTTGTCGATTTCGGCGCAGCGGTCCCGCGCCGCGCCGGTCCTGAGTCGAGCCGCGTCCAACTCCGCAACTAACAGCCTGAGAGCCGTTTAGAGGGAGCACCCGTGCGCGGGACTCATCTGGCGCTGGACTTGCCTCGTCACCGGCGGAGGCAGACCGCTGTGGCACAACGGAGCATCGAGCTGTTCATCGGGCGACTGGTCACCGACGAGGAATTCCGGGAGGCGTTCATCCGCAACCCGGCGGCGGCGGTCGGCCAGTTCGTCGAATCGGGGCTGGAGCTGACCCACGTCGAGATCTCCGCCCTGCTGGCAACGCGGGGCGACATCTGGGAACGCATCGCCGACCAGATCGACTCGCGGCTCCAGAAAGTCAGCCTTCAGGCTTACGCGCGGCGCGATGGCTAGCGCCCGGCGCGAGTGAGGAGACGCAGTCATGTTTGCCCAGATTACGACCATCATCGGCGAGGTTGCGCTCATCTGCGAAGTCGCGCTCGGCGCGGCGCTGGTGCTGCTGTGGGCCGCGATTGAAGTGATCGGCTACGGCGGCATCGCGCTCGCGTTCATGCGCCGCCAGCAGTGGGTGACATTCACCTGGCGTGCGCGGCCTGCGCGCGACATCAAGTGGGGTCAACGGTTCGCGCCGCCGGCCTGCGTCGCATCCGCGTCCGCGTCGCGAACTGAGATTGCGGATTGCGGATTGCGGATTGCGGATTTATTGCCACAATTAATTAATCCGCAATCCGCAATCCGCAATCCGCAATGTCACGGGCGGCGCCCGGCGCACCACTCCAGGAGCCGCTCTAAAGGCCAGCAGTTGATGATTCGATCCGGCGGTACGCCGGCCAGCCGGGCGTGCGCGATTGAGGTTTCGGCGTAGCGCAGCTCGCCGGTGGAGTGCGCATCGCTGTCGAGCGCGAAGGTGCAGCCGGCCGCGACCGCCGCGCGTGCGACGTCGTAGTCGAGATCCTGGCGCGCGGGATCGCCGTCGATCTCGATCGCCACCCCCGACCGCTTTGCCGCCTTGAACACTTTCTCCCAATCTGCCGTCACGCCCGGGCGCGATCCGTACATCCGGCCGCGCGGATGCCCGAGGATGTGCACCCCTTTCGTCTTCACCGCGGTCACCATCCGCGCCGTCTGATCGGTGGCCACGCGCAGCGACGAGTGCGGCGCCGCGACGACGATCTCCAGCTGCGCCAGCTCGTGCGGCTCCATGTCGACCGTGCCGTCGGCGCGGATGTTCGCCTCGATTCCCTTCAGCAGCCGGAAGCCCTTGTGCTTCTTGTTCAATCGATCGATCTCGAGATGCTGCTGCGCCAGCTCCTCCATCGACACGCCGCCGGCGATCTTGAGCCCGTATGAATGATCGGTGACGGCACAGTACTCGTAGCCGCGAGCGATGCCGGCTTCGATGATGTCCTCGAGCGACTGGCTGCCGTCGCTCCACGTCGAGTGCATCTGCAGGTCGCCGCGGTAGTCGTCGATTGTCGGTCCCACCAGCTTGCGGTTCTTCAGCGCCGCCAGCACCTGCGCGCGGCTGAGGAAGTGGCCGCGCAGGTCGCGCCGCCGCTCGATGTCTGCCGTCTGTCCGCTCTCCTCGATCGCCCGCTCGACGGTCGCCGAGGTGCCGGTCTGCAGGATCTCGAGAATCACCCGCGACGAAGCCGGTCCGATGTTGGGGATCTTGCGCAGCGTGCCGTCCGGCTGCAGGTACGACTCGATTGGCTCCTCGAGCGTCATGATCGTCCGCGCCGCCCGCTTGTAGCCCCACATGCTGGGCCTGGATTTCTGGATGGCGGCGAAGTCGCGCAGAACGGCGGCAATCCGGCCGTTCATGTCCATGCCTGAGGCGGCGCGCGGCATCTACTAATATTGTCCCCTGTGCCCGAACCGATCGTCGCCAACCCGCGTCCGGCGGCTACGGTTGTGGTGCTGCGCGACAGCTCCAGCGGTCCCGAGGTGTTCATGGTGCGCCGCCACGCCGACACCGCCTTCATGGGCGGCGCGCACGTGTTTCCCGGCGGCCGTGTCGATCGCGCCGATCACGATGGCGACGAGCGCTGGTGCGACGGCATCGGCCACGCCGCAACCCAGCTGCGCGAGCTGCCGCGCGACGTGGCGGTTGCCTATCACGTCGCCGCCGCGCGCGAGCTGTTCGAGGAAGCAGGCGTGCTGCTGGCCCGCGATGCGAACCTCCTTGGGCCGGCATCGAGCGCGGCCCAATGACGCCTTAGCTTCGCGTATCGGGCACCGGTTCCGTCGACAGCGACGTCGGGCACAACACCAGCGCCTGCAGGCGCACCTGCGCCGGGTCGAGGCGTTGCAGCAGGCCGAAGCCGAACGCGGCGGTCTTGCCGCTGCCGGTCATGGCCTGGGCGATGACGTCGCGGCCTTCCAGGATCGGCGGCAGGCTGGAC